>WNGP01018265.1_pt1 | contig 15250 bp, 14 predicted proteins | sample 5407671 | NCBI WGS metagenome assembly WNGP01 (sample SAMN13153381, study PRJNA577476) | soil metagenome | isolation source: 40 cm soil or saprolite under Garry oak tree replicate 2 | place: USA:California | collected 2016-06-15 | reverse complement strand
TGACGGCAGCCCGCCGCGCACGGCGCGGATCTTCTCCACCTGGGCGGCGGTCGAGCAGAACACCGCCGCCGCTCCGGCGTCCCGCAGAATGTATTCCACCTGATTGGCGGGGAGAGTCGGGTAGATGGGCACGTCCGTGGTACGGGTGCACAGACACGCGTAGTCGGTCAGGGCCCACTCGAGGCGCGTTTCCGCGAGGATCGCGACCTTCTCGCCCGCCCCGAGCCCCAGCTCGCGCAGGCCGAGGGACAGCGCCTGCACCCGCGCCGCGGCTTCCTTATGTGTGACGTCGCGCCACACGCCATCGGCCTTGTAGCGGAACGCGGCCGCATGATTCGCGTAGCGGTCCACGGCGTCGAAAAACAGCTCGGTCAGGGTACGGGGCGAGGCGCTCATGGCTGGAACCTCACGACGAAAGTGACGGGCGAGCCTGGCACCGTGTCTCCGCCCGCGCGCTGCGCAATCGCCTTCACGACGACGCTGTCCGGCACGGATGGACCCAGGAGCCGCACCTTGACGAAGGCAATGCCCGTCACGCCGGTCGTCACCGTGTCCGTCGTGACCAGGGTGTGGGTCGAATCGTTCGTGACCAGCGTGGCGGGGCCCGGGGACGCCGGATCCGTGATCGCGTACACCACGGGCCGGCCGGCGAGAGCGACCGTCGAGTCCCCGCCGCTCGTCGACGGGATCGTGTCTGCAACCTCGACTTGGAGCGAATCGGAGACGGAGTCCACGGCCAGTGATACGGTATCCACGGTCGACGATGAAGTCGCGAACAGCGTATCCGCCGCCGCCAGCGTGCGGATCGAGACGGGGTTGCCGACGAAGGGGCCGGCGCTGGCGAGCAGCCGCCCGGTCAGGCCGGTGTGGTTTACGGTGATTCGACCGGTGGTCGGGTCGATGAGCCGGAGGGCCACGGTATCGGCGCTGTCGGGCAACGACCAGACGATCGTCCCCGCGACCGAGTCGCCGCGACCATCCAGCAGTCGGGCGTGCGGGGTGACGGTGTCGTACTCCTCGAGGCTGTCCGGGGCGGCGACCTCGAGCGCGATCGTGCGGCTCAAGTCACCGGGCCCGAATTTCCCGCAGGCCGCCGCCGCGACGAGCACCAGGAAGCCGCCGACCCGGCCCCTCCCCGGGAACCGGGGGGGCCGGCCGGTCAGGGTGCCTCCGCCGCGGCCGCGTGAGTCGGTCCGGAGGCGCCGAGGTCGCGCAGCGCCTGCGTCGCGTGCTCGATCCATTTCTGCGCGTCGGGCCCCTTGGGCGGGTGCGCGAGAAAGGCGCGCAGGTGCTGGGCCGCCCCGTCCGGATCGCCGCGCTTGAGCAGCAGGAATGCGAGCCCGTAGTGGGCGCCCGCGAGCTCGCGGTCGAGCTCCAGCGCGCGGCGGTAGTGCCGGATCGCCTCGTCGATGCGCCGCGTCTTGGTGAACGCGATCGCCATGTTCTGCAGGATGCGCGCGTCGTTGGGGTGGTCGCGCAGCGCCAGCCGATACGACGTGAGGGCCGCGTCGTAGTCGCCCTGGCGTTCCAGGGCGAGTGCCTCGTTCAGATAGTCGAGGCGCTGCGGGTTGATCTCGTCGGCGCTCGAGCCGCCGAGCAGGCGGCGCCAGAAACCCATGGGCCGAAAATAGCTTGCGGCCTCGCGACTGTGCAATGTAGCTTCACACCCCATGCCTGCCCCGCCCCGTACGCCCCCGCCCCCCCCGCCTCCCCTGCCGCCCCAGCCCCCCGGGCCCCGGAACACGCGCACCGCTCGCAAAGCGCCGCACGGCGTCCTCGAGGTGGATTGGCCGTTCTTCGGCGAGATGTGCCGGGCCCTGGCACTCAAGATCTTCCGGGAATACGACCCGGACGTCGTGATCGGTATCGCCCGGGCGGGCGTGATCCCCGGCGCGGTCGTCGCGAGCATTCTGCAGCGCGACTTCGCGTCCATGGCCATCACCCGCACGGAGACCGGCGGACGACCGGTGGTGATCGCCGGACCCACGCGCCTCGTCACCGGCCGCCGGGTGCTGATCGTGGACGAGACCTGCGATACCGGAGCCACGATGAAGCTTGCCCTCAACGCCGTGCGCGAGCTCAAGCCCGCCGCCGTGAAGACCGCCGTCTCGTTCCGCACCGGCCCCTTCCAGCCGGACTTCTACGCGCTCGAGACCGATAACTTCATCATCCTTCCCTGGGACCGCGAGGTCATCATCGACGGGGAGATCGTGATGCGGCCCGACTACGCCGCGAAGCTCAAGGAACTCGGCGGTTGATCGACCGGCTGACCGCGGCGCTCTCCCGATCGCGCGCCGACTACACCGAAATCCGCGTCGAACGCACCTGGAGCACGGCGGTGACCTTCCGTGGCCGCCGGCTCGAATCCGCCACGGCGAGCGAAGACCAGGGCGGCTTCGTGCGCGCGCTGCACGCGGGCTGCGGCTGGGGCGTCGCCTCCTTCACCTCGCTCGACCGGCTCGACGCGATGGTGGTACGCGCCGGCGAGCTCTCCCGCGCCATACCGGTGGACCCGCCCATCCGCCTGGACGACGTGCCGCCGCATCAAGCGGACGCGCTCCTCGATCTCGACGGAGATGTGCGCGGCGTGCCCATCGCGGAGAAGAAGCGGCTCCTGGAAGCGTACAACGGCGCCATGCTCGGTGTGAGCGACCGGATCGTCGATACGCTCGCCGTGTACCGGGACGAGGTGAGTGAGTACTGGTATGTGAACTCGCAGGGCACGATCCTGCACGAGCTGCGGCCGGACGTCACGCTCTCCGGGACCGCCGTGGCGCGCCGCGACGGCACGATCGAGAAGGGACTCGAGTCGATCGGGATGCGCCGCGGCTGGCACGCGGTACAGGGCAGGGCGGCCGGGTTTCGCGCGGTCGCGGAGCGGGCGGTCGAGCTGCTCGACGCGCCCATGGTCAAGGGCGGCACCTATCCCGTGATCCTCGATCCCGAGCTGGCCGGCGTGTTCATCCACGAGGCGTTCGGACACCTCTCCGAGGCCGACTTCGTGTACGAGAACCCGCAGGCGCGCGAGATGATGACCCTCGGTCGCCGCTTCGGGAAACCAGTCCTCAACGTGGGGGACAACGGCGCCGCACCCGGCCTCCGCGGCACGCTGCCGTTCGACGACGAGGGTACGGCTACGCAAGACACCACCCTCATCAAGGACGGGATCCTGGTGGGCCGGCTGCACTCGCGCGAGACCGCCGCCGCGATGGGCGAGCGGCCGACCGGCAACGCCCGCGCGATCTCGTTCCGTCACGCGCCGATCGTGCGCATGACGAACACCTACATCGCCGGCGCCCGGGGGGGCGTCAGCTTCGAGGACCTGATCGGCGACGTGAAGCTCGGCGTCTACGCCTGTGGCGCGTTCGGCGGGCAGACGATGCTCGAGAATTTCTCGTTCACCGCTGCCTACGGCCGCATGATCCGAGACGGCCGGGTCGCGGAGCTCGTGAAGGACGTCGTGCTCGCGGGGAATCTCTTCCAGACGCTCGACCGCATCGATCACATCGCCGGCGACTTCCGCTGGAACCAGATGGGCGGCGGTTGCGGCAAGGCCGGCCAGTTCCCCCTCCCCGTCACCGAAGGAGCACCGCACGTTCGCATCGAAGAAGCGCTCGTCGGCGGCGACGTGGGATCATGATCGCGCAGCTTATCGAAGCGGCCCGGGTCCGCGCCGACGGTGGCGCCGATGCGCTGTGGCGTCGGGTCGAGCGGACGACGGTCGCGTTCGAGTGGGGCCGGCTCAAGTCGGCCGGCGCGACCGAAGAAGCGGGGGCGAACCTGAGGGTGCGCCACCGCGGGCGGGTGGGCGTCGCAGGGACCACCGCGGTGTGGGGGAACGATGTAGGGGCGCAGCATGCTGCGCCCCTACTGGATCGTGCCTTGGCGTCCGCCGAGCTGGGCGAGGAGCTGGACCTCCTGTTTCCGGCGCCGGGCCCTCTCCCACCGCTCACCACGTGCTTCGACCGGGCGGCGAATGCGTCGCTCGACGATCTGATCGGTATCGGGCGCTCGCTCCTGGACGCGCTCGAGCGTGACGGATGTCGCGTCAACGTGGCGATCGAGCGCGAAACCACGGCGACGCGGGTCGCCAACTCCGCGGGGGCGAGCGGGGAGTACCGCGGCACCGCGTGCGGCGTCAGCGCCGACGTATGGCGCATCGCCGGCGACGACGTGCTGGTGGTCTCGGACGCGCTCGAGGGAGCGGATGTTCCGTCGGACGAGGCGCTGGCGGCCCTGGTCGCCTCGATCAACGCGCGGCTCGATCACGCGCTGCGCGTCGTCGCACCGCCCGAGGGTGCCCTCCCCGTCGTCTTCACCCCCGCCGGCCTATCCGCGCTGATGCTTCCGGTGACGCAGGCTCTCTCCGGCAAGGCCGTGCTGCAAGGCATTTCCCCCCTGGGGGCGAAGGTCGGGCAAGCGGTGTCCCTCCGGGCGGGTCGCACGGCGTCTCGCCCCGTCGATGATGAGTGCGTGTCCTCCCGAACCCTGCGTCTCGTGGAGCGTGGCGTCGTGCAAGGGTTCATCTACGACGTCGAGACGGCGGCGCGTGCGCGGGCCGAGAGGACGGGACACGGGACTCGCGGGATCTTCGGGAAACCGGTGCCGGCCTACACCAACATCGTCCTGAACGATGTAGGGGCACAGCATGCTGCGCCCCTACAATTGGGGGGCGGTCTCCTGGGGGAGATCCGGGATGGGCTGTTGGTCGATGAGCTGATCGGGGTGGGGCAGGGGAACGTGATCGGCGGGGCGTTCAGTCATCCGGTGGCCTTGGCCTACCGCATCGACCGTGGTGAGGTCACCGGTCGCGTGAAAGACGCCGCGGTCGCGGGTAACGCGTACGAGCTGTGGAAGCGGGTCGCAGCGTTCGGGACCGACGCGCGCTGGACGGGGTCTCGCTGGGCGCCGTCGGTGCTATTTGACGGGGTAAGCGTCGCTCGGCGGTGAGCGGAGGAGGATGGTGGAGGATGGTGGAGGATGGTGGAGGTTGATGCCGCACCTCCACCAACCTCCAGAACCTTCACCAACCTCCACCATCCTGCTCGCTCAGTATTCCAGCACTCCCGTCTGGGCGATCATCTTCCACTGCGTCCCGACCTGCGTGTAGATCTTGCAGGTCCGCCCCTTCCACTGCTGCTCCGCGCCGGTTTGCTTGTGCCGCCACAGCGTGTCGATGTCCACGACGGCGAACGCCCCGTCGCCTTCGGCCGAGACGACGATCTTCCTGACGGCGCGCCGGTTGTGGGCCAGGGTGTGGGTGTCGAACAGCTCCTGCCACCCACGGCGCCAGCGCTCCGCGTCGAAGCGACCCCACACCATGACCCAGGTCATCGGATCGTGCGATTGAGCGGTCGGGGGCCAGGGCCACACCATGGCCGGATGAAAGCAGGACACGAGGAGCTGCGCGTCCTGTGTGTCCCATGCCCTCGTTTCGCGATGAACAATTTCACGGATCGCGGTTTCAATATCGCGCATGGGGAGGGGTTAGGTGCTGGGGGTTGGGATCAGATCAGACCGATGCGTGCGAACGCTCGTACATGCCGAAAAACGATCCCATCCCCGGACAAAACAAGTACTAGACTGAGTCGGATTCTTCCTGGGGGGTTTGTGAACGTGCCAAGGCGCGCGCAATCGGTGATCAACGGGTATCGCGATCTCTTGGTATGGCAGCGTGCCATGGACTTGGTCATCGAGGCCTACGGGTTAACGAAACGGTTCCCGGGTGAGGAGAGGTACGCGCTCGCTCAGCAGTTGAGAAGGTTCATTGATGGAGATGGAGACGCAGTTATTGATCGCGGGGCGCATGGGATACATCTCGAACGGAGAAGAAGAGCGCGTCATCGCGCAGACGAGTGAGGTCGGGAGAATGCTGTCGGGCCTCCTCCGAGCCCTGACAAAGCGCTACCGGACCGCTAGCACCTAGTCCCCAGCACCTAGCGCCTCAGCGTAATCGCGCCCCTGCGTCATCTGCTCGTAAACGGCATTGAGCGTATCGGGAGAGGCCGACAAGAATCGGCAGCGCTCGTCGTTGCGGGACCGGCATTCGACCTCCATCACGGCGACGGACTCGCCGGACAGGCGACCGAAGAAATCCGCGAGCATGCCCGACGAGAAGAAGCACATCGGCTCCTGGGCACTCCCGGGGGCCGCCTCGGCCCAGTCGCTCGAATCCACCACGAGCGCCGCGCGGCCGAGCGGGGCGACGCTGACCGCGCCCCATCCCGTCGCCTGGAAGAACGCGGACAGGACGTCGTTCAGGCGGCCGGCGTCGAGGTCGTCGGGCCGGGCGACGCCCGTCTCCGTGGGCAGCCAGGTACAAAACGCCTGAAACACTCCCGCGCCGGCGGCGAATCCCACCTCCTGGAGGAGCGGGACGGTCAGATCGGGCGCATCGCGGAGCAGACTGTCGTGGAGCTGCCGCAACGCGGTGCGCCCGATCGTCAAGGCCTCGGTCGCAGCGGCGGTGGAAGGAGGGGCGCTCATCTGGGACGCCAACTTAGGGTTTGGCCCGTGCGCGGCGCAAGAGTTCGGCCTCGTCGATGACCGGGATGCCGAGCGCTTTGGCCTTCTCGAGCTTCGATCCCGCGTCCGCCCCGACGACCAGCGCGGTGGTCTTCTTCGAGACGCTGTCGGCGACGTGCCCGCCGGCCGACTCGATCAGCTCGGCCGCTTTCGCCCGGGAGAGCGACGGGAGCGTGCCCGTCACCACATAGGTCTGTCCCGCGAGCGGGCCCGTCGTCTCGGTTGCCGTCGGCTCGGTGAAGTTGAGCCCGAGCGTCTCGAGCCGCTCGAGCAGCTTGCGGTTCTTGGCCTCGTCGAAGAACCCCGCCACGGCTTCCGCGATCGCCATCCCGACGCCGCGGATCTTGCCGATCTCCTCGACCGCGGCGTTGCGGAGCGCCTTCATGGTGCCGAAATGGCGGGCGAGCAGCTTGGCCACCTGCGCGCCCACGTGGCGGATACCGAGCGCAAAGAGCAGCGTCGACAGGGGCTGCTGCTTCGACGCCTGGATCGCATCGACGAGCTGCTGGGCGGATTTCTCCGCGAACCCTTCGAGTGAAAGCAGGTCGGTCGGCGTCACCTCGTACAGGTCGGCGACGTCCTTGATGAGCTTCGCGTCGAGCAGCGCGCGCACCCGCTCGTACCCCAGACCGCGAATGTCCATCACGGCGGCGAAATGGACGATGCTCTCGAGGATCCGGCCCGAGCACGAGACGTTGGAGCAGTACGCCATCACCTCGTCCGATGGGTACTCGACCTTCGAGTGGCAGACGGGGCAGCGCTCCGGGCGCTTGAACTTGCGCTCCTTCCCGGTGCGGCGCTCGCGCACGGGTCCCAGCACCTGCGGGATGACCTCGCCCGCGCGCGTGACTTCCACCCAGTCGCCCTCGCGGATGTCCTTTGCTTCGATCAGATCGAAGTTGTGGAGCGTGGCGGTGGTGACGGTGACGCCGCCGATCTCCACGGGCTCGAGCACGGCGTACGGATTGAGCGCGCCGGTGCGTCCTACATTGATCCGGATCTCCTTGAGCTTGGTGATCTGGACCTCGGGCGCGAACTTGCGGGCGATGGCCCATCGCGGCTCGCGGTTCCCCACGGTGCCCAGCTCGGCGTGCAAGGCGAGGGCGTTGACCTTCACCACGACGCCGTCGGCCCCGTAGTCGAGGGTCGGGAGCAGCTTCTCGAGCGTGGTGATTTCCGTGTTGGCGTGCGGCAGGTCGGGGACGAGCGCGTGGTGCTTTTCGACCGGGAATCCCCACGCGGTGAGCTGCTCGAGCAGCTCGTGCTGCGTCGCGACCGGCAGCTTCTGGCCCGGGGCTTCGATGTGGAAGCAGAAGATGCGCAGCCCGCGGCTGCGGGTGATCTTGGGGTCCAGCTGGCGCAGCGATCCCGCGGCAGCGTTGCGCGGGTTGGCGAACGCGGGCTCGTCCGCCTGCTCGCGCTCGCGGTTGAGCTGGGTGAAGCGCGACTTGGAGAAATAGACCTCGCCGCGGACCTCCATCAGCTTGGGCCAGGCCTTGCCCGTGAGCCGCAGGGGGACGTCGACCACGGTGCGCAGATTGGCGGTGACGTCTTCGCCCACCAGGCCGTTGCCGCGCGTCGCGCCCACGACGAACAGCCCCTTCTCGTACGTGAGGCTCACGGCGGCGCCGTCGATCTTCACTTCGAGCGTGTAGCCGGCGGTGCGGACCTCGGGAACCAGCCGGGCGGTGCGGTTCTCCCATTCCGCGAGCTCCGCCTCGTTGAACGCGTTGGCGAGGGACAGCATCGGCACCAGGTGGCGGTGCTTCTTGAACCCCGTCGCCGGATCCGCGCCGACGCGCTGCGTGGGACTGTCGGGGGTGCGGAGCTCGGGATGCTTGGCCTCGAGCTCCTGCAGCTCGCGGAGCAGACGGTCGTACTCGGCGTCGGAGATTTCCGGCTTGTCGAGCACGTAGTAGGCGTAGTTGGCGCGCTCGATGAGCCGCCGCAGCTCGGCGGCTCGGGCGGCAGGACCCTTCACCGACCCTTGGCTTCCTCTTGAATGACGGCCATCGCGACGCCGACCAACCGATCGAGCTCGTCCGCCGAGGCGCGCGGCAGGAGCCCTTCCGCCCAGGCACCCTCGCGCTCGCCGAACGCCCCGAGCAGGCGGCGCAGGAACGACAGCAGCGCCACCCGCTCGAGCTCCATGCGGCGCATCGTCTCTCCGGTCTCTTGCTGGCGCTGCGCCAGGCGCTCGTAGCGGTGCGCGTTGCGCAGCGCCTGCGCGGTGATCGCAGCGACCACCTGCACGAATCGCACGTCCCCGTCGGAGAACGTGGGGCCGTCGCGGAAGGTGCGCAGGAAGATCGCCCCGATCGCCACGCCCCGCCACGTGATCGGCACCACCGTGATGGACTTCACGCGGCGACTGATGAGCTCGCTCTTCACATGCTTCAGGCTGGGATCGGTGGCCGCATCGGGGATGAACACCGTCTCGCCTCCCTGCATCGCGCGCTTCAGCTCCGGGTACCGCTCGAGGTCCACGACGTAGTTACGGATGGTGGGATCCTCGTAGGAGGCGACCAGCCGCACCGACCGGCCGCCGCGCTCGGCGAGAAAAATCGAGCAGCGGTCGAGCCCGAACGCCTCGCCGAGCTTGCGCGCGATCGCCTGGAGGATGTCGATGAAGTGGAGCGAGGTGGAGACTTCCTTGAGGATCTCGATGACGGCGAGCAGGTGCTTGCGCTCGCGCTCGAGCTCGGCGACGCGCGCCTCGAGAGCGGAGGGGAAAGTCATGGCTTAGTTTGCGTCCCCCGCGGACACGGCGTCAAGTTGCCGCGCGCGCGAGCGCGCGATAGCTTCGGAGCCCATGCGATCCCTCATCCTCGCGGTTTGCATCGTCGCCCCGGCGCTCGCCGCACAGGGCCGCCCGAGCCCCGCGCCGCCGCTCGGCGCTTGGACGCCGGTGCCGGAGTTGCCGGGCATGGGCCGGCCCGTCGACACCGCGAGCGTCGCCGCGCGGCGGCGCGCGCTGCTGGCCCGCATCGGCCGCGGCGTCGTGCTCGTGCCGGCAGCGCACGAGCGCGAGCTCGAGCGCGACTACATCCAGGACAACGACTTTCGCCAGAGCAACACGTTCTTCTACTTCACCGAGCTCGAGAGCCAGGACGCGTGGCTCCTCCTCGTCACGGGTGGCGGCGCGACCGAGACCGTGCTGTTCCTGCCGCCGCGCAATCCCCTCCAGGAGCGCTGGACTGGCCTGCGCCTCGCCCCGGACAGCACCGCGTCCCGCCTCACCGGCATCGCGCGCGTCCTGCCCACGGACTCCCTCGATGCGGTGCTCTCCGCCGCGCTGTTCCGGGTGCACGGTCCCCTCTACGCACCATTCGACCAGACGACCCGCGACGAGCCCGCAATCTGCGGCCCGCCGCGGACTCGATGCGGCTCGTCAAGGACGCCGACGAGGTCGCGCGCATGCGCAAGGCCGTGGACATCTCGGTGCGAGGGCACGTCGCGGCGATGCAGGCAGCACGCCCGGGCGTGTGGGAATACGAGATCGAGGCGGCGCTCGAGGCGGAATTCCGCCGCAACGGGGCCGATCGCGTCGGCTATCCGTCGATCGTGGGCAGCGGTCCCAACACCACCACGCTCCACTACGACGTCAACCGGCGCCAGACACGCGACGGCGACCTGGTCGTCGTGGACGCGGGCGCCGAGTGGGGACAATACACCGCCGACGTGACGCGCACGTTTCCGGTGAACGGAAAGTTCACATCGCGCCAGAAGGCCATTTACGACCTCGTGCTGGCGACCCAGCAGGCCGCGTTCGACTCCACGCGTCCCGGCACGACGATCGCGCAGCTCAACCGGGTCGCGCGCGACTACATGCGCGCCCATTCCGGCACGCTGTGCGGGGCGGAGACGTGCGACGCGTATTTCATTCACGGGTTGTCGCACTGGCTGGGGATGGACGTGCACGACGTGGGCGACTACGGCACGCCGCTCAAGCCGGGGATGATCTTGACGATCGAGCCCGGGATCTACCTCGCGCCGGAGGGCCTCGGCGTGCGGATCGAGGACGACGTGCTGGTGACAGCCACCGGGGCGGAGTGGCTCTCCGCCAAAGCGCCGAGAACCACGGCCGAGATCGAGCGCCTCATGGGCCGGCGCTAGGTCTCGTCTTTCTCGCCCTTGATGTCGTCGAGGATCTGCTTGGCTTCCTGTTTGTACTCGTGGTCGAGCACGTCGGCGATGGGCAGCGGTGCGATCGCCGTGAACTGCTCCCGCGCCTTGGAGTATTTGCCAAGGTCGACGTACACCTCGGCGAGTTCGAGGCGGTGGAAAATGTTCTGCGGCTTCAGGGCGACGGCCTTCTCGAGGTACCGCTGGGCGTCGTCCCAGTTGCCCTTGTCCAGGAACCCGCCGCCGAACAACGTCTTGGCGAAGAACTTCTGGAATCCCGACAGGCGCTTGACCTCGGCATGCCAGGCCCCCATCAGGTGATTGGCGCCGTCGTGCGTCGAGTCGAGCTCGAGGGCTTTCATCCCTTCCTCGTATATCAGCTTGGCGAAGCGCACCCGCTCTTTGCCTCCCTTGGTGCGCGACAGGCGGCCCAGCGCTTGGCCGACCGTGAAGTGCCCGTCCGCCCCGTTGGGATTCACGCGCACCGCGGCCTCGCCGTACGCCCGCGCCACGACGTACAGGCTGTCCCGGACCTGTTTGGAGGAGTCGTCCTTGCCCTCGATCTGCTTGGCGATGTCGACGGCTTCGCGGCCCGCCTTCCACAGGGCGGCGTAGTTGGTGGAATCGTGCGCGAGCGCGGCGCGATAGTGTCCCAGGGCCTGCTGCGGCGCGAGCGCCGCGTGCGCGCTGTCGCCCAGCGCGATGTGCTCCGCGACCCCCAGCGGTGCCTGGGCCGCGAGCAGCACGGGAACGACGAGGGACAAGACCAGGGACACGGGACCACGCATCGACGACTCCGCACACAGGGGGGCCGCTAATGTTCGTCGTGCCGCTCATCGAGCGCAAGCGCGACGGCGGCGCCCTCACGCCGGAGGAGTGGTCCGCCCTGGTCGCCGCCTATACGGCGGGCCGGGTGCCCGACTACCAGATGTCGGCGCTGCTCATGGCGGTGCTGCTCCGCGGGCTCGAGCGTCAGGAGCTGGCCGCCCTCACCGACGCGATGCTCGCCTCGGGCCAGCGGCTGTCCTTCGACTCGTGGGGGACGCCGCGGGTCGACAAGCACTCGACCGGCGGCGTCGGCGACAAGGTGTCCCTGGTGCTCGCGCCGCTCGTCGCCGCCTGCGGCGTGGCCGTGCCGATGATGTCGGGACGCGGGCTGGGCCACACCGGCGGCACGCTCGACAAGCTCGAGGCGATCCCCGGGTTCCGCACGGGACTGTCGCTCGCGGAGGCCAAGGCCCAGGTGATGAAGCTCGGCTGCGCGATGATCGGGCAGACACCCGAGATCGCCCCTGCCGACCGCCGGCTGTACGCGCTGCGCGACGTGACGGGCACGGTCGCAGCGATTCCGTTGATCGCCGCCAGCATCATGTCGAAGAAGCTCGCGGAGGGGCTGAACGCGCTGGTCCTCGACGTGAAGCGGGGCAGCGGGGCGTTTCTCCCCAAGCTCGAGCAGAGTCTCGAGCTCGCGCGCACGATGATCGCACTCGGCGAGGACCGCGGCTGCCCCACCGTCGCGCTGCTGACCGCCATGGACCGCCCGCTCGGGCGCGCGTGCGGCAACGCCCTCGAAACCGAAGAGGCGATCCTCGCGCTGCGTGGCGAGGGGCCGGCGGATCTGATGGAGGTGACCTACGCCCTGGGCGTCGAGATGCTGCTCGCTGCGGGGGTGGAGAAGACATCGAAGAAGGCGCGCCAACGCCTCGAGAACGCGCTCGCATCGGGGCTCGCCGCCGAGAAATTCGAGAATGTGATCGAGGCCCAGGGCGGCAACCCCAAGGTCGTCGAGGATGCGTCGGGGCTCCCGCAGGCGCTGGAGGTGGAAGTGTACAACGCACCCCGCACGGGCGTGGTCCAGCGTGTGGAGCCGAAAATCATCGGCCGGGCCGTGGTGGCCATGGGGGGTGGGCGTCTCGCGGTCGAAGATGCGGTGGATCCCACGGTCGGGTTCGTCATCACCGTGAAACCCGGGGACAAGGTCCCGGCGGGCGAGCCGATCGCCTCGGTATTCGCGAAGGATCCGGCGGGGATCAGGCTCGGGTTCGAAGCACTCGAGCAGGCGATCGTGTTCGGCGACAAGCTCGCCGAAAAACCGCTGCCGCTGATCTCACATCGGGTGACGAGGGACGGGGTCGAAGAGCTGAAGCGCTAGATCCCTAAATGTCGAGGTTCCGCACGAACTTCGCGTTCTCCTCGATGAACTTCCGCCGTGGCTCCACTTCGTCGCCCATCAGCGTTTCGAACAGCTGCGACGCTTCGAACGCGTCCTCCATGGTCACCTTGAGGAGGGTGCGGCGCGCCGGATCCATCGTAGTGTTGCGCAGCTGGTCGGGATTCATCTCCCCCAGTCCTTTGTACCGCTGGATCATGGCGTTCCCGTGGCTCGCTCCGGCCTCGCCGTTCGTGAGCCGCTTTACGTAGGCGTCGCGCTCCTTTTCGTCGTAGGCGTAGAACTCTTCCTTGCCTTTGGCCACGCGATACAGCGGCGGCTGCGCGATGTAGATGTAGCCGGCGTCGATCAGGAACTTCATCTCCTTGTAGAAGAACGTGAGGAGCAGCGTGCGGATGTGGGCGCCGTCCACGTCGGCGTCCGTCATGATGATGATCTTGTGGTAGCGCGCGTCGTCCAGCGTGAAATCTTCGCCCACACCCGTGCCGATGGCCGTAATGATCGTGCGGATCTCCTCGTTCGAGAGGATCTTGTCGATCCGGGCCTTCTGCACGTTGAGGATCTTGCCCCGCAGCGGGAGGATCGCCTGGAAGCTGCGGTCGCGGCCCTGCTTGGCCGAGCCGCCCGCAGAATCGCCCTCGACGAGGTACAGCTCCGTGAGCTTGGGGTCCGAGACCGAGCAGTCGGCGAGCTTCCCGGGGAGCAAGCCGCCCTCGAGCCCGCTCTTCTTGCGGACCAGTTCGCGCGCCTTTCGGGCCGCCTCGCGCGCCCGGGCGGCGCTCAGCGCCTTCGCGATGATGGTACGTGCCACGCTCGGGCTCTTGTCGAAAAAATCGCCCAGGGCGTCGTTGACCACGGTCTTCACGACCCCCTCGACCTCGGAGTTGCCGAGCTTGGTCTTGGTCTGACCCTCGAATTGCGGGTCCTTCACTTTGACGTGCAGCACCGCGGTCAGGCCTTCGCGGATGTCGTCCCCCGTGAGAGTGAACTCTTCCTTCTTGAGGAGGCCGTCCTTCTTCGCCCACTCGTTGATGGTACGCGTGAGCGCCGCGCGGAACCCCGTGAGGTGCGTGCCACCTTCGTGCGTGTTGATGTTGTTCACGAAGGAAAGCGTATTGTCGTTGTAACCGTCGTCGTACTGGATCGCGCCTTCGACGACGACACCTTCTCGCGTGGTCTCGAACGCGATCGGCTTGGGGTGCAGGGACTTGCGGTTGCCGAGCAGGTGCTTCACGAACTCGGCGAGGCCGCCCTTGTAGAAGAACGTCTCCTCCTTCTGCTGCCCTTTGCGTTCGTCCTTGAGCGTGATGGTGAGGGCCTTGTTCAGGAACGCGAGCTCGCGCAGCCGGGTGGCGATCGTGGCGTAGTCGAAGCGCGTCTCGGTGAAGATCTTCGTGTCCGGCTTGAACCAGACGGTCGTGCCTGTGCCCTTGGCCTTGCCGATGACCTCCAGCTTCTTCGTGGTCTCGCCCCGCTCGAACGCCATGTGATGGCGCTTGCCGTCGCGGTCCACCCACACTTCGAGCTTCTCCGACAGCGCGTTCACGACCGAGACGCCGACGCCGTGCAGTCCGCCCGAGACCTTGTACGTGCTCTTGTCGAACTTGCCACCGGCGTGAAGCACCGTGAGCGCGACCTCGACGCCGGGTTTCTTCTCGGTCTTGTGGATATCGACCGGGATGCCGCGGCCGTTGTCGACGACCGTGATGGCGTTGTCGGCGTGGATGGTGACGTCGATCTGCGTGCTGTAGCCGGCCAGCGCCTCGTCGACCGAGTTGTCCACCACTTCGTACACGAGATGGTGGAGCCCCCGTCCGGACACCGACCCGATGTACATCGCGGGGCGTCGTCGCACCGCTTCCAGGCCCTTCAGGACCTGGATCGAGTCGGCCTGGTAGTCGCCGTTGCCTTTATCCTTCGATGCTCGGGGTTTTGCCTTCGCCATAACGCTCTACTGTGAAAGAAGCCAGCGGATCGTCTTGATCCGACCGGCGCCGCGGCCGGTGTTGATGGCCGCCATGATCTGCGGCCCCATGAGCTGCAGCTCGGTCATCCAGGCACTCGTCGCGACCCGCACGAACAGCGTCCCGTCGGGGGTGACACTCTCGGGTGCGGTGACGCGGGCGATCTGCGGACCGACCAGCCGGGGCCAATCGGGAATTACCTGCGCCTGCGCCAGCCGCGTGGCGAGCCCAGATTTGGCAAGGTAGCTCCGCAGGGCCTCACCCACCGCCGTTGGCCGTTTCCCTCTGCCCGCTCCGCGCTCGGCCATCGGGTTACCCCCCTTACAAAAGCGCCACGGGTTGCCCCGTGGCGCAGCGCGGCCGCGCCGCGAGTGCCCCAGATAACCCACTAAAAATACCCAGAAGTTATTGTCGTGGCAAGACTTACTCTCATCGGCCGCGGAACCGAGGGGGCCGCTTCTCGAGA
>WNGP01002551.1_pt1 | contig 15251 bp, 11 predicted proteins | sample 5407671 | NCBI WGS metagenome assembly WNGP01 (sample SAMN13153381, study PRJNA577476) | soil metagenome | isolation source: 40 cm soil or saprolite under Garry oak tree replicate 2 | place: USA:California | collected 2016-06-15 | reverse complement strand
CGGGTCAGCGTCGGCGGTCAGCGCCAGCGCCTTCCTGGCGAACTCGCTCGCCATGCCCGGGTCGCCCGGGGCAATTGCCCGTGCCGCCTCATGCAGCGTCGCTATCGCCACTTCGTCGCCCGGCTCGGCGCTGGCCGCCAGCCGGCTGGCGATCTCTAGCGGGACCGCCCCGGCCGCGAGCAAGATGCCGGCCGCCTGCCTGTCCAGTGCCCGGCGGGCGGCGGCGGGCACGCTGTCGAGCACGGCCTGGCGGATGATGTCATGGCGGAAGCCGAGGTTCTCACCGGAGTCGGCCAGGATCTCTGCCCGTATGAGCTCCTCGACCGGCTCCAGCAGGGCCGCGGGTGCGGTACCGAGCATGGTGGCGAGATCGTCGAACCGAAACGATCGCCCGAGGACGGACCCGGCGACTGCGGCGCGTCTCGCCGGAGCTGGCGCCCGGTCGAGTCGTTCCCGCATGCTGTCACCGACACGGGCAGGGAGCCGGGCCTCAACCAGGACAGCGTGCGCCCGGTCGATCCGGACCAGGCCCTCCTCGAGGAGTCCCCGGAGCAGCTCGATCAGCAGGAACGGAACGCCGTGGGCGTTGTCTGCCATCTCCAGCAGCGCCGGCCCGGCCGTGGCGCTCATCAGATCGGCGATGACCTGCCCGACGGAATCCTCATCCAGCGGATCGAGGACGAGGCGGGTCGCGTTCGCTTCGGATAGCTCCGCAACGGAGCGCAACAGCAGCGCAGACGCCTGGGCGGTCCTGTATGCGGCGATCCAGATGATGGGAACACCACCCAGCCGCACCGGCAAGACCCGCAACGCCTCCGCCGTTCCCGCATCCGCCCATTGCAGATCATCGAGGCAGATGAGCATCGGGTGCTCCAGCGCGGCCCGTTCCAGCAGCGCCTCGAGTTCCAGCAGCACCCAGTAGCGGTCCTCACGCAGTGCGCGGAGCGCGGAGAGATCGCTGCGGTCCAGCAAGGGCGCGTGCCCGCCGAAGCACGCCGCCATCAGCGGCCCCATGGGGACCACGTTGTCATCGACGTCCGCGCGTCCCACGGCCGCCCGCACGCCTGCACGGCTGGCCAGGCTCACCGCTTCCTCCAGCAGCCGGCTCTTGCCCAGGCCAGGGCCGCCCTCGACGAGGAGGACGCTGCCGCGCCCGTCGCGGGCGCCGCCGAGCGCCGCGTCGATCGCGGCCATCTCGGCGTCCCTGCCCCGCAACGGCTGCGCCGTCGCGGCCGGACGTGCGGCCATGCGCTGATGCTAGCTCCAAAGGCGAACCCTGAGGTGGGGGGCAAGCGCTGCAACCGAACTGGCGTCAGGCGTGCCTGCCGGGCCGCGCGACCAGCAGTGACCGGGACATCCGGGCCAATGACAGCTCAAATCAGCCAGCAGGACCTCGCTGAATTCGCATCTGCCCATGGCGCCGGGATGTCCCCGTGCCCGGGAGACGCCGTCCCGTCTACTCCGGCAGCGCGTGGGCGAGCTGCCGCCGTGATGTCAGGTCGAGCTTCCGGAAGACCTTGCGGAGGTGATAATCCACTGTGCTCACGCTGAGGAACAACCGCGCCGCGATCTCGCCGTTTGTGGCGCCCCCAGAGGCCAGGACAGCGATCTGCGTCTCCTGCGGGGTAAGGTCGCGGCGAGTCTCGTTAGTTCGCTTGCGCGCGCGCTCTCCGGTCGCTGCAAGTTCGGCCCGGGCGCGCTCGGCGAAGGCGTCGGCTCCCATCCGCAGGAACATCTCGTGGGCCACACGCAGCTGGGAGCGAGCGTCCAGGCGCCGCTTCTGGCGGCGAAGCCACTCCCCGTACAGCAGGTGTGCCCGCGCCTTGCGCAGGTTTCCCCGGCAGTGCGACAGGTGCTCGATCGCGTCTTGGTAGAGCCTCTCGGCGCTGGTGTCGTCGGCCAGCAGCGCTTGCGACACGGCGAGAAGCCCCAGCGCTATCGCGGTGCCGCCGGGGAGCGCGCGGGCCGCGAACTCGGCCGCGGCTTCGGCTGCCACGGCGCGCTCCCCGCATCGAGATGCCGCTTCGATCAGGTCCGGCAAGCCGACGATGCCGAGGAACGGGTTGTCCCGGTAATTCCCCGGGTCGCTGGGGAGGGCTGCCCGGTAGTTGCCCAGGCCCAGCTCCAGCACAGCGCGCGCGCGCGTAGTCCGCGAAGGCGAGCATCCAGCCGTGGCCGTGCTCGGTGGCATAGCGCGTGACGGCTGCTGCCGCGGCTCGCGCCTCGGTTTCGCGCCCTCGCCAGGCAAGCACGACGAGCTCGCCCACATCCGACGGCCGCCCGACGGTTGCCATGATCTCGGCTCGCTCAGCGAAGTGCGCCCGGACGGCAGCGAGCGAGCCGGTAAGCAGCTCGGACATGGCCAGGAACAGCAGGCCGTTGGACAGGGCGCCTAGGGCTCCTTCCTCTCGCGCCCGCTGCTCTAGCCGGGTGGCCAGTTCGTGTAGAGAGGTGTCGTCTCCGACCGCGCCGGCGGCCCAGCATCCGATCCCGAGCCATAGCAGGGCATCTGCGGAGTCGGACTGGTCTGCGAGCAGGCCGGCGATGGCCGGGCCGAGGACCGGGACTGCGGCGGCGTGACCGTCGAGGACAAGCGCGGTGGCCCCGTCCAGGAGCAGGTCGGCGACGCCGGACGGCGATCCGGGCGGAAGCGGCATCGCTCGCGCCGCCCGGCAGATGTCCAGGTCACTCTCCCCGGTCGCGGTGAACCGGCCGGTCACGCGGGCGGCCTCGAGCGCTTCCAGCATGGTGGCGCGGGCGAGGTGGGCATCGAACGGCTGAAGGGCGCGCGCGGCGTCCGCCAAGATCGACGCCGTGCCCTGAGCCTGTCCCAGGGCGTACCGGATCAGGCCCTGGAGCCGCCGCACCTGCGCCTGCTGAAACGGATCGCTGATCTGAGCCGTCTGCTCGAGGAGCAATCTCGCCCTGACAGGGGCGCCTCCGGCCAGATGGGCGTGCGCGGCGGCCAGGACTCGCTCCGCCCAGCGGCTTTCGCCGGGGGTCAGCTGGGCTGCCCGGGCCAGCAAAGCGCCCGCCGCCGAGTATCCGCCGCGCGCCCGGGCGCGGCCGGCGGCGCGGTCGAGCTCGGCTGCAACAGCCTCGTCCGGGCCGATCGCGGCCGCGGCGAGGTGCCATGCCCGGCGGTCGGCGTCCCGCCGGGGATCCATTTCGGCCGCGAGCGCATGGTGGGCGCGGCGCCGGTGCGCCGGGGACGCCCCGGCGTACACCGCGGACCGGATCAGCGGATGGCGGAACCGCGCCTGGGGGTACATCACGATCACCCCCTCGGCTCGGGCAGGCTCGGCGGCGGCCGGGGGGCTTCCGAGGCGGGCCGCTGCCCTGGTGATCAGCCGGGGGTCACCTGAGGGTTCAGCGGCGGCGACCAGCAGCAGCGTCTGGGTGGCGGCCGGCAAGGCCCGGACCTGGCGCAGGAAATGAGCTTCGAGCCGGCTGCTGAGCGGCAGCGGCTGGGGCGGCAGGCCCGCTCCCGACAGCTCGGCCGCGGTCAGCTCGCCGGCCAGCTCGATGATCGCCAGCGGGCACCCTTGCGTTTCCGTCACGATCCGCCTCGCCAGGTGAGGATCGAGCGGCCCGCCCACCGATGACCGCAGCAGCTCGAGGGCGTCGGATTCGGGAAGACCGCCGACACGGATGTCCGGAATGCCCGCCAGCAGCGGAATCCCGCCGCCGAATCGGCGGCGTAACCCAGAAGCGATGTCTTGCCGACGCCCGGCTCACCCCGGACCACCAGCGCGGCGCTCAACCCACCGCGAGCGGCATCCAGCACCTGATCCAGGGCCTGCCGCTCCTCAAGGCGATCCATGAACGCCACGGGCCAAGGCTACGCGTTGCGGCAACGCGCCACACCCGGCCACGACATCGCAGAAATTCGATCGCTGACCGTCTGCGGCGCGGACAGCACCTGACCGAAATCCCGGCCGGCCCGGAACGCGACCGGGTCCCGCGACTACGAGGTTCTCCGGATTCGACGAATGCCCGGCGGCGAGAGATTGGACTCACCTGCCGAGGACCAGTCTCGGCCGCAGAACTGGAGAGTTACGCCATGACAGTCATCACCGGACACGAAGAAGAGCAGATCAGCAAGGCCAACGCGTCAGGGCTCACGCCGGTCGTGTTCGTCCACGGCCTGTGGCTGCTGCCGAGCAGCTGGGACCGGTGGGCCGCCGTCTTCGCCGAAGCCGGCTATGCGCCGCTCACCCCGTCGTGGCCCGATGACCCCGACACCGTCGAGGAGGCGAACGAGCACCCCGAGATCTTCGCCCGCAAGACGGTCGGGCAGGTCGCCGACCACTACGCGGCCGTCATCGGAAAGCTGGAGAAAAAGCCCGCCGTCATCGGGCACTCCTTCGGCGGGCTGCTCTCCCAGATGGTCGCCGGCCGCGGGCTCTCCGCGGCCACGGTGGCGATCGACTCCGCGCCCATGCGCGGCGTGCTGCCGCTGCCGGTCTCCGCGCTCCGCGCTGCCTCCCCGGTCCTGGGCAACCCCGCCAACCACCACCGCGCCGTGCCGCTGACCTACGACCAGTTCCGCTACGCCTTCGCCAACGCCGTCAGCGAGGAGGAAGCCAAGGAACTGTACGCCACGTTCGCCGTCCCCGCCTCCGGGACCCCGCTGTTCCAGGCGGCCACCGCCAACGTCAACCCCTTCACCGAAGCCAAGGCCGACAGCAAGAACCCCGACCGCGGACCGATGCTGATCATCTCCGGCGAGAAGGACAACACCGCCCCGCCGGCCATCACCAACGCCATCTACAAGCAGCAGAGCCGCAACGCCGGCGTCACCGAGACCGTCCTGATCCCCAACCGCGGGCACGCGCTCGTCATCGACAGCGGCTGGCGCGAGGTCTGCGACACCTCGCTGGCCTTCGTCCGGCGCTTCGTCCGCTAACCCCACGCCACGCCCGAACGGCCGAAGCCACCCAGGAGGACCCGTGAACGTCCCCAGCTCCACTCACAGTCGCAGGCTGAAGAGAACCCTGCTCGCAGCGCTGTCAGCCATCATCGGCGTGCTCCTTCTCGCCGGAACCTGGGCCTCAGCCAGCCCTGCCACATCCGCCGCAGCGGCGGTGACGGCGCGCCACGACAACGGGCCCAAGCCCACCATCGTCCTGGTCCACGGCGCGTTCGCCGACGCGTCCGGCTGGGGCGGGGTCATCACGCGGCTGGAAGAGCGCGGCTACACCGTGCTGGCTCCCGCCAACCCGCTGCGCGGCGTCCCCACCGACTCCGCGTACATCGCCAGCGTCCTGGCCACCATCAGCGGGCCCATCGTCCTGGTCGGGCACTCCTACGGCGGCGAGGTGATCACCAACGCCGCCACCGGCAACCCCAACGTCAAGGCCCTGGTCTACATCGCCGCCTTCGCCCCCGCTGCCGGCGAGACCTCCGGCGGGATCCTGACCGAGTTCCCCGGCAGCATGCTCACCCAGCCCAACCTCATCTTCCGGCCGTTCCCTCAGCCTGACGGCACCACCGGCACCGATGCCTACATCAACCCCGCCGTCTTCCAGCAGGCCTTCTGCGCCGACTGCTCCCACGTCACCGCCGCCGTGATGGCCGCGACCCAGCGGCCGGGAGCGCTGGCCACCCTCAGCGAGCCCTCCGGCGTCCCGGCCTGGAAGACCATCCCGTCCTGGTACCTGGTCGCCAACCAGGACCACGCGATCCCCCCGGCAGCGGAGCGCTTCATGGCCGCCCGGATGCACGCCCACACCGTCCAGATCGACTCATCCCACGCCGCGATGGTCTCCCACCCCGGCGCCGTCAGCGACCTGATCCTCAGCGCCGCCCAGGCCGTCCGTTAACTCCGCGCCCGGCACCCGGGCCAAGCCGGGTGCCGGGCCGCGGACGTCCGTCGTGCAAGGCGATGTGCAAATCATCACCATCCGCTCAGGGCTGCACTCTCATCGGCGCGTATGTTCGACACCAACCGTCGGCCCAAATTGCCGCGCCAGAACGACCTGATCTGTGCAGGAACATTGAGCGCGCATGGCGCTCTTGGGCTCAAGGGGTCGTTGCAACACTGCCGGTGAATGACCCTTCCGCGCCGCTGCCATCGCCGAACAGAACGAAAGCCTCTGGCGCGGTCGCGCCCAGGCCCCAGTCACGGTCCGTGACGATGCTGACCCTATCCGGGCAGCCGCTCCTTGCTGTCAGCGGGCAGATTCCGATAGCCGCCAACAGTCCTGCGCCCCAACATCACGGGATCAAGAACCGTAACACGACCTGGGGCAACACGCTGACCTTCTGGGGAAGGCCTGTTTCGGCTGTTGGATCGATCTCAGCCCGGCAGCCCTGACGGCCATTACTGCGACTACACGCTGATCGGCCCGTTACAAGCCGTAACGTAGACACATCTCGGCACGAACCGATTTGGCTGACCAACGCGAGGGAAGTGCTACGAAGGTGACTGTCCCTGAGCCGGATGGCGGAGCCAGCCGACGACCAGCGCGCCCGGTCGTTGCGGTGCCGGCCAGTTCCTGGCATGCCGGAATGGCGCGCTTCCTGGTGCCGCTGGACGGCGTGCTGGAGGGCGGCCTGACTGACCGCGGTGAGTATTGCGTATGGGTCAGGGCAGGGCAGCGCGCGGTGCCGGTGGTGTGGCCCGCTGGTTTTCGCGCGCGCCTTGACCCGCTGGAGCTGCTCAACGCGGAGGGCGAGGTGGTGGCACGGGCTGGCGACTGGATCAGCGTCGCCGGGGCTGAGCTGCCCGCCGACCCCGAAAGCCCGTGCATGCTAGGGCAGGATTGCGCGTTCCACGTCCAGGACGAAATGCGGTAAACCAATCGAGGGTGCCCGGGGGTGCCGTTCCCGCCTGCCCACTGACCACAGGCCCGCTCCCCTGACGTGGCATACGGGAGTGCGCCGCGGGGAACTGCGCCGTCGGCCGCAATCTAGCGCAGCGCAGCGTAAAGTTCCTTCCCGGTTACCGAGCGCGGCCACGAGCAAGCTGCCGATTCAGGCGGTGGTCTTGCCGAAGTACATCAGTTCCCAGAGCGCCGGTGCGGTGACGGTCTCGGGGACCGGGTCGCTGCCGATGCGCTCGACGGTGACCTGGCCGGTGAAGCGCATGTAGGCGCCGTCGAATCCGGCGATCCGGGCCAGGAGGCGCTTGGGACCCTTGACGGATTCGATCATGCGGGCCTGGACGATCGTGTTCTCGCGGCGGAACGTGACGCGGTAGTGCTCGCCGCCGTGGGCGGTGGCGTCGTAGTCGTAGACCGTGGTGTCGGCGACCGGCTTGCCGGTGACCGGGTCCGGATGCTCGCCGGTCGTCTCGAAGCGCACGAGGGAACTGTCGTCGGCCACGATCTTGCCGTCCTTGGCGAGCATGAAGATGGGCACCTGGGTGTGGCCGTACTTCCGCTCCGCGGTGATGTCCGAGGCGATCACGCAGTAGCCGCCCGCCTGGGCGCGGGCCCAGTACCAGTGATGAATCAGCTGCGGCATCGCCGCGTCGCCCCAGTTGTGATCGTGGTACCCGGTGCCGGCCAGCGTCCGGGTCTCGCCGTCGACGGTGAGGGTGGCCTGGACGGTGCCCTGGGGGACGGAGGGCAGCCAGGCGAACAGGTGCGGCCGGTCGTCTCCGAACAGGATGTGCCCGGTCTCCGGCCGCCAGGGGGGCACCTGCCCGGTCAGGGTGACGTCCGCGGTCACGCCCTCGAGGTCCACGTGGATGCGGTAGGTGTGCAGGTCCCCGGCGAAGGTGCTGGCGCCCACCCGCACGTCGCAGCGGTCCGCGGCAAACGCGAAGTCGTCGTGCGCGTGCAGCGCACGCTCCACGTGGGTTCCGTCCGGCCGGTCCAGCTCGAAGGTGACCACGGGCCTGGCCGGCTGTTTGATGCCGCTGCCGCCGCGGATGTCCTTGACCATGAAGTTGATCACCAGGGTCGAGCCATCGTCGAGGACGGCGTCGAAGTACCACCACTCGAAGGTGCCGGGGCCGCCGGGGCGAGTGCGGAACCCGTCCTCCCAGGCGGCGATCTCGCCCTTGGCGATTCCGTACCGCTGATAGTCGGCCGGTGTCGCGGCGATCCGGCAGGTCTGGGGACGGGACATCGTGTCAGCCCCCGGCCGCGAAGCCCAGGGCTGCGCTCAGGGCGGCGATGACCGCTCCGCCGACGGTGATCGCGAGGAACGACCGGGCGAAGCTGGTGTGGAAGAACTTGTGCCGCAGCCAGGCCAGGATGAGCAGCTCGCTGCCGACCACGGCGATTGCCGCGCCGATCGCGGCCCCGTAGCTGGAGATGAGGAACGGCAGCGTGTGGAAGATGCCGCCGGCGAAGGTCCCGCCGCCGGTGATCGCCCCGCGCAGCAGCGGACTGCCGCGCCCGGTCAGGTCGCCGGTATCGGACAGGCCTTCGGAGAAGGCCATGCTCACGCCCGCGCCCAGGGCGGTCGCGGCGCCGGTGAAGAAAGCCGTCAGCGGGCGGTGGGTAGCCAGTACCACCGCGAATATCGGCGCCAGGGTCGACAAGGACCCGTCCATCAGGCCGCTGAGGGCGGGCTGGACGCGCATGAGCAGGAACGACTGGCTACCGCCGGGGCCTGGTGAGATAGTGGCGGGCGCGACGGTGGTCATGATGGGGTCCTTTCGCGGCGGGGCCGATCAAATACGGCCTCATCAGGCGGAGCGGTGCTGCGGGACGCCGGGGCGGCGCTGCGGGCCGCCGGGGCGGTGGCCGGGATGGCGGTCATGAAGGCGACGGCGACGGCCTGTGGGGCACCTCAAGCATCGCCCGCCGACCGCGGCACGGCATCACCGCCAGCGCCCGTCTTCCCTGGATGCTGCCTGCTGTCCCTGCATTACCGCTAGCAGGTAGCAAGGCCGGGCTCAGCCGGGATCCTGCAGCGAGGTGATCAGCGCTGGTGGTGGTGTGGCGCTGGCGAGCACGCGCGGCAGCAGGGCGTCCGCCGCCTCGGGGGACATCAGCGGCGGCAGCGGGAACGGCGTGCCAGGCTGCCAGGTGCCGGGCACCGAGATCTGGCCGTTCCCGGCCTCCAGGACGCGGCCGGTGACGTCCCGCGCGCCCGGCCCGAGCAGCCAGGCGACCACCGGCGCGACGTGTTCGGCGGCCAGGGGGTCGCCGGCCGGATCCGCGGCGCCCTCCCCCAGCCATTCGGTGAGACGGGTCCGTGCCACGGGCGCGATGGCGTTGACGGTCGCCCCGTACCGGCCCAGCTCGTCGGCGCCGACCCGGGCGAGCATCGCGGCCGCGGCCTTGGCCGCGCTGTACGCGGCTTCGGCGCGGAAGCCGTACAGGCCGGCGGAGGAGGTGGTGAGGACCACGGCGGCGTCGATGGCCCGGCCCGCCTTGGCTTCGGCCCGCCAGTAACCGCCGATGACCCGCAGCAACCGGAAGGCCGCGGTCACGTGGACGTCCAGGAGCAGCCGGAGGTCATCGTCGTTCAGCCGGAGAATCGGCCCGGACCGTAGCAAGCCAGCGTTGGACACCAGGCCGTGCAGTTGACCATAGCGGCGCAGCGCGGTGCGCAGCAGCAGGCGCGGGGCGTCAGGGTCGGTGATGTCGCAGGCCTGGGCGTGCACGCTGCCCGGCCCGTCCCGGACGGCGTCGGCCGCCTCCTTGAGGGCTGCCTCGTCCACGTCGGTGGCGACGACCGCGGCGCCTTGCCGGCACAGTTCGAGGGTGTAGGCGCGGCCCAGGCCGCGCGCCGCGCCGGTGACGATGACGACCCGGCCGGCCAGCGGCCGGGGAAAGCCAGCGTCCGGCCGGCCGGCTGGATGGGTCGCCGCGTCGCCGGCCCGGACCCGGTGCACGATGGCATCGATCTGCTGGAGCATCGCGGCTTCGGGGGCATACGGGCCGAACACCGCGTCGGCACCCCGCGCGAGCAGGTCGTCCTGGTCCCGTTCGGTCAGCACGCTTCCGCCCAGGACCAGGCCGATGCCCAGGTCCCGGCAGCGGACCAGGAGCTCGTCGGCATAGGCGAGGAACTCCCAGGAGTGCACCGATACGCCGATGAGGTCAGCGTCTTCCTGGACGGCCACCGCGGCCAGCCGCTCCGGGGTGTTGAAGCGCCCGAGGTAGATCACCTCATAACCCTGCCGGACGAGGAACTGACTGATCGCCATCGCACCGACCTCGTGCTGGTCGAGCCCGAGGGTGCCGATGACGATGCGTCCCGGGCGCTGGTTCCCGGTCATGGCCGGATCCCGGCCGGCTGACGGCGGGCGGCGTACTCGAAGGGGTCCCCGGGCAGCCCCTGCCCCTCGCGGAGGCAGCCGGTGATCTCCCCTATGGTCGCGTCGGCGTCGAGCGCGGCGACGATCGGGGCCATGAGGTCGGCGGCCGGGTCTGCGGAGGCGTCGCGCACGCGTTCGAGAGCGGCCCGCAGCGGCGCGGCCCGCCGGGACGGACGCCAGGCGCGGATCCGTTCGACGTGCTGGTAATCCGGCTCGAAGCGCTCTTCGGCGACGTCACGCAGGAAGCGGTCGGCCTCCGGCGGGATGACGCGGGTGTTAACGCCGACGATCCGCTGCTCCCCGCTCTGCACAGCGGAGGAATGCCGGTCCATCGCGCCGGTGAAGATGCGGCGGAAATAGCCGCTCTCGACGAGGGTGTCGACGTCATCGAGCTCCTCGATCCGCCGCACCTCGGCGTCGATCCGGCGTTCCAGCTCGTCGGTCAGCGATTCGACAAAGTGGGAACCGCCCAGCGGATCCTCGACCGCGCCGATGTTGGTCTCGGCCTGGATGACCTGCTGGGTGCGGATGGCGAGCTGGTGCGCGATGGGCGACGGCGTGCGGAACGGCTCGTCGAAGGTGGAGATCTCCAGTCCCTGCACCCCGGCCATGGCCATGGCCATGGCCTGCAGCGCGCCCCGGACGATGTTGTTCGCCGGCTGGGCGGCGGTGAGGGTGAGACCGGAGGTGTGGACCGCGATGTTCACTGACCACGACCGCGGATCCGTCGCGCCGAATTCCTCGCGCATCATGCGGGCGAACAGCCGGCGGGTCGCCCGGATCTTGGCGATCTCCTCGAACAGGTCCATGCGGCAGTTGACCAGGATGGCGATCCGGGGAGCGAACGAGTCGACCGGCAGGCCGCGCGCGAGCAGCCGGCGACACACCTCCCGGATCTCCAGCAGGCCCAGGCTCATCTCCTCCACCACGTTCAGCCCGCCGTCGGAGATGTAGTAGGTGTCCTCGAGGAAGGCGTGGAACCGCGGCATCTCGCGCAGCGAGAAGACGATCGAGTCGAGGGACAGCCGCATCCGCAGGGCGAACGGCAGGAACGTCGAGTAGGAGCAGTCCTCCGAGTAGATCGGTGCCTGGATCGCGGACCCGCGCATGACCCTGGGATCGATGCCGTTGGGCGGCCCGGCCAGGTACTGGCCGGCCAGGGCGAAGGCAGGCGGCAGCGAATGGCTCAGCGTCATCCGGTCCAGCGGGAGACCGGCGAGCAGCTCGACGAAGTCCTGCTTGCGGCACAGGGACACGCCGGTCGTGCCGACCGCCGGGACGCACATCGGATGGTCGGGATCCAGCGCCGATACCGTCGGGTTGTCACCGATCACGTCGACGCCCAGTGCGCCGTCGGCCAGCAGCGCGCGGAGCTGCTCGTTTGACCTGCGGGGCGAGCCCTCTCCGGAGAGCTCACGCTGGATCCACCCGCGTGGCCGGGCCCCGGGCGGCCGGAGCCTGCCGCGGGTAAACGGGTACGCTCCCGGGTCGGCGAGCGTGTGATGGTCGCGGGAACTGTTGTCCGGCCGGTAGAACGGGCGGAGCGGGATTCCCGCTGCCGTCGTGGCCGCGGGGCCGGGTGCCTCGTGGTCGGTCATTCACCTTCACCTGCCTGGCAGAGGGCGAGCGCGAACGTGCGGTAGCGGGCGGCGAGCGCGGTGAGGGACAGGGCTCCGCCGTCGTGGTACCAGCTGCGGATGCCGTCGAGCATGTCGAGCATGGCCATCGCGGTGAGCAGCGGATCCGTGACATGGAACTGGCCTGCGGCCGTGCCTTCCGCGATCACGTCCCGTACCGCGTCGCGGTAGGCGCGGCGCAGCGCGGCGATGTGCGCCTGCTGCTCGGCGGTCAGCGCGTTGAGCACCGGGTTTCCGGCCAGCAGCTCCTCGCGGCGCGTCACGGTGAGGACGACGTGGTCGGTGACGGCCCGTTCGATCCGTTGCCGCGGCGTGACCGAGCTGTCGCGCAGCCCGGCTATGAGCCGCTCGGTGAACTCGCGCAGGAAGCGGCTGATGATCGCGAACAGGATGTCCTGCTTGGTCGGATAGTAGTGGTAGAGCGTCGAGGTGGACAGCCCCACGGCGTCGGCGAGCTCGCGGATGCCGACGGCGTGGTAACCGCGGCGTGAGAACAGGGTCGCGGCTGAGCTGAGGATGTAGTCGGGCATTGACCGCTCGGCTCGCGACGAGCGGGGGACCCGCTCCGGTTCCGCGGCATCACGCGCAGGTGGCATCCGGCCAGTCTGCATGACGGCGTTCACCGGCTGGCCCTCGCGGGCGGAGTTTCGGTCACCAGAGCGGCCAGTTGCTTCTTGATGACCTTGCCGCTGGCATTGCGGGGCAGTTCGCCGAGCGTGACGAGTTCCGCGGGCAGCTTGTAGTCGGCGAGCCGGGTGCCGGCCCACTCGCGCAGGGCACCGATCGGCAGGGACGCACCCTCGCGCAGCACGGCGACAGCGCGCACCCGCTCACCGAAGACGGCGTCCGGCACGCCGACGACGGCGACTTCGGTGACGGCCGGATGCCGGGCGATGACGCTCTCCACTTCTAGGCTGTAGATGTTCTCGCCACCCCGGATGATCATGTCCTTCATCCGGTCAAGCACCTGGACATAGCCCTCGGCGTCACTCCGGCCGATGTCGCCGGTGCGCAGCCAGCCGCCGGCGCGGAACGTCTGCGCGGTTGCCTCCGGGCGGCCCCAGTAACCCGCGGTCACGGCTGGCCCGCGGACCCACAGCTCGCCTGCCGCGTCCGGGTCGGGGTCCACGACCTGCTCGTCGACGGCGACGGCCACCTCGATCCCCGGCACCGGCCGCCCGACTGACCACGGCCGCTCCAGCCACTCCTGGCCGAGTGCGCAGGTGACGATCGAGGTGGCCTCGGTCAGTCCCCACACGTTCGCGAAGCTGACGCCGGGCAGGCGCCTGGCCGCCTCGCTCAGGAACGCCTCGGCCACCGGGGCGCCGCCGAAGCAGACCGTCCGCAGGGCGCTCAGGTCCGCCGCGCCGAAGCCAGGGTCGGCCAGCATGAGATGGATCATCGCGGTCACTCCCGCGAAGAAGGTGATCTGATGGTCGACCATGGCCGCTAGCATGTCGGCCGGGCGGAAGCGGGGCTGGAAAACGCACGCTGCCCCGTGCGCGCCGAACCCGATCAGCTGCGAGGCCAGGCCGGTGGCGTGGAACATCGGTGCGATGACCAGGGTGCGGTCATCCGGCCTGACCCGGAACACCGAGCCGACGGTCTCCGCGTTGAACACCAGGTTGCCGTGCGTCTGCATGGCCCCCTTGGGATATCCGGTGGTGCCCGAGGTGTAGAGGATGTTAGCGGTGTCGCTGCTGGCCGCCGCCAGGCCGGGCAGCTCGCCGGCTTGCGGGCCCGGCGCGGTCAGCTCATCGACGTCCCAGTGGGCGCAGGTCTGCGGCACTCGCGGCGCCAGGCCCGCGTCCACGACGACGAAGTCCGCTCCCGAATCGGCCAGCACGTAGTCGATCTCGGGTGCGGTGAAGCGGATGTTGACCAGCACGGCGATGGCGCCGGCCAGTTGGGCCCCGTAGTAGGCGACGGCGTACCGCCAGCCGTTCGGCAAGGCCAGGGCGATCCTGTCTCCCGGCCGGACGCCCCGGCTGGCCAGCCGTGAGGCGACCGTTTGCGCTCGCGCCCGGGCCTGCCCGTGGGTCAGCACGGTCTGTCCCTCGACCAGTGCGTCGGCGTCTGGCCACCGCTGCGCGGACCGCAGCAGCAGGCCGCCGACGGTAGCCGCTTCGCCGGCTACCGGGCTAGGGGTCACGGCGCACCCCGGTCAGCACCATGTCGGCGGCCGGGTCGTCGCCGGAGCGGATGATCTCGGTACCCAGCCGCAGGCCACTGACCGGGCACAGGTACTCACGCAGCAGCATGGCCGCACCTGGCCTGCCGGGCCGGGTGGCGAATTCGGGTTCCAGGGCATTGACGGGCGTCGTCAGGAGCGCGCAAGCCGTTCGGTAATCTTCGGTGACCGGGCCCAGCCGGGCCCGGCCGGTCAGCGACACCCACTCCACGGGACGGCCGTCTTCCAGGAGCACGCCGAGGTCTCCCCCGACGGGACGCAGGTCCGCGCCGTCCGCGGCCTGGCGGGGCGGGGTGGCCGCCGACGGTGACGCGGCGGCCGCTAGCCGAGCCTGGAGCCGTTGTTCCCGCAGCCGCTCCGTTCCGGTCTCGTCCACCCCGCCCTCGGAGTCCCAGGCGACGGCGTACACCCGGGTGGCGTCAGCGCGGTCCAGCCAGCCGTGGCCGACGTCGCGCGCGACGGCGTGCGGGGAGCGGGCCAGCGGGTCGCCGTAACCGGGGCTGTTCGCGCCGGTCCAGGTGATGATCGAGTCGGCGCCGAGCATGAGCAGCGGTCCCTTGTGATCGACCGGCTGCTCCTGGCCGGGCAGGCCGTCCAGGTCCTGCGGTACCACGCCCGCGGCGAACTGCTCGGCCAGCCCCACGCCGTGCTTGACGCGGACCCGTCCCATGCTGCCCGGGTTGGCGCCGAACGGGCCGACCGCCTTCGGGAAGGAGTCGTCGATGTACAGCGCGGCCGCCATGCCCGGCACGCCCCAGGGGACGTACGCTTCGGTCATGCTGCGGCCACCGCGGTAGGCTCCGGCCCCGTCCGCCCCGCATGGCAGCGCCCGGCGGTACAGGCACAGCATGGGATAGAGCTGCTCGGTCTCCTCGATGTTGCTGGCTATGCCCTCGGGGATCCAGAAGTGCCCGCCGAAGTCGGCGCCGTCCGTATCGCTGCCGGCCGGCAGCGCGCCGATCATGTTGTTGGCGTTGACCGCGATGTACGGCTCGCCCGAGGGCTGCTGCCCGGCGATGATGGTCCCGTACCAGTGCGGCTGGGCCGGGCCGAGGGCCCGGTCGCGCAGCGCGGGCGGCCCGGCGGCCACCATCTTGGCGAGGACCGACCCGGACAAGCTGATCAGCAACTCCATCGTGAAGACACCGGCCGGGCTGACCGCGGCCGGGAAGTCCGCGCAGGACAGGGTCCCGGGGAC
>WNGP01003850.1_pt1 | contig 15253 bp, 15 predicted proteins | sample 5407671 | NCBI WGS metagenome assembly WNGP01 (sample SAMN13153381, study PRJNA577476) | soil metagenome | isolation source: 40 cm soil or saprolite under Garry oak tree replicate 2 | place: USA:California | collected 2016-06-15 | reverse complement strand
AAGCCGACGTGGATTCCACCGCGCGTGGCCGACACACAGAAATGCATTCGTGCAGGCGGCAAACATAACGATCTCGAAGACGTTGGGCTCGACACCTATCACCACACGTTTTTCGAGATGCTCGGCAATTGGAGTTTCGGTGATTATTTCAAAAAGGAAGCGATCGAATGGGCGTGGGAATTACTGGTCGATCGCTGGAAATTTCCCGCGCAACGGCTTTACGCGACTGTTTACAAACCTGGTCCCGGCGAACCGAGCGACTTCGATCAGGAAGCCCACGACCATTGGGCGCGTCGGGCAACAGCGGTGAGGAGGACACAATGGTGTGCTCCTTCTCGCGAAAGAAATCGAGAAAGGATTGCCGGATCTGCGCTGAAGTCATCGTTTTCTAACCACCAATGAACACGAATAAACACGAATTCAGGAAACCTGAAACCTAGATTGGTACCCATTCGTCTAAATTCATGGTTGATACTTGGCTGGAGAGCTTTCCAAATGGAAATATGTGCCCACTCGCTCCATCTTGCCGCGCGAACCTATGAACCCCATTCACGGCGACCAACTGCTGACGCCGCTCAACTGGCGTTACGCCACAAAGGAATTCGATCCGGCCCGGAAAATCTCACCCGAAGATTGAACCGTGCTTGAGCTCGCGGCGAAGCGCCTGACTTCAGTTGTCTGTTGCGCGGCAGGTTATCGTTTTGCAGAAGATAAGAGCGCCAGCCAAAAAGTGCGCTTTAGCCGCGACGATGTCATCCACATCGTTTGAATGAAAGCCTCGGCGCACCGCCGCGGATCATTTCTTGTCTTCGTCCAACTTTGCCTTCAGCGCGGACTCGATCTCCTCGTACAAGGCCCGATCATTCTTGAGCACTTCCTTGGCGGCGTCACGGCCCTGCGCCAGTTGGGTGCCTTTGTAATTTAGCCAGGAACCGCGTTTCTCGATGATTTGTTTTTCCAGCGCAAGATCGAGAAGCGCGCCGGTCGATGAAATTCCTTCGTTGTACATGATATCGAACTCTGCTTCGGTAAACGGCGGCGCGACTTTGTTTTTCACGATTTTGACCCGTGTCCGATTACCCGTGACGACGCCATCCGTCTGCTTAATCGCGCCGATGCGCCGAATATCGACGCGCACACTGGCATAGAATTTCAAGGCTTTTCCGCCGGGTGTCGTTTCTGGATTTCCAAACATGACCCCTATCTTTTCCCGGATTTGATTCGTGAAAATGCAGCAAGTGCGCGCTCGTGAAATAAGCGACGTGAGTTTGCGCAAGGCGGCGCTCATCAATCGCGCCTGGGCACCAACCGTTGCGTCGCCGATCTCGCCCTCGAGCTCCGCTCTGGTGACCAGCGCCGCCACAGAATCAAGCACAATTACGTCGAGAGCATTGGAGCGCACCAGCGTCTCGCAAATCCGGAGCGCTTCCTCCCCAGAGCTCGGTTGCGAGACGAGCAGGTCATCAAGGTTGACACCGAGCCTCTTTGCGTACGCAGGGTCGAGCGCATGCTCGACATCGATAAATGCCGCAAGTCCACCGCGCTTCTGTGCCTGGGCGACTACAGTAAGAGTGAGCGTCGTCTTTCCGGAAGACTCCGGGCCAAACACTTCCACAACTCTACCGCGTGGAAATCCGCCGACCCCCAGCGCGCGATCGATCAGAATGTTGCCCGTTGGAATAACATCGATGTCGACGATCTTTTCATCACCCAGTCGCATGATTGCCCCATCGCCGTAATCCTTAGCGATCTGTTGAATTGCCAGATCGAGATTCTTATTTCGCGCGGCAGTGACTCTGTCTTCGCTGGATTTCTGCTCGGTCTTCGTTGCCATACTTAAGCAACTGTAATTACTTCCACGTCGACAATTCGCCAAGCGGAAAAGAGTGGCAACAAATCGAAAGGTCGCGAACGTGTGGTTCGCGGCCTTTGCTTCCCGGGGAAGGGGAGGCTACGAAACAGCGATCTTGCGCGGTTTGACGTGCTCCGCCTTTGGCAGAGTCAAAGTCGCAAGGCCTTGATCGATCTTTGCGCTGATCTTGTCGGCGTCGATCGACGGATCGAGCTCGAACGTGCGCCGAAAATTTTCCGAGCGCGATTCATGATGAATCAGTTCTCCCTCCACCGTGGGAAGATGACGGCGCCCGACAATTGTCAGCTCGTTGTTTTCGACTGAGACCTCAAGGCCCTCTTTGCTCACGCCAGGCATCTCGACTTCGAGCGTATAGCCGTCGGCGGCTTCGATCACGCTCGCGGAAGGCACGGCAAACTGTTCGGTTTGCATGCGATCCCCGTCGCGATTTTCACGGGCTAATGTGTTCATGTTTGATTTCCTTTCTTTGTGTGAGTTGACGTTTGTGCCTTATGCGGCGCACCGCATCTCGATTAACTGACCGGAATTTGCTTCGGTTTTGCTTCCTCGGCTTTTGGCAATGTCACGGTCAGGATCCCATCTCGATAGGTCGCACTGACTTTGGTTGCATCTACGCAGGTTGGGAGCGTAATGCTTCGACGGAACTTGCCGATATAACGCTCCGTGCGTTCCGCTTTCTCCCCGTTAGAAGTCTCGCGCTTTCGCTCGCCGCTGATTGTCAACGTCCCGTCGTGCAGGGAAATTTCGATATCTTCCCTGCGCATTCCGGACAGTTCGACCACGGCCACGACATTGTCGCTGTTCTGGTAGAGATCAAGCGCGGGCTGCGCATTCCGGACAGTTCGACCACGGCCACGACATTGTCGCTGTTCTGGTAGAGATCAAGCGCGGGCGACCAAGCGCTAAAAAGCTGTCCCGGGCGTCTGAAGCCAGACCAGAAGGGCGACTCGAAGAGCGAGTTGAAGTCCTCTCTGAGGCTCATCCATCGATCCAGCGAGGGCCACGACATCAGTTCTGGGCTTTGATAACGTATTAAGTTCATAGTAAACGCTCCCTTCTAAGTTCTTTTCGCTTCGTGCTTGAAAGCTGCCCTCATGCCAGGCGGGCCAATTTCTCTTAAATTATCATAAGATCTAATACTCCAACGAGTTACGATCGGATGATTCCTACTACTTTAAGCAGACACTGTGTTGATTTGGCACGACGGTTTTTACACAGCCGTGCAAAAATATGTGACATATTTGCACAACTCGCACGCGCGAAAAACATTGCCGGGTCGGAGGACCGCAATTATTCATGCTCTCGTGGCGACGACGCAACGAGACAAACAGTTCATGCGCGCGGCACTGAAGGAAGCCGAAAAGGCAGAAGGGCAAACGAGTCCCAATCCCGCTGTTGGAGCAGTTCTGGTCATTGACAATCAGATAGTGGCTAAGGGATACCATCAAGGACCTGGCCATGAACACGCGGAAATTGAGTGCCTCCGTAATTTCGATGCGCCCGTGCCTGCTCGTGCCACGCTGTACGTTACTCTTGAACCCTGTTCCACAGTTGGACGGACTCCCCCCTGCACGGACGCGATTCTGAAGGCCGGCGTCAGGAAAGTAGTTGTCGGCGCGGTGGACGTAAATCCGCGCCACTCTGGGAAGGGCATCGCGCAGTTGCAAAACGCGGGCGTTAAAGTCCGAAACGGCATTTTGGCCGAGGAGTGCGCACGCCTTAACGAGGCTTTTAACAAATGGATTGTCACCCGACGACCGTTTGTCATCGCAAAGTGCGGGATGTCTCTGGATGGCCGATTGACCCGCCCACCCGGTGAGCCGCGCTGGATCACAGGCGCTCCTGCGCGGCGTCACGCACACCACCTTCGCGCCCGCGTGGACGCGATCCTGGTCGGAGCGGAAACAGTCCGAGTGGACAACCCACGACTGACCGTGCGTGATATGCGTGGCCCGCGACAACCCTGGCGCGTCGTCCTGACCCGTTCAGGAAAGCTGCCGCGGCACGCTCGTTTATTTTCTGACCGGATGGCTACACGAACGCTGATTTATCAAGGCAAGCCTCTGGCTACTGTGCTGAAAAATCTTGGCAAGCGAGACGTCACGAGTGTGCTGATTGAAGGCGGTGGCGAAGTGCTTGGCCAGGCGCTCGATGCGCGTTTGATTGACAAAGTGCAGCTTTATTTGGCCCCAGTTTTGACCGGAGGACCGGTAATTGCGTTCCCGGGTCGCGGAGCCCGGAACGCTATGAATGCGCTGCGCCTTCGCCGCATTTCCCATCAGCAAATTGGGCAAAGCGTTTGCATCACGGCGTATCCCAAGGTTGGTCCATCTGAATAAAGTGGAAAACTTTCCCTTCTATCTCCTGTTTAATATAGTGGGAGGAAAAACAATGAACTGGAAGAAACTTCTCTTAATCGGATTGGTGGCAGGGGTACTGGCTTTCGTTCCCGCGCAGCGTTCTGACGCTGGCGTCGCGGTCGGAATAGGGGTCGGATTTCCCGGCTATTATGGATATTACCCATATGGATACTATTACCCGTACCGCTACTACCGGCCGTACCCGTACTATGGGTACTACGGAGGACCCACGTACTATTGGTCCGGCGGCCACCGTTATTACCGCCACCACCGTCACCACCACTACTATCGGTACTAAGCTGAGGTAGAAGAGTCAAAAAAAGCACTGAGCTGGTTCGGGATTCGAGCCAGCTCCTTTTTTGTGGCAAGAGCCAGCTCTTTACCTAAGCGCAGCGCCAACTATCGATCCTTCCGTGGTGATGCAGTTGGTTTCTCCACAGCGCTGCCTTTCGGCTGCTGAGATTGAAATTCCTTTTTTAATTCCTGAATCAAGGTCGGCAATTGCTGCTGTCGCTCAGCCTCAATCTGCTGGCGAAGTGCTTGTTCCATCTTGCGGCGCTCCTGCATATAGCGCGACTCAAATAAATTGCGTCTTTCTTGATCTAGCAGGAGGCCGGAATCGCGCAGAGCTGCCTCTGTTTCACGCTTGATTCGTTCGCGGCGAATGGCCTCTCGCTGACGCATAATTTGACGCTCCTGCGGGCTCATTCGCAGCCACCGCTCGGCATTCCGACGAAAGTCTTGTTGAGCTGTCGGGGGAAGTGAAAGCCACCGTTGGCGCATACTATCTATCGGCGGAGCGTGATGAGGGGGTTGACCCGACTGCCGCCCGTTCGACCGCTGCGGTTGCGCCTGTGCCGAAGCACAGACAAAAGCAAACACCGACAGCGCTGCGATTATCGTTACAAACTTGGCTTTTCGTCCCACAGGCTATTTTCATCCCAAGCAATCAATGTATCCAAGTCAGCGACAACGTCATAATCTTGTGGGTCAATTTTGGCCACGACATCTGCTTCCCTCGCAGGTGCTCTCTGCGACAGAGGATGATGCATCGCTATTGCCATGCCTATGACGACTATTGCCACAGCGGTTGCCGCGGCCAGCCTCCGCACGCCAAACCAGTTTCGCGTCCGCTCAAAACGGCCTGCTTCCTGGCGGATTTTTCTCAGCACATTCCGAGCTAAGAATGGCGAAACCTTGGGTTCGGCGGCCCGACCAAGCAAATCCCATAATTCCTGATCATCTTTACGTTCCATAGTCTCCGATGGATTGAACTACTTGCGCCGTTGGAAGTTGCGCCCGGATGAGACCTTAAAAATCGATATTTACACTCCGGGGGCCTCAAGAAAACCTTCGAGTTGCCGAATACGAGTCGGGTGCCGCATTTTGCGCAAAGCCTTTGCTTCGATCTGCCGAATGCGTTCACGGGTAACCTGGAATTGCCGGCCCACTTCTTCGAGCGTTCGACTGTATCCATCGACCAGTCCGAATCGTTGCTCGAGCACCTGCCGTTCGCGATCTGTCAGAGTCTCGAGCACGTCCTTGATCTTCTCCTTCAACAAAACAATGGCAGTCATGTCGCTGGGGTTTTCGGCGCCTCTGTCCTCAATAAAATCGCCGAAATTAGTTTCTTCGCTTTCGCCGACAGGCGATTGAAGCGAGATCGGCTGCTGTGCCATCTTTAAAACGGCCCGAACCCGATCTACCGGCAATAGCACTTCTTCCGCTACATCTTCCGGCGTAGGTTCGCGCCCGTACTCCTGCACAAGCTGTTTTTGCACGCGCATGAGCTTATTGATCGTCTCGATCATGTGCACGGGAATGCGAATCGTGCGCGCCTGGTCCGCAATCGAGCGGGTGATGGCTTGGCGAATCCACCACGTCGCGTAAGTCGAAAACTTGTAGCCACGCCGATATTCGAACTTCTCGACTGCCTTCATCAACCCCATGTTCCCTTCCTGGATCAAATCGAGAAACGACAGGCCGCGATTCGTGTATTTTTTTGCGATCGAGATAACGAGGCGCAGGTTTGCTTCTACCATTTCGGTCTTAGCTCGGAATGCTTGCCGCATCCAACTTTTCAGCGCCTGGTACTGGTCGGCATATTCAGAAAGCGAGAGACACAGGCTTTTTTCTAGTTCGCGGATCTTGTTCCTGAGTTGTACGCGCTTTTTCCGATCGCGAGGATGTTTGGCCATCTCTGTCTGCAGATAAAGCGATGTATGATAGGCGTCGTCCGCCAGGTGAACAAATTCCTCCGTAACTTTCTGCTTGAAGTAAAAATGGGGGTAAACCCGCTGCAGCGAAGCCATCGTTCTTTGCAGAGACTTGAGCTTCTGCGATCGTTTTTTTGACGAACTGCGTGGAAGCTGGGAGTATTGCTGGTTGATCGAGGCGCTCAAGTGTTGCACCTGTTTGCACAGGCGCGGAAGCTGCTTCATATACCGTTCCCGACTCTCAATCTTTTTGTCGAGAATGACGCGATCGAACCGTTCTCTGCCCTCTGCAAGCTTTCTGGCAAGATCGAGATGGGCGCGGGCGATAAAGCCGAAGCGGTTGATGTGCTTCTGCACCATGTTTTCGGCTTCCTCAATCCGCTTGGAAATTTCCACTTCCTGCTCCCGGGTCAGGAGCGGAACCTGACCCATCTGTTTGAGATACATCCTGACCGGATCATCAAGAATATCGAGCTTCGCTTCCGGCTTCTCTTCCTCTTCTTCTTCCTCCTCCCCGTCTTTTTTCCCGTCCTTGTAGCGATCCACCTCCGACGCTTCGATAATGTCGATCTCCATGCGACGCAGCCGCGTAAGAATGAGGTCGAGCTCGTCGGCGTCGGTGATTCCTTCGGGCAACGCCTCGTTCAAATCGTCAAAGGTGAGGTAGCCTTGTTCTTTCGCCAGCTTGATCAGTTCGCGAATACGACTCTGGACTTCGATCGCCGGATGCAGTTGAGATGTCGTCAATTCCCGCTGCCGCCGTCGCAACGGTGCGCCATTACGCTGCCTTCGGCCCAACCTGATGCGCTTGGCCTTGAACGCGGCGGTCCTTGGCCGCCTCTTAGAATTTCGCCCAAGAGCGGAACGCTTGGCTAATGGATCAGAGCGAAGCCGGCTTTTCTTAAGCCGTTGCGACGACGACTGTCGGCTGCCTCCCTTTCGTTTCGAATGCCTGGCCAAGATTGTGCGGTTAGGGATTTGACTAAGACCTTCGATCTACCGCGGCATTGGATCGACAATTACCTGTCGGCCGTGCCAGCGGGCCGGGAAAGGTCGCGGAGCTGTTCTTGCAGGTCAAGGATTTGTTTCTGCAAATTCACTACGTCCCCGGGGCTATGCTGCGGAAGTTTTATTCGGTTCTTGGCTACATCGAGCTGACGGCGCAACACGGCTTGACGAATACCCAGCCACCACTTTCCCACTACCGTCCCGGCATGAGACGGTACTTTTTGCAATAACCACGAGGAAACCAGTCCTTCGTCTGCCGAAGAAAGCGTGGCCATAAAGGCATTGAGTGAAGCGGGATCAGTTGGGCGCAAGTCGCTTTCGATAATTCGGACAAGAATTTCTGCATCCGGAACTTGCGCAAGAATCTCGCGCCAATTTTGCTCGCGAAGAAAATCTCGCGCTTCTGCATCTTGCAGCGCCAGAAGGCAGAGCATCGCTACATCATGCCGCGGCGTTGGAGCAGTCCAGCCACCGCGGGATTCGTCCGCACGAAGCGACTCCCGCCTCTGCTTTGGCACGAGCATCTGAAAATCCTGAGCGGAGACGCCAAGCCGCGCGCTTACTTTGCTTACCACCTCTGCGCGGATGAGTGGATCGTGTACGCGCGACACGGTCTCGGCTAGGCTTCGCGCCAACTGCATCTTCGCCCCTATCGAGCCAAGATCGACATCGGCCGCCGCACGCTCAATCCAGTAATCAAAAAAATCACGCGCGCCGGCGACACGGCTTTCAAATGCTTTTTTTCCTTCGCGCCGTACCAGCGAGTCCGGATCTTCGCCGGTCGGCATCTCGGACACGCGCACAATCAAGTCGTTCGCGAGCAGCGCATCGAGCGAACGTTCCGCGGCTTTCTGGCCAGCGGCATCGGCGTCAAAGCAAAGAACAACTTCATCTACGAAGCGCTTCAGAACCCGCGCCTGACTCTCCGTAAACGCCGTCCCCTGCGGGGCGACAACGTTTGTGATTCCCGCTTCGAACAAACTGATTAAATCGAGCTGGCCTTCGCAGACGATCGCGCAGTTCGCCTCAATCAATGCTCGCTTTGTTTTGTCCAGACCAAAAAGCACGTTGCCCTTTCGGAAAAGCGGCGTCTCGGGCGAATTCAAGTATTTCGCAGCTCCTTCGTCGTCTTTCAGAAGCCGGCCGCTAAATGCGATCACTTCGCCGAGGTCGTTGCAGATTGGAAATATGATCCGTCCGCGAAAGCGATCATAGGATCGTTGGCCCGGCGCCCCATCGGCATCCTCTTTGGTTTTAACCAGACCGCTCATGATAAGAGTTTGCTGGTCATAACCCTGTTCGCGGGCCCAACTGCCAAACGCATCCCATTCATCGGGCGCATAACCGATCTGCCATCGCTTTGCGATTTCTGCCGTAATCCCGCGCTGTTTCAAATATTTGCGTGCCGGCCCGGCTAGTTCCTTCTTGATCAAATTCTCATGAAACCACGTGGCTGCTTCCGCATGCAGCTGCAGCAGAGTGCGGCGAGCTGCGTGCTGTCGATCCTCGGCATCGCTTGGACCCCGCTCTTCAATTACCGGGATGCCAACACGCGTCGCAAGCTTGCGCACTGCGGAAGGAAAATCGAGGTGCTCGTAGTCCATCACAAAGCGGAACACGCTCCCGCCCACCCCACATCCGAAGCAGTGGAAGGTTTGCCGCTGCGGACTCACATGGAACGACGCGGTTTTCTCCTGATGGAATGGGCAAAGCGCCTTGAAATTGGCTCCCGCGCGTTTGAGAGGAAAATACGAGCCAATCACTTCGACAATATCGTTCGCCGCGGCGATCTGCTCGATGGTTTGTGATGGAATTGCCACAGGCAGATGGCAAGCTTATCCGCGCCGGACGAATTGAAAACATGAAGATGTTGTTGTCAATCCTGGACATCAATAGTGGGACGAGACGGAGGTCGTTCCTCCAAGTCGCGCTCCCAGTGATCACAATTTTCGCCGCGGCATCCTTCATCGCGCCTGCAACCTCTCAAGCACGCGACGTCATTCACAAAGGTGACGTAGTCGTAGTCCCACTACGCGGCGAAGTTTCTCCATCTCTCCTGATGTTTCTGCGGCGCGCCGAGAAGGCAGCCGAAGGCAGTGGCGCCTCGGCAATGATCTTCGAGATGGACACATACGGCGGGCGACTGGACGCGGCGGCCGACATCGTGAACGCGCTCAATCACATCAGCATCCCAACTTACACATTCATTAACTCAAACGCCGGTTCGGCGGGCGCGATCATCGCGCTCGCCACACAGCATATCTACATGGCGCCGGTGAGCGCGATCGGCGCCGCCGCCCCCATTCTACCAACCGGCGAAGACCTTCCGCCGACCGCGCGCGAGAAAACGATCTCATATTGGTCCGCGCTCATTCGGAGCTCCGCGGCTCGCAGCGGGCACAATCCCGATATTGGCGAAGCGTTCATGAACAAGGACAAGGAAGTAAAAATTGGAGACCGTCTGATCCACCCGAAGGGAACGCTTCTCACGCTTAACGCGCAGGAGGCAATAGAGCGCATCAACGGCAAACCGTTGTTGGCGGATGGCATCGCTGATTCGATCGTCGATCTAACGCAAAAAGCCGGGCTTAAAGGCGAGATCGTGTCGCTAAATCCGAGCGGCTTTGAGCACCTCGCTTTTTGGATCACTGCCCTCGCACCATTACTTTTACTGGGCGGTATCATCGGCGCTTATCTCGAATTCAAAATTCCCGGGGCGAGTTTACCGGGAATTATTTCAGCGATCTGTTTTGCGCTATTTTTTCTCGGCCACTACTTGGCTGGCTTGGCCGGCTGGGAAGTCGTCGCTCTCTTTGCTCTTGGGATGGTGCTCGTTTTAATCGAAATGCTCTTTTTCGCGCACTCCACGATCGTCTTCGGCGTGGTCGGGGTCTTTCTTATGCTTGCCTCATTACTCTGGGCAATGATCGATCGGTATCCAAGCGAAACATTTTTCCCAACAGGACGCATGCTCGCCCTCCCACTGGTCAATCTTTTTATCGCCATTGTGGCGGCAGTGCTTGTGATCGCCATACTCGCTCGCTTTTTGCCGCGGACGAGCCTTTATCGCCGATTCGCTCTGATGACCTCGAATCCGCGAGGTCCATCCCTGGCTGGCGCGCCACATAAATTTGCTACCGCACTCTCGCTAAAGCCGGGAACGCAGGGCACAGCGATCACCATCCTGCGACCGAGCGGAAAAGCCCGTTTCGCCGATCACGTTGTCGATGTTGTTACTGAGGGAGAATTTATTGCGCCACAAACGCCCATCACCGTGATTCAAAGGGACGGAATGCGAGTTGTGGTCAAGCGCGCAGAGCAAGTCTGAATAAATTTAGCCGCCAGCCACGACTCGAACAAATTCTACCTTATCGCCTTCGGCTAGTAATCGTTCCGGCCATTCGTGTCGATGCAAGGCAACGCCATTGTACTCGACTAAAACGGATTGTGGCGGCAGTTGGTAACGATCAATTAGTTCGGCGATTGTTTTCGCGTCGCGCGTTTCGACGCGTTCGCCATTGAGGAAGATTGTCATGCGGCACAGGCGTAATTTCGGTGGTCATAGACCACCGCGACCGAAAAGATCGTCATGCGCCCCGCACGAGTGACCCCGAGTGAAGATGAACGCACTCTCCTCTGCGGCGCCAACATCGAACATCGAACGTCCAACAATCGAATCAACAACACCGCCCGCCTCGTGTGTGTGGACTTCGATCTTCGATGTTCGGCGCTTGGTATTCGATGCTTCTGTCATGCGCCGGAAAGAGCTTGGTCCCAATCTTTCCACACCGGTTCGAAGCCGCGCTGTCGAAGAACTGTGGCTATTTCGGCAGGTGAACGCTCATCGCTGATCTCGAACTGCCCTGTCGCAAGCTGGTCTTCTCCGTTCTGGAATTCCGGGCCGACAATGCGACCGCGGACGGTGCGGTGCAGATGTTGGCTGCCTTGACGAGTATAGCCGCCGGGTTCGGTATGACTGCCGGCACTCATCATCGTCACGCCTAACGACACCAGCGAATCGCGGAATGATGCCCGTTCGCGGGTGCTAAGAACAATTCCCACTTGCGGGAAAGTGATGCGGAATGCACAAACTAATTGCGCCAGTTCGCGGTCGCTTATTGGGAAAAGAGGCCGAAAACCGCCCGCCGCGGGCCGTAACCGAGGCAAACTCACACTAATCTGAGCTTGCCAGCAGCGCTTCAGGAGATATTCCAGATGGGCCGCGAGAGCGACTACTTCTTCTCGCCAGGCTGATAACCCAAAGAGCACCCCGATTCCAAGGCGGCGAAATCCAGCCCCGTAGCCGCGCTCTGCGCAATCGAGGCGAAAATTAAAATCGCGCTTCGGCCCAGCGGTATGCATCTCAGCGTACACGCCGCGGTTGTAGGTTTCCTGATAAACGACAAGCCCTTCCGCGCCAGCGTCGACAATTGGCAAATAATCCTCCGTTTCCATCGGACCGACTTCGATCGAAATCGAAGAAAAATCCGGGGCGAGAGCGCGCACGCAGTCAGCAAGGTAGTCGCGGCTCACAAATTTTGGATGCTCGCCAGCGACGAGAAGGATTTGACGAAATCCCTGACGAGCTAGATAGCGCCCTTCTGCGACCACTTCCTCGATACCGAGGGTAACGCGAAGAATTGGGTTATCCCGGGAGAACCCGCAATATCGACAATTGTTGATGCATTCATTAGAAAGATAAAGTGGTGCGAAAAGGCGCATCGTCCGTCCAAAATTCTGTAAGGTGAGCGCACGCGAGATTTGTGCCATCGCTTCCAGTTCCTGATCGGACTTCGGGGCGATCAGATACTCGAACTGATGGACCAGTTCCGATTTCCTCAGAGCCAAATTGTCCAAAGTTTCGACAAACGACATCAGCATAATTTCGTGCGCATGGGAACGTTCGCAAACACCAATCGGAATGATCAAAGAACCGTTTTAGCCCATGGTTCCAATGGAAATGAGGCCACTCCACACAAAAAAAAAGCGGCGTTCGGATGTCCGAACGCCGCCCTTCGCAATTGCGATGGTCGATCTTAGAAGGCGAAATTCACCCCGGTCCGCACCATGCCAAAGTTGTTCTGCGGACCGTCAATAAAGTTCCAACTGAAATCACTGACCCAGCCGATGTGCGGCGTGAATCGAATTTCGAGGCCGCCGCCGACTTGGCCAATCGCCTCGGTCGTGGAACCGGAGTGCGAATTAGTGAGAACGTCAGAACCTGACGATTCTTCAGTGTCGGTAAACGTATCCCTTTGACCGCCGCCAAAGATCGCGCCGCCGCCACCAAAAATGTAAGGCGAAAAGCGGGTGCAGTGGATCGGGTAACGCAACGTCAACGTGCCCAGGACCGCACCCACCGCGCGCGACTCATGGCTGCTCGTGGCGAAGAAAAACTCCTGGCCGGTCGCGTCGTTCTCAAATTCCCCGAAATTCAAGACGCGTCGTCTGGCACTCACCGCCCAACCTTCGATACCAACACCGAAGTAACGGTGGAAGAAGTATTTGATATCCGCACCACCGCCCCACGCATGGTCGGATTCGATGTAGCGGTCATTTTCCCAAGTGTTTCCCGTAAACACGTAAGTGCCCCAAAGACTCACGTTAAACTCATTATCCGCGTACCACTCCGGACAAGGCGGTGGAACCGCCACCTGTTTCATCTCCTTTCCCGAATATGTTTCAGTTCCGGCAAAGGCGACGGAGGTGACCGCAGCGACGCCCAACAGAGCCAACATCAGTTTCTTCATATTATTTCTCCTTCGGTTAAGTGTTTCTAACAAAACGAAACTCACTACTTCTCTGGATGCCGCGATTTTGAGCCGGTCGTCAAAAATTGCAAGAAATAATTTTAGGTCTTTTTTAGGCCTTTTAAGCTTTGAGTTCCGCCCCGGTATTTGCGTCGGTGATGGTGAACTTTTCGTGGTGAAAACTCGGATCGCCACGAAACATCAGCCGGCCGGAGTAACGGCGCTCCAGATCGATGAGCAATTCTTCGTCCTCTTCCTTCAATCGTTTAAGCACATCGGGATTCAGGATCACGCGAAAATCGTGCACGCTGTCCTGATACTTACGCATGACGGTATTAAGAGTTCGGTGCAATTCCACGCTCGTTGTCATGGAAGTCTTCACAACGCCACGCCCGCCGCAGTAAGGACAGTTCTCATAAATTGTATCGCTGAGGCTTTCCTGTGCTCGTTGTCGCGTCATTTCCATCAAACCGAGCGCGGAAATCGGAAGCACATGGGTCCTGGCCTTGTCGCGCTTGAGCCGTTCTTTCATCAGGTTGTAAACCATTTGCTGGTCCTTGCGGCTTTTCATGTCGATAAAATCGCCAATGATTAGGCCGCCGATATTACGCAAACGAAGCTGACGCGCGATTTCATCTGCCGCCTCCAGGTTCGTCTGCAATATTGTTTTCTCGACGTCGCGCCCACCTTTGTTGCGGCCGGTATTCACATCAATGGCAACGAGCGCTTCCGTCTCGTCGATCACAATATAGCCGCCGCACTTGAGCCAGACTTGCCGATGAAAGGCATCATCGATTTGTTTTTGCACGCCGTAAGTTTCGAAAATTGGCGTCGCACTGTCGTAAAGGTGGACTCGATTCCTTGCGCGCCGGGAAATTTGGCCGACCATTTGGATCATTCGATCCGTTGACTCGCGATCATCGCAGACGACCTCGTCGATCTCTTCGGTAAGAAAGTCCCGCACGGTGCGTTCAGCCAAATCGGGCTCCTCAAAGACTCGGCACGGCGCCGGCCGTTCACGAATCGATTGCTCCACTTTGGCCCATTGATCGAGAAGGAAGCGCAGATCCCGGACGAAATATCTCGCGCGCTGTCCTTCTCCGACAGTACGAATGATAACACCGACTCCCTCCGGAATCTTGAGCTCGCGTAAAATCTTCCGGAGCCGTTCCCGCTCTCTCGGATCTTCAATCTTGCGCGAAATGCCGCTTCGATCGCTGAATGGCATGAGAACCAAATACCGCCCCGCAAAACTGAGATTTGTGGTAACTCGCGGCCCTTTTGTCCCAATCGGACCTTTGGTGACCTGCACAATTACCTCCGAGCCGACCGGGTAAATACTTGGAATATCCTTTACCGTGATTCGTTTGCGCGGCCGCCTGTTTGCGGAGCGGTCAATTTCCTCGATTCCACTGTCAAGCGCCGCCGGAATCGCATCCCAGAAATGAAGAAAGGCATTTTTTTCGAAGCCGATGTCGACAAACATCGCCTTCAACCCCATCTCGATGTTCTTGACTCTACCCTTGTAAACGCTGCCGACGATATTCCGCGAGCTCTTACGCTCGACGCTGTACTCCTCGAGTCGGCCATTCTCGAGCAGAGCAACGCGGGACTCGAGCTTTTCTACACTGAGTATGAGTTTGTTGCCCGTCTTGCGTGAGGAGAGACCCAAAATTTTTCTTACCTTGTCTATCATAAAACTGAAGGGGTTGACCGACCAGAAGCGGAATTGCCGATACGTTCTGCGGGGAAGTCACTGGTCGAAAGTTCATCGTGTTCCACGTCGGCGGTTGGGCGGCGGTGGCGTCGGCGCGGGCGCGGGTTGCCGTCGTACTCCAAAGAGCCGCTCGAAAAAGTTGCGGGGCGCCGGCGCCGCAACCGGGGCGGCCCGAGCCGCAGCAGTGGCAGCTCGTCGCCGGACTTTCCCTTGAGAATCTGCCTCGGGTTCTACGTCAGGCGCTGCGTTTGCGCTTGCCATCTGTGCATCGGCTTTTTGCGATTCGGCGGCATTTTCTTCGTCGTCGCTTCCGAGGTTTCCTCCCGGAT
>WNGP01012732.1_pt1 | contig 15255 bp, 9 predicted proteins | sample 5407671 | NCBI WGS metagenome assembly WNGP01 (sample SAMN13153381, study PRJNA577476) | soil metagenome | isolation source: 40 cm soil or saprolite under Garry oak tree replicate 2 | place: USA:California | collected 2016-06-15 | reverse complement strand
TATCGGAGGCGCGGTCGCACTCTATTCACTGGGTACGAACCTGCTCGGTTCTCCCTTCGACAACTGGCCGCACGTAGCGCGTGCAGGAACATCTGCATTTATAGTCGGCGTGCTCATCCTGGCTATCTACTTCTGGACGGCCAGGCGCGAACATCTCTTCGGTGGCCTGCTAAAGCGTCCTGCACCCTCAGTAGCCCCAGCAGCGGCTGAATCTGGGCCCACAGCAAAGCCGTCCACTATAGAAGACATACTGGACGAATTGCTGGCTGGCAAGATCACCCGCGAAGAGGCCGCTACGCGCATTCGCAGCATCACAAGCAGAGAACCCTCACATGCATAAGCAAGCAACGCCAAAAAAATTACCGCGCAGAATGAGCGCTAAATGAGCGCTATCTGCACCATATCTGGCAGTGAGGACGGCTAATCGCCAGGTTGTACCTGCTGGTCCATAGCTGTCCTTAAAAATAGGTCATTTGACACTCCTATCCCGAGTGCGCTTCGGATACAGTGTAAGCGGAATTATACTCTACAGTTTTTATCCGCGTATGTTTTACTATTCAGGCTGAGCATACGCTTATTCAAAGGGAGTAATCCGATGAAGCAAACACTCACGCCACGTTGCGATTGCTGTGGCCTGCCTGTCAACCCCCAGGCAGTGGAGGATTGTCCCCGTTGCAATTATCCCGTTAGTCCGGTCAAAGAAGCGCGTTTCCTGGAGTCCGCCATCAGCGATTTGCAGCGTGTTGCAGATCACGGCGGAGCAAACCTGAGCGTTCGTGACCTGGTTTATCGTTACCAGTGGCGCCTGCATACCTTGCAACAACTCCTGGCGGTTGCCCCCGCTGTTTCACCTGTTCCCGTAGTGCAAAAACCGTTTGTCCCACCAGTGCAAAGCCAGGCCGAGGCGCTACCCGTACCCGTAATCCCATCACTAGCACCACCGCGAGGGCCTGTCACCGTTGCTCCCATGCCGGAGAGCCAGCAGCCTCCCCGTCGTGTTTTCTCCTGGAGGTCCTTCTTCGCCGACCAGGCTATCAACATCGTAGCTTCGCTGGGGGCATTTCTGATCCTGGCCGGCGCGCTCGGCTTCACAGCTACCACCTCCAACCTGCTGCTCTCATTCCTTGTAGTCTTTGCCGTGCACGCTGTTTTTGGTATTACAGGCTTCATTACCTATCGTTTCCCAACCTTCCGCGTCGTCGCCACCATCTATACAGTCATCTTCGCGCTCTTAGTTCCCCTGGTGGGTTTCTCAGCCTACAGATTACTGAGCGGCAATCACATCGAGTTTTCTGTATCCGTACTCGTTGCAGTCGCCGCCGTCTATGCTGCTTTCGTCTATACGCTGCTGGCGATCTATCAACGCTTTATCCCTTTCGCTTACCTGGGGATGGTGGCCCTGCTGGTAGCAGTTCTTTCCCTGGCTGCTGCCCTTAAACTCGCCTACTGGTGGTGGCCGGACATGATAATGCTGCTGGCTATTCCTGCGCTCGTATCAGTCCGTCGTTCCACTGGCGATGCCTTGCCATTCAGGAATTCCTGGGCGGTGCTGCGTGATCCAATGCGTTTTGTCATGTACGCTATTATTGCAGCCAGCGTGCTGGTTCTCCTCTACATAACTGCATATTCATTTCAGCTTGACACCCTCGTCCGCCCACTCAGAGAAGTTCGCTTCGCGCTGCTGACCCTGACACTGCTTTTGCTGCTCTGGGTAAGTCTCCTCATCTGGCTGCAGAGGCAGGCACGATTTGTGCTTGCGCTTGCCTATATAGCACTGGTGAGCGTGCTGGCATTTTGCTATGCCTTCGCCTTCGAATCTATCGGCTACGCCCTGGCTCTGACGTGTGTTGCTCTCCTCTATCATGGGCTTAACCGTTTCTCCGGGCAGCTTCTCCAGCCTTTCGGTAAACTTGGCCGTGGCCTGGATCAAATCGCCCTGGTACTCGTTTGTCTCGTACCTTTTATCAGTTCTCCACTTCTGCCGGTACAGCTTTTTGCTAGCGCCTATGCACCTTTGATAGACATAACCCCGCTCTTACAAGTGCAAACCGGTTGGCGCATGATAGCCGAACTCATTGCTGTAGGCTTGGGTCTCATACTCACGATCAGTGTAACCTTCAATCGTGCAGGCTTAGCTAAAACTCCTTTGCAGGCTTCATGGTGCTGGCTGCTTCTCTTGAGTGGTTTCTTGCTCACCTGGGAATACAGTATCGTAGTGTTAGCCCTGCATCTTGCACCGACCTGGTCCTTCCTGGCACTGGCGCTGGTGACGCTGATAGTCGCTGTGGTTGTTCGCAGGTTCTACAGCGCAGCGTGGGCTCTAATCCACTGGACGTTCTAGCTCTATTTGGCATAACTTTTACCCTCTCCTTGAGCTTGAATCAAAACCAGGATGTTATCAGCGCGCTCCTGCTCTCCTTCGCGGCTCTCTTGTATGTTGTGTTATTGTACCAACAACGCCAGAACTGGCTTTTCTTGCCACTCACCTTTGCCCTGCTGGCTTTACCAGTTTTATGGAATCGCCCGTTAACCATGCTGCTCATAGCTGTATTATTACCCCTGGCATCTATAGCTATTCACCGGTTCATCACCAATAGCTGGCATGCCCCGCATGCAGCCATGCTCACCGACCTGCGCCTGGCCGGTATGTGGGAGTGGCCTTTGCTGGCCGCGGGTCTTGTCTATGGCGTAATGCTTTCAATTCATGACGTGACAACCTCTACAAGCGCAATTGAAACTGTGCTGCATTTGCATGTCCCGTTCGTGCTGGACCTGGCTCTCTTATCACTGGCCTGGTATGTATCCGCTGCACTTGCTCGGGTGAAGCTGTGGCTTGTGCCCTCGGTGGGTTTTGCTATCGTCTCCTTACTCATTCCGACCAATTCTTTCTGGGTATTGGTTAGCCTGGCGCCTGTGTCGGCTCTATTGGGTGTCGCTATCAGCCGTTTCGCCGGCAGAGATTGGGCCTTGCCCTTGTACGTCATCGCCTTACTGGCTGCCATAATGACTGGATACACAGGCTTTACCCAGGATCACCTGGTCGCTACTGCCTGGGCCTTACTCGGCTTCGCAGCGCTTGCCTATGGCATAGGCATCTTAGAAGATGCGCTGGCAGCTATGTGGATCATGCCGGTGTTTGCTACGTGGTCGGTGGTTGTAGCGGCTGGTTTCCTGGGTGACTTGTATCGACCTCCCATTGTTGCCCTGGTCTGTGCTGCGCTGGGTGTCTCAATCGGCTTCCTCAATCTCATTTCAATAGCGTTTTCCGGTTCAACGAGAAAACACAGTTTCCTCGCCTATGCCCTGCCGTTCTATGCGACCGCCCTGGCAGCCGCAGTGCTGACTGGTGTGTATGGCACGCTTGCCAACATCAACCGGCCTTTCTACGGAGCCGTTCCAGATGCGCTGCTGCTCTATGCCCTGGTAACCTTTGCGGTACTGATCTATGAGCAGCAGTCCAGGTGGTTATGGCTGGTTGCCGGTTTCGGCATCTGGGGTACGGCGCTCGCCTTGCAATTGACAGCCTATTATATGCTTGGCGTCGGCGTAGGTGTAACCGTGCTTGGCCTGTTTGCTGGCAGTGTGATTAAGCTGCCAGTTACAAGCGCGCTGGCACCGGCGTACACACAGGTGCTCCGAAAATTCACCTGGAGTTGGCCCTGGTATATAACTGGCCTGGTTGCAGCGGTACTGGTCGGTGTCTGGTCATCTTTGCCCGTAGCTCAACCGATCACCGGTTTCATCGGCTATAGCCTGCTAGCATTCGCTGCTCTCAGGTTGCTGGTTATGCTCATAGAGCGCATACCGGAGCTGCTTGTGCTTCCTGCTGGCCTGGCAGCCTGGGCCATTTGGCTGTGGCAACCTCCAATCGACCTCGTGCCCCTGATGATCGCCTATAGTTTGCTCTGCCTGCTGGTCTTCGTTACCCAGTTTACCTGGAGAATAGTTCCCCCGGCTTCCCGTTGGCTGCCCGCTACAACACCGCACGTCATCCTCGGCCTGGGTGGTCAAGCAATCGTAGTGCTGGTAATCATCGCACAGGGTGGACTCTCCCCCGACTCAGGACAACTGGTGCATGTTGGAGCGGGAGCATTGCTCGAACTGGCGATCCTGCTCTTCTGGTATGGACACCTGCACACACGCAATATTGCTCGTTTGAGCGCTTCAATAAACGATGAGAGGTCACGTTTGCAGCGCGCAAAGGCAGTGCAGCACTGGTGCTATTATGGCGCGGGATTGCTGCTTTCCCTGGTTGTCTCCTGGGAGTTGTCTGCATTCCACCAGGCGAGGTTCGATGTTATCCTGCTGGCCCCTGCCAGCTACCTCTCGCTAATATCGCCATTTGTCATGCGCGATCAGATGCTTGCAAAACGTCATTGGGCCGGGCAAGTGCTTTCACTGTTAGGTGCCGCCCTGCTCTTGCTGCCGGCGCTCTGGTTCAGTTTCGGCGATAGTAACCTGGCTCCTACACTGATTCTGGTGGGTGAGTCCCTGGCTCTGCTCTTGCTGGGCATTGCAGCGCGTTCGCGCATCTTCGTCCTGAGTAGCGCCAGCCTGCTTGTAGTAGGTACACTGCGGGCACTCTTCCTGTCAACACCTCCCTCGCTGGCGTTGATGGTTCTCGGTGGTACGTTGGTTGTAATAGCAACAGCTCTATTCCTTGTACGCCATAAACTGCAGATCGCCTGGACGTACTGGGAGTAGGCTGATTTCTTTGCAGGCATTTCGCATGCCTTGTTGTGATTTCTCTCACTTGTGGTATGATGATGGCAACTCATTTTTTGGCAGGAGGGAATCATGGAGCTTTCACTACGACTTGATACGTTGGGAATGGTGGAGGTGCGCTACTTGCGTGGTAGAGAGCGCTACCGGGACTGGCCTCCGTTTCTGTTGTTGGCTGCATCACGCCAGGCGCGTGTTTGGGCATACTTGAGCCGGGAAGTGATCGATCAATTGCACCAGCAGATACTGGCTGTGGAGGAAGCAGCAGGCCTGGGTGCTGATGGCGAAGACGATGACGAGGAAGAAGACAACCAGGTAGATGATACTGGCGAAAAGACTGATCCACAAAAGGCTGAACGGGAAAGTAGCACGCTCTCACCTGCTTTTGCGCAGGCGCTTGAACGATTGAACGACCTGGCGCGTCAGCGATTACCTGAAGCCGGCAGCAGCTCAGATCCGACCAACGAAGATCTGACTGCTGAGAGTGATATCACTTTAGGTGACGAAGAGGATGCGCTGGAGCAATTGCAAGATGCTTTTGTTCAAATGATGGAGGTCGTGCGCGAACTGGCTGAGGAACTCTCAACCGATGCGCTAAAACTAACGGGCCGTTTCCGCTGTGCCCGTACTGAAATTTTCTTTACGCAGAAAGAACCGGATGACGATGAAGACGATGAGGACGATCTGGAGACAATGACTGCTTCTGAACTTCAAGCAGAGGGTACTATACAGCCGATCGAGCTGGCACTGATTCTGCGGCTTTATGAAGAGAGCCGTGCCAGAACTGACGACCTGCCCGCCGTGGAACTACAACTCGACGTAGATGATTTTGAGCGCCTGCATGAAACACTTGATTTTGCTATTGATCGCGAGAGACGTAGTCGAAGGCGCCGCTGAAGTATCCCCAGCTTTATCAAGCAGCGATCCCCAATATTCGTTGACGGAGAAGGATGATAACTATTGATGTCGCAAGTCATCGTGCACCAGGAATTTGATCCGAAGAATGGTGTTCTCGCATGACTATGCCGGTTCTTTAATATTGTCAATGCAAAGGAAGAAGTCATGTCATCGCGTGTACGAAATATTTCTATCGAAGATCTTTACCGGCTCAGGCCCGTAAGCAAGCCGCGCATTTCACCGGATGGCCAACGTGTGGCCTTTGTCGTCACAACCATCGATGAACGCAAATACGAGTATCGCTCCTCTATCTGGGTAGTATCTACTGACGGTGGCGAAGCAAAACGCTTCACTACTGGCCTGGCCAATGCTCATAGCCCAAGCTGGTCGCCAGATGGACGCTGGCTGGCCTTTGTCTCTGAGCGTGAGGGTGAGCCTGCCAACCAGGATGAAAAGGAGCAGAAAAAGCAGGGCAAAGGCAAACCCCAGATATGGCTCATCCCGACCGATGGAGGTGAGGCACATCAACTCACCTTTATGCAGTATGGTGCCTCTAATCCTGTCTGGTCACCCGATAGTAAACGGCTGGTATTTGAGGCGCAGGTCGGCCCGGCAGATGAAGAAACCGAAGATGGCAAACCATTGCCTAAAGTGCGTGTTATCGATAGACTTTGGTACCGACTCGATGGTGTTGGCTTTATCTACGAAAGAAGGAACCGCCTCTTTCTTATCGATATTGCAGGCGGTGAACCGCAACAACTCACCGAAGGAGATTGGGATGATGCTGATCCAGTCTGGTCTCCTGATGGGGCACGCATTGCCTTTGTCTCTAGCCGCGCCGAGGACCGCTGGCGCCTACCCTGTCCCGATGTCTATACGCTGACCATTAGCGATGGGAAGGCGGGCGAACTGCGCTGCCTGACCAATGGTTCATTGGCATGCAGCGTTCCATCCTGGTCGCCCGATGGCAAAACCATCGCCTTTTTGGGCGCCCTCAAACTTCGTTCGGGGGGTCATGTTGACCTCTACACAATCCCCGCAAACGCTGAAAACAGCTCCGCTACATGTTTGACACAAGGATTTGAGAGTACCTTCCAGGATTGGACGAATAGCGATATAGGTGACGAGCATCTCTCACCAGTTCCCGCCTGGTCAACCGATGGCAAAACACTCTACGCCCTTGCCAGTCACCGGGGCGCAACGCGTGTTTTTGCTATATCAAGCAATGACGTCAGTACGCAACCACCGGCGCTCACCTCCGGCGAAGTACATGTGCGCGACTTCAGCGTTGATAAGTCTGCTGGCAAAATGGCTTTGCTGATTGGCAGCCCGACACGCGTGCAGGAAGTCTTTGTGCGCTCGACCGCGCCAACAGGTGAATTACAATGCCTGACAGCTTTCAACGAAGCTTTACTTGGTGAGATGGCGTTATCAACTCCAGAATATATGCCTTACACCGGCGCTGATGGCTGGCCGATGGATGGTTGGGTAATGAAACCAGGTGATTTTGATCCGTCCAGGAAATATCCGCTGATTGTAGAAATTCATGGAGGCCCTGCAACGCAGTATGGCTTTGGCTTTTTCCATGAGATGCAGGTGTTGACGGCAGCAGGTTACGTCGTGCTCTACACGAATCCACGCGGTAGTATCGGCTATGGCCGGGAGTTTTCGCTAGCTGTACGAGGTGCCTGGGGCGAGAAGGATTCGCTGGATATCCTGGCGGGCATTGACGCATTGTTGCAAAAGGGGTATATCGACGAACAGCGCATTGGCGTCACAGGCGGCAGCTATGGCGGCTTTATGACAAACTGGCTGGTTGGCCATACCGACCGCTTCAAAGCGGCAGTAACGGACCGCAGTGTCACGAACCTTGCCTCTGACTTCGGCTCTTGCGATTTAGGTTGGACCTTTGCTGATGATGAACTGGATACGACACCATGGGAAGACCTCGATCGTTACATGCGCATATCGCCTATCACCTTCGTGAAGAACATCCACACGCCGCTACTCATCCTTCATAGCGAACAGGATCTGCGCTGTAATATCGAACAGGCAGAGCAACTCTTTGCCTCTCTGAAATACCTTGGACGTGAAGTGTTGTTTGTGCGTTTTGAAGGTCAGAGTCATGGACTATCCCGTGGCGGTCATCCAAAGTTGCGCATAGAGCGTTTGCACTATATCCTGGGCTGGTTTGAGAAATACCTTGAGTAAGCTGTTATGACTGCTATGGCCGTAACATCCCAACCTTATTACTGCCTGCTTCGGTGAACCATAACGTATTGTTGACTCCCACTACCACTCCTAGTGGCAAGCTGCTGCTGGTCGGAATGGCATAATAGATGAAGCGGTTTGCAGCAACATCAAGGCGCGCAATCACATTTTCTGCCGCAATGGTCACCCACACCTGGCCTGTCGGGGTGATGGCAACCCCATAGAGGCCGCTCATCGATGGTGCGTAATAAGGGATGAATTTACCTGTATTCGGATTGAGGCTCAGCAGCAGACCAGATGAAAATGAAGTGATCCAGATAGTGCCGTGAGGATCACTGGCAATCTCCATCAATGGTGCGGCTAAGCCTTGCATTGTAAAATAATGGATCTGACCTGAGGCCGGGTCAAGTCGTCCAACGTGATTCGTACTGGACTCCGTGAACCATACCATGCCTTGTGGATCGATAGCTATCCCATATGGATTGAGTGCCTGCACACTCTTCTTTGCCGAGAGTGGATACCGTTGAATGAGACCACTGTGTGGATCGAGTCGTCCAATGGCACCGGCGTTTAATTCTGTGAACCAAACATTGCCATGTTTGTCGAACGCGAGATCGTTCGGTGCGCTTGGCAGCGTAAGGGTCTTGCTGCTATCGCTTGGATCGGGTACCGTGAGCGTGGGTAAGTGGTAAATCTGAAATTGCCCGGTAGCGGGGAAGTAATGGCCGATATAGTTGGCATACTGCTCGGCAAACCACACTGTATCATCTGACGCGACCTCTACGCCCATGACTCCAAAGAGTCCATGTGGTGGTACAATCTGCTGAAATTTCTGGGAGCGTGGGTCAAAGACAGCCAGGTAGTTGCGAGACATCTCGCCGAACCAAATGCGCCCTGTATTGTCAACAGCGGGCCGCATTAGCCCGCTGTTGGATTGTGGCAATGCAAACTCCTCGAAATTTCCTATAGCCTTAATCGATGGCGTAATGGCTGGTTGTGAATGCGCAGTCGGAGTACCACTAGAGCCCGTAGTAGGTGATGACGTAAAAGTATCGCCACACGCGGCGAGCAGTAATGTGAGGAGTAGTAAAATAGGGAAGTATTTTAAGGGTTTCATAAACCTTCTCTCAAAGAGGAAACTTTACAAATTCATACGATATGTGTTACACGTGTTTTTGCTTTGACCAGCGTGTTTTGCCAATCATGTTGTGGATGGTCAGGTAGACCGTCCAGTTCGACACGTACATAATTATCGGTCAGACCTTCCCAGCGACCATGTTTGTAACTTTCAATGAGCACTTGTACGGTTTCCCCCAGGAACTGCTGGCGGAAGCGTCGTCCATCCTCTTCGTTCAGCTTCAATAAGCGTTCGCTGCGAGCTTTCTTGATCTCTTCTTTGATTTGCCCTTTCATACGCGCCGCCGCTGTCCCTTGTCTCGGCGAGAAGCGGAAGATATGCGCTTTGGCAAACTGCAATTCCGTGGCAAGCTGGTAGGTCTGTTCAAAATCGCTGTCGCTCTCGCCTGGGAAGCCGGTGATAATGTCCGTACTGATGGCGATACCTGGGACAAGGCGCTTGGCTGTCGTAACGATGCTGTGGTAACGTGCGCTGTTATAGCGGCGTGCCATTCGTCGCAGTATGTAATCCGAACCACTTTGCATTGGCAGGTGGAGATGACGGCACATGCGCGGATTTTCCCACAGTTCCAGCCACTCCAGGCGAAAATCTTCTGGTTCCAGTGAAGAGACGCGAATGCGCGCTATGTCGGTTTCTCGCAAAAGCGTGGCGATCAGGTCACCAAGGTCATGCTTTTCGTCACCATCCGGGTGATAGTCTCCCAGGTGAATGCCTGTCAGTACAATTTCCTGGAAGCCCGCGCGTACCTTGCGCTGTACATGCTCCACGACCGATTCGATGCTGCGGCTGCGTGACCCCCCACGGACGTAAGGAACGATACAGTACGTACAGCGATTATTGCAGCCGTCTTGCACCTTCATCTGGACGCGGGTACGTGATACTAGCATGGAGCCGGTTGTTCCGTTTGTGGATGCTCCATCGCTGACCAGCGCGAAACGCGAGGGGTTATCGGGTTGTGGTTCCTCATCGGCACCGCACACAGAGAGTGGTCGGTCGCTGCCGATATGCTGGGTATCTAATTGCAGTATTGGTAGACTGCGACTCTGTCCGGTGAGGTTAGAAGAAAGGATGCTTGTCTCTGGTGCTTGCGCTTTGGTATCTGCAAGTGATTCACACTTATCTTTGATGACCTCCACCAACGATTCTTTGCCGCTATTGCCCACAACGAGATCAACGCCAGGCAGTGTAGCGATGGCCTGGGGGTTCATCTCTGCGTAACAGCCGGTGACCACGAGTAGAGCTTCCGGATAGCGGCGGCGTGCCTGGCTGATCATCTGGCGCGAACTGCGATCGCCCAGGTGCGTTACGGTGCAGGTGTTGACGATGTAGACATCCGCGCTTTCGCTAAAATCGCGCTGCACATAGCCAGCCGCGCTCATCTGTTCGCTAATAGCTTCACTATCGGCTTGATTTACTTTGCAGCCGAGTGTGGCGACTGCAAAAGTTGTTGCTAATGATGGATGGTTATGCATATATTTCTAAGGTCTTCTTGGTATTTCACTAATATTAGTGCGTGATCTTTTGCGTGATCATCTTCTACGCTTGATTATAGCGTATTACTTGCTCCTTGGCGAGAGCTATTCCTTAATAATCCATCAAGCTTTCTGTGGCTGAGTTGAAGATGTCTCAAGGAGTAACTTCTGGATGAGGGGAAGCACAAACCAGATATTGCCCAACCCGAAAAGGGTGCCGGTTATTACACGCAACTCCCAGGTGCTTTCGCGCAAACCGAACATTTGTGTTGTGCCATCTATAGCCATCGGCAGGATCATTAGCACCCAGAACCACCATGGGATACCGGGCAAACGCTTTTTGCTCAAGACAAAGATCAGGCTGCCAACGAACATCGAGCCGTAAATGGAGAGGTTGCGGGCACACATACCCAGTTGATGTCCGAAAAGATAAAATGAATGCGATGGGATTTGCGCACAGAGGAAGTGCAGCGCATAAAATATCGGCTTTGAGATTGTATTAAGCCCGAAGTAGGAGAGAAAAGGTACGCTTAACGCTGCAAGCACTATTATGCCCAGGATCCAGGTAATCAGCGTGGCCCAGTAGTTCATTAAGAAGTTACCCACAAGCCGACCAGTGCTATTCATGAACGAAGTGAGAGCTTGCCCGCGTGGAGAATAAACCTGGTGCGTGCTATCCGTAGCCTGTTCTATAGCCATAGCTGTCTTCCTTAGATCTATGCGCTTTAGCGTAAATGAAAAGCCCTGGCCAGGTCTCGAAATTCAATACGACCCTCCAGGAGAGTATCACCATTAATAATAATTACAGGGATGCGGTAGCGATATTTCTCAAATATCGTCGGATTCCCGCGAATATCGATCTCTGTAAGCTCATACGTGCTTAGCGCGGCGATGTCATCAAGCATATCACGCGCCTCCTCACATAAATGGCATCCTGCTTTTGTATAGAATGTCACCTTTGCTGTAGCCGGTTCTTTTGCCTCTGTCAAGTATGTTACTCCAAAAGATTTGTCTACTACAACAATCATACCATATGGTAGTTCTAGTTTGCCCTTACCCTTGCACTGGCTGCTATTCTATCCCTCTGGTGCGTGCCCGTTCACGTTGGGTCACGTACCGCTTGCGCAGCCTTATATTCTGCGGAGTCACTTCAACCAGTTCATCGTTGTTGATGAAGTCGAGGGACTGTTCCAGGCTCATGATGATTGGCGGTGTCAGGCGTACCGCGATATCGGCAGTAGAGGAGCGTATATTGGTCTTCTGCTTCTCTTTACATACGTTGACAACCATATCCATAGGCCGCGCATTCAAGCCCACAATCATTCCCTCGTACACAGGAGTACCCGGCTCTATGAAGGTATCCCCGCGCTGCTGAGCATTGTTCAGCCCATAAGTCACTGCCACGCCGCTCTCAGAGGCAATCAATGCACCCATACGCGCCGTGCCGATTTTTCCCAGCCAGGGTTCGTAGTCGATCAACATACTGCTCATGGCTCCATTGCCCTGGGTTAAGGTGAGAAATGCGTTACGGAAGCCGATCAAGCCCCTTGTTGGTATGTGATACTCGAGACGCACATTGCCCAATCCATCGTTGGTCATGTTAGTAAGCTGCGCTTTGCGTGTGGCCAGGGTCTCGGTTAGTACGCCGATGTAGATATCCTTTGTGTCGATGACCAGGTGTTCAATTGGCTCGACAAGCTGCCCGTTCTGCTCGCGAGTAATAACCTCCGGGCGCGATACCTGGAACTCGTAACCCTCGCGGCGCATCGTCTCGATCAGCACAGAGAGATGGAGTTCACCGCGTCCAGAGACAATAAACTCGTCGGGCGTGTTACCATCTTCCACTCGCAGGCTGACGTTCGTCTCCAATTCACGGTAGAGGCGCGCGCGCAGTTGCCGCGATGTGGGATATTTTCCCTCGCGTCCTGCAAAGGGACTGGTATTTACGCTAAAGGTCATTTTCAGTGTTGGTTCCGTAATGGCGATTGTGGGCAATGCTTCGGGAGTCTCCACATCTGCTATTGTGTCACCAATATTGGCGTCGGGGATACCCGTCAGTGCGACAATATCACCGGCCAGAGCCTCAGCAACTTCAACACGTTGCAGTCCCTTGTAAGTGAGTACGAGATTGATCTTTTGGCGTGTCACGACACTATCACGATTAATATGCGCAACAAATGTGTTAGGAGTGACGCGCCCACGTACCACACGGCCTATGGCGTATTTACCCTTGTAATCGTCGTAGTCAAGAGCAGCAACCAGCATTTGCAAGGGAGCTTCGGTGTCAACGACCGGCGCAGGAATAGTGTTGACGATCGTCTCAAACAATGGCTCAAGGTCCCGGCGCTCGTCGTCAGGATGATACATCGCTACGCCATCGCGTCCAATGGCATAGAGGACCGGAAAATCGAGGTGAGCGTCGGTCGTCGCCAGTTCCAGGAAAAGATCCTGGGTCCATTCGAATACCTGGTCGATGCGTGCATCACGACGGTCAATTTTATTGATCACAACGATAGGTTGCAGGTTAAGTTCCAGCGCCTTTTGTAGGACAAAGCGCGTTTGCGGCATCGGCCCCTCTACGGCATCGATGAGCAGAATGCAGCCATCAGCCATATTCAGAACGCGCTCGACCTCGCCGCCAAAATCAGCATGTCCGGGAGTATCAATGATATTGATTTTAATACCGCGATAAGTAATTGCCGTATTTTTTGCCAGGATGGTGATTCCGCGTTCGCGTTCCTGGTCATTGCTATCCATAATAAGTTCGCCTACGTCCTGGTTCTCACGGAAGATATGGCTCTGCTTGAGCAGGCCATCCACCAGCGTCGTTTTGCCGTGGTCGACGTGGGCAATAATGGCAACATTGCGGATGTCGTCGCGTTTTACTAAGTGTTCTGTCTGGGTCATAGCATTTAATACCATAAATTCGATCTATAACTCCCCATAGGCATAAAAAACCGGACGGCTATAGTCGCCCGGTGCATTTGTTGACTTTTTACCGATACTTTCAGCTTACATTGTATCGCTTCTAGAGGGCTACGTCAAGCTTGACTCTTAGCCTTTTTGTGTCTTTCGGTAGTCCGAAGGAGACTGTCCCATGATTTTGCTGAACACGCGTGAGAAGTAATACGGATCCTGGATCCCGATGTTCCTGCTTATCTCTTTGACACTACAGTCGGTTAAGTCAAGATACTGGCAGGCGCGTTGAATTTTTAGACGCAAATAGTATTCGATGGGCGAGTAGCCAGTTATCTGTTTAAACAGATGAATAAAATGCGGTTTGGAGAGACTAACGTGATCGGCCAGCTCGTTGAGCGTGAGTGAAGATTGTACATGCTCGAACATATATTGAATGGAACGCTCAACATACACGTTTTTCCTCTCATCAGGATGAGATTCGCCGTGAAGCAGCGTCAATATTCCCAGCAAGTACCTCAACACCTGTGAAACATACAGATAGTGTTTGAACGAATATCCCTTATACAGGAGCGTTTCATAACATTGGTCGAAGAGGTTGATAATTCCCACTGCCTGGGTCGCTGGTACATATATGGTGGAATTATACAAATCAAAGCTCTGGATGAACTGTTCAACAGCCTCTCCCTTTAAGTGAAACCAATAGATGCTCCACGGGTCCGCCTCTGTTGCGCCGTAAATATGGGGCGTATGCGCTGGAATGACTAGAATCGTGTTTTTGCGAATGGGGATCTTTTTGTTGTTCTCAAACACGACCCAGCCTTCGCCTTCAACGCAATAGATGAAAATATAGGTGTCACAGCCGGCAGGTCGTTCCATGTAATGATACTGCGCATGAGGGAAGAAACCGATGTCGAACGAATCTAAGACAAAATCATCATATTGTCCATAATAACCATGATATTATCAATTGTCAACAGCTCTCTTCGGCTGTATGGTAAGAGAAGATCGTACATAGTCCTATGACCAAAGGACGAATGAAAACGAGAGAGAAGCTCATGACCGGTGTTAACATTGGATGCCCACCATCAAGGCGCAGTCGTCCACCTTGAACCATGCAACTGATGATGCGACTCGGCCGGCAATATGCACTCCCTGGCATCATACATGCGCTGATCATGGATGATCACTATATCACGTACGTCGAAGGAGATAGAATGTGAGTATAGTACGTAAATTGTCAAGCTTTATCCTGGTTCTGGCAATCGCGTTGGAGCTTGTGCTCGTTGTGATGGTTCAACCTGCGCAGGCCCAGGCCAACCTGGACAATGGCTTGGCCCGCACGCCTTATATGGGCTGGAATACCTACTATGGCCTTGGCAGCAACTTTAATGAGCAGACAATCGTAAGCGTGGCTGATGCGATGGCGATGGTCAGCCGTGGACTGGAGGCTGCCGGTTACCAGTATGTCTGGCTCGACGGTGGTTGGTGGTCTGGCACACGCGACGGCAGCGGTAACATCACTGTGAACGCGACACAATGGCCTCATGGCATGCAGTGGATCGCAGATTATATCCATTCCAAGGGCCTGAAGGCTGGTATCTATACCGACACCGGAAGCAATGGCTGCGGAGGTGCCAATCAGGGCAGTTACGGCCACTATCAGCAGGATGTGAATCAGTTCGCTGCCTGGGGATATGACGCCGTAAAGGTAGACTTCTGCGGCGGCCATGAACTGGGCTTAGATCCGGCTACGGCATATGGTCAGTTCCGTGACGCCCTCCTGAATAACAGCAGCCACAGACCTATGTTGTTCAATATTTGCAACCCATTTCCGCCGAACGCCTTCGGGCCGAATGACCCACCTCTGCAAAAGTCCGCGTATTACTCCTACTCATT
>WNGP01003375.1_pt1 | contig 15264 bp, 13 predicted proteins | sample 5407671 | NCBI WGS metagenome assembly WNGP01 (sample SAMN13153381, study PRJNA577476) | soil metagenome | isolation source: 40 cm soil or saprolite under Garry oak tree replicate 2 | place: USA:California | collected 2016-06-15 | reverse complement strand
TAGGCGCTCGTGCGACGCCCACATGGATCACTTTCCGCGAGCGCAGTTCAATAATGAAGAAAGCAGAGAGCGAACGGAAAAGTAGGTCGGTGACCGGGAGAGGCGTCACAGGCCCAGATCTCTTTGGCATGAGTGTGCAGGAAGGTCGACCAGTTCTGTCCCCTGGGCCGAGTCGTACGCACAGCTCGCATGTACTTCTGGATCGTTCGTTTGCTGACGCGAAGCCCCAGCTTAAGCAATTCACCACGAATACGTTCCGCTCCCCACAGTCGATTCTGCGTCGCCATTTCCTTCCTCAACGCCACCGTCTCTGCTGGTACTTTCGGTTTGTATGAAGCTGCTCGGGACATGTATTTCCAATAGAGCTTGAATCCTTGGCGATGCCACCGTAGAAGCGTCGTCTTCCTGGACGATGAATAGCGCTTGTTTCCAGGTCCGGACCATCCTGGCCAGAAGCACCAGGAGGAACCGATCTGCCTTTGTGCATGCAGGTCGTTTGACCTGCCGACGCAGGATGATGAGTTGTTGCCGGAGGAAGGCGTTTTCTGCCACAAGTTCGGACTTGCTTCTGACAAGGTCAGTCACCGTTCCCATGCAAGACCATCACCGGCCAGTCGGGAGCCGTGCCATCAGGAAAGACCCACCCCTGCTCACTGTCAATCTGCTCGAAGCATCTCGCGCCCCATGATCACTGCGCCGGTCTTGCCCAGCGCATCGCCCGCGACGCGCATAGAGACGTTCCCACGCGCTGGCAAACCAGGCGAAGACCAGTGAGACGTCATCATTTTTTATCGGCGATAAAACCATCAAGTGAAACCGAAAGACCAAACATGACTTTTCCCTTGTTCATGCTCCTTTTCATTGGGACGTGATGAACAACGAATGGTTCGGCCAGGCATCGTCTCACCCCTTGAAGAACTCTTCCAGTACGGGTGCCAGGACCTCCGGGATGATGTCGTGGGTCTGACCGGAGAGGGAGCGATACTCAGCGTTGGGAAGGGCATCGGCGACCGCTTGCGCCGCCTGGAGCATCCTTACCTGGATCTCGCCGCCGCTTATCACGAGCGTGGATACCGGGATGGAGGCCATCCGTTCGGCTAGTGCCGACATGTCGCCCAGAAGAGTAGATTCATAGACGAGAGTGTGCGCTATGTCTTCGAGCGACGGCCAGAAGGGTGCCTGTCGCAACTGGGTAACGACTTCAGCAGGAATGCCCACCGCTTGCGTTTGAAAGAGTTCGACTGCCTCGCCTCGATGATCCGACGCTATCAGCTCGGCAAGCTGCCCCACAAGATCCTTGAACCGTCGAGAACTCTGGGCATCGACCAGGAATGGCGGATCGTACAAGGCCAGCTTCGTGATGGTGAGGCCGCGAGCCGCCGCCATCAGGGCAAGGATAGCGCCGGAGGAATATCCGAACACGCACGCCGATCCTCCGGCTTCGGTGATGAGGGCATCGAGGTCTTCGATCTCGCGCTCGATGGCGTAGGGAACTGTGTCCCCGCTCATACCTCGACCCCGGCGATCATAGTTGAAAACAGTGAAGTGTTCTGAAAGCTGAGCAGCTAGTGGGGCACCGGTGGAACTAGTGTTGAATGCGCCAACCACCAGGATGATGGGTGCTCCCTCACCGGAACGATCGAACGCGATGGGAGTGCCGTCCTTGGAAATGACTGTTTTCATGGTATGCTCCTTCTGTGCTATTCTGCTACTTTCGAATGAGAGCAGCGTCAAGCTCAAATGACTCATCATGTTGAGCACTCCATAGAGTGCTGATTGATCCTGGAGAACCCCGGAAAGTCGAGATCCCCTCTCTGAGGTGCCTGATGTGCTTACTTCCGTGTTCACCAGGGTGAACTTCTTCTTACATTGTACGTCGTCAAGGGGCAAAACGTATCGGGAGCATTCCGTGAATCTACTCCGTATCTTAAGGGCTGGCACGAACGTATGAAAAGCGTTGCTACGGAGAATCCCGTAGAGGAGATCAGACGAGGTGGTGTTCGATGGCGTAGCGGGTGGCGGCTACTCTAGAGGAGACCCCGATCTTGCCATAAATCGAGGTCAGGTGCGTGTCGACGGTGCGGGAACTGATGACCAGGCGTTCGGCTACTTGCTCATTGGTCAGGCCCTGTGCCACGACGCGCAACACCTCGACCTCCCGGGCCGTCAGCCCGTCAGGATAGGGTGGAGGAGATGCGGTGGTCGGAGATGATGACCGTTCTCCCTGGGTGGGGGCAGGGAGTGCTACCTGTCCTGGTGTGGCAAGGGCTTGCTCTGGCGATAGCGTGCGTCCCTCGGCCCAAGCTGTGGCAAAGGCTTGCTCCCCAAGCTGGGTACGGGCAGCAGCTACCGCCCGATGGTAGGGGACACGTTCAACTGGTGGGAGGGGCGTTCCGATAGCCTCACGCAGGACTTCGGCAGCACCCCAGAGGTGAGCCGCCCAGATATAGTTTCCTTGAGCGGCAACTGCGGCTGCCAACCCCTCCAGGCCGGAGGGGATCGCCCGTTTGTCACCCGACTCGCGCGCCACCCCTACGCCTTGCTCATAGAGAGCCTGGGAACGAGCAGAGTCTCCTCCAGCAGCGGCCACCTCTGCTAATGCATAGAGTGAGAGAGCGGTGCCATGCTGCTGTTTCATCTCCTTGAAGATTGCCAGCGCCTGCTCAGTAAGCGAGCGTGCTGAGGCCGCATCTCCCTCACTGTGAGCGAGCATCCCTGAGAGATAGAGACAGTTGGCGATACTCTCTTTGTCGCCCACTTCTCTAAAGAGTGCGAAGCTCTCGTCGAGCCACGTGTGTGCCTGCGCCAGGTCACCTCCAGACAACCAGTACAACAACACCAGGTTGAAGAGCGAGAGAGCAATGATCCGTGTGTCTCCGAGTTCCCTGTTGATCGTCAAACTTTCGGTGAGGAGATCGCGTCCCCTGGCGTACTCCCCTTGCTCAACGGCCAAACTCCCCAGGTGGTACAGTAAATAAGCGACTGATCGCTTGTCATCTAACTCTCTGAAGAGCATCAGGGACTCTTCTCCTTGTGAACGAGCCAGCGCAAGGTTCGCCCGTCCCCAGGCGATATCTGCCAACAGGTGGAGACAGGAGGCAATGCCCCTGGTGTCTCCAAGTTCCCGGTACAGGGCCAGGCTCTGCTCGTAGAATTCCTCCGCTTGATCAAGAGAGCCTAGGGCATCATGCAGTTGCGAAGCCGCATACAGGGCCTTTGCCCGTACAGGCGCTGCCACTTCATCGCCTCGCGAGAGTGCTCGCTCCAAAAAATCCCGCCCTTCGCTGAAATACGCTCGCACAAACCAGAATGAGTATAGCGCTCCTCCCAGGCGCAAAGCCATGGCTTTCCCCTCTTCTGCTTGTTCCAATGACCACTGCATGGCTGCTCGCAGGTTGTCGTGCTCTTGTTCCAATCGCTCCAACAGGACCGCTTGCTGTGGACCCGCCATACCCTGCTCTGCTTCCTCTGCAAGTCGCAGGAAGTAGGCAGCATGAGCCCTTCGCGCTGCCTCCGTTTCCCCGAGGGCCTCCAGGCTCTCCAGCGCATACTCACGAATTGTCTCCAGCATGGCGAATCGTGGCTCCTCTCCCGCTTGCTGCTCCACGCGTTGCAGCAGGCTGTTATCGGCGAGGGAAGCGACGGTGTCCAGGACCGATTCTGCTTCGCTGCCAAGTGAAGTTGCCTCTATGGCCGAAAGAGGGCCTCCACAAACAAAAACGGAGAGCCGCCGGAAGAGCTGTTGCTCCTGGGCATTCAGCAACTGGTAGCTCCATTCGATGGTATTACGCAGGGTCTGTTGCCGCGCTACCACATCGCGCGGCCCACTTGTCAACACGTGTAGAGGTTGATGCAGTCGTACAAGCAGCGCTTCGGGTGAGAGCAGTTTCATGCGCGCCGCCGCCAGCTCAATAGCCAGCGGCAGTCCATCCAGGCGCACACAGATCTCCGCCACAGCAGGTGCGTTGGCATTGGTCACGTGAAAGTCAGACCTGGCACTTTGCGCTCGTCGAAGAAAAAGAGCTACAGCTTCGTACTGCGAGAGCGCTGCCAGGTCAGGCACATGGTTGGGATCAGGCAGCGAGAGTGATGGCACGAAGAACTCGTGCTCGGCCTGTACGTGCAACACCACCCGGCTGGTCACGAGCACTTTGAGGAGTGGGTAAGTGGCAAGGAGGTCCGCCACCTGCACTGCTGCGCTAACTACCTGCTCGAAATTGTCCAGCAGCAGCAGCATCTGCTTGCGCTGTAATTCGTCCTTCAGGCGTTCCAAGAGAGGTTGACCACCCACCTCACGGATGCCGAGGCTCTGCGCGATAGCTGCAATTACCAGTGCAGGATCGTTTAGTGGAGCCAAATCGACGAAAGAGATGCCATCTGCGAAGAGGTCGCTCAATTCTGCTGCCACTTGCAAGGCCAGGCGCGTCTTCCCTATTCCGCCGGGGCCTGTCAGCGTCACCAGATGCACATCCTCACGGCACAAGAGCTGTCCGAGGGCAGCCACTTCCTTTTCCCGTCCAATGAAGGGTGTTGGCTGAAAGGGCAAATTGTTGGGACGGGTATTGAGGGTGTTGAGCGGTGGGAAATCGCTGGGCAGACCCGCGATGACGAGTTGGAAGAGGTGGCTAGGGCGCTGTAAATCCTTGAGGCGATGCTTACCCATATCCCGTAAGGCCACACCGTCCGGCAAGGTGTGCTCCACCAGTTCCCGCGTTGCCCGGGACAGCAGCACCTGTCCACCGTGCCCAGCGCTCATGATGCGTGCCGCGTGATGCACATCAACACCCACATAGCCTTCGGCTGTCGGAGAGGGCTCGCCGGTGTGTAAGCCCATCCGGACACGCACCTCTATGCCTTCTGGCCAGGCGTGAGCAGCAAGAGCGCGCTGCGCTTCGACCGCTGCCGAGACAGCCTCGGCGGCACGAGCAAACACCACGAAGAAGGCATCCCCTTGCGTATCCACCTCGTGGCTATGCCAGTGCTCGAACACGCCACGCAGCAGGTGCCGACACTCCGCTAGCACCTCGCTATAGCGCTCGCCGAGGCGCCCAAGCAGGCGTGTAGACCCCTCAATATCGGTGAACAGCAACGTGATTGTGCTCGACGGCAGGTTCCGCATGACCACCTTCTCTGCTTGACGATGATGAGACAGACGCAGGTAATCTTATTATAGCGTATCCCGCTCTCGTGTGAGGTGTCCTAAGTCTGTCAAAGGCATGGGCGTGTTGCTCCTCCGTGAGGGGAGAAAAAGGGTTGTGTTGCAAAAACGAGGGTGCTCTGGTACTGCTCTGTCAACTTTTCTTTGCAACATGCTTTTTTGAAGAGGAACGCTTTCGTGGCTCAAGCGAGGAGTAGAGTCGCTTGAGCTTGATGCGCGCATCGGCGGTGGTAAAGCGCCAATTGACAGTGATAGACTCCTCATTGCGGCGTTGTTGCCAGGCGTGGACTTCTCGATCGAGTTCCTCGTGTGTTCCAATGTGGCGTGAGAGACACTGGCGTGCGAGGGCCGACAGTTCAATCTCGGCCATATTCAGCCAGCTTCCATGCACCGGCGTGTGATGGAGTTCCAACTTCTTGAGGATGCGGAGTGCTTCCGGTGGGGCAAAGGTCTGATACAGGGAAGACGGGGTATGCGTGTTGAGGTTGTCCATCACCAGCACGATTTTCTCAGCTTTCGGATAGTGGACATCCACCAGTTCGCGGATGAAATACGCCCAATCCTCGCTTGTACGGCGCTCAGTGACTTTGACGAAGCGCTTCCCAGCAAGTGGTTCACCCGCCAGGAAAATCTTGCACATCCCTACTGCTTCAAAGGTGTAATCAATTCGCTCAGGCTGGCCCAGTTGCGTGGGAAGGCTCTCCCGTTTGTCTTTGAGCAGCTGTTTGGCACTTTCATCCATGCAGACTTGTGGAAAGCGGGGGTCATACGCACGCATGTAGACCTCCAACACATCCTCCATGCGCCATACAAAGGCTGCGCTGGCTTCTGGGGGAATACACCAGCCTTGCTTCAGCCACGGTTTGAGCTCGTTTTTTTCAGTATTTTTCGTACCGTCTCGTGGCTGACGTGCTCCACATAGCCCGATACCAGCTTCTCTTCTCTGTGGCAAATTTCTGTTGACAGGGCACTAACATCTGGTTAAGCATTCTACAACTCCTTCAGGCGGCAATTGTGTGGGGAATTGCGTGGATCGTTGCGTGGCTTGCGTGTGGTGTTGGCGCCTGGGGTCAGGCATACTCTTCTCAGGCGCTGAGAGAACAGCAATGAACGCTCTTTAGCAGCAAAGAAAGCCTATTGGCGAGAAGAGAGACGCAAACGCGCTTGGGAACTAAAACAAGCGGGATGGAAACAAAAAGACATTGCAGTGGCCCTGGGAGTGACGGAGGGGGCCGTAAGCCAGTGGATGAAAAGTGGGAGAGAGGGAGGGGAAGAAGCCCTCAAAGCGCATCCGGCGAAAGGAGCGAGGCCCCGTTTGACGGCAGTGCAGCAAGCGCACATCCCGACAGTGTTGGCCAAAGGAGCTGTGCTGGCTATCGAGGTCATCCGTTCGGAAAAGAGGCCAATGAGAGGGGAATGTCTGCTCCCTCTCTCTCACGGCGTTGTGTGCAATGACCAGGAAACGGGAAGAAGCAGCCGTGAGAGCGAACCGGAGGAGCCAATGGCAAGCCAGAGCTCGCGTGTGAGGCGGTGCTGTGCGTCAACAAGAGGGGATGAGGGGATCGGTCATCTCATGCTATCATATCTATAACTATACAGAGATAACACACCACTCGATTCTACAAGATACGATATGTGACAGGCAGACAAGTTGGACCACCTTCCCTTTCCGAGTGGAGGATGTTTCGTAGTGGAAAGACCAGACGGAGTGATCTCTTCCAGATATTCACGATACGAAAGCAAGTGCCAGGCTCATGGAAGATAGATGATGGAACAGCAGGAAAGAGTTTCGCCCGGTTTTCATTTTTTGCCTGCCTACACGACGACTGCGGAAAGCCCCTCCAAAATAAAAAATAGTGCAATGTAACTAGGCAATAGTCAATTACACTATAAATCGACTGAACCGACGGGCGTCAGATAATCTCCAAGACGCCCAACGTGACAGGCAGGCAAGTAAGGCCAGTGATGCTTTTCCTGAAAGGAACCTCACTTCCGTCCTCATAGATACGTGTTGGGATTTTCAGCCTGCAATCCCTCAACACCAGCAACGTCGAGGAGGTCAGTGTCAGCACAGACAAAAATGGGTTCTGGCGCTTGATTGGCTGATGTGTACTGACGTAGAGCAAGTACGCAAGCGAGTTGTACGGCATCATAGGCACGTAAGCGATGCGAGCGACAGAGGTCGCCTGCCGTATGATAGAGATCAGTCGTCACAGGCCAGATGTTGTAGCTCTCTTTGCTGTCTTGTCGGAACACAGTAATGAGCCTGTCACGTTCAGCCATGCTGATACTTTGCTCACGTGCTCTTCGACAGATTGCTGCGACAACTTCTACGAGCGCTGCTTGTGAAATGTAGAGTTCATGGCTTTGTGCTGGATTACAGAGGGAAAGGATCCATGCTTGTCCTTGTTCAGAGATGTATCGTTTGATGATAGCTGAAGTGTCCAGAAAGTAGGTAGCCATTTAGTATGGGCCTCGGTCTTCAATCACCATTTCAGACGCAAGCTTGTCACTGGCAAACACATGGGCCAGTCGTTCCCTTTCAGCCTGTTCCTCTGGAGTCAAAGGACGCGGTGTGGCAAGGTTCGCAAGCTTACCTTCACGGTAGAGCTTCTCGGCGAGCTCGCGTCCCGTCATCGCATATTTTGTAGTAGAAGCCGATGGTAAATGCCGTATCAGATCACGCAGAAGCGTTTCTGGTGGCTCTCCTCTCTTGGCCGCTTCTGCGGCAAGTACCTGGTATTCCTGGTCAGTCAAGGTGACAGTCATTTCATACGACATAACGATTACCCCCCTCCTTCTTGAAGAGAGTCGATGGAGTGCTCATCCTCCAGAACTCCCAGCCTGTCCTTATTGCTATTATATGAAGACAGAAGCTATTCGGCAATATGAGCAAATCGGTGCCATTTGCATCTTTACAGCAGGCTTCAGCATCGGGACTAATTTGTACTTGCGTACATGACGGTTCAGGAGTTCGTTCAGGTATGCTAGCCATTCCTCTGCGTGACCCCACGCTCGATAAGCCGTGCGGGCTTTCGCGAGCCAGTTGGCTGCTGAACTATATCATTCTGCCTTGCCCCTATTCATGATATACGCCGCTTGCGTGCGACAAGCCTGAATGACCCACTCAAGGTGCGTTTGTGATTGTAGAGCGGCATCCGCTACTTGCTCTACCAAGGTATGGCTCGCAGTATTCGTAGCGCGTCTCAGGATCGTTTTCTTCGAGTTGAAAGTATTCTTCAACGGTCATGGTTCACCGATGCTCTATCGCCATAGCTCTCCCGTACCTCTCCTTCCGTGAAGGATGTATTGCTCTGGACTCCTTTCGTAGATCAGCACTATCATATCATAGCGTATTTCTTACCGAATTGACCCTGGTATCGTTCTCCGTTGTCTTCTCCTCGGCGAGCTAATTTGTGATACCTCACTCAGAATCCGAGATGATCGCAATGCGGCTGCATGGATTTTTCGGTTTACTCATGCTCTCTCCTGCGCTCTTCACGTATTTGTTCACGTACCGCTTTCAACGCGCCGCTGGCTTCCCAACAAGCCGAGAGCCATAGTTGCTCTGGAAGGTTCAGCATGAGACCTGGTACCTTCCCATCAAACACGTCGTGTGGATGTTCCCATCCTGCATCGCCCATGTAGAGTGTACCGCGTTCCTGCTCATAGTCATACAGGAAAAGAGCCTGCTCACCATTCTGGTTCTCGAAGTAACTGCGATACACACCGGGAAAGGTCTGCTCGTCAATTTGTGGTGGTACGCCGCAAGCTTCTCCATGATGATTGGTGACTTGAAACAGTGGTTGGTTACTCATCAAATCCTCCAGCGCCTTGCTCAGCCCCATGCAAGAACTGAGCAGGAGTACACTCCTTTTAGCATGAGACGACAACACTCCTATGAGAGATGACTCTTGTTGATCAATTCTTTTGTAGGTTCTACAAACGGAAAATCTGCCACTGATTCCTCTGGCATCCGAATTCTCCTTGTCACGTAGGCATGTCTAGAGTGTTCCTGAGTATGTCGACGACCAGCCAAAGAGGGCACGCAATCGTTGGCCTGGATTGAATTTGAAGACCCAGCTTGCAGGCTCAGGACGGACATAAAAGCCGCCGAACCCTGGCAACGTCACGCTTTCACCCGCTTTGAAGCTCTCGTACAAGGTTTCGACAACGCCGTCAACCCAGGCCATTGCTGTCGTTTCATCAGTGTTCATGCGGGCAGCAAGGCGGCGGACAAATTCTTCTTTCTTGATACGTTCTGGCATGCAACTTCTCATCCTTTTGCGGTTCTCACAAGCCAGCGTTCGCCAGTTCCTCTTTCAGCGCACGCAGGTTGCGGGTTTGCTCGCGCAAGGCTGTCACGTAGCTCGTCCACGCCTCACCCTCACCGAGCTTCTCATACAAGGCGCGCACCTTTACCAGATAGGTGCAGGCGAGCTCGTAGCGCTTACGATCCCGCATCGCAATCAGTCGTTCGGCGAACTGCCGGTAGAGCTCGATCGCTGCATGCGGTCGGATCGCTTCGGCGGCCCTGGCGACCTCGAAGGCGACGTCACTGTATCCGTAATAGCCGGAGCGATCACTGTAGGTGTAGCCGTACCCATCCTTCTTGGCAGTCCCCTGCAGTCTCTGCAAGGCCTGGTCGATGTCGCCTTCGTCCAGGGCAATCTGCATCAGGTGCGAGGTGTTCTTGGTTTGCTCCAGGAAGGCGAGCAACTCACGCCGCAGGTCCTCCCAGCGATTGAGCCGCCCGGAGAGAACGCGCAGCTCCTGATAGCGTTTGAGGGAAGACTGCGTGCGGAACAGCGTTTTGGCCATCGCCAGTTCAGCGGCGTGATTGCCCCTGTCCCGGTAGTAGGTCTGGAGCCATTCCAGGACGCGCCAGTCAGGTTTCTCTTCCTGCGCTCGTCCCGCCTGACTGGGCAGCACGAGACCCGCAACATCCTTGGCGGGACGGATAGGTCCTGAGATGCGTGCTTTCACCAGGTGCTCGGCCACAGCATCCTGCCCATGCTGGATGAAGAGGTTGGCCAGCCCGAGGAGGGAGTAATCGTCAGCTCGCCAAGTTTCTTGGGCGGCTTCGTCAATCCGCCCCAGCGCGAGGAGCCGCTCAACCAGGTCAGCGGTGCGCCCGGTCTCGCGGCAGATGCGCAGGTAGGCTTCGTCATCGAGGGTCTCATGCTGCAGGTCCAGCCAGAACTTGCCATAGGCCTGGCGCTCCGAGTCGGCGATCGCTTGCTCTTCGTCGGCCAGCGCCGCACGAATCCACTCCGCGATCGTCTGCCGTTCCAGTGGCGTCGTGTATCGCACGAGCTGCTCCGCCGCGCGTTCAGCGAATCCATGGCTGTCATCGGCATGCAGGTCACGCCGATAGACGGCCAGCAGCACCGCGATGCTCTTCTCACGCGCAACCCGATCAGTCTGCTCGTCAGCCAGATAGCTCCCCAACGCTTCAATACTCTCCCGGACGAATTCCTCCAATCCCTCTTCTTCCGGATAGTACCCCTCTTCTTCGTAATAGTCATCGTATACGGCTTCCTCATGATAATAGAGGTGGGACTGCTCGAAGATTTCCGTCACCAGGATTTCATAGATCGTGGCTGCGCCAAGAACATCTTCCTGCTGTGCAAGGCGATTGGCCGTCTGTTTCACGGCGAGTAGCTCCTCCGTAATACGCGGTGTATCGCGTTGAAAGGCGTCGGCGACCTGGCGGCGATAGGTCGTTGGATTCACGGACAGGATCCGCTGCGCCGGGCGGAGGAGGTAGCCGTCGGGATGGCGCACCCAGAACTGCCGCATGTGCCAGGGGTAGTCTGCGAGGGGTCGCACGATGTCTGCCCGGACCTGTTGGGCCTGGCGATAGACCGCGTCGACGTCCTCGACGAGGAGGACAATCTCCACGCCGCTGCCGCGCTGTCCCGGCGGGAGCAGGCGTGAGCGCTCGGGTTTCCAGTAGGGGGCGTCATCTGCCGCCAGTTGAAGAGAGGTCTCCCCACGCGCCAGTTCAGCGTACTCATGTGCGTCGCGAGCCACAACACGAAAGCCCAGGATGTGCTCAAACCAGGTGATGGATTGCTCGAAGTCGCTCACACAGCTCGACCCAGCTTGTTCTGGTCATAATAGCCTCTTGTTTCTACACATATGCTCGCTGTAAGGTAACCACTTCCTTGAAATCGTGCAAATGCTCAACCATTTCCTGCATGGAGAGCGGGTCTTGCATCCCTTTTCTCCACTCCTGTCTATCCAGCGTCCCCATGACAAGGTAGTCATTGCTGGTGATCTCAGGACGAGAGGACGCAACATACAGCGCAAGCTGCTCTTCCACCTGGTCTTGATGGGCAATCAGCAGGTCACAGGTGACGCAGTAGCGGCACGTCTTGCCTAAGATGAGCGTAGGCATGGAGTGGACATGGATGACCAGCGGGCATTTACGCTGCCGGGTCTTGAGTTCGCACTGGGGACAGGTCGTGAAACGCGCATCCCGATAGGGGTTGAGAAAGAAATGGTACCGCGCTGGTTGTTTGCCAAGCGGTTTCCCGGTTCGCTTCAGGGCGTTCCCAGCCTTCTCAATCGTTGTGTGGGTAGTAGGGGATGAACCGCTCTGGCCCTGCTCAGAAAAAGCGATCGATTGTTTGATACCTTGCACTTGAGACAGATCTCTGAGCTCGATCCCCAGAGGTCCACCTACACGTCGCGCTAGCGCTGCTACCCCTGACGAACGCTCAGATTCACCCGCTCAATGAAAGCAGTGTTGAGTCGACCCGTGAGGCCCAGTCCGAGGCCTCGCGACCGTGAGAGCGGCGCCTGTCCCAAGGCGCATCACGCGCGTGACCCGCACCAGCTTGCGCCGGCGGTAACTTTTCTTCACCTGACCGGAGATTAGCCCCGTCGCCACCTGCCACTGGCGCACTTTCCGCCCTCGCCGACCCACCTCAAGCCACTGTCCAAAATGGGCCGTCAGCGCATAGAAATACACATTCAAGCCATCACTGGTGAAGAGCGGGAGACAGCCGGGAGCCAGGATCTGTCGCAGGGAGTGGATGAGCATGTGTGCCGCATGTTGTGTGCGGGGACCCAGTTGGAGCACAGGCAGAATCTTCGTGAGAGGATCGATGGCCAACCACAGCCACAGCACCTGTGTGGAGCTGCGTAGCCTTGTTCGAATTTCGTCCAGCTGGAGGTGCGGAAGCTGGAGGTTGCAGAAATAGTGCTCGTGCAAGGTCTGCGCATGCGAGCCCTCGCGCGACAGCCAGGTGGTGATGGTGGCCTGATGGTAGCCGAATACACGCCGAGCCTCGGAAGGATCTAGCCCATAGGCCTGCGCCGTCAGCACGACTGCGATCTGCTGGGAAGGGGGTTTCAGACGATACAAGGGGGTATGGCGCCGCGCGCTGAACGTGGTATGGCAGGCGAGGCCGACGAAAGGTCTGGATCTGTTCTGCGTGACCATGGGTGCCATCCCCAACCAAGGCATGAACGTGAGCATCTGTGATCCCGAAGTAGGGGCACTGGTGGTTGGGACAGGCGAAACCCTGGGTGTCTCTGCGTTTCGGGGCTCCCCGCCAGCTTTTGACCTCGCGCCAGGGGCGTACAGGCAGAGGCGATGGCCCCACAACCGTTGAGAAGGTGGGGAAAGGCGACAGGCCGGACAATCGCATGGGGTGCGGGGCTTGAGGAGACGTTGGACTATGGGGTGTACTGCCCCTGCTCTTGAGTGGGGAAGGCAATCATGAGGCAAATACGGGTGACAAAGCCGCGCCAGGGAGAGCAACAGGAAGAAAGGAAGGTCAAAAATGGCATCGAGAGCGGCGCTCATGGCTTGAGCTCCTTGATACCTACGGCCATCGGAAGAGATTGCCCAGACCACCTGCTCGCATTGAGTGACGGTCAGTCCATAGGATTGAGGAACACCGGGTGCTTGAAATGGCAGGCAGGAGAGACGATGTCGCCCATCCAGCATACGTAAAAGTTCGGCGCAGGCGGTGCAAAAGTGACAACTTCCATCGAAAAGGATGACCAATTGAACAGTGTTTTCCATTTCTATTGTAGGCGTATCGGGAACCTCTCACCAGAGAGAGGTCGTCAAACGTACGCTTTCTTAACATCAAGCCTGGTTGGCCACAGCGATGCGCTTCGTTCTTTTACACAGGTCATGTCATCTCAGATCAGCAAGCTTGACACTGTTGGGAAACTCCTTTAAGCGGCATGGTAAAGCCTCTGGAAAGCCGAGACGCGTGTGGGAGCGAGTTCATCCCCATCGAGCCATGCCACCACACGCACCACATTAATCGCAGCGGCAATACCAAGGTGTTGCAAATGCGTTTTGGCAAGACCGATATAACGGGAGCGGCGCATACCAAAGGCACGAACTCCCTGAGAAATCGTCGCTTCGATGCCTTCTCGCAGGGCATACTGGCTGGCAAAGGCTGGCGTCTGCTGCCGGCGACGAGCTGCTTGGAGCGCTTCATGTTGGGCCTGGGGTCGGATCGTGATGGTTCGGCGTTTGTACTTCTTTTCAGAGCGGATACAGTGGATCTGGCGAGGACAGCGACCACAAGCGGTGGTGGAGAACTTGATCTTGATCACCTCATTGGTTCTGTTGTCGATGGCAGGAGTCCAACTGATACTCCTCTGTCCTTGGGGGCAGATCGCCTGCTGGCGTTCCCAATCGATGAGGAACTGGCTGGCATCGATGCCCTGCTCGGTGTTGGCTTGCCACTTCACATCGCCACGCGCAGGACCGATCACTTCAATCCCGTACTGTTGCCGACTGGAGACCAGAATGGGTGCTGTGATATAGCCCGAATCGAGCAAGTGTTGACCAGGGGTGAGGTCAGTCTGCTGAAGCTCTGCATGGATCATTTCGGTCATCGCCTCATCGCTCGTCGTGGCAGCGGTCGTGGCCACATGGGTGATCAGGTGAGGCGCATCCTCCTCGCACGTTTCGGTTACATGCACTTTGTAGCCGGTCCACCTCGTCTCGCGCTTTTTGCCATAGCGGGCTTCTGGATCATAGGGCGAGTTGATGAACTGTTTGCCTGGAGGAAGATCCTCATTGCTTCGCCAGTGGAGTTGCCCTTCGATCCAGACGTAGTTCTGGATCCAGATGCGGCGTAGGCTCTCGACTGCCGGGATCTCACACAAGAAGGGCGGGGCATCGGCAGCGTAGAGGTCCGTCAGCAAGTTTGAGCCGTCTCGACCGATGAGTTCAGCAACTGCCTGGCGGTCTTCCTGGCTTCGTGGAAGACGGGACTCCTCGATACGATGTCCATAGCGGTCAACCCACTCAGGGTCGCTATGGGCCAGCAGCCAGTCGCCAGCGACAATGGCTAGGCTGTTAAGCGCAAAGCGCATGGCCTCACCGACACACATGAGTCGATTGATCGCGCGCACTTTTGCCAGCACATGGGTCGAGTCGGTGCGTTGACGCTGCCGGCCCTTGAGCCAGCCCTGCTCTTTGAATAAGGCCAGCATGGCATCCAACAACACCTGCGCTGCATCCCCGTCAACCAGACGCTTGCGAAAGTCGGATAAAATGCTGAAGTCAAAGCCGGGATCAGTCAGTTCTAAGCCGAGGGCATACTTCAGATCGATCCGCCCGCGCACCGCGTCCGCAGCTTGTCGATCGGGAAGTCCCTCCATGAACTGCACGACCGTGATGAACGCAAGCCGCCATGGCGCCTCGACAGGGCGTCCATTCTGCGGAAATAAATGGGCAAAGGCTTCATCCTGGTAAATTGTTCCCAGGGCATCGCGCATTTTCATGTAGATATTGCCTTTGGGATAGGCTGCACGAGCCACACGGGCCGTTTCTTCTGGGATCGAAAACTCGTTTTGGGAGTGCAACGTCATCTTCCTTCTCCTTCTTGCAAGTGTCTGCTCGGACTCCTTCTTGATTTCTTATCCTAACACATGCAATAGAGGGTTCAGAGGTTTCCCAACAGTGTCATGCTTGCTGCTAGCAATTACATTGGATTTTTGGGTCTCCTGACCACCATTGCGGCGATGCCAATGACTAGTAAGATCACTCCCACTCCCAAGGCGACGTAAGCACGGGTAGGATGATAGCCGAGGATATTGGTCAGGTAGAGCACGCCAAGAAG
>WNGP01003672.1_pt1 | contig 15265 bp, 14 predicted proteins | sample 5407671 | NCBI WGS metagenome assembly WNGP01 (sample SAMN13153381, study PRJNA577476) | soil metagenome | isolation source: 40 cm soil or saprolite under Garry oak tree replicate 2 | place: USA:California | collected 2016-06-15 | reverse complement strand
TCAGGACTCAACCCGATGTTCTGCCATCGGTATCCTACCAGGACATGCGGTAAGAGCAATCTTACGGTATGAAGCTCCTGGGACAATGTAGCCTCACCGAAAGGTGGCGGTCAAGCCGTGAGGCAAGATCGCGACTGCTAACCTCAAAGCGGTCGGGAGCTAGGATCCAATGATAGGGTTAACTCAAGTGAATCGCTGATAAACGTCGTGAACCCGCACAAGCCAAAGAGGCTGACAGGCTTGCACCAAAAGGTAGGTGGCCAGTCCAGGGGCTTCCTTCCCTCTCCTGGCGCAGATACTAAGACCACCGGCGGACAAGCGAGACCTACGTCGTTCATGGGTATGTATGCGGAACGTGGGAACCCCGTACTCCTCCCAATGGGGTAGGTGTATCGCAAGGCACACCAACGGGAGTGCGGGCACAGGAGGATGGAGAAAGCGAATGCCGCTCAGCAATAGAGCGGATAGAGGTTGAGCCGACAACGGCGACATGGCCTCGCGCGAAAGCGTGCAGACTTCCATCTGGTCTTTCAGGACGAGAACGTTTGATTAACCGACAAAGGAAGCAAGCAGATGACGGCAAACACACCTGTTCAAACAGAGATGGAGGCTGGTGCGGTTTCCCACGCGAACGCAGAGTGGCATACCATCGACTGGCATGCGGCTCACAAAAACGTGCGTCGGCTCCAAGCCCGTATCGTCCAGGCGGCGAAGGAAGGCAAATGGGGCAAGGGGAAAGCCTTGCAGCACTTGCTTACCCACTCATTCAGCGGCAAAGCGCTTGCCGTGAGACGAGTGACGGAAAACCAGGGCAGGAAAACACCAGGCGTGGACAAAGAACTTTGGACCATGCCAAGTCAGAAGATGAGAGCCATACACCGCCTTCGGCAGAGAGGGTATCATCCCAAACCGCTTAGGCGTGTGTACATAGCCAAGAGTAATGGCAAGTTGCGTCCTTTAGGTATTCCTTGCATGCTCTGTCGAGCCATGCAAGCCCTGTACCTTCTTGCAAGAGACCCCATTGCGGAAGTAATGGGAGACCCAAACTCTTATGGGTTTCGGTCTGCACGATCTCCAGCAGATGCTATCGAGCAATGCTTTACGGATCTGAGCCGGAAGAATTCAGCGCAATGGATACTAGAGGGGGACATAAAGTCATGCTTTGACAAAATCTCGCATGAGTGGCTCCTCGCGCACATCCCTATGGAAAAAACCATACTCAGGAAATGGCTCAAAGCGGGGTTCATCGACAAAGACGTTCTCCACGCAACAGAAGAAGGCACGCCCCAGGGCGGGATTTGCTCACCCGTACTCGCCAATCTTACATTAGACGGGTTAGAGAGGAAACTACGGGAGAAATTCCCTAAATCCCCTCGCGGGAGTAGCAAAGAAAAAGTCAACTTTGTGCGTTTTGCGGACGATTTCATCATCACTGGCAAATCGAAAGAAATGCTAGAACAAGAGGTGAAACCCCTTGTGGAGCAATTCATGAGGGAACGAGGGCTAGAGCTCTCAAGAGAGAAAACCCTCATCACGCAGATCGAGGACGGCTTCGACTTTCTCGGACAACACCTCCGTAAGTACAACGGAAAATTGCTGATTACCCCCTCTCGAAAAAGCGTACAAGCGTTTCTTGAGGATATCCGAAAAGTGGTGAAGGACAATAAGCAAGCGATAGCAGGAAACCTCATCGCCCAGCTCAGCCCCAAAATTCGGGGATGGGCAAACTATCACCGGCACATCGTGAGCAAGGAGACCACAGCCTCGGTGGACCACGCCATCTTTACTATGCTGTGGCAATGGGCAAAACGCAGACACTCAAAGAAGTCCAAGAAGTGGATTAAGAAGAAATACTTCCAGTCTATTGAGGGGCAAAACTGGGTGTTCTGTGGAGAAATCCTTGGACAAAATGGGATCACGCAACCCATTCGCTTGTTCAAGGCGAAAAGTGTCGCCATTGAGCGACACATCAAAATCCAGAGCGGAGCTAATCCGTATGATCCCGAATGGGAAATGTACTTTGAGAAGCGCCTTGGCGTGAAAATGGAGCACACCCTCCAAGGGAAACGGAAACTCCTCTCTCTCTGGAAACAGCAACAGGGTCTCTGCCCCCTCTGCAACCAGAAGATTACCAAACTGACGGGATGGCACAACCATCACCTGGTTTGGAGAAGCCTTGGAGGTTCAGATGAAACAGAAAACCGTGTGCTGCTTCACCCAGAATGCCACGAGCGACTTCATCGCCAAGGATTGACCGTAACGAAGCCGCGTCCCTCGCGGGGCGGGAGTTCGGCTTGAGCAGTATGCAGGGAAACTTGCTTGTACTGTTCTTAGAGGGCTTGGAGGCAGTAATGCCTCCCGGCTACTCGGCAGGGGGTCGAAAAAGGGCAGCAGCCATGTGAGATATGAGATGAGACCCCTCAAAGCGCTAAGCCAATCGATCAATCGCTGCCCTTTCAGCGGCATGAAGCCGATAAACAGGTGAGCCAACAACGGCGCATGGCGGTCTATGAGCATGTCATCTTGCTTTATGAGCAGGAATGCAGCCCAACCGAAATTGCCGCCCAATTGCGCATGAGCCGTAAGAGAGTGCGAGAGTTTCTGAAGGGACCACCTTCTCCACCTGTATACAAGCAACGTTCAACCAAGCTCGCTCCATACAAAGCGTATCTCAAGCAGCGATTTGCTGAGGATGGGCGTGGCAATTCCTTACAGGTATATCGTGAAGTGTGTAGTCAAGGCTACGATGGATGTTGTTCGGTGATCACCAGCTATGTGACACAGCTGCGACAACTGGCAGGAACGGTAGCAGGAACTGGCGTTCATCAGAGCACACAGCCCAAGCCTCTCAACGACACTATTCCCGCACCCAGTCAGATCCGCTGGTGGTTTCTGCTCCCTGTGGAGAGACTGACTGCCAAACAACAAGCACAACTCCTGTTGCTGCGCCAGGGTGAGGCAGAGTTTTCCGTCAGCTACCAACTCGTGCAAGCATTTATCGCCTTGCTCCACCAGAAGACCGATCAGGGTCTCACTGAATGGCTAGACCAGGCTCAAAAGAGTGCTGTTGCCGAATTGGTCAGCTTTGCCAAAGGGCTGGTACGAGATGAAGCAGCGGTACGTGCGGGATTGAGCTTGAAGTGGAGCCAGGGACAGGTAGAAGGTGCAGTCAACCGATTAAAATTGATTAAGCGCAGTATGTATGGGCGAGCAAAGTTTGACTTACTTCGCATACGTGTGCTTTATGCCGCGTAATGATGGGGGGTTCTTGCCTTACTGCTGCGCTTACCACGAACTTTGCGTAAGAACCGTTTCCCGTTCCATTGTTCCTCAAGGGCCAAGAAGAAAAATCAGGAAAGAAACGAGAGAGAAAAGCATGAAAAACCACGAGCGAACCAATCACATCAAGCAACCTTCCCTGTCTCCGGCCCCGCTCTTGACCGAGAAACGCATTGCCATCATTGGAGCGGGTCCGGGAGGACTGACGCTGGCGCGGCTCCTCCAAATGCGCGGGGCCGATGTGACGGTGTATGAACGTGAGCGGTCTCCGCATGTTCGCATTCAAGGCAGTAGCCTGGATCTGCATCCCGAATCAGGGCGCAAAGCGCTCCAGGTAGCTGGCCTGGAGGAAGCCTTCTGGCGCGTGGCCCGACCAGAAGGCGAAACCCATACCATCCTGGATAAAAACGGAGTCATCCAGCTGCGCATCCCGCAGATTAAAGTCCTGTCTTCCAAACCGGAAATCGATCGCGGAGATCTGCGGGATCTCCTGGTCAATTCCTTGCAGCCAGGAACCATTCTTTGGGATCATCATTTCCTGGCGCTGGCTGCAACCGCCGATGACAGATATAAACTGACGTTTGAGGGGAGAGAACCCGCACTGGCAGATCTCATCATCGGCGCGGATGGCGTCCACTCGAAAGTGCGACCCTCTGTCACGCCCATCAAGCCAGTCTATTCGGGGGTCACACTGATTCAGATGGAAGTCGCCAACCCGAAAGTGCAGTGCCCGCAGATCTTTCAGTGGGTCAACAAAGGGAATCTGTTTGTCCTCGGCGATCAAAAGGGCATTCTTGGCCAGCAGAAAGGGGATGGCAATCTGGTCGTGTATGCGACCGCCGAGCATCCCGAAGATTGGGTCGCGACTTCAGGGATTGACTTTACCTCCCCAGAGGAAGTCAAAGCCTATCTCAAAGGCGCTTTCGCCGACTGGAATCCGGTCTTCCTGCGCCTGTTTGAGGTGACTCAGGATTTCGCGGCCAGGCCGTTATATGGCACCCCAATCGATCAGCACTGGGAAACGCAGCACCATCTCACGCTCCTTGGTGACGCGGCCCATGTGATGCCCCCATTTGCAGGCGTTGGCGTGAACATGGCGATGCAGGATGCGCTGGAACTCGCAGAATGTCTGACCAATGGCCAATACACGACGATCCAGCAGGCATTGGAACACTACGAGCAGATGATGCTCACACGCACGGCGCTGGCGCAGAAAAAGACGATGGATCAGGAGGAGATGTTTCACGCGCCAGATGCCCTTGAGCAGTTATTGAAGAAACTGCTGGGTCCCTGGACTCCTCTGCGCCACCTGATCCCTCCTGCCATTGCAGCATTCAATGGACTGACTGGCTGGATGAAACCAGCGCACCATGTGTGAAACTACGATGGTTCTCCCGTAGGATATGAAGAGTAAGAAAGACAAAAGTTCAGGCGCTTCTTTGTTCATGAAGGTACATCATTCACCGCTCTGCTTCTGGCAGAGCGGTGAGCTTAAAGAGAAGAGGAGAAAAAATGGATGCTTGAAGAAAAAACGTCACCAACGGAAAAGAAGAACGCGACGCTCCCACTGATGGCACACCAATCAGCAATCTCAGCCCAACAAAGGAAATATGGGGGTCGTCACGCAGCCCTGATCCGTAACATCTGCTGCTTCCCTTTCCCTTGACAAAAAAGAGCGCCCCTGGTTCATAGGCTGTAAATCCCAGGATTCTGCGGGAGAAATCAGTACAGGTAGCTGGGTGGGCCAAGGCCAGCAAAGGGTCTGAAAATGAATGTCAATACGCACGCGCCTTGTGACGACTCCCGCACCCGGCCATCGAACAGCACGCCCCTGACCGATTCTTCGATGTATCGTAGTACGCTTTCTGGCACCGCTCATTGCGACAGACTTTGAGCCTGGCCCAGGTGCCGTCTGCCATGGCGGTGAACACTATCCCGACGAGACGTGCAATCGCTCCATCCACGCCGGCAATATACGGTTCGAGGGTCGGCACTCCATCATGCTGAAAGCACACTGTGAGCCGGGCGTTGCAGGCAAGACGATTGAGTACTTCGACCTGCGACGCAGGCATCTCTGTCTCGTTGTTGGCACGTAAGAGGCTGCGCAGCGCCTCGCGCAGCAGCAAGACGCGCCGAAAATCTCCTGGCGTGACCGGTGTGCCATCGGTCAGCAACCGACGCGCAACCAGCCAGACGCCAAGCTGTTCAGGACTCGTTAGTTCAATGTGCGCACGTTGTCCTTGTCCATACTGGGTATTCACGAGAGCTTGCACCAAAGCCAGCGGCCCCGGAGCAGCTTTGCTCTGCTCTTCATCCATGCTCGTCACCCTGGTCCTCCTTGTTCTGCGACCAACCTTTCTGCCATCTTTCCTTCCTACGGCTTGAGTGCACGCGCTGATGACCAGAGGGCACCGGGGTTGACCCGCTGCGGATAGAGCGAGAGCACCTGGTCGTACAGCTCGCGCGCCGTCGTCGTCGTCTGGGCTACCCGATCGAAGTCGCGGATATACTGTCGGGTCTCTTCGATGATCCTGGGGTCATCGTCGGTGCCAGGTCTCTTATGGCCAGCGATCACCGCGCGTGGGTGCAGCGCCTCAATGGTATCGAGCGCCGTGATCCACTCGCGGCGCGTTTGTGGATTGGACTCACCCAGATGCAGATGAACGTCGTTGTAGGCGGCGTCCCCGGCGACGACCAGGTCAATGGACGGGACATGCAGGCAGGTCGTATTGTCGGTATCGGTATGTCCGAGCGGCACAACGACCAAATCGTGCCCCTCGAGGTCAATCACGTTTCCGCTCAGTTCTTCGGCCAGCACAAGCTGATCAGCAAGTTGACCGGGAAAACGCGGAGTCCAAAACGAGGCGAGGTACTGCGGCGATGCCTGCTGGCGCATCATCTTGACCACCTCCGGCGTCGCCACAAGGCGGGCGCGCGGAAAGCGTTGCAGAACAGTACTGGCGCCGAAGAAATGGTCGCCGTGGCCGTGCGTGGCGTAGATCGTGGTCAGGTGCTTGCCATGGGCTTCGACCCACTCCACCAGGGCGCGCGCCTGCTCGACGGTGATAAAGGCGTCGACGAGCACGGCGTCCCTCTCCCCGGAGATGAGGGTCGCCGAGATCGGCGACCACAACCGCTGTTGCCTGCCTGGGGGCAGGTCGAGGGTTTCAACGGGGATGCCAGGCGTGACGTACACGTCCCAGTGAAGCTCACTGTCTCGCGTTTCGATGTCAGTCATAACTTTCTTTCCTTTCATAACTTTCTTTCCCTATGTCGTCACGCCAATCGCTTTCATAGTTGTTTCCTCACTTCCTGTTTCTCTTCCTGTAACGCAAGAGCCGCGGCGGGAATATGGAGTGCCTCGAGAAAGGAGTGCATGGCCTGTGCGGCAGCGTCATTCAACGCCTGGGGAGCCTGCCGTTGTGCAACGGTCGCGACAACCGTGCGTAATGGCCGTTCTCCTGCTGGTTGGGCAATAACGCGTGCGATGGCGTCGGCCACCTCCTGGGGATCGGGAGGGGTCGCGGATCGGTTCTCGGCGTAAAACCGCACCATAAACGCCTCTAGACCAGCCTGATAGAGGGCCAACCGCTCGGCGTCTGCGGCGACCTGGCGGTTGGCCGAGATGGTGGTCGGATAGGTCCCAGGCTCAATAATGGCGGCGTCGATGCCAAAGGGGGCAAGTTCATAGCGATACGACTCGGTGAGTCCTTCCACGGCAAATTTCGTCGCTGCATAGAGGCCGAGATATGGCATGGCCAGCCGTCCAGCAATGGAGCCGATTTGCAGCAACAACCCACTGCCTTGCTTACGCATCTGTGGCAGAACCGCGCGGTTCACTCGCAAGACGCCGAAGACATTGGTCTCGAATTGCTGGCGGACTTGCTCAGGGGTGAACGCTTCCAGGGGACCTATATAGGATATCCCGGCATTGTTGACCACGACATCAAGGCGATCGGTCGTCTCGATAATCTCGGCGATGGCACGCTCCACGGACGCGTCATGCGTGACATCGATCTCGACGACCTGCAAGGCCAGCTGTTCTCGTTGTGCAAGCGCGCGTAGTTCTTCTGCCGCAGGGGCATTCTTTCCTGCTGCCGCACGCATGCCCGCGAACACACGATATCCCTGACGCGCCAGGGTTTCAACTGTCAGATGGCCAAAGCCACTGGTACTGCCAGTGACAAGAATGGTTTGCTCCATTCTTATTGCTCCTTTCTTTCACGCTGAGGCGCAACGGCCACCGGACGTATCGGTGAGCCGGTCGCGCCTTTTATTTTGAGCGGGAGGCAGACAAAAAGAAATTTGTAAACGGGGAACTTGTCTCATTGGCCGCCTGGACCGTTTCTTGTTACGGTCGAACCAGGGCTTTGATGGCCTGTCGCTGATCCATCGCGCGATACCCCGAAGCAACCTCGGCAAGCTTGACCGTACAATCCAGGATCGGCGAGGGGTCGAGTCGACCAGCAAGAACATCTTCAAGGAGTTCGGGAAGATACGCCCGAGCCGGTGCCAGTCCTCCGCGTAAGCCGATATTGGAAGCAAACATGCGTCCAAGGGGAAGCTGTCCGCTGCCATGTGGCGCTCCGACAAACCCGACATTGCCACCAGGACGGCTCATATTCACCGCCATCGTGATGCTTTCCTCCGTTCCCACACACTCCAGTACCGCCTCCGCGCCTCCCTGGGTCATCTCGAGCACCTGCCCAGTTGCCTGTTCGCCACTGCTCGTGATCACCTCGGTTGCTCCAAACTGGCGCGCGAGGGTGAGGCGGTGTGGTTGATGTCCGAGGGCAATAATCCGCTCAGCTCCCAGTCGACGCGCAGCCAGCGTCGCGCATAAACCAACAGCGCCATCCCCGATCACTACCACACTTCCTCCTGGACGCACCCCTGCGGTCACTGCCGCGTGGTGGCCTGCCGCCATGACATCAGTAAGAGGAAGGATGGCCTTGAGCATCGCTTCATCCCCCTCAATAGAGGGTGGAATCACGACCAGCGTCGCGTCTGCGAAGCGTGCGCGAATCGCCTCAGCTTGTCCGCCTTCGTGTCCAAAGCCCCATACTCCTCCTTGCACACATGCGCTATCAAGACCCTTCTGACAGAACTCACAGGTACCATCACAGAAGTCATAGGAAGCGATCACGCGATCTCCTCGCTTGATGGTTCGGACCTCTCTCCCGACATCCATGACCATGCCCATCCATTCATGCCCGATTTGCCAGCCAGGTTGGTAAGGCCCCTGACCGCGATAAGGCCACAGGTCGGTTCCACAGATACAGGCATGGGTAATCTGAACCACGGCGTCCGTTGGCTCAAGAATGGCCGCATCAGGAATCTGCTCAACCTGTATATCAAAGGCTCCACGAAAAATTGCTGCTTGCATGGATACTTCTTCCTTCTCTCTCTCCATCTAACCAGGCATGGATGGGAGAGATACATGTTGTTTGACTTCATTCGAGATTCAGGTTGTTCACAAACACCTCGACCACTGAACGGTCAAGAAAGAGGTGAACCTTGAGCACCTCACTACGCGTACCCGCTAGTTATTCGGTCGTGAACCTGAAATCGCTAAGATCGAGCGAGATCAACAGCAGATCGTGAATCGGTCTCATGTGCGGCCCACGCAGGTAGGCACGACGCTTCGTCGGAAAGCGAATCCCATCGGCTTCCACAATATCGTAGACATACTGCGCCACTGGAGCCCCACCTGCTATTTCAAGGTGGTAATCGTGCCGACGCAGAAGGAAATCGTCGCCGAAGTAGAAGTCCTGTTCTTTGCTATGGCTAGCAAGCGTGTCGGGGAAACGCGCGCAATCCGCGCCAGATCTCCCCATCTTCTTGCCACGGCGAGATTTCGGTCACCTCGAAGCCAGGCATGGCCATAAAGAATGGTGTAGTAAGATAGGTCCATATCGCGTAGCCGTTGAAGTACGCACGGTGAAGCGAATCCCACACCGTCTCCAGAACGTGGCCCCTGAAGGCAGCCCTTGGATTGGAGCGCTCGCTGACGACATCACCCGTAGTGGTTTCGATCACAACGCGGTCGGGTGTAAAAACCATGTGCCAGTCAGGTCGAGCAAACGGGCTGATGTAGGAAACCTCCTCATGCAGCGAGACCGTCCTCTCACGAGGAGTGTGGGGATCATCGAGGCCTTTCATTGGAATCAACCCCCCGCCGGCGACGACAGTAGCGGTCACCTTCTTAAATGTGTTCCAGCGATCAAGGCCGCCATGTGCGGCAATGACCTGTGCCAGCAGATCGTTCATCTGTTCCTCCTGTCTAGTGATCTCCCTCCAGGTTCTCCGGTTTGCGGACCCAGCAGCATCTTACTATTTCCAGAAGCCCGGTTCGTCCTGATCGACCAAGCGCAGACCGCGCACCCACAAGGCATTGCTGCCTGGGAGCTTACATGCACGGAAGGAGAAGTCTCCCAGGCAGCAACGATCGATGAACCACCACGTCAACGAATGGTCACCTATCCACTTCTAAGACCTGAAGAAGGCCAGCAGGTCTTCGTTGAACTGCTCCTTGTGCGTGCTCATGAGGCCATGAGGCGCGCCCGGATAGACCTTCAAGGTCGCGTCCTTGACGAGCTTGGCGGAGAGCAGGGCCGAGTCGGCAATGGGCACGATCTGGTCATCATCGCCATGGATGATCAGGGTGGGGATGTCGAACCGCTTGAGGTCTTCGGTCTGCTCGGTCTCAGAGAAGGCCTTGATACAGTCATAGGCTGCCTTGAGACCGACCTGCATCGACCAGAGCCAGAACATGTCCAGAGTGCCCTGCGAGACCTTGGAGCCGGGCCGGTTGGCCCCATAGAACGGGACGCTCAGATCCTTGTAGTACTGCGAGCGGTCCCCTGTGACGCTCGCACGGAACTGGTCGAAGAGCTCGATGGGCAGCCCGCCCGGATTAGAGGCGGTCTTGAGCATCAGTGGGGGCACCGCGCCCACCAGCACGGCCTTCGAGAGGCGGGCGGTGCCGTGGCGACCGATGTAGTGGGCCACCTCGCCACCGCCAGTGGAATGGCCGACCAGGACGGCGTCGTGCAGATCGAGCGTGTCGAGTAGCGCCGCCAGATCGTCGGCGTAGTGGTCCATGTCGTTGCCCTCCCAGGGCTGACTGGACCGCCCATGGCCGCGCCGGTCATGGGCAATGGCGCGATAGCCATGGAGGCCACGTAGAACAGCTGGTCGTCCCAGGCGTCGGCATTGAGGGGCCAGCCGTGGCTGAAGACGACGGGCTGGCCCGTGCCCCAGTCCTTGTAGAAGATCGTCGTTCCATCTTGTGTGGTGATGGTGCCTGTACTCATGCGATCATTTCCTCCTTGATGTTCGAAAACGTTCTTCTTTGCTTTTTTCCTTCGCCTTGTATTACGCTCTGTCTCCTGTTGTCACTTCTGCTATCAGAGCCTCCAGTTTCTGCTCTACCATCCTCGCAACTTGGGTAATCTCATCGCGCTGGTACTGGGCAAGCAGCGAGACGAAGCCGTCATAGGCCACGAAGGTCCTGCGTTCTTCGTCCTCGTAGATGACCAACTTCAGTGGAGCATACAAACCAGCTTCTGGCATGTGCCTGGTCATTTGAGGAGCAAGGAGCGGATTGCCAATGGTATACTGGGTTGCCCGGCTCGTTTTTCCTCTCAGGGAGAGGAGCAAGCTGTGTTCCACCTGAAAAAAGAGAGTCAATCCGCTTGCTCCAATATGCGCTTCAACCGCCTGGGTGAACTGCTCCCAGGACGCGTGAGCGGCAGCCGCTTGTTGCCAAATTGCCGCCCAATCTTGCGCCGGGCCGAGCCGAGCCTCCAGCGCGCCAACAACCTTTTCATAGGGTTGGTTCGACTCAACGACAATGTGCTCAATAGTGATAGGTCTCGTGTGTCGCATGTTGAAACCCCATCTTGTTCTTTTCTCATTCGCCGCCTGGACCGTTTCTTGTTACGGGTGAAGGTTCTGCTCTCAATCAGGCGGGTACAGCCTCGTTGGCTGCTTGCAGGATGATGTGAGCCACCTCGTCAGGATGCGAGAGAAACGGGACATGGCTGGCCGAGATCTCGCGCGCAGTTGCCTTGCTCCGCTGCGCCATCCAGCGGTGCTGCTCGGGATGGATCATGCGATCTTCGGAACCAAACAGCGACCATGATGGGAGCGACTTCCACGCTGGCCGCCCGGCTTTCGTCTCGAAGATACTCGCGTTGGGTGGCACCTGAGCCGCAGCCAGAATCCGCGCCTGCGCCGGATCAAGGTCGTTGGCGAAGTTCTGGGGGAAGAAATCGGGATCGATCCAGGCCAATCCCTGCGCACTGACGAGCAGATGCTGGAAGACTTCCAGGGGTGGAAACTGAGCACCAGAGCCCAGAAGCGTTTCCCCCTCATCAAGGATGAAGGCCGAGATATAGACCAGGCCAACCACTCCCGGTGCGTCGTTGGCCGCCTCAGAGATGACGAAGCCGCCATACGAGTGGCCGACCAGAAGCGTAGGTCCTTCCAACTCCGCCAGAATCTGACGCGTGGTGGCCACATCGTCAGCCAGGGAGGTGGCAGCATTTTGCTCCGCGATCACAAAATGACCCTGCGCCTGCAGCGTCGGGATCACTCTGCTCCACCCGGATCCGTCGGCCCAGAAACCGTGTACTAAGACAATGTTCGCTTTGTTTGAGGTGCGTTTTGACGCAAAAATACCCATACGTGTTCTCCTTTTTCCATTTCTTGAGCAGCAACGCCGCTCTTCCTTTCCTGAAGTACTTGCACTACATGTGACGACGTTCGCGCGTTCCTGTCCTGAGCAACAGCCGCAGCAGGATAGTGGGAGCTCGTTTAGTGCTGTCTCACTAACGGGATTTGCAAATTGGTGGGCCTGTTTTCCGGCTTGTCAAACGCACGACCGTCCACGTTCTTACTCCCGTTAAACAGCATGTCGTTGTAAATATAGATGAGGTCGTAGTCGACATAGGTTTGTCCTTCGAGCAGGCTGAACAACGGAAAGGCTTTTCCTACGAGGTCTTGCGTGACATTGACTTCCCACGTGCCCAGACCCTTTGCGGGAAATCTGTTCGCGACATCGGCAAAGCCTTGATGCAGGGGAGTCACCTCATAGGCTTCATCGGCAATGTAGTCAAGGTTGTAGGCGCCTGGTGCCATCGGGTGCTCTCCCCCCCAGGCGTTATGCCCTTTAATCACAATTTTCACCAACGGCACTTTGCCATTGGGATCGGCATAATTCATCACGGTACAGGCAAATCGGTCAGGAGGAGCATACGTAAACACGCGTGAACAATAAAACGGTTGGATTTCCCCTGTTGCTGATCTATTAGTGCTTGGGCGCAGCTCAGTGGTGATACTTACCCACTGGCCCCCTTGAATCACCTGTTTGATTTGTTCGGGTGTCATGGCTTGTGATACCTCCATACGATGTTTGTAGAGCAAAGAGCCTATGTGAGCTGAGTCGAGAACCCCTCACGCAGCCAGGCCGTCGCAAGGGCGATCGCTCCACGCGCCGCCGCAGTGTGCGCCAGGGCATTCAACATCACGAAGTCGTGGATAGTCCCCTGAAAGCGTGCAGCCGTGACGCGCACCCCCGCCTCACGCAGCTTGTTGGCATAGGCTTCCCCCTCATCGCGCAGCACGTCGGCCTCGGCGGTGATGATGAGCGCTGTAGGGAGCCCTTGCAACTGCGCAGCGCTGGCTCGCAGCGGCGAGGCGGTGATCTCGTTGCGCTCGCCGGGGTGGCGCGTGTACTGCTCCCAGAACCACATCATGGCGTCGCGCCGCAGGTGGTAGCCCTCGGCGAACTGGTGGTAGGACGCGGTATCGAAAGCCGCATCGGTGACCGGGTAGAACAGCAGCTGGAGCTGGATGTCTGGTTCCCCACGCTCCCTGGACAGCAGCGTGACCGCCGCTGCCATGTTGCCTCCGACGCTGTCGCCAGCCACGGCCAGCCGCTCGGCATCCAGGCCATGTTCCTGCCCGTATCTCTCGACCCACCGCGCCACCGCATAGCACTCCTCGAGGGCCGTCGGGTATCTGGCCTCGGGGCAGAGCCGGTACACCGGGAATACGACGGCGGCCTGAGCTCCGACCGCGAGTTCTCGCACCAGCCGGTCATGCGTCTGCGGACTGCCGAAGACCCACCCGGCACCGTGGATATACACGATGACCGGCAGCAGTGTTCGCACGTTCTGGGGTCGCAGGATGCGAAGCCGCACCTGCGCGCTAGGGCCGTCTGTAATGGTGAGATCCTCAATGTCGACCGCAGGCTTGCTCACCGGGCCAGATTGCACCTCATCAAGGGCGAGCCGTCCCTGCTCGGGGCCAAGAGTGAACAGCAAAGGGGACTTGGCAACCGCCTCGATGAAGGCCTGCGCCTCGGGTTCAAGCTGAATCCAGTTGGTCATGGGTCTGACTCCTCAATGACACCTGACAGCGCACAGCGTGTCTGCTGCAAAAGAGCGTTCCTTTATCGCTCCTCATTAAGTAAAGCCTGATCTACTTTACCCTGAAGACGCTTTGCCAGTTCGCGGGAAAACTCCACGACCACTTGCAAGGGGCTATGATAAAGCTGGATATTTTCAATCAGCCCCTCATTGTTGCGCGTAAGAATCGTGGTTCCGCCGACATTTTTCCCAAAGGCTTTTCCTTGCCATTCGAGATAAGTTTTCATGCCATTGGTGGTTTCGTGCGTGAACTCTATGGTTTCATACATGCCGCCGGACGTGGCTGCGAAGAAAGCCGCGATGGCTTCAACGCCGACACATGGGCCGTTCAGTACCGAAGCGTCAAGAGTCGGATTCGGAGCAAAAGCCTTGCCGAATTCGGCGGTGCCATTTTTTCTGACGATTGAAATCCAGTCTTGTCCTGGTGCATGCTGACTCATGATGGAATAACCTTCGGATTAGCGTGTGAGCAAGCTGTCTGACATTCCATTCCCCTCACATCTCCGCAGCCCGATGGTGGCGGTTGGTGTGCCGACAGACTGCTCGCCTCCATCCTACGCCACTATGCGAGGATGCTTCTGTTTTGTAGTATACTAGGCAGTGAACTCGAAGTCACCGGACATCGCGACACTTTCGCACCGCACATGCCTTCACATCGCAGCACTTGTGCGAAGGAGACGAAAAGAGAACGTCCATGAAGGAGTCCTCGTACCGCCAGCGAGACTACGCCTTTGGGCAGCTGATGCTGACCTTGCGCACCAAGCTCAAATTGACGCAAACCGAATTGGCTGATCTGCTTGGCGTCAGGCGCCGCGCCGTGATCGATTGGGAGGGAGGCCTCACCTATCCCAATGTCGATCACCTCAAACACTTCGTGGTCCTGGCCATAGAGCGCCAGGCTTTCCCCGCCGGCCGTGAGGCAGAGGAGGTGCGTGCGCTCTGGCACACGGCCCGCCAGAAGGTGCTCCTCGATGAAATCTGGCTTGGCGCACTGCTGTCTGGTGCAGAGGCGTCGCCAGCATCAGAGCCAGTCGAGGAGACCAGTGGCGCCGCCCAGGCTCCTGCTCGCCCTGCCAGGAGTGGGCCTCGCCTGGATTGGGGTGACGCGCTGGCCGAAACGCTCTTCTATGGGCGTCAGTGGGAACTGGACCTGCTTTCTGAGTGGCTGGTCCAGGCGCGCTGCCGGGTGGTGAGCGTGCTGGGCCTGGGCGGCATCGGCAAGTCGGCGCTGGCAACGCAGGTGATGCATCGGGTAGCCGAGCGCTTCGAGGTGGTCATCTGGCGCTCCCTGCGCGATGTCCCCAGCTGCGAAGCGCTGCTCGATGACTGCCTGCAGGTCCTGGCTCCCCAGGCGCTTTCGGACGCGTCTTCTAGCCTGGAAAGCCGCCAGAACCTCCTGGTGGACTGCTTGCGCAGCCGGCGTGTCCTGCTGGTCTACGACAACCTGGAGTCGTTCTTGCAGGAAGGGAAGGACAGCGGTCGCGTGCGTGCCGGCTACGAGGGCTTCGCCCGGGTGCTGTGGCGGGTGGCCCAGACCGAGCATCAGAGTT
>WNGP01003227.1_pt1 | contig 15269 bp, 16 predicted proteins | sample 5407671 | NCBI WGS metagenome assembly WNGP01 (sample SAMN13153381, study PRJNA577476) | soil metagenome | isolation source: 40 cm soil or saprolite under Garry oak tree replicate 2 | place: USA:California | collected 2016-06-15 | reverse complement strand
ACCTATGATGAGTTCGGATAATCTCTCCTCAAACTCTTCGACCTGGAGGCTTTTTTGCTCTGGGTCGAGAAAAATGGAATATGCCGGATTGAACTGGCCTGGCGATGTATTAAGCTGGCTTTCAATTGTAGCAATCATGATCAGCTCCCTTTTAGAAACATTCTCGGTTACTTTTTTGCAGCGAGTTATCCAGTTCCATGGGCCTTTGCTCTTTTGCTCGGAGCTCCTTTTGTTACGCCCTCCCCGTCGGGGCGATGTGGTAGTGATCCACTTTTGCCCCAACCGGAGTGCATCCTAACTTGACAATCAGAACAAGCTGGCGACGATCTCTACCGTCTCGACCTTCGTCACTTTTCCAGACAGATTGTTCTGCTGGGTTTGTGCTAATTGCCGCCGGATAGTTCGCTCGCTGCGAGACTCCGACAATTGCGTCCCCTCTTGTTCACCACTTGTCCAGATCTGCTCAAGGAAGTATTGGTCGCCGTACTTGTGGAAGACCAAAATCGACTCGTTCTTAGGCGTCAGAACTTGAGCCACCGAGGTTGACTGAAACATACGTGTACTGGAGTCCTCGCTCCTAACCAACATCGTCCGATTATCAGCAATCCCCGATAAACGGCTGAAGGTGTATTCGCCAGCAGCAAGCTTCTTATCACCAAGGCTGAAGTCAAAAGGGATTTTCGCCCTGATTGGAACACTGAGTTGCGCATTCGCCGATGCGACCGCCGCGCAAAGCGTGAACATCGAAACCAGACTCAATATCGTGAGCCTTTTGATAACTTTCGTTTTCATACAATCTCCTATTTGTTTTCGGCGAGCGGCGGCCAATTGACTGCCCCAAACTGGGCCCACCTACGTTTAACTTTTCGAGAGCAAAGTTGGTTCTCTCATTGCACTGATCCAGGCGCTATCAATCGCGAGTTGTCTTCAAACCTGACAAGCTCTTATCGCCTTCTGCTACTCCATACCGCGAGAGCACGCAAAAAATTCCAGGAGTGGGTGAGATTTAGCGCCGGGAATAAATTGGTTAGTGAGTGGGTCTTATCTCAAATGATGAAGGCGGGTTTGGATCGATTGCGGTGCGCAACCGTCACATTCGTCAGATCCGCAAGGGTTAGAAGGCAACGTTAACTTCCACCACGGCGCATTCGACGGCCTCTCCGCAACCACACCGGGCGCCGGTCCAATCAAGTACGGGAGGGCGACAAGAACCACAGACAGTTCTAGTTCTGCAGGTCGGAGATTCGTCCATTGCGTAATGGGCTCTCTGCCTTGACTTCATGCCCTCCGTGAAACAAGATCCAGTCCCATTTGGAGATTGGTTCGCTGTTGAGGTTCCGCCCCTTGCAGGCGAGCGAATCCTTAAGTGGCACAATTCGAGCTTTGGAAGTCGCCTATGGTTTTTCAGTTGTTCTCGGCGCCGTCCCTCGGGCGCGTGTGCTGGCTTGTTAGTCGCTGCCGCTCTGACTGAACGAATCCAGGTTTAGTCGAGCAGCCGCGGAAAGAAATGACATGCCGTCGGCTGTGCCAAATAGGGGAAAGCCGCAAAGTCACTCTTCTTCAGAGAACGCCACGGAGCGTAAGCGAACGGAGGAGGCCCTGCGGAAGAGTGAGGAGCGGTGGCGATCTGTCTTTGAGAATTCGGCCATTGGCGTTGCGCTCACTGATCTGAATGGCCACTTCCTGGCCACAAACCCCACTTACCAAAAAATGCTGGGTTATACGGAGGAGGAATTCCAAACGGTTTCCTTTCTCGAGATTACTCATGAGGACTACCGCGAGGCTAACTGGGCCCTGGTTAGGGAACTGCTGGAAGGAAAACGAGAGCAGTTTCAAATCGAGAAGCAATACCGCCGGAAAGATGGCAGTCTTATCTGGGTAAGGAACAATGTCTCTCTCGTTCCGGGTACTGAGAGCATGCCGCGATTCATCATGGCGCTCTCAGAGGACATCACTGAACGGAAACAGGCAGAAGAAGCCCTGAAAACAAGCGAGGAGCGAGTTCGTCTCATTCTAGATTCCGCGGCTGAAGCAATCTTTGGTTGCGATCCGGAGGGCACATGTCTCTTCTGCAATCAAGCAGCAGTTCGCTTCCTCGGTTACGATGAGCCCGCTGAATTGCTAGGTAAGAACATGCATGAGCTCGAACACCACACTCGCAAAGATGCGACTTCGTTTCCGATCGATGACTGTCCCATTTATGCAGCGTTTCATGAAAATCGGGGCGTCCATATTGACGATGACATTTTTTGGCGAAAGGATGGGACCAGCTTCCCGGTGGAGTATTGGTCCCATCCCATGCTGCGTGATGGCAAAACCGTCGGCGCCGTCATAACCTTTCTCGACATCACTGAGCGGAAAAAGGCGGAAGAGGCGCTAAGAAACAGCGAGCAACGGAAAAGCACTCTTCTTGAGATCAACAATGCCATCATCAACAACCTCACGCAAGAAGCGCTTTTCGCTTCGGCCTATGAAGCTATTCGTCGCGCCGTCTCCTTCGACCGGGCTGCCTTCCTTCTTTATCGGCAGGAAACGAAGACCCTTAAGCTTCTCTCAATGGATAGCGACACTGAGTCTGAGTTCTTTCGTCTGGGAAAGGAATACGATCTGCAAGAGACCCGTATTTCAGCGTGGGTTCTTGACCGTCAACAAGCGGTCGTGCGTGGCGATCTCGAAAAGGAAAAACAGTCCGCCGGCGAGGAGCGTCTTGTCGCTGAAGGCATCCAGTCCTATTGCGTGGTTCCGCTCGTGGCGATGGGCAACAGCATCGGCACTTTTACAGTATGGAGTGAGACAAAGAACCGATACTCCCAGGCAGATGCCGAGTTGCTGCAGGAAGTCGCGAATCAGGTCGCATTAGCGATCGCAAACATGAAATCGTACGAAGAGATCGGGTCGTTAAAAGCAAGGCTTGAGAAAGAGAATGTCTATCTTCAGGAGGAGATCCGCACCGAGCACAACTTCGAGGAGATCGTGGGCAGTAGCCCAGCCCTGCTCGCACTTCTGCGACGAGTCGACCAAGTCGCGCCCACCGACTCCAGTGTGCTCATTTATGGAGAGACAGGGACTGGGAAGGAACTCATCGCGCGGGCCATTCACGACCGGAGCGCGCGTAAGAATCGTCCGCTGGTAAAGGTAAACTGTAGTGCCATCTCTGCGGGTTTGGTAGAGAGCGAACTCTTTGGGCATGTGAAGGGTGCTTTCACCGGTGCCTTTGGGCGGCACATCGGCCGCTTCGAGCTCGCCGACGGAGGCACAATCTTCCTGGACGAAGTGGGTGAGTTGCCTTTGGAGACTCAGGTTAAGCTGCTGCGCGTTTTGCAGGAACGCGAGTTCGAGCCGGTCGGTAGCAGCCGTTCTGTGGGTGTTGACGTGAGGATCATCGCCGCTACAAATCGAAATCTTCAGGAGTCTATTAGCGCCGGCAGTTTCCGCTCAGATCTCTATTACCGATTGAACGTTTTCCCGCTTGAAGTGCCCCCGTTGCGTGAGCGTCGTTCCGATATTTCTCAACTCGCTATGTTTTTCCTTTCTCGATATTCCCGCAATCTCGGTAAAAGGATAGAGGGCATCTCGGCGGCGGCGACGGAAAGGCTCATCCGCTACTCCTGGCCCGGCAACGTTCGGGAGCTGCAAAACGTCATCGAGCGAGCTCTGATTCTTTCCCAGGGACCGATCCTCGAGTTGGACGCGGATCTGACTCCTGTTTCTACGCCCGAGATTCTTCCTCATGCTCCGTCAGAGGCTGCCGCAGAGACGCGGTCCGGGGAGCCACCACTTTCAATAGTTCCGACTCTGCAAGAGGTTGAACGCGCCCACATCCTAGCCGTGCTGCAGCAAACTCGCGGGGTGATCGAAGGTGCAAGCGGCGCCGCGAAGACCCTTGGCATGCATCCGAATACGTTGCGACACAGAATGGAAAAGTTGGGAATCAAGCGCTCCTCCGCCCACCGCATATCGTAGCTCGCCTACCAAACACTAATCTCTTCAACTACTAAATATCGTGGATCGCCGTGCTGATCCTTCCTGCTTCTTCGCATTAGCTGTACACATTTTCTCCCGCTAATTCTTACGTCGCAGATAATTAGCGCGACGCAAGATTCGCTGCCCGTTTCAGTGGCATGCGGCCTGCTCTGTTTGGAAGCCCGTAGCATTTCTCCGCCAGAGAAATGGTACGTGCCGAAGAACATGACGGTCGTGTCGCCGGACCAGAGAGTTACTCTGAACCGACTCGCCGCCGGTTCAAATCAAATTGCTTTCTAAACAGAAAAGGAGAAAAGAATGAACAAGCTCAAGAGTTATTTTTCCGGAGTTGATCGGAAAACAAAAGCGCGAAAGTCCAGAGCGCGCCGGCTATTGGCAACAACAGCCGTTCTGGGTCTCGCTATTATTTTCACAGCCTTGGCTATTGGAGCTAACGGCCAGGAGCTCATGCCCATTGACATCGAGTCAGCTTCAGATTCCTTCGTGGGTCAGGACAATACAACGCTCGATTTTGTTGCACCGACTGTGTTCCAGGCTGCCGGGCCAAACGCCGCCTCGATTCAAAGCTCGGTCGATGCGTTCCGCGATGCCCTGGGAAACCCTAATAACGGCAACGCTGGGTCACTCGGGACCGGTCGCCGGGAGATCAATTGGGATGGAGGCGGGGCCAACGACACTACTACTGCTCCAGTAACCCCGTTCAACGTATTTCTGAATACCAGAGGAAGTCAGTTCACCACACCTGGGATCGGGCTCTCCCAGGCGCCGCCGTCGGGTGGACCGCAGGGCGGCCTCGCTGGCCTCTTCAACAACCCCACGTACGGCACTATTTTCAAAACCTTCAGCCCTTTGCGCTTGTTCACGCCGGTAGGAAGCAACATCACCGATACACTGTTCTTTCTGCCCGGCTCAAATGGAAGTGTTCCAGCAACTGTTACCGGCTTTGCCGCGGTCTTTACCGACGTCGATCAACCGGATGGCAGTGGCCCCGGCACAAAACGTGGTAACCGCAAATCCAGCACGCTGGTGGAGTTTTTTGGCGTTGATGGTCAGCTGTTATACAGCAGTTTCGTCCCGGCCTCGCCTGGTGATGGGGGGCTGTCTTTCCTGGGGATCAAGTTTAACGATGCGCGGATCGCCAGCGTGCGGATCACGGCAGGCAATGTAGCCCCCGGTCCGGACGATGACCAGGAAAATGACATCGTCATGATGGATGACTTTATCTATGGCGAGCCCCACGTGCTTCCTTAAAAGAGCAAACAGAGGGCGAGCGATCGGGAGTGGGCGCTAAGGCATGGTCTTGGCGTCCCTAACTCTTTCTGGCTTTGGAACTCGGATTATTTCCTGGAAAAGGAAATGGAAACTCTTCGAACTCTTCACTGCGGAATGGCCGGCAAAAGCCTCTACAGTCACCATTCAACTTACAGATCATTCCCAGACCGGAACAATGTGCACACGGGGCCCTGGTGCCCCACAGCTCCAACCCCAGCCGAAAGTCTTCCTGCCGCACGAGATGTGCCTGGTAAGCGAAACATCCAAAACAATCAAACCAAAATGCTTTGCGAAACAGAATCCAGAGTTGGGATCAAGCAACTGGCCACCGAATACGGTAGGCCGCCAGCAAAACGCGCGTCTCTTTAACTACCAAATATCGTGGATTATGTGCGGATTCCCTCTGCCCTTCGCAATCTCCATACCTGTTTTCTCCCGCAAATTCTTGCGTCTCCAATAATTAACGGAGAGCCAAGTTCGCTGCCTGTTTCATGGCACGTGACCTGCTGTATTGCGAAGTGCTTAACATTTCCCAGAGAGAGAAATGATGAATGCTGAAGATCACAAGGGTTGCGTCGTTGAACCACGAAGTCACTCTGCAACTGGATGGGCGGGTGGCAGGGCCGTGGGTGGGGTTACTACGCCAGTCTGCCGAGTCTGTGTTAGCAGAAGGCGCGCGGCTCACGCTTGATTTGCAAAACATCGCCTTCGTCGACTGTGAAGGAGTTGGACTTATCAGAGGTCTGATAGACCACGGGGTTCGACAAGTAAATGCTCCGCTCTTCGTGGCCGAACAGATCAAGACGTGTTGGGATGAAGACGAATAAGTCGAGAGGGAGCACAGTCCAGGCGACGTAGGCTACTAATTAAGAGACAGCTCAGGCCTAGACGATTCAAAGCGCGGAAAGCGTTGGCGAGATGGTGGGCCAATGCCACGGCGCGCAACGCATGGAACTCGTGTCTAACGAGGGCCCACTAAGCCAAATTTGGATGAATGATTGAGAAGCGTTATGGAAAGCCAGCTCGAGAATTTTGAAGAAGTCGTGTTGCCGCATCTGAGGGCCGCGTACAATCTGGCCCGCTGGCTCACGCGGGACGAAGCGGATGCCGAAGACGTGGTCCAGGAAGCTTACCTGCGCGCCTTTAAACACTTCGGCAGCTTTCACAGTGGCGACGGCCGGCCCTGGTTGCTCGCGATCGTTCGGAACACCTGCTACACCTGGATGCAGCAAAACCGCTCGCCGGAATTGACGGTCCCCTTCGATGATGAGCTGCATGAGATTGAGAGCAAAGATTTGAATCCGGAAGCCCAGTTACTGAAAAGCGCAGACACCCAAATGGTCAGAAAGGCGCTGGAAGACTTGCCGGTCGAGTTTCGCGAAGTAATCGTTTTGCGAGAATTCGAAGGACTATCCTATAAACAAATCGCGGACGTGGCGGAGATTCCCGTAGGAACTGTGATGTCCCGCCTTGCGCGTGCCCGTAAGCGTCTCCAACAAAGCCTTGCCGGTCGCGAGCACAAAAGGACATCAAAAAAGTTAACGGTCGGAGTATTCTGATCTCATTATTGACTTTGTTGCACCAGGCGCGCGAACTCACGCAGCTCAACATTGTTCAGATCCGATATTGCCCAAAAGTTCATACCTGAGCCGCTCCAATGAATCAGGTTGTATCCCTGACTCTGGATCGCGACTTCTCCGGTCGAGCCAGCTTGCTCGGCCGGCCAGATAAACAGATTGATGTAATGCAAGCGGCGCTGGTAAATGAGTGTGGCCACAGGTCTGTAATTCAAGTATTCCAATCGGCCCCCGTAGAGACGAAAATCCTGACTGGCAAAGTCCTTAACCGGAGGAGCGAAATCAACCTTACCGTCGAACCAGGGCTTGACTGTGTGCTGATCTGAGGAGAGCACATCGGTGAGATGACCTGGCATTTGTAGCGAGCGCACATGATCCGAGACGACCTCCTGAGTCAGAAGCTCGTCGCCGGAAGGACGCATAAATCTGGGCGCAAGTCTCCACGCGACCACCCCGATCAGGAGCATAAACGCCAGCGAAGCGCCTACCGTAAGCCAACGCCAGCTGAAGGTGAGCTGGGACACTTTGGGTCTCGCCTCCTTCCGCAATGACGACTGAATGCGCTTTTTCAGCTTCTCTGGAGCGGCGTAGTAGAGCGAGTCATCCTTCAAAGATGAACGCAACGTGGTTTGGCTGCGATACGCGAGCGCGCAGGTTTCGCATTCCTGAGTGTGCTCCTCAACCTCCAGACTTCGGACCAGGTCCAGCTCGTCATCTAAATAGGCGTGAATCAATTCTTGTGCTCTTTGACAACTCAACTTAGAACCTCCTCGGGTCGGTGATTTGTTACGCTGCATCCACGTGTAGCAGGTATTTCGCGCAATCGCCAACAGCCACGAGCGCCCGTCCTCGCCAAGGAAACCGCCGAAGGACTTGAATGCCGCAGGTAGAACTCCTGAACCACGTCCTCAGCATCAGTGTCACTGCGCGTCAGCCACTGCGCCAGGTTATAGGCGGCGTCAAGGTGCGGTAAGATTGGTTCCTCAAAACTGGCGAGTTTGTCTTGCTTTTGCAATCGCTCTTCCTGGTTGTCTCACTACCCCATCAACTATTAAGACCGGTCTCTTGCCACTTTTATTCCCGCTCTAACCAATCTTTTTCCAGGGAATATTGATCGCGGAAAGACGGTATAGCTTGGTGAAAGCCGCTCGGGATCTATAACGAGAATTAAGGACGCCTTTCCGAGATCACCACGAGCCGCTGAAAGTGAAATCCGGTCGAGAAGAATTATGTTGGCAGACAATCCGGTCAAGGAGGAAGGAATGATACAAGGTGATTTACCGCATTTCGAGGAGCTCTTCAAACTTCATCACGGAAAAGTCTATGCCGTGTGTTTGCGGATGACTCGGAATATTGCGGAGGCGGAAGATCTGTCACAAGAGGTCTTCGTTCAGGTACTTCGCAAGCTGGGAACCTTCCGCGGGGAAAGCGCTTTCAGCACGTGGCTGCACCGCCTGACAGTTAACCATGTGCTGATGTACTTTCGCAAAAATCGCACGAGAAAAGAGCAACTGACCGAAGACGGCGAACTGCCGGAGCGCACAATCAAGGGTCGAAACGTTCTAACGAACTTCCCAATACTTGATCGGCTCGCGCTGGCCGAGGCGATTGTCAAACTGCCTCCTGGATATCGCGCTGTCTTTGTCCTTCATGATGTTGAAGGCTTACAACACCTCGAAATCGCAAACATCCTGGGTTGCTCGGTTGGAACATCCAAGTCGCAACTGCATAAAGCTCGGATGAAAATGCGTTGGCTGCTCAGGCAACCAGCTGATCCCAGTCTGCGACAACGTCTCGCGGTGTCAACTTGAATTTAGGGAGGACTATAGAATCATGAAGCAGACTTTCATCCGCATAATTGTTGCTCTTATGATGTGTGCTGTGACGAGTTTTATCCAATTTACCCAGCTTCATAGTCATTTCCAGAACGCTACAGGTACACTGAGACTGATCCTCGCCTCTGTCCTTTCTCCTCTCTTGTACAGTTTTCTGGTTAAGCTCACAGCAGGCTGGGCTAATCCGAGCAAAGCATAAATCCAATCGTTGAAGTAATCGGTCAATTTTGTCAGTCAGGCCCTCCGCATTCGATAAATCATCCGAGAGTCATCTGAGTAATCCTGATCCTTCTCGATCAAGCTAAGGAAGACGGGTGATCGACAGAACGGACAGGCCGATCTGCCTGTTCATCAATAGCGATTGAATGAGCGGTGCCCAACGCGGCCGGAATCCAGCCTCAAAAGGCGTCTGAGAAAAACTTTTTCTGTCTACAGACGTCTCCTGTACTTATCGCGTTTCGTCTCTAAACATTCCCGAAGTCTCGAAGCTGTTGGGTTTGAGCCTCAGAGAAGGGAACCAGGCAGATTAATTTGGTGCCACGGAATAACGGGACGGGTCAGACGGTATGAATCGATGGGACGGATCGGCTCGCTCCTTAGGTTTCGACGATCGCAAAGGTTGCAAAGCTCATGACAAGAGAAGGCAACGAACTCAATAAATTACGTGAACGCCGCAAAGATTAAAGCGCTGTGTAGCAGATCCAGGTATCTGCGTCCTGGTTTGACCGGACTGCTGGCTGGTTTCGTGAGCAGCTTCAAGCTCAAATGCTGCCACGGTGACGAGGCCTACGCCGCCTTCTGACCGTGGCCAGGACCTAACTTACCTCAAACAGACTACAAGGCAAGAGTATCTGCGCCATCCCGCTCCGCGATTAGATTGGAGTGACCGCGGGAATATTTCCGAAGCCCGGGCGGTATGGTTAGATGGCGGACATTTTGAATCACAAATTTGGTTTGTCAGGAGGATACAGATGGGCGAAATGGACAGGCGGGGATTCATAAAACTCGCGGGTTTAGGTGGCGGGATAGTTTTTGCTTCAAGTCTGGGTCTTAACACCCTTGGCTCAGTCCTGGATTATGCAAACGGCTATGCAGGCAAAAAGGCTGAAAAGGAATTCTACTTTGTTCAACTCTCGGATACGCACTGGGGTTTCTCGGGACCGAAGGTGAATCCGGATGCTGAAGGAACGCTTAAGAAAGCGGTACAGGTCGTCAATAGCCTCGCAGAGCAGCCGGACTTCATAGTTTTTACCGGTGACCTAACGCACACCACTGACGACGTGCAGGTCCGCAAAGATAGAATGGCGCAGTTCAAAGACCTCGTCGGAAAACTAAAGGTTCCCACCGTTCATTTCATGGCCGGCGAGCACGACGCTTCGCTCGATCGTGGCGAGGCGTATCAGCAGTTCTTCGGCAAACTCAATTACACATTCGATCACAAGGGCGTGCATTTCATAGTGCTCGATAACGTCTCCGATCCCGGAGCCATCGTAGGCGAACCACAACTTAACTGGCTCAAAGCCGACTTGCAGGAACAGAAACCTGATGCGCGCATTGTGGTGCTAACACACCGGCCACTGTTCGATCTGTATCCCGACTGGGATTGGGCCACCAGGGATGGTTCCAAAGTGATTGATGCGCTAATGCCGCACAAGAATGTGACGGTGTTCTACGGGCACATTCATCAGGAGCATCACCAAATGACCGGCCACATAGCGCATCATTCGGCGAAGTCACTGATGTTTCCTTTACCGGCTCCAGGCTCCGTGCCCAAGAAAGCGCCAATCGCGTGGGACGCGAGCGCGCCCTATAAGGGGCTCGGCTTGAGAAATATCGAAGCTGAGGTCAAACAAGCCAGGTACGGCATAACAGAACTTAATCTCAATGGAGGATAATTTAATGCATCGGAAGAAACGAGTCTTAATCGCAGGCGCTCTACTCATGAGTGCAGCGATCATATCGGGGTTAGCTCTCTACGTGCGCGCGAATGCGCTCCCGGCAGAAAGAGAGATTCACATAACAGCGAAGAAATTCGATTTCACGCCTGACACGATCACCTTGAAGAAGGGCGAGCCAGTTGTGTTGGTGATCTCGTCCCAGGATCGCAACCACGGATTCAACTTGCGCGGGTTTGGGATTCGCGCCGACATCAAGCCGGGAGGGACCGCCCGGATTAGATTCACTCCCAACAAAACAGGCAGGTTCACTTTCTCATGTGACGTATTCTGCGGCGACGGTCATGAGGACATGACCGGAACGATCGTCGTTACTGAATGACTCTCTAAATGACTCAACGGCCACTAAGAGTGCGAAGGCACAGCGGGTCAGTCTTTACACGGGAGGCGAGCCGTCAAAGCAGTTGGTGGACGTTGTCGGTTCGACGCGTGGGCTGGAGATCGGGGGGAGAGTTTTCTCCAGCTCGCGCGTTGAATCACAGGCTGAGTGGCCCACCACATTTCATTGACAGTTCGACGGGCCGCGGTTGCGGCAAGACCCGATCCAGCTGAGGAGAAAGACATGAAAAAAGTTTTGTTAGGTGCGGTTCTGATGTTAGCGATATTGCTGCTATCGGCTCTCGCGATAATGCGGTTCGGGTTAATGCCAGTGAATGCGGACGGGGCCCACTCGAGTCTTGAAGCGAGAATCATGCCTCTGGTGCTTCACGCTTCGATCGTCAGACATGCTTCCGCAGACACGAATCCTCTTGCAGTCAACGAAGAGAATTTGAAGGAGGGAGCGAGCATCTATAAAGCGATGTGCGCGCGCTGTCACAGCACACCCGGAGACAATCCAAGTGCCTACGGGCAATCGTTCTATCCGCCGGCGCCGCAGCTCGTTGGCGGGATGTCGAATTACACAGACTCACAACTCTTCTGGACCATCAAGCACGGCATAAGGAATACCGGCATGCCTGCATGGGGAAGCATGCTATCCGATGATGAGATCTGGCAGCTCGTGAGCCTGCTTAAGAACTCGCAAGATCTCCCGCCGTCAGTTGAAGCCGAATTGCAGGCACCTAAGAAGAGATCCGCGCCATAGCTCGTCTCAAGCCAAGGCTGTTCTTCAACAGGTTGCAGCCGTCATGGGAGCAATTTCTTTAGCAGTTTTTGACATCGATTTTCATCGATTTGTTTTCTTACGAGGCACTTGGCCGCGAAAGCATCTACGGAGAGCGTGGCTAATGTATGCCTTTCCTGTCCCAACTCTTTGACTATTTCAGTCGGTATTTTTGAGGCTTTGAAGAAGTTCTTTCTATGATTTTTCCAGCCTCCAAATCGAGTTTGACGGTTTCTGCATACCAACTTATATTCCCTGAAAATTTACCCTTTAAGCTCTTGTTGAGTTGTTTGAATAATTCGGTATGAGTGAGTTCTTTATCTCGCAGAGCTGAAAGGATAGCCTTCTTGAACGTTTCGTATGTTTGCTTGTTGATGTTTTTTCCACTCTTACCCAATGGGTGCTTGGTCAGTATTTTTTCTTCAGTCATATTTGCATCTCCATTTTTTCACTTGCGCCACACGCCGAGTATGAGAGTCATGAGAAGCGTTCTCACGAGCCCGTCGCCGGCATGGACGGCGTAGAGCTTCCATGGATAGTTCTCGTGGATGACTGAGCCCAGAAGCGTGGCATAAAATCCAATCCACATCCAGACTCCAAGAACGACCGCGTCCTTCCAGTCGCCAACCCCGAGACGCACGACAAAGTAGGCGAGCACATAAGCGACGACGAGAGTCTTAACGAATTCGCCGATCATCTCTCCAACCGGTGGTCTCATGGCAGCTATAGCGCCCGGGTTCATGCCGCGCAGATCCATCCACGTTTTGCCGAACAATAAAGGACTGTACCTGGCCGTTTACTTCGCCTATTACAACTTTTGCCGGATTCACTCAAGCATACGTTGTACCCCGGCGATGGAATCAGGAATCACGCAGCACGTTTGGAGTTTGAGGGATTTGCTTGCGGCCTAACAAGGTCGATTAGGCCAGAACAGCCTTTGAATCAAACGATTGATGATTGAACGAAGAAGATTCAAGATAGCAAACAATAGACCACGAAAATGGTTAGCGTCAACAATTCGAGGCCCACCAACCTAAGTCCACAGATTTACCCCACTACCTGTTGGCGAACGCTATTGACAGGAAACAGCCTGTGGCGCGGATTTAATGTTAGACACATGGGAAAGCCTACGCCTGTATAGGTGTGGGTCAAGTGGAAAATCTCAACGAACTTCGGATCGCCTGCCGGGCTTGGTTTTATAAGTGCGCATTTCGATGATCATTTACTACCTCCCCCAGCCCAGGTCTTAGGTGCTCACCTTTTCGTGAAGCAACGGAAAGTATTTTTCTTCGATCACTTTTGAGATGATGAATTTGATGACCTGCACAAACCGGGAGGTTTCAATGACCCGAGAGCTCGTGCTCCGTTTGACTTGGGGACACTAGTAGATGCTCCAATCGATACTTGACTCAACATTAAAGTCGACCGATTGCACATTTTTGGCAGTCGCGGCTACCCTGTGCGGACTGTCGGTCGCGAGTATTACAAGCTGCGCAATAAGAAACTCGTGTTACCGGAGAACCCTTTGGCGATCCCTTCATTCGAGAGCCTTACTTATTTCCTTATAGCTGGAATTTCTCTGGAGATTCAGGCACTATTGCGCGGTTCATCCCAAACCTCTCTTAGACATCGCGGAGTTGCACTTGTCCTCAAAGGCTAAAGACAACACTGACAACCTGGCTCTTCAGAGGATTGCTCCGCTCATCCATGAGATTCGCGGAGAGCGGGTGATTCTTGATTCCGATCTAGCGGCGATTTACGGTGTATCCACGATTTTGCTTTTCGACTGAACCAGAAAGAAATGGCAAACTTGATGTCGCAATTTGCGATATCAAGTTCGCAACACGGTGGAAAACGAAAACCGGCTTTGGTTTTCACCGAACATGGCGCGATCATGGCCGCCAACGTGCTGAGCAGCACCCAGGCAGTTCAGATGAGTGTGTTCGTCGTGCGGGCATTCGTTAAGCTGCGCGAAGTACTGGCAACTCACAAAGAGTTGGCCGGTAAGCTGACTGAGCTGGAGCGAAAGGTTGGTACTCATGACAAGGCAATCGTCTCGATCATCGCGGCGATTCGCGGATTAACCGAACCGGCGAAACCAGAGTCGCGAACGATCGGCTTTCGCTCGAAGCGAGAAGCACCGAAAGCGTCCCCTCCCGTAACCACTTTGCTCTTCGCCGCATCTTGAGGCAATATTCGCAAGCGTCATCACTAACCTCGCTTAATCGTTTGCGGTGTTGGACTTGTCTTCTAACAAAGAAAATCGATCGGCAGCGACATAAGATTCGTGTATTGTTGCGCCTACTCACCCTCTTCGTCGAAGGACGATGGAGCGCGTCGCACAGTTCCTCGCGTGAGTGTTGCCCACATCAAATGAGTCAGCGGAAACCTAAATACTCCCAAAATGCGGAGACACCTGACAAATACTGAGTGCGCAAAAGCTTTTTTGATAACTTCAATCCAACTTTCATCGGTCTTGAGAATCTATCGAGAAATAAAGAAACATTTGAGGGCCTTGCCGCAATCCTGGACCTTAAGGACTTCACGGGGTTTTGCGACCAACGAGATCCACATCATGAGATTCCGCGATTTCTCGATAAATTTCTTAAGTGGCTCTTTGACCGCATTCGCGAAGAGTTATTTGATCGTAATGACGGAAACGATGTGATCCTCTGGAGCCACCTTCCGATTTTCGGAAAATTCTTAGGTGATGGAATCCTTTTTTTGTGGGATGCGACCGATGTAAGCGCCGAGGCGCGCCGCAACCTGGTTCAGGCCTTCGATATTATTTGTTCGGACTACACCACCGTCTTCTTGAAGAAGACAAGAGGACTGTTTACAAAACCGCCGTCAAAGCTGCGTTGCGGGATCGCGCAAGGTCAGGTGACATCAATAGCGAACGGGAACGATTATGTTGGATTGTGCATTAACATCGCATCCCGCCTGCAGAAGCTTGCTGACGATGCCTTTTCGTTTGGCTTCACTAAGAAGGGACTTGACGAAAAAGAAGGTAAGAACTGGTATCAAAATTTCAGACTAATAAAGATTTCAATCCGAGGGGTTACGAAGCCAGAACTGGTTTATGTCCTTAGAAATGAGTTTAGTGTATTACCGAGAGATAGACAGCGACAGTTGCGCGTGCGATAGCCTGACACAGCCTTGGAAAATCGGTTAGAATTCCTTTAGCGAATTGGAGGAGCTATGCCAAAGTACACAAGAAATACGGGTAAAGAATGGACTAGAACAGACGTGAAACAGCTTCGCGAATTAGCCAGGGAGAATACACCGACGAGAGTTATCGGTTTGAAACTAGGCCGTACCGAGAATTCAGTACGTTCAAAGGCCAGCGATGAAGGAGTTTCATTGAAGCCCACGAACCAGTCGCCTAACAACCGAAAAAAATAGTTTGCTGACCCGCGAATGATGTGAAGGCGCGACACAATAGCTGTCGCGCCTTTTTCCATTGGTACGCTGATCGCGTCAATGCCAACTCTAAATTGGATCGCAACACAAGCAGTCGTTAATTATCACCAGCAGGTATCTT
>WNGP01002540.1_pt1 | contig 15278 bp, 22 predicted proteins | sample 5407671 | NCBI WGS metagenome assembly WNGP01 (sample SAMN13153381, study PRJNA577476) | soil metagenome | isolation source: 40 cm soil or saprolite under Garry oak tree replicate 2 | place: USA:California | collected 2016-06-15 | reverse complement strand
TCTTCCCAAATTGTGGCCTGTGGCGTTGTAATGCTGTTTCCGCACCCATTCGACGAAAGTTGTCAATCCTTTGAATTTGCCAAAGTCTTCATCGAACTGTTTGGGGAGTTTCTCTAGGATTGACTGGTTCGTAGTAGACTGGCTCCTAGCGTCTTGGAGTCGAATTTGCTTGGCTCGTTCGGCCAGAATGTAGACTTTCTCGGTCAGCTCCCTAGTTCTCTGGGATGGACCGTTCGTTGCTGCTTCTCTGAGAAGAATATTGACCTGCCTTTCAAGGTCTCTTATCGTCTGCTGGAAATCAAGGAACTCCTTAGTTCCTATCGCTGATGACATAGGCTCGGCAGTAATGGCTCAGACAGTTAGAAATATTGTAACCAAGAAGAGATTACGCGAGAACTCCTAAGCACAACGGGTACGGCACTGACCAACACCAGATCCTGACCTTTCCCGTTGCGACTGTGGTTGCTAGAAGACTGCGTCTATTGTAACCGGCCATAGCACCACCTTCCATTTAGCCTTCAAGCCCAAGCCAAGTTTTGGCGCAAAACTCCAGACTATTGTTTGTCTAGTGTTCTCGCGGTTGAATAAGGATCATGCGGGTGGGCTCGTGGGATGGCCTGTTGCGCGACTATGCAGATCGCGTCGAAGAAAAGATTCTTGCGGAGTTCCGGACTCAAGGCGCAGGCGTCGACGGTGTCTGCGTACGCGGCTTGGCGTGCCTCGGCTGGTACCAATAAAGGAGGACCGCCAAGATCACAACATAAAGGATCACGCCGCCGACCACCGCCAGTATGACGGAGCCTACTTGGCCGAGCGAACCGCTTGGTGAGATATATCCGAGCAACGCTGACAGCACAATTGTGGCGACCAAACCCAAGATGACTTGGACCCGGCTCGGCCTTCTTTTGTAGAATGCGAGTGAAATGATGCCAGGGGCGAACATGGGCACGGCGAGAACTTCGCTCGGTATAAAGAGTGGTCTACCAAACCACCTCGAGTTCCTGTGCCCGCATCACGCTTTCTGAATTAGCTCGGCGGACAAAGCATGTCTAGGGTGGGGGAGAATGAAGGTCGTCTTGCAGTGCAACTTGCATGCCCCGCTCTCTTAACTTCTCAATCAAGACCACCGCCTGGTCGCGTGTTGTCTCAACCATTACTAGACGGGAGTGAAGCATCGGACTGCTCTGTTTCGTTCTGTATCCGAGTCGACGAACCAATGGGTAGACCCTTTTTGCTTCTGACACGGAATTCATCTTCAGGAAAATCCTCTGAATTCGCTCAGGGTAACTGGCTTCGACTTGACGAGCAAATTCAGCGTAGTATTCCGGAGTCCTCCTGCCAATTGTCTTATCAGTGCGTAGCCGCAAGTTGCACTCCGCGCAGAATCCCGCCACATCCCTTTCATGGAATAACACTTGAAAACTCATTGCGGAGCAGCGTGGACAACGAAAAAGTTGAGGCGGTGGGATACGAACCACCTTGGGGACAGGTCTCCCGGGGGTCCTGCGCTCTGTTCTCTGCCCGTGAGCGTAAAAGTCGCGAGGACTACGAGGCACCTTCAACACCAAAGACCGCTTATTAGACGGGTGGTTCAAGCCTATCTGACTGCGTCTTGTTAACGTTTCTGAAGAAAATGCGTGGCAGAGAGACCTGCAGAAATCTCTTTCAGCCCTTCTTCGGACTAGATACCTAGAGCTTCCAGATGCCTAATCGCTTCGAACTGAAGCAACTAAGGGAGGCAGCCGAGAAGTACACCTATCATGACGCTGGCGCAAAGGGCCGGTCATCGTTGTTAGAGTGATGGATGAATCGGATCCAGGCCACCTGGAAAATAGAGATAAGAGCGAACGCCACACCCGCCCAAAAGAGATAGTCCAGTAGGATGTACGCAGGGTCGTAGACCGGCTGACAGCCTCCCGGGCCACGCGCTGTGCCGGGTTGAGAGTATGACAGAGGGGAACCCGCACTAGCATTCCAGATGGTAATCCGTGTAGCAAAATCGCTCACGCCCAGGAGCGTGAACCCAGCTACGAGACCAATGAATAGGTCCCGGAGAAGTTGGCCGAGTTCGACCTCGGATCTTCGGAGAGATATGGTTCGTGATCTCAGGCGTTACCGCGACGCGCCATGCTACTAGAGCAACGCCGAATCCCACCCCGATAAGTGAGCCTATCATGTAGCTCACGAGAACTGTGAAGGGTAGTAAGAGAAAGAACACAGCTAGGTTGAAGAGCCAACGGTCAGGCAGTTCCTCCCTTGACTCGGGCTCCGATGAGTGCTCGGAGATGTTCTCTGTCAAACTTCGACTAGACATCTACTGTCATTCATATTATGTTAGGGGTTGGTGAATCTAGTGTGAGATTCGAACTGGCGCAGCTAAGAGAGGCGGCCGCGGAGTACAGCTATCACGGCGCCGGCACACACGGGGTCTGGCCCAGGCTCGTATGGGAACGGAGAAACGAATCTCCCGCAGCGAGACTCGATAACGCTGTCGAATTCCTGGGCAAATGGAAAGCTTTGCGCTTCAAAGGTGGAGGCAGAGCCTTCAGAAGGATCCGCACCAGCTGGCTGAGAAAGAATCTGGCGACTTAGAACGTCTTCAAGGGAGGGTCCTCGACAAACTTGCCACTGACGACTTTCAGCATATCCTTGACATCAGTAGGAGCTTTCGAGACTGCGGCGCGCCACCAACCACATATGGCAAAGCACTCCATTTCTTCCTCTCCGAAACAGTCATGCTCTGGGACCAAACAATAGTCAGAAACACGTACAAACTCCGCCCAGACCCGGAGCGCTTCGTCTCATACTTCGAACCAATGACAATGATCCTAGACCATCTCGCATTCTCTCTTAAGCTCTCCGCAAGAGCCGTTGCAGCATTGGGAGGACGGTCGAAGGCGTCGCCGGCGATCTTTCTGTGTGAATGTCCCTCAACCTAGGCGCGACTGCGCGGATGGTATCGTAAGAACGCTTGCTTTCTTTTTCGCGGTCTCTGGGCGGAAAGACCATTAGTCCCGTGACTTCGATGGAAGAGCCGCATGTCAACTATACGGAGTGGTTACATGATTGTGCTCTTCTAGTCCAAGGGTCTCTTCGAAGAATTCCAGAAAAGAACACGAGCCGAACTATGAGAAAGGAGGAGGCAAAAAAGAGTACCGCAAATACTACAGGACTGTTCTAATGATACCCGTGCTCAAACCCGAGCACCACAGCCACTAAGCGAGGGCACACATGCAATCATGACAGTTTTTTCTAGCATGCTATAGTTCTCTTAGCGGATGGTTGTGCCATTCTCTCATCAGCTCGGGATCCATTTACCATTGCGCCTGTGGTACGCGACATTGTCCGAAGCCACGATGCCGGTGCTCTTTTCATCGATAAGAATTGGAGTGGGTATGTTGTAGAATCTATTGCCGGTAAGTCGAACTCCGTGAGAGTTTGTTATCCTAATCCCGATGGGTTTGGGAATTTCGTCATCTAGCCTCCTCAGTACGAAGGGAATTGCCTGATCGATTCTCTTGGGTGATACAGACCTTCTTGCTACCAGAATTACTCTTCACCTGAGGAGAATGTTTTCTCCAACAGGAGATAGGGTGCACCTACTACTTAGAGGTGATGATTTCCTGGTGACAAAAAAATGGGGGAGGCACCAGCTACGAACCGACCGGAGACTCTTGTCCAAGTTGTGGTCTTGATGCACACCATCCTCAAATGAAAGTTCATCACCAGGGTTTCTGAGATTCCGTCTTCGCAATCTCGTACACTGATTTGATCTCCTTGACTAGAGGGTCGAGAGGAAATGCCTTCCCCTGAAATGTCGCCGTCCAATTGCTAGGGTCAAAGTTCCTCATGAAGTCTGCAGGATCTACACCCGATATGGAATATCCAATATTCGAATCCACAAAATTGTGACGACTGGATGAATTTGCCCACCCCTCTATTCGTTCATCAAAATGCTCAAAATGATTCCTGAGTGTTCTTGATCTTAGAGCCGACCTTGATGAAATGTTTAAGCTCTTACGCAAATCGGCACCTCTTGCCGGCAATAACGGCACTGCTAATAGTAGCTTCTGCCTGCAATTCGGACATTTTCGTTTCATAGGTGTGCTCGGCCAGAGGAGTTTTGAAATGTTCGCAGATGCCACGAGGAAGGCTTGAAGCGAGTAAAAGAATCTCTTGGTATTTAATGGATAAAGTGTTCCTCTCATATCATGATTCGCTTCCAAAGCAAATTCGCATTGCTTTGCAAGCTCGTTCTGAAAGATTCGAAGGGTCATGAGCTGCATAAACTAGCCTTTGCCAAGGCTAGCTAGCTTCAGAAATATCACTTCCCTTCAGCATGCGAAAGTCAACTCGTCGCAGGAGTGTGAGGATAAGCCTCACGATCCTGCAGTGCGACCGGGTCCCGCAGTTTTCTGCGGGGCCTTGAGTTCGACGAATTGCCCGGTGGCGTTTCTGTAAAGTCTTCGGTTGGTCGATTGCAATCGGCAAAGTGTCAAAAGCCGGTTGCTCAATATCTCGGTAGAATTGGTAAGCCTACCTTCGGTCGACCTTCAGACTGTTCTGTACGTCCTTCTAGTGATAGGAGGCCTATCGGGATGGATTGCAATGCTACTGGATAGGATTTCTGATAGGCCGAAAATCAGGGGTAAAATCATGCAAGTAATGAGAGGGCGAAAGAATGATCCACGGAATCCCGCGGTTATGATGACAAGTTTTACGCTATTTCTCTACCTTACTAACCTGAGGAAAAGCCCTGCTCATCTTATCGACCATTGGCTAGAACTCAAGATTGGCGGCATCTTCAGCAAATATGAGCGAGTGCTGATTATTCGCGGCAACATGAGCGATCTACATTTTAGCGATAAGGATGGAAAGGAATTGACGATTCCAGACCTGAATCAACGCCTGTTGAATCACCAAAGAACGCCGATTGAGTTTGGAACGGCGTTCGTAGGATTCTTGATTTTCCTCGGAGACCTGAAGTTTTATCAGGCTAAGATTCGCAAGTACAAACTAACAAGTATCGACGTATTTGGCCACAAACACAGAATCGTCGTAAGGCCTGAACGATTCTGGGATTTGGGATACATTCAAGATGTGTTTGGGGTAAAGGGGCTAGTATGACTTGCTCATCCAGAACGCGAAACTTAGCGAAAGGAAGATGCCCATGACTGAATTCGAGGGAGACTGACTTAGAGAGGATATGGCGAGAAGGATTCAAAGTTTAGAACGCCCCTCGCTTGTCTTTTCCTTAGTTGTTTGGTTCTGGCGTTTTTCTTCGGAGCCTTGATTTTTTTTGGGGGGGTTTAGGTCGAACAAGCTTCTCGTAAATATACCAAACACCTGTAACTATACCTATTCCGAAGCCTATGATTCCGCAAATACCTGCGAAAATGCAGGTCGAGAGGTCATGGCTGAAGCTTGGTTGATTGGAGATAGCTTGAGGGATGCTTCTCAAATCAGCTCTATAGAGGGATTGCGCAACGAGGAGAGAATTAGTCATGTAGTCGCCTGTAATATCGGTCATGTTTACGGTGTAGGCGAGCGTGATCGGAATGATTGTGTTCGTATATTCAATCGTGATTCCTCTAAGGGAATCATTGCCTGCTTGGAAATCGAACAACTTGTAGGCACTGAGAAAGGTATCATTATAGTCCATGATTACACCGGGGGTGTTGCCCCCAATTGGCGTGAAATTCAAGACTACAACCGAACTAGTATTGTCAGATTTCATTACAATAACCTCGAATGTATTGCTGATAGCATGATAGAGGGAGAAGAAGCCCTTGATGTTGTCGGAAGGATTAGGCCCGACCAATGCATTGTAGCTTTGAATCAGGCTATTGATGTATCCCTGGGTATTGCTTACAGGTGGCAAAATGTAGGTCGCTCTAGCTACTTGAGGCAAGGGGACCGCAAAGAACAGGCAAAGCGACAGAAGGGTCAGGATTCTTTTGTTCATCTAGTAATCTCCCAAGACAAGCAACCGATAATTTACAGCTTTGTTCGGACGAACAACCAACCGGAGACTTTACGGAACCACTGGTGGCTGACGCACCGGTAGACGTAGTGGCGTCTGACCATCGCTCTATTTGCTATTCGTTGGTCTGGTTGGAGGTTGTTGGGACGCTTGGGGACCCTTTCGCTAGCTTAGACTTGGAGATGCTGGGTGTGGCCCAAGTCGTGTCTGGGCTTAGCTGTTGAGGACCCGTAACGTCTGATGTTGGGGTTCTGGTTGGACCCGTGCGACGTTATTACTAACTGTTAGAGTTTGTAGTTCAGGCCTTGCGGGTCCTGTGGCTTGCGACGACGATTGGTGGTACGAGGACCTCGTACCCTTCTGTGGGACGCTTTGGTAAGTTATCTCGGACGCTCGTGGCTGTTAACTTCGTCGAATTATTTTCATTAGCCCGCGCATACGCCTGTTGACGAGGATGCCGGATTATAAGTCACCGAAACATCTGGGTACATGACACCGCTAGAGTCCGAGTAGTAAATAGCGACGTAGCCAGCACAACCTTCTGCTAGGTGGAAAACGCCGTTGAGCGACGTTGTAGGTGAATAGTAATAGTAATTGCCGCTAACGCATGATATGTTGCTTCCAGCATTGGCCGCCGAACAATTCGCAAACTGGACATACTGAGGAAGGGACAAGAGATAGACACCAACTGAAACATCAGCAGTGTATGACAGATCGTACGTGAATGTATCGGGCACTCCACCTGCTAACCAACTTGACGGGGTTAGGCTACAAGGGTTGCCGCAACTAGTCCAGATAGTGAGAGTAGGGTGAGCTGGTTGTAGATTAAGTGATTGAACTTCGTTTGTCAGGTAAGTATTCTGTGATTGAAGTTGGCTGACCTCAGATTGTAGGTGCGAGTTTTGATTTTGAGAGTTTTGCAATTGAGTGTGGTAGGAGCCAGCTTCGGATTGTAGTTGTGCTAATCTTGACTGCAGATCAGAGTTTTGTGATGCAACGGAAGCGTATTGGAGATAAGTAAGAGCCAGTGCCGAACCCAGAATTACGGTGAGTAGGAAAAATACTCTAACACGATCTTTATCGTTCCGCAGGAACCATCTATGGTTTGAGGCTTGAGGGACCGGACTTAAGATAGTTGAGATTGGAATTGGAATTGAGGTGGCTGTGATTGAACCTGTGGAGCCTGTGGAACTTGATGACCGCAAACCGAGCAGAACCGGGTACCATATGGTAGTAGAGAACTGCAAGTCTCGCATAAATTTTGACTCATTTAGGTCAAATATCTACGTGCAAAAATCACACTTATGAGCATATCTTCAGCCTGAACCTCAATTGAGGCTCGGCTATGTGTGCTTGAAGCCCTGAGGCTCTGTTACCATTTATGCTTACCAAACGCGTTACCGTCCGAGAATTGTCAATTGCAGTTGAGTCTCACGACGCAGACCTGATGTTTGGGAGGTTCTGTGACCCGTTGATTGCAGACAGTAGAGGTCAACGACCTGATTGTCCCTAGGAATTGCCTTGAGAGTCGGCTGAGGGTCCATGACAATGTTAAGGTTCGGTTGAGGTCGAATACCCGTGATACGGACCTTAGGATATTTCGATAGGGTCTTGTTTATCCGAGTAGGTTGCATGTAGTTTCATCGGCGTTTTTCGTTCTGCTCTCTTGGACATATTCGACTAGCTCGTAGGACTATGCAGGTTACGATGGGCGAGGATGAGGTTGGTGAGGAGGTTGAGGTTAAGAAGAGTATCAATGCTTGGCGTCAGTCTGAGCGGAAGGTCATGATTGAGACGGTTCAGGATCTGATCCAGACTTCTCACAAGTATGCAAAGTCGCAATATACTCCTAATGCGCAGCGGGTCAGGTGGACCAAGCTGGCTGGTCAGTTGATCTGGTATAAGGATCAGATCTTGAAGAATTTCAGTCTTGAGGCTATGACGATTCAGCTTGAGGCTCTGAAGAAGAGGATGGTTGAGTCGGAGGAGCAGAGAGAGCGTCAGAGCGTTTCCAGGAATTATCAGACTATAGTCTTTCGCAAGCCAGAGGAGAGGAAAGCGGAGGAGGCGCAGAATGCGGAGACATCCGAAGCCTCCAACGCTGACGACCCTGAGGGTGCTAATGCGAAAGTATCCGACTCCACCTGATAAGGGGCTGTCAGCGTCCGAGTTTTCCGCCACGGGCAATGTCGCTCTTGGGTGTTTGGCGGAAGATGATGAGGACTCTATCTTTCGGATAGCCGAGGGTCTCGGACACGATCTCAGTCAAGGATTCCGCGAGCTGCCTCTTCTGGCCCACGGTGATCTTTGAGTCGAGCAGATCTGCTCTGACTGTAGGCAAGTCCTTGCTAACCACTCTCGAGGACTGAGACGCCTGCCCGACTCACGTTCTCCCGCTTGTACTCTAGAATAGTTACACGGACATCTTCTGGAGGGCAGTGGAGAATTCTGACAACCGCTTCTGTTGTTTTCTTCATGAAGGCGAGTTTCTCGTCCCCAGTGTGGTCGCCCTCGACCATGTTGATCTCGACCCTAGGCATGCCGGGTCAGTTTAGCTTGGGATATCGATGACCTATATGCTTGTTGGCGAAGATTAGTCTGCCGTGCCGTCGACAGAATGGTAACCGACGGATGCGCGCTGGCCAAGTTTCAATGATAGCTGGTAGGTCTAGCGAGAAAGGAAACAAATGGGTCTCTGCGGGTGCCAAGGAAGTCGTGTCCGGTGCGGTGGGTTAGCTGGACAAGATTCTCTTGGACAAGGGCGGGATCGTCTGGACTTTCCCGAGCAATCCGAGAATGCGAAGACTGAACAGATCCAGTGTTTGGCCTCACTAGTTAGACTCGTTCGTCCTCGGCGGAGGGTTATTGGAAACTATTCACGTGTCGTGCAATCCGGGGACACTTTTCCAGCAGTTCACGATCTACGGTATAGCAAGGGGCGTTGAGAAGGGTGGAGACTGCGACGTAGGACGCGTCATGGACGGATGCGTTGTGTCTTTGGCTAAGATGAGCAGTCTCGCTGTGGACCTCTCCTTTGGGGCTCCATACGTCGAAGCCGTATTTGGACAGGGATTCTGCCGCGAGTCCCAGCTCCCTTTCGTCGTAGAGCTTGATGTATCTGAGCGCGTTGAGAGTCTCGTAGAAGAGTAGGGATGGGACGGATATGCCGAGTCTCCTTTTAACGAACGAGTCTCGAAGACGCCTCGCGTTCTCGGAGTGTTCTTCGTCGAGGTACCACTTCGCGCAGACCGAAGCGTCCACTACCGCCTTCTGCCTCTCCACGCTCGGATCACCCTCGCGCTGTCCCATCCGCTGGGAGCTTTTCTCCGGAGTTTCTCGTTGAGCAGAACGGCCTCGGCAACATTTCTCTCCCCTTCTTGCTTGATCCGCTGAGAAATGACCTCTCGAAGGTAGGCACTCCAGTTGACTCCTGCGGCGTCCATCTGCCGCTTCAATGCACCAGGAAGACTGATGCTAGTACGGGTCATCTTGCCTGAGCTTGAACCGCGGCGAGCCATTCTAACAACCACCAATATTACTGATAATACGAGTATTACTCAAGGTCGCCGGAAGCATGCGAGATTATCAAAGAAGTGAGATCGACAGCACGGAACCGGTTTATGTTCGAAGAGGTAGTTAGCCTCGTCATGAATTCTCGACTTCAGAGGACACTCGTCGTCTTCTTACCGGGGTCTTCCAGTCTCTTAAGAGGATCGCATCCTTTCGGCCCTTCAGTCTTCCAAAAAGTTTCTTGTCAGCCGTCACGAGGACGGCTTTTGATTCCTCGGTGGCTGTTAGATAGCTTGCGTCATAGAACGTGATCTCCAAGCTTCGAGCCGTCCCGAAGACTCGTGTTAGAACCTTCGGATCATCAATGTCGAGCGTTGGAATAGCCATCTCTGAGAGAGATTCGAAGTCTTCCCTGACACTTTCGATCCTCTTAGCTGGATGTTTCCAGAGAACATTTCCTAACTCGTAACGTAGGAGGGAGATGGTTGAGATTCTGTGCTTCTTCTGGATAAAGAAGTCTCGAATCTCCAGGGCCTTGTCCGAGTCCTCCTCTTGAACAAACCATTTGGCGATAACGCTCGAGTCTAGGAGATAAAGAGGGCTACCGGGCATCCCTCATCTTCCTAATCTCCCTAGTACTATTGAACCGTACCCCAACCGTCTTCTTTCTTGATGCGTCCATCCTGGCCGCGGCCCGTCTACGCTTCTCAAGGAGAATTCTCTCTTCAACTATCCTCCGCAGCACATCAGGCCAGTCAATACTCGTCCGTTCCATCTCCTCGCGGAGACTGTCCGGGACCCGAAACGAAACGACCGCCAAATCAGGCTCCTCAAATGTTTACATGAATCGTCTACACTTAAAGCTAGCGAAACGGGCAGACACTACGCCAAGGTTGACAAGCTGAATCCTGGGATGGTTCTAGTAACGAGGGTCGAGAGGCCCACGCTCCTAGTATATTCCTGAGTCAACCATCTTCCTATCTGGTTGTATGGACCTAGCTGGCCGCGATAGGAAAGATTAAATCGTGGGAGAAACGTTAGTATTGTGGGATGAGTAATGGCGGTGCTTAGGGTGGATGATCGGTATCGGGTTGTCTTGGATAAGGAGGTTCGAGAATTCTTGAAGGTTGAGCCCGGAGACGAGGTGTTGGCGATTCCGTCTTCGGAAGGGGTCTTGATGGTCTCGCTTAAGGGGAAGAGCTTCAACACTTCTCTCCCTGGGTTTCGCTACAAGGAGCGGGATCATGAGGCTTCTCGCTTCTTGTTTAAGAAGAACTAGGGTCTCTTGCCTATTCTTGATACCGTTGTGCTCTTTGGCGCCGCGGACCCCAAGGATGCTGTTCACGACAAGTCCAAGCGGTTTCTAGCCCGTCTCGCCGAGAGCGATTATTATCTGGCGGGTTTTGCAATGTTCGAATTCGACATCGTCATGAAGAGTCGGGGTTTCAGCCATGGGCAGAGGATGCTGCAGCACGCACTGCTCGCGAAAGACTATCCTGACTCCACGGTAAAGGTAAGGCCCGTCTCGTCAACAGTCCTCTATCTTTCAGCCAAGATCGAAGGCGAGGAGGGAACAGACTATTTTGACGCTGGAGTCGCGGCCGAGGCGGAGAGCTTTGATGGGATAGTCGTCTCGAGTGATAGGGTCTTCGACAAGCTCAAGGGATTGAAGAGAATCTGGTGAGTGGTAGGGGTCCTGAGGGTGCCAAGGAACAGGCATCCGACGTGGCTTGACAAGTCTAGACCGGCACCTTCACGCCATTTTCTAGCACAAGATCGAGCGCGGTTCTCAACTTGTCCTCGAATTTTTCGGCGTATTCATTCCAAGTCAGTCTCGACTTGCGTCCGTCCTTCTAGACCGGTCTTCTGGATCTACGGGGATCGCATGGATATCCTCTTAAACGGCCTAGACTTGTTGGCTAAATCATGACCATGCAGACGCAAGAATCAATCGGTGTTAGAGAGACGATCACCGTGATTACGGTAAGTGATCATGCGAAGTCAAAGGAGTGGTACTCGCGATTGTTTGGGAAGGGTCCGGATTTGGAGCCATTTCCCGGAAATGTCGAGTACAAGATCGGCGGCGCATGGGTCCAGATATCGAAAAGCAATGTCAAACCGTCAAGCTGGAGCTTCGAGATCGAAGTCTACGATCTGCAACGCGAGCGAGAACGGCTGAGGAAGGCTGGGATTTCAGCGACGGAGATTCAGACGAGTCCCGGCGTGATCAGCTGGTTCGATCTTAAGGATCCTGATGGCAACAATATGAGATGGTTTCAAGTGCTGACTAATGATCCTAGAGTTACAGGTGGCCGCGATTAGGGGCTAGACTATACTAGGCGTTCACTATTCGTTCGATTTTTTCCACGAAACCCTAATACCCGGCATCGCTTCTCGCCTTAGCGAATACATAACGTACACGTAATGGGCCGCTTGCTGGTCCGGGGCCCTGTTAACGTAAGCGAAGTAAGATCGCCTAGACCATAGTAGCTGTATGCGATATCGTTGAGGCTGGTAGAGGTTATCCAGTGTCCCTCAATGTCCTTGATAATTCCGAAAGCTGTTTGCCGGATGCAATTCTCGGCATCTATGTCTCGTGGGCTACTATCACAACACATCACAATAGTTCTGAGTCGAGTCGATAACTGTTCACTTCAAAGTATCAACAATCCCCACATCCCGTTCCGGACCCGAGCAAGTCGAAGGACGTGGGCACGAGGGTGCCAAGGAACTCGGGTCCAGCTCAGACCGAATCATCGCGGTCTCAGATAGGGGTCCGGAAGGGTAATCTATTCTATTTGCCTAGGAGGATTGTGGTTAGAGGCTTGATGGTAAAGGTCGCGCGAAGATACCAGGTAACCATACCCGAAGAGATTCGGGAGAAGGCGAAGATTTCTGTCGGAGACGATGTGGACGTCCGATACGAGGACGGTACGATCCTCCTCGAAAAACTAGAGGATAATTGGGAAAAAGTGATGAAGGAGACGGAGGGTAGCTGGGCCGATCATCCGGTGTTCGGTAAGATGAAGAACAGTGTTGAGATCGTTCACTGGCTGAGGTCCGGACGCTGAGGCTCGCCCTCGACACGAGCGTTCTCATCAGTCATTTGAGAGGCGACGCTGATTCTCGATGCGATCCTCAGTGACTCGTCCCATTATTCCTCTATCGATTCTGATTCTCGGAACCGCCTTCTTCGTGATCTTCGTTCCTATCGTGCCAGTCTCCCAGAGTTGTGTTAACCCTGGATGCGGTGGACCCGAATACGAGTCCCTAAGCTACGTAATGATCGGCATAGGAGAGACAATTTCGTTCGTCAGTCCCAACCCGCCCTACACGTTGATAGCGATCGGAGTCAGCTTGGTCTTCCTTGTCGCAATAGTCTATGGCATCTTCACTGTCTCACAACGGTTTCGTAGAAGGAAAGAACCGACCGATCCAAAATGAAGGAACACATCGTGCTACGAGGTCCGCGGGTCTTACGTTCTACCCTTTCGGATCCTCTTGACAACCAAGACAGCGGTTGTGACAGCGACGACGGCAGCTCCAACCGCCAGGTAGAAGATGATCATTGGATAACCGGGCACTGGTGTTGATACTGTTAGTAGGTTTGGCACATAGTATGCGACGAATGTGGGGTCGTGTTTGATGCCTATTCCTCCCCATGGCAGATCGGAGATTCTGTAAATCATCTTGGACAGCTGTAGTTCAGGTCCGAGGATGCTGGTAGCCCGGCGATGTTGGGAAGGCTGGCTTTTACATAGTCTTGGCTCGGATTACTTGTAGGGCTCCTGCGCATTGAAACGCGCCTATTGGTAGAGAAGTTGTTGGATCCGGCGGCGTAGACTGTTCGCGGGGCTGACCGGAGGGTTGGTCTGGAGTGCGTACGCAGGAATCCATCTATCTCATGACCCGTCGCGTGAAGAACGTCGCGTCCAGAGACTCTTGGCCGTGAACAGAGTCGAGACCCGCCTTCCGAGAACGCTGGATATCGCTAAGAGGGCCGGTCAGCTTTATTCAAGCTATCTGAGAAAGCGGGGGGAAGGTGTCAGAAGGATACTGCCAGATTTCTTGATAGGCGCCCATGCAGAAGTCTACGCATCCCAGCTTGTAACTTGGAATCCGGAGGATTTCAGGAACTATCTCTCGATAGAGGTCCGGACCCCTGGCGAGGTTATCAAAGAGAGCGAGCCCCCGAGAAAAGTCCGAAGAAGGCAACCGACTTAAGCTCAAGCCGTTTGTCCGCGAAAAACAGGTTCGCGAAAATCCTGACACCCGAGGGTGCCAAGGAAGTCCCTTGGAAAATGCCTGAGGGTCCGAGTCTATGATAGGATCGGCATGACGCTTGGGAGGCCGCGAACGCTGTTGTTGACGGGTCCCTGTATAGATCCGGCTAGCGATAGAGCATCTAGAAAAACAAGGTATGCAGGCCGGTCTCGCGACGTAGAACTGCCTGTGATTCTACAGTTCCCTGATTGCTAATAGAACGTTTCAGAAACGGGTCTGTTATGCTGCCTTCTCTAGGACAATCTCGATCGTCGAGACGTTTCGTGTGTCTCCTTCTTCTCCCAATACTTCCGAGGCGATTCGTACTTCTTTGATGGTGAGTTTTCCCTGGAAGAACCGGCGCCGGACCACTTCCACAACATCCACCGCATGGCTAATCGATTGTCCCCGAGCCTTGACGGTTAGAGTGTTCTGGCCGCTGTTGAAATGCATCATAACAGCCGTCGCATACGCCATCAACGGCTTCTTTCCGATAAACACTGTATCAGGCGGAATCTGGCCACGAGGTCTCTCCACGCGTGGTCTCTCTTCCCTTCTTTCTGGAGTTTGTTCTGTTCTCTCTTGTGGGTGTTCTGTTCTCTCTTGTGGGTGTTCTGTTCTCTCTGTCCGCGGCTCGTGACGTTCACGTGCGGGTTTGTGCTCTACTTTCTCACTCATTGTTGTGGTCTCAGTTGTCATTCGATTATGCTCGAATAATGAGCACGGAGCTAGGCGTTGCGTCTTAAGGGTTTGCTACCATCGCGACGGAAACAAGGTAATAGAAAGGAGAGAAAAAAAGAGGGTAAGAGGAAAGGGGTTCTTGTTGGAGAGCCGTGTTTAGAGTATCTCTCTTGTGAGAGCTTCTCTGAACTTGACCCTGCAGTCCTGGCATTGGAAGAGCCCGATTAGTACGTTCTTCTTCGACTTGCCGCCCTTGAGCTCCCAGACCTTCGCCGGCTTTGGAACATCAGCGCCGCATTTTGGACAGACCACCTTGTAGAACTGGCTCGGAGGCGCGAGGCCGACCGAGGACAGGTCCGGCGAGCCTTGAATGCCTGGAACAGCTTCTGTGCCTGCTATCGCTGGTTGGACTTGTGATGTCTCTGTTGTTGCTACTTGTGCGGATGCGTCGAGTGTGGGAATGTCGTCCACGACTTTGACGACGAGCGCGTCAGCAACGTCCTCCGCAACGTCTTGTGATGGAGCTATGTTGAATGATTCGTCGAGGGTGTTTGAGGGTTCGATGTCCGATGATGCTACTGGAGCAGTGCCTGAAGCTGTGCTGGCTGACAGAGCGTTCAGCGGAGTAGTGGATGGTACATTGGTTGTTTCTGGAGTTGGAGAGTCGGTCCCATTGCTCTGTGGCAGAGCAGGAGCCGGCGCTGGTTCGGCATGCTCCTCGACAACATTGCTTGGAGCTAGAGTAGCCTGTGCTGGACTCGCGAGAGGCTGTGGCTGGCTAGGAGTCCATGACTTTGAGGATCCGAGAGCGCCTATTCCGACCCAGCTTACGGTCGCTGGC
>WNGP01006566.1_pt1 | contig 15284 bp, 15 predicted proteins | sample 5407671 | NCBI WGS metagenome assembly WNGP01 (sample SAMN13153381, study PRJNA577476) | soil metagenome | isolation source: 40 cm soil or saprolite under Garry oak tree replicate 2 | place: USA:California | collected 2016-06-15 | reverse complement strand
CTGCTCGCCGCTTCGCTGCTGCGAAACGGCATCTCAGGGCTGACGAGCTAGGTGCGCCGCATCCGCGAGACCAGCACCGCGATCACCGTGACCAGATAGAGCTGGCCGAAGAGCGCTTCGACGACGGCCAAGGTGCGTCCGAGGCTCCCGGCAGGCGTGTAGTCGCCGTAGCCCAGCGTCGCCAGGGTGACGAAGCTGAAGTAGAGGCGCAGCGAGCGTGTTCCGTCCGTCCCCTGCGCGAAGAAATCGCCCGAGCCGAGCTTCGCCATCACTCCGTAGAGGAATACGAAGAGGAGACCGATCAGCACGTAGACGCAAACCGCGCCCGTCACCGCCCGGACATTTGCCTCGCCCTGGTCGATCACGCCCAGCGCAACCGTGCCGATCGTGGCGACCGTCAGGAGTCCCGAGAGGATCCCGACAAAGCCATCGAGTCCCTTCCCGCCGAAGACCAGCAGCGCAAGCGCAGAAATGCTCGCGAGTGCGACCAGGCTGAGGCTGAGAGTCGAGTCGGCGCGCGCGACCCCGGACGTCCAGAGCGCCATGACGAGCGTGATGCTCTGGAGAAAGGCAAGAACGCTGTCGGCCCAATTGCTGTCGGGTGCGACCGAGATGAAGACGAACGAGACGATGATCAACCCCAGCACGACCCCGTAGCTGTGGCTCGCTCGGACGCGGGCGACGCGGGAGCCGGGACGCCAGGCTTGCGCCAGTTCCGTTATCTGACCGATCCCATCAAGGAGACGCAGGCTCGAGCGCCGGTGAGCGCTGCGAATCCTCAGCTGCGCCTAGCGACCCGTCGTTCAGCAGGCGGCGCCAGTCCGACAAGAGGTCGTGGACTGCCGCCGCGCCGACGATCGGCTCGCCGGGGAGCGGAAGCGCTGCCGGATAGAGGATGAAGGGCCGCGTCTGCGTGCCGCCGATGCCGCCGTGGAACGAGATCAGCTCCTCGAAGGCGCACCCCTCGTCGAGTTCCGGGTCGTAGAAGCTGCCGACCATGATGTCCGCGACGTGCTCGAAGCCGTCCGTCCGCAGCAGGTGTTGCGGCGCGTTCGCCGAGAAGGCCGCGAGCGGGTCCTCTCCGTCGACCCGACCTTCCGCGAGGTAGTGCGTCCCGTTCGCGCCGAGCGCCACCGGTCCGTCCCGCTCGGAGCGGACGAGCAGCCAGCCGACGTGTGGATGGTCGCGCAAGGCCGGCAGCAGGCGTGGATGCCGCGCCTCGATTTCCTCGCGCATGAGCCGTCGCCGCTCCTCCATCAGATAGACGAGGCCGAGGTTGCCCGAGCCGAGCACGACCACGTCCTTATCGGAGACGTCGTTCTTCGGCCGCTTCTTCTGCTTCTGTCCGGTCGCCTCGGCCGCGGCGTTCCCAACCATCGAGGCCTGCTCGTCGCCGCCGCCGACGTTCGTGACGACGCCCTGTGCAAGCGAGCGCTCGACGAGCTCGTCGAGCCCGTAGCCGTTGCGCTGCTTGAAGGTCGCTCCCTGCGTCTGTCCGTGGTCGGAGAGTACGACGATCTCGTACGGCCGGGCTGCGTAGGCGCGGGCGCGCTCGATCCGTCCGAACTGCTGGTCGAGCTTGCGCAGCGCTTCGAGTGTGTCCGCCCGCTCGAGCCCCGAGTGGTGCGCGACCTCGTCGTAGCTCGAAAAGGTCGCGTAGATCGCGGGCCGCCCTTTCATCATGTCCCCAAGGACCCCGTACACGATCAGGTCGCGGACGACGACGCATAGCGCCGCCCGCATGAATGGGTAGAGCCCACCCCGGTGGCCGCGGGGGCGGACGTCGCGCCGCTTCGCCCTGTCTGCTGCCGACCATTCGAGCAGCACCTCCCAGCCGAACAGGACGAGCACGCGGACGACGTTGAACCCGTTCGCGAAGAAGGCGCGATAGCCGGGGTTCGAGCGCTTCTCGGCGTCCATCCGGCTGACGGTCAGGATCACGTGGTCGGCTTCGCCGGAAAGGAGGTTGCCGCGGCTGGCGCCGCCATCCGTGAGCAGGCCGCGCCCGGAGGCATGACGCCGCTCGATCTCGGCGCAGTCCGGCGGACCGGAGCACGCGACGAGCTTCGCCGTATCCTTCTCGACCCAGCGAAATGCAGGAATGCTGTCGTTCGAGCCGAGCAAGATGCCCGACTGGCTCGCGCCGGTCTGGGACGAGAGGTCGGTTTCCCACTCGGCGAGCCGATGCGTTGCGTCCCCGACCCAGCGAGCCAGCGTCGGGGCGTTGCCGTCCCGCATCGCCCGCTGCAGCACCGGCAGGCCCAGGCCGTCGATCTCGAGGAAGACGACTCCAGGCGCGTCTGTGATCGTCCGTTCGCCGGAGCGGCGCGCGATCCGTTGGGTGACTCTGAACGTGTACGTGTCGTCGTCGTTCGTCCCAAGCACCACGTCGAGGACGACGCCGACGGCCGCCGCGACGAGGGCGACGCCGAGCGCCGACCAGAACGAGCTCACCGAGAGAGCTCCATTGGTGATGCTGTCCGCTGCGAGCAGCATCAACGCGTCGAGGACGAGGATCAAGACGAGTCCGACGAGGAGCATCAAGGGCAGGCGCAGGGCCGCGACGATCGGCGGAAGGACCGCATTCAGTACGGCGATCACCGCGGCCGCAGCGAGCGCTCCCCGGAAGTCATGCACCGCCGCGCCGGGCACAATCGAGGCCGCGACCAGCAGAGCGGCGGCCGAGAGGATCCAGCCGAATAGCAGCCGCAGCGGCCGGAGCCGGGGACGGCTCGGACTCCACGTGGGCATCTGCCCGTACTTCGGCGCGCTAGTTGCGATCGTCATGATGGCCTCCGATTCTCCGGCAGCACAGGTCACCGAGACTCATCCCAACGGGGTGATGAAGGGAGTGGGAGCGCCGGAATCCTTGGCTCTGATGCCGATGCGGGGCGGCGGGCGGCGGTGAACCGGGTCACCTGGCTCGGGCACAGCACGGTCGTCATCGAGATCGACGGCACGCGCCTGATCACCGATCCCGCGCTGCGGAGTCGGATCTGGCATCTGCGCCGCCCGGAGGCGGTCAGCGCTACCGCGCTCGGCGAGCTCGACGGGGTTCTCGTCTCGCATGCGCATTTCGACCACCTGGATCTCGGGTCGCTCGACAAGCTCGACCGCTCGCTGCCCGTGGTCGTTCCCCGGGAAGCGGGCGAGCTCGTACGGCGGCGCGGGTTTGCCCGCGTCCTCGAGGTTGCAGCCGGGGACGAGCTCGACCTCGGAAGTGTTCGCGTCCGTGCCACGCACGCCGAACACGCTTCCGGGCGGGGGCCGTTCTCCCCGCAGTCCTCGGCGCTCGGCTACGTCGTCACCGGATCTGCCGCGGTCTACTTCGCCGGGGACACCGATCTCTTCGACGGGATGGCGGAGCTTGGCCCGCTGGACCTCGCGTTGTTGCCTGTGTCGGGCTGGGGCGCAAAATTGCCGGCGGGGCATCTCGATCCGCTTCGGGCGGCCGAGGCGCTTCGGCTGCTGCGCCCGCGAGCCGCTGTGCCGATCCACTGGGGGACGTTCAGAGCGCCTTTTGCGCCGAGACACGGCCCCGCGCCGGCCCGTGATTTCGCTCGGGCCGCGGCGCTGGTGGCGCCGGAAGTGAAGGTCCACATGCTGCAGATCGGCGGGTCGCTGGCACTCGTCTCCGACGGAACCCCTTGATTCATCCCCTCCGGACGATGCGTGATCCGGTAGCGCGGAGGACACTGCCCATGACACGATCAACTTCAAGCACCGAGTGCGCGAAAAGGCTGCGGTGCTCACGGTGAGAGGAGCTCGCGTGAAGGGCAAGGCTCCGACGACGGAGGATCGGCTTCGCGCCTTCGCCCGCGGCGACTTCGATGGCGTCGGTGTCGCGCCCGATCTGCAGAACGGCTCCGTTGGTGGGTCGGGGCTGGACGTTGAGACGTATCAGCTAGCCCAGATCGCCGCGCTCGTGGCGATCGACGCGCCTCATGTCTCCTGGCTACGCCACCTGGAGGCGGCGGACGAGGAGGAGATCGAGCTCGACAAGATCCTTGGCACGCTCCTTGCTGTGGCGCCGGTTGTAGGCAGCGCGAAGATCGTCGCCGCTTGCGCGAAGATCGTGCGTGCAGCCGCCCTCGGCGAAGAGTTCGGCGTTCTGGCCGAGGGTTGAGCTAACGGCGAGCCTGCCGGCGCGTCGGGCGCTGGATGCCTGCGACCGAGACCGGCGAGAAGGTGCGTCCGAAGACATCGATGAACAAGGCGCACGGCCCGGTCCGTTTCGGGAGCGTCCCTTCGAGGACGTCCACCGTGTACGTGAGGTCGTGGCCCTCGAGGTGCGGGTCGCGGAGCACTACCACCGCGTCCTCGGGCGTCGGCCCATCCTCTTCGAGGAACGACAGGACCGCATTCGGAGGGTCTATCGAGAAGCCGGTCTCGTCGCCCTCCCAGAGCTCGACGAAGCGGTGCGAGGGGATGTGGCCGACTTCCCGGCGCGGGCGATCTGCGAAGTAGACGGTCGAGTCGGTGAGACCGTGCAGAGTCACGGTCCTCTCATCGCTGGACGAGCTCGACGCGCTCTGGACAAACAACGCGTCGATCCGCTCTAGCGCTCCTTCCGAGAGCTTGTTCACCCCGTCCAGTGTGGTGCGAACCTCGCGTCCGAATCTCATGCCGATTGGGTGAAATGGCGCCAGCTGTCGAAGGCGCATCCCTGGGACATCACCCCGAACGGAGGATGCTCGGCACCGGAGCGAAAAGAAGGATCAATCGCGTATGGAAGGGGCGATCCAGTGGGCTTTCTGAAGGACCTGCGAAAGAAGGACGGCGCGACAGCGGCGGGCGAGCCGGACGGGCTCGAAATCGATGCCGCGCAGGCGCGAGAACTCACGACCTTCTTTGCGCCGCCGCGTTGGCTGCGCGACCTAGGCCGCACGGCCTGGCTCCTTGTGGGGTTCTTTGCGCTAATCGCCGGGCTCCTATGGCTGCTCGGGGCGACGTACACGATCACGGGCCCCGTCGTCGTCGCCACCATCGTCGCGACGGTGTCGATGCCGATCGTTGCTCGGCTCGAGCGGCATCGCTGGCCCCGTGCCGCCGCAGCGGTCGTCGTCCTACTCGCCCTCGCAGCGGTCGCCGTGCTCGTGCTTGTCGTCGTGATCGGGGGCATCACCTCTCAGTCCTCTGAGATCGGCACGCGCGCCGACGCGGCGGCGAACAAAGCCGAGGGCTGGCTGAAGAGCGTAGGCGTGAACGAATCGGGCGCCTCAGGAGCCAAGTCGAACGTCGAGAAGGATGCTCCGGAGATCATCTCCACACTCACGACGGGCGTCATTCACGGCATTCAGGGGATCACCTCGCTCGCGTTCGGCCTCTCGTTTGCGCTTCTCAGCCTCTTCTTCCTGCTCAAGGACGGCCCCTCGATGCGGGGCTGGGTCGATCGGCACCTCGGCTTACCGCCGCCGATTGCCCGGACTGTGACGGGCGGGGTCATCAGGTCGCTTCGCGGCTACTTCCGCGGCGTCACGCTCGTCGCGGCGTTCAACGGGATCGTGGTCGGGCTCGGCGCCCTGGCCCTCGGCGTGCCGCTGGCGGGGACGATCGCCGTGGTCACATTCGTGACCGCGTACGTCCCGTTCGTCGGGGCATTCGTCGCGGGTGCATTCGCCGTCGTCATCGCACTCGGAGCGAACGGGACGACGACCGCCCTGATCATGCTTGTGATCGTCATCGCGGCGAACGGGCTGCTGCAGAACGTCGTCCAGCCGTTCGCGATGGGGTCGGCGCTCGACCTCAATCCGCTAGTCGTGCTCGTGCTCACGATCGGGGCGGGCTGCATCTTCGGGATGCTCGGGCTCGTCCTCGCGGCTCCGCTTGCCTCCGCAGCCGTTCACATCTCGCGCGACCTGGCAAGGGCGCGACTGGCAGCGGCCGTGGAGAAGGACGCGGTCGAGCCTTCCCCCGATGCGCCGCCTACTGCAACCGTGCCCGCGTAGCCCGAGAAAGCGCGCATTCATCCCGTTCGGATGATGCCGAACGGCCGCTTGACCGCGACGATCGACACAAGCTAGGCAAAGGAGCCGACGTGGAAGAAGGGCTTGGAGCGAAGTTCTGGTTCGCCATGGTGGGCGTGATCCTGGCGATCGGCGTGGGCTCGATCCTGCTCTTCTGGCTGGTGAGCGCAGCCTGGTACCGGTGGGGATTCATCGGAGGCTTGCTGTTCTTCGGCGGCATCCTCTTGCTGGTCGCGGCCATCTACGACCGCACGCATCGGCGACGCTATGACGACGAATTGACCGCGCAGCCGACCGACTAGGAAGCCGCGGACTGAACGTGTCGGGCGAGCACCGCGGCAGCGGGTGGCGTTCCGCCGTCGACGAGCCCGAGCTCGCCCGCCCTCGAGATCGCATCGCTGCGGCTCGAAACCCCGAGCTTGCGGTAGACCGAGATCGCCTGCGTCTTGATCGTGTTGCGCGAGACGAACAGCCGCTCCCCGATCTCGCGGAACGAAAGGTGCGTCGAAAGTAAAGGCAAGAGTCGAAGCTCCGCTCCGGTCAGCCCAGAATTGCTTCCCATCGCAGTCTGAGGCATCTCGTCGGCCTCGACTTGCAGCTTCGCGACTTGCTCGCCGAGCACGCCGACAGCGGGTCGGACGCTGAGGATTTCTTCGGCCTCTGCGAGGCGTGCTTGCGCGGCGTCCCGGTCTCGCAGCGTCACGTACGCGCGGCTCAATTCGAGCCGAACTTGAACGGAAAGCCAGGGGATCGCGTGCGTCAGGCTCGGCGCGAGCCGCTGTGCGATTGTGAGCTGCCGACGCGCATCGTCCCACTGCCCATGCCGGAGGAGCGTCCGGGCCGAGATCGCGATCTCGAGCGCGCTCGTCGCATAGGCATCAAGCTCAGCGTCCTCGATCAGAGAACGCGCTTGCAGAGCCAAGGCCTCCGCCTGCTCATTGTCATTTCCGGGGGCGAGCAACGAACGCTCGCAGAGCGCCAGCGCGTGGCTCTCGGTCCTCCCGAGCCGTTCGGATGCGTTGGCGGCTTCGGTGAGGATGTCACCGGCCGGCTCGTCTTTTCCGAGCAGCACTTGAGCGGCGCCGTGGACCAGAAGCGCCCACGGGTGCCAGGGGTGATCGGGCGAGAGGTCCGCCAGGGCCGACTGGGCGTCCGACAACATTTGTTCCGGCCCGTCCGCGCACATGATGGCGCGTAGCACGGAGATGCAGGCCTTGGTGGAGGGGTCATCCTCGTCTCTTGCCACGCCTCGCTGCGACGCCGCGAGCCAACGCTCAGCCTCGTCCGGTCGCCCGCGTAGGGCGTGGACCCGGGCTCCCTCGACGGCGACGGACGGATAGAGCTCCAACAAGGCGTCGTCGTCGAACCGGTCGAGCCACGACTCCACCGCCGCGACCCGGCCGCCGCAGCAGACGGCCATCGCGATCGAGCTGAGGATTCGAGCGGCGCTGTCCGTGTTGCCCGCTGCGTGCGAATAGTCGAGCGTCGCTTCTGCGTCGCCTTGGGATTCGAACCAGTCCGCGGCCCGCTGGTTCAGCACGGGGACAAGCTCCGGCTCGCGTTCTTCGAGCTCGCGCCTGAGTAAGTCGCGGAGGAGGCGATGGTAGCGGTAGCAGCCGCGGTTGCGATCGAGTGGGACGAGGAACAGGTTCGATTTCTCGATCGAGGCGAGCTCGAGCGCCGACTCCTTGCGTTCCAGGACGGCGTCGCAGAGCGGACCGGACATCGTCTCCAGCACCGAGGTTCGGCGCAGGAACGCCAGGCGATCCGACGGGAGCTGCGACAGGTACTCCGAGCGGAAGTAGTCGGCGAAATAGCGATCGTCTCCCCTGATCGCAAGCGCCGAAAGGTGGCGGCCATTGTTGGTTCCACTCGTCTGGACTGCGAGCGCAGCTAGGTTCAACCCGGCCGCCCAGCCTTCCGTGCGGTCGAGGAGCCCGTCGATCTCGGCGTCGGACAGCTCGACGCGAGCGGTGCGGAGAAGGATCTCGGCCTCGCGCCGGCTCAACGCCAGCTCGTAGGCCCCGATCTCGAGCAACGGAACGTCGGCACGAAGCGCCGCGACGGGCAGCCTGGGGAGCACGCGTCCCGAGAGCGCGATCATCGACCCAGGCGGGACTTGGTCGATCAAGGAAGCGACTGCTGAAGCGGAGTCCCGCTCGAGCAGGTCCGCGCCGTCCAGGACGAGGACGAATTGCGACTCACGCGAGGCGATCGCCTCGGCGAGCAGCGGGAGCGCCTTCGACGTCACCGATTTGCCGTTTGGCCGCAACGCGCCGAGTAGCGAAGGCGCAATCGGCTCAATGCGATCGAGCGCGGCCGCGACGTGCCTGAGCAAGACAGCCGGATCGTTGTCGCGTTCGTCGATCGCGACCCAGGCGAATGAGCGTGCGTCTCGATTCGCCCATTGCGAAAGCAGCGTGGTCTTGCCGTAGCCGGCGGGCGCCACGACGATCACGAGCGGGAACGCGCCCGCAGCGCGAAGGCGGTTGACCAGAGCCGTGCGGGAGACCGCTTCAGGCGACACCGACGGCACACGGAGCTTCGACTCGAGCACGTCGAAAGGCAGCCCTGACGGTGCGGGGGTCCCGACCAGGACAGCTTTGGCGCCGGCGCTGCGCAGGCCAAGGCTGACCGGGTCCTCCAGATCTACGGGGCGGCGCACGCCTACGCGCGGACGTGCGGGTCGGTTCGCGATCAGTTTTCTCTCCTCTCAGCGGGTGCCTTGTGGGAAAGGCGACCGCTTCCACCGTCGAGTATGGGGGATTGCGGCAGTACCGGTCATGCGGGATTTCGCTGACTCGGACCGGGATTACGCCGGGTAAAACACCACGTTTTCGTACGACGGCATACGCCGAGCCTGCGTCCCTTGCCGCTGTGCGGGGCTTGCTGCAATACTCAAAAGCGAGAAAAAGTGAATGCAGCGCCCCCGCCCGAAGCGGAGCGGCGCAGGTTTGCGCCTCAGCCGCCGCTCCCGAACAGTCCTGTGGCTGTGCGATCTTCGATCACGAGGGGGTCATCGCGTACTAGCGGTTCTGTCACCACTCTGTCACCCAGCGATTCCCGATTCCCCGCCAGACTTGACACGGCTTCGCACAAAGCGGCGGGAGAGGGAGCTTTCTCGACGGTGATCAGGGTTGTCCTTTGCGATGACAGCTTCCTGGCAAGGGAAGGGATCGCGCGCGTTCTGGAGTCCATCGACGATGTAGAGCTCGTCGCGAGCTGCGTCGAGCTCGATGAGCTTCGGGCGGCCGTCGAGCGAGAAAAGCCCGATGTCGTTCTGACCGACATCCGCATGCCCCCGACGAACACGGACGAAGGCATCCGCTTCGCACTTGAGCTGCGATCGTCACATCCGGCGGTCGGAGTTGTCGTTCTTAGCCAGCACGCGGACCCGTCCTACGCGATGGCCCTGTTCTCGGACGGGTCAGAGCGGCGCGGTTACCTGCTCAAGGAGCGCGTGAAGGACGAAGATGAGCTGGTACGAGCGCTCCACGAGGTCGTCGCCGGGGGCTCACTCGTCGATCCACGCATCGTCGACAAGCTCGTCAGCGGCTGACGCCTCGCGAGCGCCAGATTCTGGCGATGATCGCCGAGGGGCGCAGCAACAATGCGATTGCGGACAGGCTCATGGTCACGAAGCGCGCCGTCGAGCGGCATATCAACGGCATCTTTCTCAAGCTCGACCTCGGGGAGGCTTCCGATGTGAACCGCCGCGTGAAGGCGGCGTTGCTGTACTTGACGGGCGAGGAAAGCTGAGCCAGATCTCCGAAGCTGCGCTTTCGCACGATGCCCGGGCGAGGCCTTGGGCAAAGTGGCTCGGCAGCGCACCGGCTCGCTACACGATCGGAGTGGTCTCGCTGGCGGGCTTGTACTACGCGACCGCCAAGATGGGCTACCTGCTCGAGTTCGCTGGGCCCGTAGCCGCGATCCTCTGGCTGCCCGTCGGCGTCGGCATCGCTTTCCTGTACCTCGGGGGTCTTCGTTACTGGCCCGGAGTTCTGATCGGCGACCTGTTCGCGAACAACTACATGGCGCTTCCCGTCGGCGCCGCCCTCGGTCAGACGTGCGGCAACATGCTCGAGGTGCTCCTCGCGACGGTGCTGCTGCGCCGTCTCGTTCGACGCGGATCGCCGCTGGACAGCGTCGGCGGGGTGGGTTGGTTGGTGGTGGCAATCGCGGCGGGAACGGCTCTCAGCGCCACCGTGGGCGCGCTCTCACTTCTGCTTGGTGACGTGATCAACTGGCATGCGGCACCCAAGGTCTGGCGGACCTGGTGGCTCGGCGACTCCTCCGGTGCCCTGATCGTCGTTCCGCTCGCACTTGCCTGGTACCGGCCGCTGGTGCGGCGGTGGGAGCGTCGTCGAGGGCTCGAGGCCGTCGTCATGCTCGGAACCGTCATCGCGCTGGGCGAGTTCGCCACGCGGAGTCACCGTCCGCTGACCTACCTCGTCTTTCCGGCCTTGATCTGGGCTGCACTCCGTTTCGGCCAGCGTGGTGCCACCCTTGCTGTGGCGGGCACCGCCTTCTTCACCGTTTGGAACACCATCCACTACTTGGGGCCGTTCCATTTCCAGTCCGTCACGCGCAGCGTCCTCAGCGCGCAGCTCTTTATCGCCGTTGCTGCGCTGACGACGCTCTCGCTGGCAGCCGTTGTCTCGGAGCGCGAGCAGTTCGCGAGGCGACTCGGCGCCTCCCGTTTACGTCTCGTCGCAGCCGCAGACAACGCGAGGCGGCGGCTCGAGCAGGATCTCCATGACGGCGCTCAGCTTCGATTGACGTGGCTCGCCGTTCAACTGCGGGATGCCGCCGAGCTCTCGCGGCTAAATCCTGAGCGGGCCGCGGTGGTCATCGGGGAGGCGGAAAGTGAGTTGGAGCTCGCGATCGACGAACTGAGGGAGCTCGCTCACGGCATTCATCCAGCCGTGCTGGTCGACCTTGGTCTCGCCGAAGCAGTCAAAAGCCTCGTACTCCTTGACGAGACGGCTGAGACGATCGCGTACTACATTGTCGCCGAGGCGATTGCGAACGCCCAGAAGTATTCGCGCGCCTCCTCGATCCAGGTCCGCATCGTCGCGGGAGTGGACAGGCTCCGCATCGAGGTCCTCGACGACGGGGTGGGCGACGCGGCGGAGCGCCCGGGCTCCGGCCTCGAGGGCCTCCGGGATCGTGCCGAGGCCATTGGAGGGACGATGGAGCTGAGGAGCCGCACAGGCGAAGGCACGCGAGTCGTGGTTGGACTCCCGGCCAGTAGAGGCGACTGAAACAGCGCTGAGCCCAGGTTGCGCCGAAGCTTCATCCCTTAGGGGCGATTCCTTGGCGGCCTCCCCTGCGATTTGCTCTTTCGTGTCGTGGTAGCGGAGAAAACTGAGCGGGGCCAGAAAGGCGGGGCAGGCCGCCGCATTTCAGTGGTCGTGCTGCTCGGTCGTGCTGCTCGTGTTTGCGTGCGTGCTGGCGCCGGATCAAAAGTTCGCCCGGATCGGCGACGGGTCCTGGCCTGCCGCTAGCTCGGTGGTTCCGCCGGCCCTGGCGGCGTCGGAGTTCTTGAACGCGTCACTTCGGAACACCACGCGGGCCCCTCCGCGCCCATCCAGCGCTCACTGGACCGAACTTTGCCCTCAGGGTTGGTCACATCACCCGTATCGGATGAGGGCCGTCTGCCTCTACCGCGCCAGACTTCCGTACCCGGGACACCATCCGGATCGAACCAAGGAGGACCAAGCTCAAGGGTCCGCTGGACAGCGGCGTGCTTACACAGGGCGAGTTCGACGCTCAGAAAGAGAAGATCCTTCAGAACATCTAACCCGGAGGTTTGTGGAGTGGTGCCAGGATGAGCAAGAAGCGCGGAGTGCTTGTCTGGGTCTTGTTCGCGCTGGCGACGATCCTGTTGTTTGTTTCGTCGCTCACGGTCTGGTCGAAGCGTCAGCTGCTCGACGACGATGCGTGGGCACACTCGTCGACGCAGCTGCTGGCAAACGACGAGGTTCGGGGCGCGATCGCGCAGAAGCTCAGCGACGCACTCTTCCAGCGAGTCGACGTAGAAGCCCAGCTGCGCGAGCGGCTGCCGGCGCAGAGAAAGGGAACTGCCGCCGTACTGGCGGCCGCGCTCCAGAACACCGTCGTGCCCACGGCCGCCGACAGGCTGCTGCAGCGGCCGAGGGTGCAGGCGCTTTGGGAGAACGCCAACAAGCGCGCCCACGCGGCTGTTCTGCGGGTGCTGGAGGGCAAGGATCTGGGCAAGAACGGGAACATCTCGACCGCGAACGGAGAGGTCACGTTGGACCTGAGACCGGCGATCATGAGGCTGGCGACACGGCTCGGGTTGGAGGACAAGCTGAAGGCAAACGCCGATCCGAACGCCGGCCAGCTCGTGATCATGAAGTCGAGCCAGCTCAGCGCCGCCCAGACGGCGGTGAAGATCCTCAAAGCGCTGAGCTCGCTGCTCCTGATCGCCGTCGTCGCCCTCTACGCGCTCGCGATCTACCTCGCGCAGGGGCGGCGCAGGCTACTGCTCGGCGCGACCGGGGCGAGCCTGGTGTTGGTCGGCCTGGTGATCGCCTCCCTCAGGCGCTTCCTGGGCGGGGCGATCGTCGACGCGCTCGTCAAGACGGAGGCGAACAAGCAGCCGGTGCGCGTGATCTGGTCGCTCGAGACGACCGTGTTGCGAGACATCGCGGTCATCCTTGTCGTCTACGGCGCGTTGGTTCTCCTCGCTACGGCCCTCGCAGGCTCGAATCGACTCGCAGTCGCCTTCAGGCGCTGGCTCGCACCTTCCTTCAGACATCATCCGATCGTCGTCTGGGTGGCCGCTCTCTTCGTGTTCCTGCTCCTGCTCGCAGTGGGGCCGACGGCCGGCGATCGGCAGCTGCTCGGGGTCGCGATCCTTGCCGCCACGACCGCCATCGCCATCGAGGCGCTGCGGCGGCAAACGCTGCGGGAGTTCCCGGAGGGTCCGCACCCCGCAGTCGCGAAAACTCCCGGGACGACCTAGCCGCGACCGAGGGGGGATCCCGGGCACTTCGATCTCGGCCGGCTAGCGGTCGTCAGGTCGCGACGAGCTCGCCGTGCCGCGCCACGGCGACCGCTTCGAGCCGGGTGTGGACGCCGAGCGCCCGCATCAGGTGGCGGATGTGGTTTCGAACCGTTTCGAGGCTCAGGTGGAGCTCCTGGGCGATCTGTGCGGTCGAATGGCCGCGATCCAGCAGGCGCAGCACTTCGGCCTGTCGCGGAGTGAGGCGAGGATGCGGCGGGCGCTCCTCGTCCTCCTCGACGTTGACGACCTCGCCGAAGACGCCAACGATGTGGCCCCCGGAGTAGAGCGGCACAGAGCTGATCTCGACTTTGATCCGGTCGCCGTTCGCGTCGATGAGGACGCCCTCGACATCGGTCACTTTGGCACCCCCCACGACCTTCTGCGCGAACACCTCGCGCGCGTGGCGGGTCTCTTCCGGAGCGCACACCGAGGTGTACTGCCGCCCGCGTACATCGCCGACGACTTTTCGGCCCGCCGGATTGATCCAGCGGATGATCCCGTGCTTGTCGATCACGTAGGCGGGCACGTTGATCGGCTCGAGAGCGCCTTCGACGTCGGCGTCGAGCGCACGTAAGTGGGACATCTGCCGATTCTCACACGCCGGCCGCGCCGCTTCATCGCCCTAAAAGGGCGATCTTCGGTCAGCGGTTCGCCAAGCCGAGCTGGGTTATCCAGAGGGCGATCAGAAGATCGTCTCGGAGTTGCTCGAGACCGAAGATCGTCGGCTTCACGCCGTCGGCTTCACGTTGTGCCTCCGCAAGCGCGAGTGCTTCCTCGACCGTCACCAGTGCGTGCCTCAGTCGCGCCCGTCGCCTGTAGACATCCATCGGTACCGGGGGTTTTTCGGACCCCGCCTCGTTGCCGGATTCCATGGGGCCAGCGTCGCTCCCCTGCCAAGCCGTGCGCTTGACCTAGCCAGGTCAAATAGCCGGAGCCGCCCTCACGTTGCATCAAGCAGTACGAGAAGCATCGTCGCAACTCCGAGCAGCGCTCCCACACCAGCGAAAATGACGGCGGCGCGATTCGCGAGACTTGTGTACTCGCCACGTGAAAGCGCGGCTTCTACCTCTCTGTGTCTTAGGTAGCCATACGACACGAAGGCGACACCCACAATCGCGAACGCAACCCCGATGAGCTGAAACGGCCACGTCGGCCCGCCCGACAGTTCTGGCACAAGCCTCCCCGCGCCGAAACTCACCGCGAAAGTCGTGAGACCTGTCCTCCACCAGGCGAGATACGTGCGCTCGTTCGCAAGCCGCGTGCGTCGCAATGCGTCGCGCGCCTCATCGAACTCCGCGGCCACACAAACTCCTTCGCCACACGGACCGACATTCCCTCTGAAGTCCGGCTGCCCCACGGGCAACCCTCGGGGCCAGCGGTTGACACTGCGGAGCCCTGTCCGATAATCGAGCGATGGGGCGGCTCGAGGAGATGTACCGGCGCTCACTCGAGGACCCGGAGGCCTTCTGGGCCGCGGCTGCGGCCGCGATTGAGTGGGACGAGCCATGGCAGCAGGTGATCGACGACTCGCGCGCCCCGCTCTACCGCTGGTTTGCCGGCGGACGGATGAACACGTGTTACAACGCGCTCGACCGCCACGTCGAGCGCGGTCGTGCCGACCAACCTGCGCTGATCTACGACTCGCCGGTCGCCGACACGGTCGCGACGCTTACCTACCGAGAGCTGCGTGACGCGGTCGCGCTCTTCGCGGGCGCGCTTGCAGCGCAGGGCGTCACGCGTGGCGATCGGGTCATCGTCTACATGCCGATGGTCCCTGAGGCGGTGATCGCGATGCTCGCGTGTGCGCGGCTCGGCGCGATCCATTCCGTCGTGTTCGGCGGGTTCGCCGCCAACGAGCTCGCGACCCGCATCGAGGACGCGAAGCCGAAGGTGATCGTCTCGGCCTCGTGCGGGATTGAGCCGGCGCGACTCGTCGAGTACAAGCCGCTACTCGACGCCGCGATCGACATGGCCGAGTCGAAGCCGCAGTGCTGCATCGTGCTCCAGCGGGCCGTGCTCGAGGCCGAGCTCGATCCAGATCGGGACATCGAATGGAACGCGGCGCTGGCAGGAGCCATGCCGGCGGCCTGCGTCTCGGTGGATGCAACCGATCCGCTCTACATCCTTTACACGGCCGGGACGACCGGACAGCCGAAAGGGATCGTCCGCGACAACGGCGGTCACGCGGTGGCGCTCACTTGGACGATGAAGAACATCTACGACGTCGATCCGGGCGAGGTCTACTGGGCCGCTTCTGACATCGGCTGGACCGTCGGCCACTCCTA
>WNGP01002536.1_pt1 | contig 15286 bp, 15 predicted proteins | sample 5407671 | NCBI WGS metagenome assembly WNGP01 (sample SAMN13153381, study PRJNA577476) | soil metagenome | isolation source: 40 cm soil or saprolite under Garry oak tree replicate 2 | place: USA:California | collected 2016-06-15 | reverse complement strand
ACCCCTGGGCGCTGGCGCTGTACGGATACATCGCGGGCACGGCCCTGGCCGCGCACCGCTGGGAAGCGGGACTGACGGACCCGAGTACCACGCGCTGGACCGCGCGCGGCGGCGAGCTGCTCTGGGTGCTGTGCGGGGCGGCGGTGTTTGCGGGCGGCTCGGTCGAGCTGCCGCGCTATTTCGGGCGGGGGGCTCCCCTCGCCGGCGACCTGGCGCTGAGCGTCTTCTGGCTGGTGTACGCGGCCGCCCTGGTCCGGCTCGGGTTCCAGCTCGACCGCAAGGACGTGCGCTCGGCGGGGCTGGCGGTGGCCGCCGGGGCGGGCCTCAAGATCGTGCTGTACGACCTCGCGAACCTCGAGGCGCTGTACCGCATCGCGTCGTTCTTCGCGCTGGCCTTGATCGCGCTCGCCGTGGCGTACGCGTACAACAAGAAAGCTAGAGCTTCGGCAGTGTAATCCCCTGCTGCCCCTGATACTTGCCTTTCTTGTCTTTGTAGCTGATCTCGCACTCGTCTCCCTCGTCGGCCGTGAAGAACAGCACCTGGGCGATCCCCTCGTTGGCGTAGATCCGCGCGGGGAGGGGCGTCGTGTTCGAGATCTCGAGCGTGACGAAGCCCTCCCACTCGGGCTCGAACGGCGTCACGTTGGTGATGATGCCGCAGCGGGCGTAGGTGCTCTTGCCGACGCAGATGGTCAGGACGTTCCGCGGAATGCGGAAGTATTCGACGGACCGGGCGAGCGCGAAGGAATTCGGCGGGACGATGCACACGTCGCCCGTGAACTCGACGAACGATTTCGGATCGAAACGCTTGGGGTCCACCACCGCAGAGAGCACGTTGGTGAAGATCTTGAACTCGGGAGCGACCCGCATGTCGTAGCCGTAGGACGAAACGCCATAGGAGATGACGCCCGCGCGGGCCTGGTTGTCCGCGAACGGCTCGATCATCCGGCGCTCGGTCGCCATGCGCCGGATCCAGCGATCGGACTTGATGGACATGGGGCGGCAATATATCGGCGGCATCGACACTTACGCCACTCGATTCGGTTGACAAGCCCGCCGTGGCCGGATACGTTTCGGCGGGTCAAGTGAATTTTTTCACGAACTCACATGAACCAGCCCTATCTCGCCTTCCTCCTCCTGCTTGGCTTCGTGGCGTTCAACGCGGCACTGTTGATCGGGCTTTCGCATCTCCTCGCCCCCCACAAGCCCACCGCCCTCAAGGACAGCCCGTACGAGAGCGGCATGCCGCCGCTCGGCAATGCGCGCGAGCGTTTTTCGGTGAAGTTCTACCTCGTCGCCATGCTGTTCATCATTTTCGACATCGAGACGGTGTTCCTGATTCCCTGGGGCACGATTTATTTCGGCGGCGCGGCCGGGGGTGCCGGGGGGGGTGGAGGACCGAGTACGGGGTTCCTGCTCGTCGAAATGCTGGTGTTCATGTTCATCCTCGCGGTCGGATACGTGTACGTGTGGAAGCGCGGGGCGCTCGAGTGGAACTGAACCGGGAGGGCTGGCGCTCGTGAAGCGAGTGATCGAGACCAAGGAAGTGTCCGGGCAGAGCCCGAACTATCTCCTCGCCAAGTTCCAGGACCTGGTCGACTGGGCGGTGAACGCGTCACGCGCCAACTCGCTCTGGCCGATGCCGTTCGGGACCGCGTGCTGCGCCATCGAGTTCATGGCGACCGCGGCGAGCCGCTACGACTTCGCCCGCTTCGGAATGGAGCGCCAGGCGTTCTCGCCCCGACAGGCCGACGTGCTGATCTGCGCGGGCCGGCTGCCCTTCAAGCTCGCCCCGGTCATCCGGCGGATCTACGATCAGATGCCCCAGCCCAAATGGGTCATCTCAATGGGGGCGTGCGCGTCCACCGGGGGCATCTTCGACAACTACGCGATGGTGCAGGGCATCGACACGATCGTCCCCGTGGACGTCTACGTCCCCGGATGCCCGCCCCGCCCGGAAGGGCTGTTGTACGGCGTGCTCCTGCTGCACAAGAAGATCAAGGGCGAGTCGCTGTTCGACCACGTCGCGCGCCGCGAGGAGCAGCCGCTCGACGAACGCGGCCTGCGCCTCCCCCCCGAGCAGATCGACGAGATCTCGGAGCCGTTCGGCAACTCCGTCCACCAGTTCCGCTCGGCGTGAACCCCACCGTCGACGCCCTGCGAGCGACCTTCGGCAACGCGATCGGCCGCGGGCTCGAGTCGTGCGGCGACACCATCGTCTACGTGGCGCGCGACGCCTTGCGCGACGCGATGGCTTGGCTGCGCGATACGCCACAGCAGGGCTACGATTACCTGGTCGACGTCACGGCGGTCGAGTACCGTGACCGCGAGCGACCGCTCGAAGTGGTGTATCAGCTGCGCTCGCTCGCGCACCGCGCGGACCTGCGGGTCAAAGTCGAGCTCGACCCGCGCGGGGACCTGACCGTCGACTCGATCGTCCCGCTGTGGCAGGGGGCCGACTGGCTGGAGCGGGAGACCTACGACATGTTCGGCGTCACCTTCCGCGGTCATCCCGATCTGCGCCGCATCCTCATGTGGGAGACGTACGCCGAAGGCTACCCGCTGCGGAAGGACTTCCCATTGCGCGGCCGTTTCAGCCGCGCCGAGCAGGTGCGACAGGCTTTGGGCGCCAACCCCGAGGCGCATTACTCGATGGAGGAGTTGTCGATCGCCGAGGCGTACAACGAGCTCCCCGCCGACATGAAGGAGCGGCTGCGCCGCGGTGAGCGCGGCAAGCTCCCCGACTCCGAGTGAGCAAGCGCACCGTCGAGCTCGAGCTCGCGACCCCCGGCCTGGACGCCCAGGGCCAGCCGGTGCGCGTGCCGCTCGGCATCGCCAACGACCCGCGGGCCACGGATCCGGGCCCGCCGGAGCCGGACCTCGCGGGCGAGCACATGCTGATCAACATCGGGCCCCAGCATCCGGCGACCCACGGCGTGCTGCGGCTCGTGGTCGAGCTCGACGGCGAGACCGTCGTCCGGGTGATCCCCCATCTCGGCTATCTCCACTCCGGCTTCGAGAAGCTGGGGGAGTATCGGCACTACAACCAGATCATCCCGCTCACCGACCGCACCGACTATCTGTCACCGATGGCGAACAACGTCGGCTTCGCGCTCGCGGCCGAGAAGCTGATGGGCATCGAGATCACGCCGCGCTGTACGGTGCTGCGCGTGATGGCGTGCGAGATGAGCCGGATCATCTCGCACATGGTCTGGCTCGGCACGACGTCGATCGATCTCGGCGCGTTCACGCCGTTTCTCTGGGCGTTTCAGGAGCGCGAGCGGATCTACAACCTCCAGGAGATGTGGACCGGCGCCCGCCTCACCACCAGCGTAACGCGCGTGGGCGGCATGATGGCCGACATCCCCGACGAGTTCGTCGCCGGGCTCCGCGACTTCACCCAGACCTTTCCCCGGACGTTGCGCGAGATCGATCGGGTGTTGACGCGGAACGCCGTGTGGGTCGGCCGCACCCAGGGCGTGGGCGCCCTCACCGCCGCGGAGGCGACGAATCACTCGCTCTCGGGCCCGATGCTGCGCGCGTCGGGCGTCCCCTTCGACGTGCGTAAAGACAAGCCGTACCTGGACTACGAGACGTACGATTTCGACGTCGTGGTGGGCGAGCACGGCGATGTGTACGACCGCTACCTCGTACGCCTCGAGGAGTGCTCGCAGTCGAACCGCATCCTGCAGCAGGCGCTCGTGCGTCTGCCCGATGGCCCCGTCAACGTGACGGACCCGCGCGTGATCCTCCCTCCCAAGTCGCGCGCCATGAACGACATGGAGGCGATGATCTACCATTTCAAGCAGGTCATGGAAGGCGTGAAGGCACCCGTGGGCGAGGCCTACGTCGGGATCGAGAACCCGAAAGGCGAGCTCGGCAACTACCTCGTGTCGGACGGCACCGCGAAGCCCGTTCGCTGGCGCATCCGGCCGCCGTCGTTCATCAACCTCTCGGCGCTCTCCAAGATGGCGGAGGGGCACCTCTTGAGCGACCTGATCGCGATCAACGCGTCGGTCGACATCGTCATGGGCGAGGTGGATCGATGAGTGTCCGGGCGCAGCCGACACCCCAGCCGGGTACGGAAGAGTACCAGCCGGTGTTCGTGGGCAAACCGCTCGAGCAGCTGAGCGAGATCCTGGCGCGCTATCCCACCAAGCAGGCGGCCCTCCTGCCGGCGCTGTGGCTCGTGCAGCAGGCGCGCGGGTGGGTCTCCGACCGCAACATGGCCGAGGTCGCCGAGCTGCTGGGGTTGACGCCGGCGTACGTCAAGGGTGTGGTGACCTTTTACACGATGTATCACCAGCACCCGGTGGGGAGACACTTCGTGCAGGTGTGCACCACGTCGCCCTGCAATATCTGCGGCGCCGAGGCCGTCGTGAAGGCGCTGCTCGACGCGACCGGTGCCAAGGAGCTCGGCGCCACCAGCCCCGACGGCAAGTGGACGGTGATCGAGGTGGAATGCCTCGGGGCTTGCGGGTTCGCGACGCCGGTGCTCATCGACGACGACTTCCTCGAGAGCGTGACGCCCGAGCGGGTTGCGGAGATCGTGAGAAAGTACAAATAGATGGGCTACCCCCACAAGCCGCATCCGAAAGAAACGGTCCTCCTCTCCAAGCATTTCGGCGAGGCCGACGCCCGCACGTACAAGGGCTGGGTGAAGCGGGGCGGCTACGAGATGCTCGCTCAGGCCCTCACGATGGAGCCCGCCAGGATCATCGACAGCGTGAAGGAATCGGGGCTGCGCGGGCGGGGTGGGGCCGGCTTCCCGACCGGACTCAAGTGGTCCTTCATGCCCAAAGAGAAGACGAAGCCGCACTACCTGTGCGTGAACGCCGACGAATCCGAGCCCGGAACGTTCAAGGACCGTGAGATCATGCGCTGGACGCCGCACGCCTTGCTCGAGGGCGCCGCCATCGCGGCGCACGCGATCCAGGCCGAGGTGGTCTACATCTACATCCGCGGCGAGTTCACCGAGCCCTGGACGGTCATGGAGCGGGCGCTCGCCGAGGCGACCGCCGCCGGCGCGTTCGGCGCCATCAAGCTCTACCTGCATCGCGGCGCCGGCGCCTACATCTGCGGCGAAGAGACGGCACTGATGAACTCGATCGAGGGCAAGCGCGGTAATCCCCGGATCAAACCGCCGTTCCCGGCTGCCGCCGGCGTGTTCGGCATGCCGACCACGATCAACAACGTGGAGACGCTCGCCGCCGTGCCGCTCATCCTCAAGAAAGGCGCGGCCTGGTACAAGGGACTGTCGCTCGCGTCCCCCAAGAGCACCGGCACCAAGCTGTTCTCCGTGTGCGGCCACGTGCAGAAGCCCGGCAATTACGAAGTCACGATGGGCTTCCCGCTCAAAGACCTGATCTACGAGCTGTGCGGCGGGATGCCGCCCGGCCGGACACTCAAGGCGTGCATCCCCGGAGGCTCGTCGGTGCCGATCCTGAACCGCGAGGAGACCGAGAGCTGCCTGCTCGACTACGAGGGCGTGGTCGAGAAGGGCTCGATGCTCGGCTCCGGCGGCGTGATCGTGTTCGATGACTCCACCGACATGGTCTACCAGATCATGCGGCTCGCTCGCTTCTACGCCCACGAGTCGTGCGCCCAGTGCACCCAGTGTCGCGAAGGCACCGCGTGGACCACGAAGATCCTGGAGCGAATTCTGTCGGGGCAGGGGAAGTCGGCCGATCTGGACCTGCTGCTCGATCTCGCCGATAACATGACCGGCAAGACGATCTGCGTGCTGTCGGATTCGTGCGCCGCCCCGGTCGTGTCCGGGATCAAGAAGTTCAAGCAGGAATTCGAAGACTATATCGCGGGACGTCGCAAGTCGGTCATGGTGGCCTGATGCCCGACGCGCTCGTCAACGTCACGATCGACGGCGTCCCGGTGAGCGTTCCCAAGGGAACGCTCGTGATCGAGGCCGCCAAGCAGGCAGGCGTGCTCGTGCCGCACTACTGCTATCACCCGGGTCTGGCGGTGGCCGGCGTGTGCCGCATGTGCCTCGTGGACATCGAGAAGGCCCCTAAGCTGCAGATCGCCTGCGCCACCCAGGTGGCGGAGGGCATGGTCGTGCGCACGCAATCGCCTCAGGCAAAGAGCGGTCGTATGGGCGTGCTCGAGCTGCTGCTCATCAATCATCCGCTCGACTGTCCCATCTGCGACCAGGCGGGAGAGTGCGAGCTGCAGGATTTCACGTTCCAAGAAGGTCGCCCCGCCACGCGGTACAGCCCCGACTACGCGAAGCGCTTCAACCCGGTCGAGGAGTTCGGCCCTGACGTGCTGTACGTCCCGAACCGCTGCATCCTGTGCACGCGCTGCGTCCGATTCATGGAGGACGTGGCGAAGGAGCCGGTGCTCAACGTCTCGGAGCGCGGCGACCGCGCCTACATCGGGATCCATGCCGAAGGACGCCTCGATCACCCGTGGGCGGGCAACGTCGTCGATCTGTGTCCGGTTGGCTCCCTCCTCTCCAAGGATTTCCTGCACAAGGCGCGCGCCTGGGAGCTCGACAAGGCGGCCTCCATCTGCACGGGCTGCTCGCAGGGGTGCAACGTCACCCTCGACACGCGCGAGAATGTCGTCGTGCGCGTGCGCCCGCGGCCGAACCTCGAGGTGAACCGCTATTTCATCTGCGACCACGGACGCATGAACTACCGCTGGATGAACCGCGGGGACCGCATCGAAGCTCCCCTGGTGCGGCGGGGAGCGGCCGGCGATCTGCACGCCACCGACTGGGACGAGGCGTTCGACCTCGTGGCGAGCCGGCTGCGCGGGGCGGGCGGCAAGGCGGTCGCCCTGGTGTCCCCCAAAGCCTCGACGGAGGCGCTGTTTTTTGCGCGCGAGTTGTTCCGCGGGCTCGAGTGGAGCGGCGCCTTCCAAGTGGTCATGGGTGAGGAGGCGCCGCTCGCGGGCGTCCCCAACCTCGCGCTCCGCGCGGAGCGGGCGCCCAACGGCCGGGGGGCCGAGCTGCTCGGCTACAGCCGGGACTACGCGGCGACCGTCGCGGCGGCCGAGACGGCCGCGGTCGTGCTGGTACTCGACGAGCCGGACATCGCGGTCCGCACGGCGGGGGCGCTGATCTACGTCGGGACGATGCTGCCCGAGCGCGCCCGGGACGCCCAGGCGGTGTTGCCGATCGCGAACGTCGCGGAAGAGGAGGGCACGTTCGTGAACCGGGACGGTCGCGTGCAGCGCTACTTCCAGGCGAAGTCCGCGCCGGGAATGGCGCGGCCGGCGTGGTGGGTGTTCTCGGAGCTGGTCGCGACGCTCGGGGCGGGGCAGGACGCGCACGTCGGCAGCGCCGCCGAGGCGTTCGACCGAATGGCGGCGTCGGTGGACGCGTTTCGCGGGCTCTCGTACCCACAGCTCGGCTTTGCGGGACGAGCGGCCCCCGCCACCGCGGTGCCGGCATGACCTTTTTCCTGGTCAGCTCGATCGTCAAAATCCTCGTGGTCTTCACGGTCATCATGGTGGGCGTGGCGCTGCTCACCCTCGCGGAGCGCCGCATCTGCGCGTGGATGCAGGACCGGCTCGGCCCGAACCGCGTCGGCCCGCAGGGCCTGTTGCAACCCGCGGCGGACGGGCTCAAGAACCTCGTCAAGGAGGAGACCCTTCCCGCCCAGGCCGACAAGGTCCTGTTCATGCTCGCGCCGGCGATGTCTTTCATCCCGGCGCTCTTGACGTTCGCCGTGATCCCGTTCGCGGCCCCGCTCCCCACACCGTGGGGGGATGTGGACATGGTCGTCGCAAACCTGCCGGTCGGGTTTCTCTACATCCTGGCGTTCGGCTCGCTCGGCGTGTACGGCATCGTGCTCGCGGGGTGGTCTTCGAACAACAAGTACTCACTCTTGGGCGGCCTGCGCGCGAGCGCCCAGATGATCTCCTACGAGATCGCCCTTGGCATGAGCACGGTGGCGGTGCTGCTGCTCGTGGGAAACGTCACGCTGACGGATGTGATCGCCAAGCAGTCGCTCTCGCTGTTCACCTGGAATGTGTTCCCGCTGTCGCTCGCGTTCTTCATCTTCATCGTCGCGGCGTTCGCGGAGACCAACCGGCTACCGTTCGACCTGCCGGAGGCGGAAGCCGAGCTGATCGCCGGCTACCACACCGAATACAGCGCGATGAAATTCTCGATGTTCTACATCGCGGAATACTCGAACATGGTCACCGCGTCTGCGCTCATGACCACGTTGTTCTTCGGTGGCTGGGACGTGCCGTTCACGACCTGGGACAACACCGCCCCGTGGACGCCGCTCAAGACGGTGCTGACGCTCGGCTCGTTCTCCCTGAAGACGATCTTCTTTCTGTTCCTGTTCATTTGGGTCCGCTGGACGCTGCCGCGCTTCCGCTACGATCAGCTGATGGCGCTCGGATGGAAGGTCATGCTGCCCCTCGCGCTCGGCTACGTGACCGTGATCGCGACCGCGATCTGGTTCCTGCACGACCGGCTCGGTTGGACGTACGACACCCGGTTCGCGCTGGCGTTGTTCGGGCTGAACCTGCTGCTGGCGGTGCCGCTGGTGTTCGTGCTCGACCGCGGTCACATCATCGCCAGCTCGGTGGCGGCCGAGCGAGCGGGGGGGGCGGGGGGGGCCTGATGGCGATCGGCGTGAAGGTGATGAAGCGGCCCGGGGCCGAGGTCTCCTATCTGCGCGCCACGCTCAAGGGCATGGCGCTGACCTTGAGCCACCTGTGGCGGCCCAAGGTGACGATGCAGTATCCCGAGGAAAAGAGCAGCAAGGACTGGACGCTCTCGCCGCGCTGGCGGGGCACGCACCGCATGCTGACCGACGAGCAGGGGCGGGCCAAGTGCGTCGCATGCGGTCTGTGCCCCCAGATCTGCCCCGCGAACTGCATCAAGCTCGTGCCCGGGGAGGACGAGCAGGGCAACCGTTATCCATTGATCTACGAGATCGATGAGTTCCGCTGCGTGTTCTGCGGCTACTGCCAGGAGGTCTGCCCCGAGGAGGCGATCCACGTGGGCGTGCACTACGAGAACTCGGAGTACTCACGCGACCGGTTCGTGTACGATCTCGAGCGGCTGTGCGCGCAAACGCACCCCGTCTCGACGCTGTGGGATCCCTCCGACCCGAAGGGCGAGTGAGCGGTGGACGGGACGCTGATCATCTTCTGGGCGTTCGCCGGACTGGCCGTGGTGAGCGCCCTGTCCTGTATCACCCGGCGGAGTCCCGTGGCCAGCGCGCTGTGGCTGGTCGTGACGCTGTTCTCGCTCGCGGCGCTGTTCGTCCTGCTCGATGCGCAGTTCATCGCCGTGCTCCAGGTACTGGTCTACGCCGGCGCCATCATGGTGCTGTTCCTGTTCGTGATCATGCTGCTCAATCTCGGCCGGCCGGGACCCACCGACCTGAAGGGCCCGGCGGGCCTCGGCGTGGGCGTGCTGCTCGCGGGGCTCCTCCTCGTGCAGCTGCTCGGGCTGCGCCAGGCGGCGCCGCCGCCGGGGCTGGCGCTCGTGCCCGGGGCGGTGGCGCGCGCCGCGGCGGAGCAGGGTATGGTTCCGGCCGTGGCGCGACCGTTGTTCGGCGCCTATCTCGTCCCCTTCGAGATCACCAGCATCCTGCTGCTCGCCGCGATCGTCGGCGCCGTCGTGCTCGCCAAGCGGAAGCTGTGATGCTCCTCGGACCGTCGCTGGCCGTGTCCGCCGTGCTGTTCGCGCTGGGCGTCGCCGGCGTGCTGCTGCGGCGCAACGCCATTGTCATCTTCATGTGCGTCGAGTTGATGCTCAACGCCGTGAACCTGACGTTCGTCGCGCTGGCCCAGCAGCTCGGCGTGGCGGGTCAGATCTTCGTCTTCTTCGTCATGGCCGTCGCCGCGGCCGAGGCCGGCGTCGGGCTGGCGATCATGTTGGCCATCTATCGCCACCGGCACACGGTCAACTTGCAGAACATCAACCTGCTCAAAGGCTGATGACCGCGCCGCCGCTGGCCCTGCTCTGGGTGGTGCCGGCGCTGCCGCTCCTCGGGTTCGTCGTGAACGGCACGCTCGCGCTCACCCGGCCGACGGCGAAGGGCGCGGTCTCCATCGTGGGCGTGGGCACGCTCGTGCTGGCCTTCGCCGCGGCGGCGATCGCGGTCGCCCAGCTCGCGCGTTTCCATGCGACGGCGCCGCTCGTGTTCCGCTATTGGGAGTGGATCCCCGCGGGCGACCTGCAGGTCGCGTTCGCGCTGCAGCTCGACCCGCTCGCGGCCGTGATGATCCTCGTCGTGACGGGGGTCGGCGCGCTGATCCACGTCTTCAGCGTCGGTTACATGCATGAAGACCCGGGGTATGCACGCTACTTCGCGTACTTGAACCTGTTCGTGTTCTTCATGCTGATCCTGGTTTTGGGAGCGAGCTTCCCGGTGATGTTCGTCGGCTGGGAAGGGGTGGGGCTCTGCTCCTACCTGCTGATCGGCTTCTGGTTCAACGAGCAGATCAACGCCGATGCGGGCAAGAAGGCGTTTATCGTCAACCGGATCGGGGACTTCGGGTTCCTGGTAGCGATGTTCCTGATCTTCACGCGCTTCGGATCGCTCGATTTCGAGACGGTGTTCGCCAAGGCGCCCGCCGCCCTGATACCGGGCGGCGCGGCGGCCACGGCGATCACCCTCTTCCTGTTCCTCGGCTGCACCGGCAAGTCGGCCCAGATCCCCCTGTACACCTGGCTCCCCGACGCCATGCAGGGCCCGACGCCCGTCTCCGCGCTGATCCACGCGGCCACGATGGTGACGGCGGGCGTCTATCTGGTCGCCCGGTGTGGCGTGCTATTCGCGCTGTCCCCGCTCGGCAGCGCCGTCGTCGCCGGGACCGGCGCGCTCACCGCGCTGTTCGCCGCCACGATCGCCCTCAAGCAGTGGGACATCAAGCGGGTGCTCGCCTATTCGACCGTGTCCCAGCTCGGCTACATGTTCGTCGGCGTCGGCACCGGCGCGTACGCGGCCGGGATGTTCCACCTCGTGACCCACGCGTTCTTCAAGGCGCTGCTGTTCCTCGGCTCGGGGAGCGTGATCCACGCCATCCATCAGGCCTACCATGCGACCCATACGCATGAGGACGCGCAGGACATGCGCAACATGGGTGGGCTCGCCCGTTACATGCCGTGGACCGCGGCGCTCATGTGGATCGCGACCCTCGCGATCGCGGGGATCCCGCCGTTCGCCGGATTCTTTTCGAAGGACGAAATCCTCGGGGCGGCGTTCGCGGAGGCGGCGGTCCGACCGCTGTGGTACGCCTTCTGGGGCATGGGCCTCGCGGCCGCCCTCCTCACGGCATTCTACATGACCCGGCTCATGCTCTACACGTTCCACGGCCCGAACCGCACCGGCGAGCGCGAGCGCGAGCACTTGCACGAGGCGCCGCCCGTCATGACGGGACCGCTGGTGGTACTCGGCGTGCTGACCGGGCTCGGCGGCGCCCTCAACGTCCCGGAGCTGTTCGGCGGCACCGCCTTCCTCGAGCGCTGGCTCGAGCCCGTGACGAGTCTCGCGCACCGCCTCCAACCGGCGGTCGAGGTCGCGCACGCGACGGAGTGGGCCCTCGTGGCGGGCGCGGTCCTGGTCGCGGCACTGGGCATCGTCGGCGCGTTCCGCTTCCTGAAGCCGGAAGCGCTGGTACCGGCGCGGCTCGCGCCCCCCGAAACGGGCTTGGCCCGACTCCTTTGGAAGAAGTGGTACGTGGACGAGCTCTACGACGCGCTCATCGTGCGACCGGTGATGTGGCTCTCACGCGAAGTCCTGTGGAAGATCGTCGACGCCCGTATCGTGGACGGCCTGCTCGTGAACGGGACCGCCGCCGCAGCGCGGGCCGTGGGATGGCTCGGGAGCCGGCTGCAGACCGGCGAGGTGGGTGTGTACGTGGTCGTGTTCGTGATCGGCGTCTGGGCGGTGCTGCGCGCCGCGGTGCGTTAGCCCATGTATCAATCGACGGTCCTCACTGCGTTGCTCGCCTGGCCCGCGCTCGCCGCGCTCATGGTGCTCCTCGCTCCGGCGCGCTGGGCCAAACACCTCGCGCTCGCGGCCAGCCTCATCGAATTCGCGATCTCGGCACCGCTGTGGTGGACGTTCGCGCCCGCGGAGGGCATGCAGTTCATGCTCGACGTGCCGTGGATCCCCACGTGGGGGATCCGCTACACGGTGGGCGTGGACGGGATCTCGCTCTTCATGGTCCTGCTCACGACGTTTTTGGTCCCCCTGTCGGTGCTCGGGAGCTACGCCTACATCACGACGCGCGAGCGCGGGTTTTACGCGCTCATGCTCGTCCTGACGACGGGGATGATCGGGGTGTTCGTGGCCCTCGATCTGTTCCTCTTCTACGTGATGTGGGAGGTCATGCTCATTCCGATGTACTTCATCATCGGGGTGTGGGGCGGGGAGCGTCGGCTGTACGCGGCCATCAAGTTCTTCGTGTACACCTTCTTCGGCTCGCTGCTCATGCTGGTGGCGATCCTTGCCCTCGTCTTCGTCGTGGGCCAGCGCACCGGGGTGTACTCGTTTTCCTACACGCAGCTGACCGCGCACATCGGCGGTCTCGGGTCTCTCGCATTCTGGCTGTTCGGGGCCTTTTTCCTCGCGTTCGCGATCAAGGTGCCGATATTCCCGTTCCACACCTGGCTCCCCGATGCACATGTGGAAGCCCCCACGGCGGGGTCGGTGCTACTCGCGGGGGTGCTCCTCAAGATGGGGACCTATGGCTTCCTGCGATTCGCACTGCCCCTCTTCCCGGCCGTCGCCCTGCATCCGGCGGTGCAACGGGCGATCGTGGCGCTCTCGCTGATCGGCATCCTGTACGGCGGCGTCGTGGCGATGGTCCAGCCCGACTTCAAGAAACTGATCGCCTATTCGTCGGTCGCGCACCTCGGCTTCGTGATGCTCGGCATCTGGGCGTTGACGCTGCAGAGCGTCCAGGGCGCGCTGCTGGTGATGATCAACCACGGTATCTCGACCGGCGCGCTGTTCTTCCTCGCCGGCATGCTGTACGAGCGGCGGCATTCGCGGCTGATCGAGGCGTTCGGCGGGATCGCGAAGGTGGTGCCGATGCTGGCGGCGGTGCTGACGATCGTCTCGCTTTCATCGATCGGGCTGCCGGCCACCAACGGCTTCGTCGGGGAGTTCCTGGTGCTGCTCGGGACGTTCCGGACGTACCCCCTGGCGGCCACCACCGCAACCGCCGGCGTGATCGTCGCCGCGATGTATCTGCTCCCGGCGCTGCAGCGCGTGATCTTCAATCCGCTCGACAAGCCTGTGAACGAGAAGCTCGCGGACCTGTCGTGGCGCGAGATCGCGGTGCTCGCGCCGTTGCTGGCCTGCATCGTGTGGATCGGCGTGTACCCCAAACCCATCCTCGAACGGATAGAGCCGAGCGCGCGGCAGCTCATCCAGTCGGTCCGCCTCAACGCGGCCTCGTTCACGGCGGTCCGGTGAGCCTCGACCTCGCGAACTCGCGCGACCTGCTGCGGGCCTTGCTGCCCGAGCTGGCGCTCACGCTGGCGGGAATGGTGCTCCTGCTCGTGATCGCATGGCGCCACCGCACGACCGCCGACCTGCGGGCGGCGGGGTGGGTGGCCCTGGCGGGGCTCGCCGGCGCGGGAGCGGCGGCGTGGTGGCTGTGGTGGCACACGGCGCGCGCGATCGGCGCCCCGGCCATGATCGCGGTCGACGACTTCCGCTTCGTCGCGGATGGACTGCTCCTCGGCACCGCGGGCCTGACCGTGCTGGTGTCGTTCGACTACCTCGAGCGCGAGCGCCTGCTCGCCCCCGAATACTACGCCCTGCTGCTCTTCGCCACATTGGGCATGATGCTCATGGTCGGCGGCGAGGATCTGATGGTCGTGTTCCTCGGGCTCGAGCTGATGTCGGTGGCGGTGTACGCCCTCGCCGGCATCAACCGCCACAGCGCCGCCGCGGCGGAGGCGGCGCTCAAGTACTTCCTCCTGGGGGCGTTCGCGTCGGGGTTTCTGCTCTACGGGATCGCGCTGGTGTACGGCGCCACCGCAACCACCAACCTGAGCCAGATCGGCGTGCAGATCCGCACGCTGGGGCTGGAGCACAGTCAGATGCTCCTGATCGGCCTCGGGCTGCTGCTCGTGGGGTTCGGGTTCAAGGTGGCGGCCGTTCCGTTCCACATGTGGGCGCCGGACGTGTACGACGGCTCGCCGACGCCGGTGACCGGCTACATGGCGACGGCCGTGAAGGCCGCGGCGTTCGCGGCCCTATTGCGGGTCCTGGGCGAAGCATTCGGCGGGGTTCCGGCGTGGCACCAGATCGTGTGGTGGCTCGCCGTCGCGACCATGGTGGTGGGGAACCTGGTCGCGCTGGCCCAGCGGACCGTGAAGCGGATGCTCGCGTACTCGTCGATCGCCCACGCGGGGTACGTGCTCGTCGCCGTCGCCGCCGGGACGGGCGCCGGCTCCGCGGCCTTCGTGTTCTACCTGGTCGCCTACACCCTGACGACGCTCGCCGCGTTCGCGCTCCTCGCCGCTAAGGGACGGGATGGTGAGCGCGACGTCCGGATCGACGATTTCGCGGGGCTCGGGACCCGCCGGCCATGGCTCGCATTCGCGCTCGCGGTGTGCATGCTGTCCCTGCTCGGCTTCCCCGGGACGGCCGGATTCATCGGCAAGTGGTACATCCTCGTCGCCGCCACCGCGGCGGGGCAGCTCCCGCTCGCCGCGCTCCTCGTCCTTACGAGTGTGATCTCGGCAGGCTACTATCTCCCTGTGATCATGGCGATGTACATGCAGCCCGAGCCGTTCGAGCAGGCCCACACCGGCATGCGCATCGGTCGGCTCGGTGGCGCCGTCGTGGCGCTGTCGGTCGCCGGCTTGCTCGTCCTCGGCATTCGCCCGAATCGCCTGCTCGACCTGGCGAAGACGAGCGGTGACGGGTTGCGCGCCGTGCCCGCGGTCATGACGTCCGCGCCGCCCACACCCACGTCGACCGGCCGCTGACGCCAGGGGCCCCCATGAAGCTCCCTGCCGCCATTTTTCGCGAGTACGACATCCGGGGCACCGTGGGCGACCAGCTTACGGCGGAGGTCGCGCGCGCCATCGGGCAGGCGGTCACGACGCTCGGCTGGGAGCGCCTGGGGCGCGCGCCCCGGCTCGCCGTGGGACGGGACAACCGCCCCTCCGGACCCGTGCTCGCGCACGGTCTGCTCTCCGGCATCGAGGCCGTGGGCGGCCACGGCGTGGACGTGGGCGAGCTGCCGACGCCGGCGCTCTACTTCGCGACCCACGTGCTCAACGTGGACGGCGGCGTCCAGGTGACCGGCTCGCACAATCCGCCGGAGT
>WNGP01002527.1_pt1 | contig 15302 bp, 15 predicted proteins | sample 5407671 | NCBI WGS metagenome assembly WNGP01 (sample SAMN13153381, study PRJNA577476) | soil metagenome | isolation source: 40 cm soil or saprolite under Garry oak tree replicate 2 | place: USA:California | collected 2016-06-15 | reverse complement strand
GTCTGGGTTGGGGCTCTCCTGTGGCCGCTCTATGCCATCGCTCCAAATCCAATCATTTTGGGAGTCATCACAGCTCTGAGCTTTATCAATGGCCCCGTCTACAACGTCGTACAGTTCAGCTACCGGCTTGCGCTCATTCCGGACGAGCTGCAGGGGCGCGTGAACAGTGTCTTTCGCCTGCTGGCGTTCGGGTTTCAACCGCTGGGCTGGATAGTGACCGGTGTGCTAATCCAGCTTATCTCGGTGATCCCCACGATCCTGGTGCTGTTCGTCGTTTACCTTGTGCTGGCGATCCTGACCACCTTCAATCCGCACGTGCGTCATGCACGGCCACTGTCTGAGGTGCAGGCGGATTGAAACCTGCCACGGGAAGAGACGCTGGTAGAAAGGCTCACGACCTGGGAAAAATGCGATTACCACTTTGCATTTAACAATGAGGTAATCGCCTCCCACAAAATAATGCGCTACTTGCATAGTGCCGTGCCGGGAGATCAGGCCTGGTTGCGCTGCCCGGCGTTTCTGAGCGCGTAACGTGCGCTGCCTTTCTTGCCAGCTTCCGAAGCTTCTTCGGGCGTCCACTGGTGGGCCGTCCCGTGAGCCTGGGAGGTGCGGCCACCTTTGCTGGCTATCTCTCTACGGCGCTCCGGGCTCATGGCGGCAAGGCCCCGCATTTTCTTCGTGTTGTTATGTATGATCATCGTTTCCTCCTCTCGATGGATTGCCAGGCAAGTAGTAAATCATACAGCTGTGGTTTTTTGCTCTTTTGGAAAGCATAACAGATGAGGAACGCAAGTGGCAAGGCATTTCGGAGCTTGGGCGTGAACTCTCAGAAACCTCTAAGGAAATGTTCAGCTTTTTCTCATGTTACTCTTGAGCTAGAGAGAGATATAGGATAAAATAGGGAGAAGTTACAAAAGGCTGTTTTCTGAAGGGTTCCTGGTACCGTAGTTTTGCAAAGGAGCGATCTATGCAAGGTTTGATGATGGATTACCCGTTGACGTTGCAGCACTTTTTCAATCGCGCCACTCGTATCTTTCCCCGTAAAGAAATCGTTACACAGGCCGACAGCGGAGGACATCGCTATACCTATGGCGAGTGGGGGAAGCGCACGATGCAGCTTGCTCACGCGCTGCGCAAAGCGGGGATTGTAGAGGGCGATCGTGTTGCTACCTTTGCCTGGAACACGTATCGCCATCTTGAGCTCTATTTTGCCATCCCCTGCATGGGAGCGGTCTTGCATACGCTCAACCTGCGCCTGTTTGCCGAGCAACTGGTGTATATCATCAACAACGCGGAAGACAAGGTGATTTTTGTTGACGGTGACCTGGTACCCCTGGTGGAGAAGTTAGCTGACAAACTGCCGACGGTGAAGCTGTACGTCATTATGGGTGATGTTCCTCAAGCTACGAGTAAGCTGCAGCCGTCGGTTGACTACGAGACCTTCATTGGAAGCGAGCTAGAAAGCTACGAGTGGCCCCAGCTCGATGAGAATGCTGCGGCTGCCATGTGCTATACCTCCGGCACGACGGGCAATCCTAAGGGTGTGCTCTACAGTCATCGTTCCACCTTCCTGCACTCGATGGGGGCCGGGCTCGCCGACGCCATGGCCTTGTCCGAGCGCGATACTATCTTCCCAATTGTACCGATGTTCCATGCCAATGCCTGGGGTATGCTGCATGCTGCCGTAATGATGGGTTCAAAAGTCGTTCTTCCCGGGCGCTTTATGGACCCGGCGCGGATAGTGCATCTTATTGCGCAGGAACGCGTCACGGTCGCGGCCGGCGTGCCAACGTTATGGATTGGTGTGCTGAATGTGCTTGAAAAGGAGCAGGCCGACCTTTCCTCGCTGCGGGCCATCTATTGCGGCGGCTCGGCGGTACCGCAGGCCTTGATCGAAGGGCTGGAGCGCAAGAACCTCACGATTGTGCATGCCTGGGGTATGACCGAGACCTCACCTTTAGCAGCACTGTCGAAGCTGCGCAGTGACCATCAAAACCTGCCAACGGAGGAGCAGTTCCGCATCCGGGCGAAGCAGGGGACGATCATTCCAGGCGTCGATTTCCGCGTTGTGAACATGGAAACAGGGGAGGAAGTTCCCTGGGATAACCAGAGCTATGGCGAGTTACAGGTGCGCGGGCCGTGGATTGCTCGTGCATACTACAGGGACAGCGAGTCCGGCGCAAAGTTTGCCGAGGGCTGGCTGCGCACAGGCGACGTGGCCGTGGTCGACGAAGATGGCATCCTCCAACTTGTCGACCGCACCAAGGACCTGGTGAAGTCAGGCGGTGAATGGATCTCGTCGGTCGAGCTGGAGAGCCTGATTATGGGCCATCCCAAAGTGCTGGAAGCCTGCGTAGTGGGCATACCCCATCCGAAGTGGGATGAACGTCCCCTGGCCTGCGTGGTCCCAAAACCCGATTTTGTGGGACAGATCAGCAAGGATGAGATTATCGAATACCTGCGCCCGCGCGTGGCGAAGTGGTGGCTACCGGACGATGTCGTTTTTGTGGAAGCCATTCCCAAGACAAGCGTGGGCAAATTTGATAAGAAAGTGCTGCGGAAGCAGTACGAGGCGCACAGCGCTGCCCAGAGCTGATCGGGTAAGAGTTGAGAGCAGGGCCGTGTTAGTTGCCCCTATCTTTGCGCCACGGCGTATCTGAGCGGCGCATCCAGCGACCATTATAGTATATATAGGTATCCTCGCGATTGAAGAACGAATCTGTCAGGTCGCATTCTTCCCATTGGCCGACTGTGCCTTCTGCACTGATTTTCTTCACCAGGTGATCTATGATAGCTGGTCCATCGCCGAGGTTTACGCCGGGAAAATGCTCTTCGTCGATATCCCCTTCGATTTCGACAAGCTTTGCAGCCTGCGTTCCGCGCAGGATGTAGTAAATATACATAGCGCACGTCCTCACTCTTTGATGCTACTGATAACTGATAGCTCTGCACTAACTCTATGATACGCTATATTTTCTTTTCTTTCACGTTTACCTTAATCGCGGCCAAGATCCCTGCCTTCAAACATGGGGATGAAAGCCGCGCCACCGACAGGTGGAAAAACCTGTACATTTGTTCTATTCCATGTTATACTGTGTTCAGCAGCAGCCCTCGGCGAAAGCCTTCGGGAGTTGTCACTAAAGTTGACCCCAAGTAGATTAGCGGGGATTTCTATCTTGCCCCGGCTGTTTTAAGTGGTTGCCTGACTCATTGGTAATACATGTATTGCATAACGATGGTATGTAATGATACACTTGAATGGTCGAGACAATGAGGCCGACCGATGTGTGCCGATGCCGGCGGATTTATTTTAGGTATTCTTAGTTATAGGTAGAAGCTCGCACCTATGCCATTTCTTTTGCTCACGTTTCTCGCCGTTGCCCTCGTGGTGACGATCATCGGCCTTTTCCTTTCTTCCAAAACCTGGTCAGGCGATGAACCAGCGGCGCATTATGCCGAGCGCAGCAAGTATCGTTTTACCGGGCCGGTACGTGCTCGCGTAGGAGCTGTATATCGTAGCACCGAGCCGGTACCCTCACGCGCGCTTGCGCGGAGCACAAGCACTAGCATACCAATGGTATTTGACCGTGGGCAGCGGTCCGATGGTTCGACTTCGCTGACTGTGATCGTCATCGGTCTGGTATCGGTGTTCATCCTGGGTCTCTACATGCTGCTGCACCTGCTCCCCAGCCACGCGCTCATCGGCTTCGTCCCATTCTATGGTGATACGTCTTCTGCTTCTTCATCCGGTTCCAATCAAACCACCTCTCAGCCGGCATACGCCGCATCGCAGGCCCTGCTGCGTCTAGGCCAGCTTGATCCAGGGCAATACGCTACTAGGGGCGAATATAACACCTGGGCATACTCGGCCTGTTCTGCTGCCTCGATGACCGAGGTGATCAATGCCTATGGTCATCACTACCGCATCACAGATATTTTGAAGGTAGAGGCTCGCCTGGGCGAGATTACGCCTGCGCTGGGGCTGCTGGAAGATATTGGAATCCAGCGCACGGTGGCGCAGTTTGGTTTCAAGACGACCTGGGGGCATAACCTCTCGCTGAGCCAGGTCATTGATATCGCGAACGGCGGTCGACCGGTGATTGTCAGCTTCCCCCCTTACAAGTACGAGGGCGGTCACCTGGTCGTGGTGACCGGGGGGAATGCCGAGTTTGTGTACCTGGCCGATTCATCTTTCTATGATCGCCACGTCCTGACCCATGCACAATTCTTGCAATGGTGGGGCGGCTTCACAGCGATTGTAACGCCGCACTGACACTCCCCCGCATCGAATGCAGGGGGTTCTTCCTTCATCCAGGGGGCTTGCCACTGTCCATCACTGGTCCAATGATAGAGGTCCCCTGTCCAGAAGCGTTTTACAGGGCAAGCCTGTCGGTTTCCAAGTGCCCCCCGGTACCGCCTCGAATGGACGAAAGCGCTTCTTGCAGGATATTCTTGGCTGCGTTGTGATCTCGGTCCAGCACCACGCCACAGCCAAGACAAATGTGTGTACGCACACTCAGAGATTTCTTGACCATCGCTCCACACGCTGAACACTTCTGGCTGGTGAACTGCGGTGGCACGGCAATCACCGGAATGTCATGCAGCAGGCCATAGTGCCTCACCCATCGGAGAAAGGTTCCCCATCCGGCATCGTGAATACTCTTGGCAAGGTGATGATTCCTCACCATGTTGCGTATCTGCAAGTGTTCATAGGCAATCAGGTCGTGAGATGAGATAAGCGTGCTTGCCGTCTTGCGGGCAAAGTCTTCACGCTGCCGTTGCACTTTCAGATAGGCTCTTGCCAGGTGCTTCCTGGCTTTCTTGCGGTTGCTGCTCTTCTTTTGCTTACGAGATACAGCACGATGCAGCCGTTTCAGCTTCTTTTCCGCCTTGCGATAATGGCGTGGGTTCTCAACAGTGCTGCCCTCGGAGTCGGTATAGTAGACTTTGAGTCCGACATCAATGCCTACTACGTTGCCAGTTGAGACATGCTCTACCTTCCGCTCTGCTTGCACGGCGAATTGAGCGTAATAGCCATCGGCACGATGCACAATGCGTACGCGCTTGATCTGCTTGGTGGGAAAGGCTGCAATGTGCTGTTTCTTGTTGCCCATGAGCCGCAATCGTCCAATACCACATCCATCAGTCAAAGTGATATGTTTCCCGTCAGGTTCCAACTTCCAACCTGTCTGCTTATACTCAATAGAGCGGTTATCATGTTGGAACCTGGGATAGCCCTTCTTCCCAGGCTTGTGGTTCTTGCAGTTGTCATAGAAGCGGGAGATAGCAAACCATGCCCTGTCAGCACTGGCTTGACGAGCCTGGGAGTTGAGACGAGTAGCAAAGAGATAGTCTTTCGCGAGTACAGCACAATAGCACTGCAAATCATTCTTGGAGATGCCACGCGCATCCATCCACAAGCGCAGGCACTTGTTACGGATGAACTGTACTATTCTGATAGCTTCATCGATAGCAGTGTATTGCGCTTTGGAGCCATCTAGCTTGTACTCAAAGATGAGCATGCTTACTCCTTTGCCTTTTGCCTCTTGATATGCTCTCGCACAGCCTGTACCACTTCACTGTTGATTGAGCGGTCATTGAGCACTGCCAGCCGTTTTAATTCGTTCACCAACTCAGATGGAAACCGAATGGTGATGCGAGTCTCATTGATCTTTTTCATAGTGACATTGTATCACCACAATGTCACTATATCAAGTGTTGTGCTGCTGCGGCAGCGGGCTATTCATCCCTAGCATGAATGACCAGAGCTTTCTAGCCCGTCCTCTGTAAGGTTGTTATCACATTTCCTGGTCTTTTTCTTCTTTGGGGACGTAGAGTTTGATCCTGCGGAAGGCCTCGGCGTACTGCATATCCAGGCCCTTCTTCTCCTTAGCCGCTTTGGCGGTTTCAGCGCACCATTTGCGCGTTGATTCGAGCATGTCGGCCTCTGGGCCGAACTGGGTGACGTGGCACTGTAAGCCCTTAGCTTTAAGATCAATGGTCTCCGTTATGTCGATGTAGGTGTTGTCCTTGCCGGAGAAGAAGAGATAGAGTTCGTGGATACGGCAGGGTGGTAAGCCTTCCGCCAGCAGTTCACGATATGAACGGGGGTTGCCTACCGCGGGAAAGATTGCATCAAGGACGATGCTGCCTGTTGCCCGGTGGTCGGGGTGATTCAGGTAGGCCGTCTGATCAGGTTTCTCGTCGGGGTCGGGCGCGAAGATGTGCTGCGACGGATCGTGCGTGAGGACAACGCGCGGGCGATATTTGCGAATGAGCCTGACAATGGCTTTGCGCGCCTCCTCGCTGTTGGTGAGGTGGCCGTCAGAGAAGCGCAGGAACTCTACTGTCTGAATGCCCAGCACTTCGCAGGCCATGCGCTGCTCCTGCTCGCGTGTGAGCATCAGGTCTGTATCTATGAGACTGGGAACTTCGCTGCCCTCAGCGCCATCGGTCATTACTACCCATACGATTTTTTTCCCCTGTTTGGCCCACAGTGCGCTGGTACCGGCGGCAGCAAAGTCGTTGTCATCGGGGTGCGCACCGATCACCATGGCCTCGTAATTGGGCTCTGTCACTACTGCCAATGCGCCAGGGGCTTTTCTATCTGCCATTATTAAACCTCTCTATGAAATCTACACGGAAGCTTGCTCAGTATAGGATGTGGGGGAAGCGGGTGTCAAGTTGAGCTGATTTCTACAGAGCAAGATTTTGCAAGACCTATGAAACGTCGAGCACTTGTTGAAAGGCAGCAATTACCTCCTGCGGGGCTATGGAGCGGCCTACCAGGGTGTCCAGTCCAGCAGCGCGTTCGAGTAATTCGACGCGCAGGAGAGTTTGTTCCTCGGGCGTGTGTCCCAGCAATTGGGCCAGCGTTTCGGTCTCCCAGTGGAGTAACACACCTGCCTGTAGCAGGCTGCCCGTACGGCGGCGAATCATGTCGAGGCCTACGACTTTACGCTGGCCTACGACGACCTCGTAGGGTGAGAATGCGCCGTAGCAGGAGCGGCACAGGATAGACTCGCGAGCGCGAGTCTCGTCGCGTTTGAGCAGCGCGCGCTGCTCGTGCGCTTCCACCGGTGGTATTGCGCGCGCCTGGATGCCGAATTGCGCCAGCGCTGCTGCCCATGCCTCGCCGAGCCAGCGATATGACTCCACCAGATCGGGCAATACCAGGGGATGGTCAGGTGGCAGCGCAACATCCAGGCCTAGTAGATGTGGCCCCACCAGCACGGCTGTTCCACCTGCCCGCCGGTGATAGATGGGCAGGTGTAGGCCCGCGAGTGCCGCGTGATTGAGAACGGTGTCCTGCTGCGAGAAGCCAAGCACGAGTCCCTGCGACTCCGCCATAGACCAGTAGAGCGTTGGTGAATCGCCTGCGGCCATAGCGGAGAGCAGCATCTCGCTCTGCTCGATATGGTGCTGCTGATCAGCAATGGTGAGCGGCAGGATATGCCAGTTACGTTGAAGAGCGTACGGATTCGGCAAGGCTTTTCTCCGCCGGGGCGCGCAGCGCCCCGGCAACAATGGCGGCGACCAGGCTCAGGACTGCACCGGCGAGCAGGGCGATGGGTGCACCGAACAGGTGCGCTAGCCCGCCGGTGAACAGGTTACCCGGTGGGACGCTGCCGGCGAAGACCATCATATAGACGCTCATTACCCTGCCGCGCAGGCGGTCGGGGGCTACGGTCTGTACGATCGTGTTGGCGGTTGCTGAAAAGGCAATCTGTGCGAAGCCCACGCCTGCTATGAGTACGAGCGAAAGCAGGTAAAGGTGCGAGAGGGCAAAAAGGATCTCGAGCACACAGAATATGCCTATTCCGTACAGCAGCCAGGTCACGCCCGGCCTGCGATTACTCCAGGCCAGCCAGAGCGCTGAGCAAAGTGAGCCGAAGCCGAAGGCGGAGGAGATGAAGCCGAAGCCTACGGCTCCCACATGTAGAACATCCGTCGCGAACAGGGGCAGTACAACATTGAAGTTGATGCCGAACAGGGATACCACACCTATGACTGTAATAATGAGCAGGATGGAAGGAGTGCGCGCGACGTACGCCAGTCCCTCGCGCAGGCTCTGCAAGGTACCCTGCCCTTGGGCATTCTTTTCCGTGGGGGTACGCTTCACCTGGGCATAGAGGGTGCTGTTGTCGATCAAGAACAATCCGATAATGACCGGGATGAAACTGAGCGCGTTCAACAGGAAGAGCGGAGCGACCCCGAGCCAGGCAATGATGAGCCCACCAAGGCCGGGGCCAAGGATGCGGGCCATGTTGAACAGCGAGGAGTTGAGGGCGATAGCGTTTGGTAAGTCCTCGCGCCCTACCATTTCAACGACGAAAGCCTGGCGGGTGGGCATATCGAACGAGTTGGTGAGGCCAAGCAAGCTGGCCAGGACCAGTACATGCCAGAGGCGCACTTCACCAGTAGCGACGAGTATCCAGAGCACGAACGCCTGGAGCGTTGCGAATGATTGGGTGAAACGCAGCACCGTGCGCTTCGGCAGGCGGTCGGCCAGCACACCACCAAAGAGTGAGAGTATCAATACGGGTAAAAATTGCAGCGCTCCTACCAGGCCGAGCAGCCAGGCGCTGTGAGTCAGCTCCAGCACGAGCCAGGCCTGGCCGGTGGTTTGCATCCAGGTGCCGATCAACGAAATAAGCTGGCCGGTCCAGAAGAGACGAAAATTGCGGTGGCGGAGGGCCAGAAAGGCGCGCAGCACCCCCCTGACCTGGTCCTTGTGCTCGAACTCAGCGAGGGCTGCGGTAGCCCCTCCCTGGCTTTGAGGAAGTGTTTGCATATGAGTCCAATCTAGATTTGAATATATCAGTAATTATTTATTGGTTTTTTAGTAATTCGCTGCGGTCGCGTTTATGATGTTCCAATTTCGCCAGGAGCGATGCACGCATCTGCTCCAGGCCGTCGATTTTTTGTTCAATAAGGTGAAGCTGGCGCTGTATCAGTTCGTCAGCACGGTCCAACTGAGCTACTTTTGCTGCAGCTTCAGTTTCCTGCCTGTACGCGACTTTGATCTGCCCGCGCTCATCCTCGGCATCCAGTATTTCACGGATATCCGCCAGGGAGAAGCCAAGCAGGTCACGCAGTTTTTTAATGCGCTCCAGGTGCTGGACGTCGTCTTCGCTATACAGCCGGTAGTTTCCTTCGGTCCGGCCTGTAGGCGGCAGGAGACCAACCTCTTCGTAGTACCTGAGTGTGCGCTTGGTCAGGCCTGTACGCGTTGCCACTTGCTCGATGCTATACACGCGCCGGGCAGGTGCCTCGCCTGAATTGGGTATTGTGTTTTGTTGTGCGTCTGCAGAGACCATTTTATGTTTATCCTTCCCACGAGTGGGATGAAAGTAGTGATTTCAGGAGGAAGTGTTTACATTATACCACAAGCTTACCGTTTACGTCAATGTGAGTTTTCCGAGATCGACCCATATTGAGTTGAAGGATCAAACACCTGCTGACAGAAACACATTTGCCAAATGGAAGGAAAATGGATAGAATAGCTGCAAATCACCGTTGTCTACGAAGAATTCGTTGCTGCCTATGAGCAAACAGCCATCCAGATTCTCCATGAACTTCGTGTTCCAGTTCCTGAACCATTGCAGTTTGCTCCCAGGAGGATGAGACGGCAAGCTGATGTGCTTTCTGAAGAGTGGACGCAGCACTATCACGAACTCAAGCGTGCATCACACTCCTCATCAGCTCTTGCTTGAGGAAAGTGGCGACCCTCTTGAGGGAAAGAGGGGGAAGCCCCTTTTTAGCTCAGGCCTGCGATGTTCTGCTAGTCTGTTGCCTTCCATACCTGCACGTTGGTATCCTCGGCGCAGGAGACGATGATCCCGCCGGTGCTGGCATTCAGCACGTATACCGGGCCTGATCCGCTGGCTATCGCGAGATAGCGGCCATTGGGGGACCAGGCTATCGGCGCACTCCCGCTCACGCTGAGTTTCTGTTTTTGCGTAGCTACATCCCAGACGCGCACCGTCCGGTCAGTTCGATTCGAGGCGATGGAGGTGCCGTCAGGTGACCAGACAGCGCCTTCTCCTCCGGTCGCATACGCATAATCGTGTTGTTTGAGCTCATGCTGGCCGGTGAACGCGTCCCACACATGCAGCGTCTGGTCGAAGCTGGCCGAGACGATCCTTTGCCCATTGGGCGACCAGTTGGTGGTGTCTACCCAGTTGCTGTGACCTGTATAGACATAGACAGTGTCGCCTATGGCGCTGGCAGGCGCGGCAGCGGCAGGAGTGAGTGTGGGCGAAGGCGTGAGTGTAGGCGATGAGGAAAGGAGCGTGATGCGTGCCACGAGGGTTTTCTTCGGAGCAAGCGCCAGCCAGCCCAGGCACTCGCCGCCTGGTTGACGTATGTTACGACGTTGGCGAGGGGGACGTGGGCGCCTTCGGGATGGCGCTGGCGCAGGTTACCGTGTGGGGCATAGCTCATTACGAGAAAAGGGATGCCTTCTTGGAGGCCGAAGTCCTGCACCTGGATGATGTGCGGGTGGTGAAGATGAGCGATGAACTGGGCCTCACGCAGGAAGTCCTGCTGTTCCTCCGCGTTAAAAAAGTGGATCTGGAGGATTTTGATCGCGTTATAGGTGTGCAGGTAGATATGCTCGCACAGGTAGACATCGGCGAAGCCGCCAGAGTCGAGAGGGGCGTGTGAAATTCGAGCAAACCTCCGGGTGATTGCCAGTCATGCTACAATAGCAGGGGACCGTATCCCGGTCACTTCTGATGCAAGGGAAATTCTTATGCATGACACCCTAGCACCCCTGGTGGAGAGGGCAATGATGGGCAACCGGCGCCCGCTTGAATTCTACTTGCGCGAGCAGAGTCGCCTGCCGGGGCAGCGTGCAAACCTGGAGTTGATGAACGACCTGAGTCACCTGCTCGCCGTGCTGACACAAGAGCAACCTGATAACGTGCGGGCATTGTTGCATCACCTGATCCATCACCATTACAAAGGGGTCGACAGTAATACCCCCGATGAGTTCGTGATGCTCTGCGGGGTCGTTTCTTTTGGTGCGTGCGCTGCCGTCAGGCCTGAGTGGCGAGGCGAAACCATCGAGTTTCTGAATGATTGCGCCCGCAGCAGCTCCTGGCGGGTGCGAGAAGGCGCGGCGATAGCCTTTCAGCGCCTGCTGCAGGTGGCCCCGCAAGAAACGCTGCACCACTTAACCGGCCTGGCGTGTACGGGGGACTACTGGCAGCAGCGCGCAGCAATCGCGGCAGTGGCTGAGGCAGCGCTGCTCAACGCGCCCGAAACGGTCAACGGGGCGCTGGACATACAGCGTGTCGTACTGGAGCGCTTGCACCTGGCTCCTTCTGCCGAACGCAAACGCGAGGATTTCCGGGGACTGCGTAAGGCATTGGGCTATACGCTGAGCGTAGTAACGGCGGCAGCGCCACAAGAAGGCTTTGCCTTGATGCGCGATTGTGCCGGGTGGGGCGATGCAGATATCGCATGGGTCCTGCGCGAGAACCTGAAGAAGAAGCGGCTGGCGAAATTTACTGACCATAGTAGAGAGTTGAGCAGGCTTCTGGATGGGGAATCAGAAGTGTAGCTTTGACACACCATTTGTTCTCTTCTACAATTGGCATAGTATCAATCTGTTCCATCTTAACACAACAGGACGACAAATATGACACTTCCACCCGGTCCAAAGCCCAGGCCAGTAGTAGGCAACCTCCTGGAATTCCGTAAGGCGCAACTTGCCTTTGTGACCAGCTTGCAGCGGGAGTACGGCAAAGCCAGCACGTTTTATTTTGGTTCTACTCCGATGGTGTTGTTTACTACACCGGAGGCGGTACGCTATGTGCTGGTTGAGCACGCCAGGGATTTTACTATACGCGAGATAACACAGGGGCTGCGGCGGCTGCTCGGTGATGGCCTGCTGACGACTGACGGTGATTTTCACCAGCAGCAGCGTCGCCTGATGTTGCCGGCTTTTCATCGCAAACGCGTCGAGAGCTATCGCGACGCGATGGTTACCTATACCGAACGTATGGTGCACCGATGGCAGCCGGGCTGGCAGGTCAACATCGCGGCAGAAATGCAGCGCCTGACATTGGAGATTGTCGCCAAAGCGCTCTTCAACGTGGATATCTCGCAGGAGAGCACTACGCTTGGGAAAGCCTTTAACGATGTGCGCGAGTTTCCAGGTCGCCGTCGCTTTTCGTTTCGCAGTTGGCGCATCAACCTGCCCTTCACGGTTTATGGCAGGTACGTGCGGGCAAAGGCCGTGCTGGATAAGACAGTATACGATATTATCGCACAGCGACGCTCGACGGGCGAGGATGCGGGTGATGTGATATCGATGCTGCTGGCTGCGCGAGACGAAGATGGCGCTGCCTTGAGCGATGTACAGGTGCGCGATGAAATCATGACGTTATTTGCAGCAGGCCACGAGACAACTGCCAACTCACTCACCTGGACTCTCTATCTCCTCTCGCAGCACGCGGAGGAACGGGATAAGCTGCTGGTGGAGCTGCAGAGCGTGCTGCAAGGGCGCGCACCTACGGTAGAGGACCTGGGGCGGCTGCCCTATCTTGAGATGGTCATGAAGGAATCGATGCGCCTGTTCCCACCAGCCTGGATGGTAGGGCGGCGCGCGCTGAAAGACTACGAGCTGGAAGGCTATCACCTGCCCACGGGCAGTTTTGCCGTGCTGAGTCCCTGGGTGATACACCACATGGCTGAGTACTTTGTCGAGCCAGAGCGTTTCTGGCCGGAACGGTTTGACCCGGCGGCAGGCGAAAAACATCCATCTTCCGCTTACTTCCCATTTGGCGCGGGGCCGCGTATGTGCATCGGGGCAACATTTGCCATGATGGAGGCGCGGCTGCTGCTGGCAACGATCATGCAGCGCTATAGTCCGGCGCTGGTGCCGGGGCATCGCGTCGAGCCAAGACCGATGGTGACATTGCATGCAAAATTCGGCATGCAGATGGTGCTGGTGCCGACGAAGAAGATGGCGGTAGTCGGTTAGAATTGGGCTGCCTGGTTTGTGTTATGATGTACGCATGACTGCGCCATCTTATTATGCTATGACGATGCCGGGACTGGAGACGCTGGCCTTCAGCGAGGTCCGCGCTCGCGTGCCCGACGCCGAACTGGTGAAGTTCGCACGCGGCATAGCAGTTTTTCGCACGGCGGCCCGGCCGGGCAATTTGATGGAACTGCGCACGGTTGAGGATGTCTTTGTCACCCTGGCACATCTCACGAGACTGGGACATGGACCCGATGCTTTGCATGTGCTCCACGGTGCCACCCTGAATGCCGACCTTGACAGCGCCCTGGCTGTATGGCGGCGCGCACATAAAGTGGCGAAGCCGCAAACGTGGCGTGTGGTCAGCCAGAAGTCTGGTTCGCATGACTTCCGGCGTTTAGATGCGGGTGAGGCGGTAAGCGATGCATTGCGGCGCACTTTACCGCGCAACATGCATCGTGTGGCCGATGACGCCGACCTGGAGTTCTGGCTCTGGCTCTCCGGCAGTGAGGCCTTGATCGGGCTGCGTTTGAGCGATGCGACGATGCGCCATCGCACATATAAACGAGAACATTTACCGGCATCGCTGCGGCCGACGGTCGCTGCTGCCATGGGCTGGCTCGCGCGCCCGGCACAGGAAGATATTGTGCTGGACCCGCTCTGCGGCGCAGGCACGGTGCTGATCGAGCGAGCATTACTGACGCCTTTGCAACAGGCGCTGGGCGGCGATATCCGTGGCAGGGCCGTGGAAGCGGCCCGCCGCAATGCCCGCTCGGCGGGTATCGAGGCGAGCTGGCGCGTGTGGGATGCGCGATCGCTCCCGCTGGAGGCGGCCAGCGTCACCCGCATTATAACGAATCTACCATTTGGCAAGCAGGTCGGCACGCGCGAAGTCAACGCTGATCTCTATGGCAAGTTGATCAGGGAGTTCGGGCGCGTGCTCAGCGCCAATGGCGTGCTGGTGACGCTCACCAGCGATGACCGGCTCTGGGACTCTCTGTTGCGCAAGTGTGACTGGCGCGTGATCAAGAAGGTTGTGCTGGTTGTGCTAGGTCAACCTGCCAGCATTTTTGTTGCCGAACGAGCGTAACGATCAGCATATAGTAAGAGGAGGATTTACTTTTGGCAGCGACAACAACCGATTTCTACAACGGCATGGTTATACGTTTCAATGGTGAATTGTACACGGTAGTCGAGTTTCATCATGTGAGCCCAGGAAACTGGCGCGCTTTCGTGCGTACGCGCCTGAAGAACCTGAAAAATGGGCGTGTGATCGAGCATCGTTTTCGTGCGGGTGAAGAAGTTGAAGACGTACGCGTTGAACACCAGAGCTGGCAGTTCCTGTACGTCGATGGCGATGATTATATCTTTATGAATACAGAGACCTTCGATCAGCAGCCGCTGCCGAAAGAGATGCTCGGCGATGCTGTGAAGTTCCTCAAGGAGCAGGATGTCGTGGAGATGCTGATGGATGGGGAGAGGATCATCGCGGTCGAGCTGCCGAACTTCCTGGAGCTGGAGGTGGTGAGTGCTGAGCCGGGTGTACGCGGCGACACTGCAACTAATGTTACCAAGCCGGCGACCCTGGAGACGGGCGCCGTGGTGAATGTGCCCCTGTTTATCAATCCGGGCGATAGAATTCGCATTGATACGCGCTCTGGGCAGTATGTCGAGCGGGTGAAGTAGACAAAGACCTCATTGGTACAAAAGTGTCTCTTGTATTAAGTATATAATGTATGGCAGTGCCGGGTTTCCCGGCGCGTGCTCTATGTCGCCCTGCTCTCGCTTCTTGCGATGGGAACGGGGAGGAAGGAGAGAGAACGAAAAGAGCATAAGAAGCGGTCTAAAGCACTCTGACCCCGTCCATGCGCGGTCAGATGTGAGCGAATAACCACGTGTTGGCCGATCTATTTCTCATTTTTCAGCAGGCTGGAGTTATTGTGCGATATGACCCAAAGCAACAAAAAATTTAAAGATGCCAAAAACTGTTTTCGTCCTAGAGTTGTTTTTCGATGCCATACTAAATGTTGTGTAATGGCACATAGTAGAAAAGGCTGGAAGCTAGGCCCGGATTGGGTTTAACACCTTCTCGCTGCACATCATTACACAAAAATCGAGATGGCATCCTCTACCACCTGCTTGTTTCCTTTCCCTCGTTACACAACTTTCGATACCGTTGGTGAATTCGGGAACATGGTTAGGCGGCCTCTTTTGGAGCTAGAGCGGCGAAGCGAGAAATTCTTGTTTTCTCCGTCTCTACCCCTATCAAGAAGTCATCGAGACGAATAAGATTAATGGCGGCAGCAGT
>WNGP01007824.1_pt1 | contig 15306 bp, 17 predicted proteins | sample 5407671 | NCBI WGS metagenome assembly WNGP01 (sample SAMN13153381, study PRJNA577476) | soil metagenome | isolation source: 40 cm soil or saprolite under Garry oak tree replicate 2 | place: USA:California | collected 2016-06-15 | reverse complement strand
TCGACTCGCCCCATTCGGGTCGGGCCTGCGCGGCGACGAGCTCGTACTGCGCCACCAGATCGCGCCACTGGGGATGGAGGGCGATCAGGTCGGTCACGATCCGCTTTACGAGTGGCAGGGTACGGTTCGCTTCGGCGAGCGTAAAGTATTTGCGAGACACGGGACAAATCTAGACGCACAGACGCGTAGACGCACAGGGGAGAACAGCTGGAGTCGGCAGGTCTACCTGCTGGCTGGCATCTGTTCACCCCTGTGCGTCTGCTGCGTCTGTGCGTCTAGTTTGTCGTGCGTCTGTGCGTCTAGTCGTGTAGGTCCTAAGTGTAGTTCCTACTCCCGAACGATCACTATGCCCTGAATGAATTCAGGATGGGGAATGAACCCAACCACACGCTTATTCCAGCCGCTCGATCCTGTATCCCTCGAGCTCGGTATCGAGCGTCACCACCACCGTATCCTGACGCGCATGCGTCTGCACCTTGCACGTCTTCGGGTCGTGCCCTGCCGCCACACAGTCCATGACGATGTCGCGATCGGAGATCGTTCCCAGATAACGGCGATCCTTGGGATTGTCCACCACCGGCACGACCGAGATGTCCTTGGCGCGCATCAACAACGCCACCTCGGCGCTGGTGGCGCCGGCGGCGGCGACGTACGGCTCCGGGATCATGATTTCGCGAGCGAGCATGGCGCGTAATGTATCAGCTATGTTCATGTTTGGGGGGGTTGCCATGCCAATCACGGAACGCGAGCTGAAGGATCTGGTCGCGGCTGGGGTGATCGACGCCGGCACCGCCGAGCGCATCGCCACTCACCTCGCGAGCGCGGGCGCCGAGCGGCCCCGCTTCGATCTCACTCACACCGCTTATTACCTCGGTGCGCTCGTCGTGATGTCCGCATTGGGGTGGTTCATGAACGAGGCGTGGGCGCGCTACGGCGGCTGGGTGCTCACGATCATCGCCGTCGCGTACGCGGTCGCGTTCACCGTCGCCGGGGAGTCCCTGTGGCGCCAGCCCGGTCTCAGACAGCCCGGCGCACTGCTGTTCACCCTAGCGGTCTGGATGACGCCGCTCGCGGTGTTCGGGATCCAATACGCGCTGGGATGGTGGCCACGGGAAGCGCGGTCGAGCTATCAAGAGTATTACCCGCAAATCAGCGGCAGCTGGGTCGTCATGGAGGCGGCCACGATCGTGGCTGCCGCCGTGGCTCTGAAGCTGCGGCCGTTCCCGTTCCTCACCTTCCCGCTAGCCTTCGCGTTGTGGTTTCTGTCGCTCGATCTCGCCGCCCTGCTCATCGGGTCGCACGACCCCGTCGCATTCGAGCAGAAGCAGCTGATCACGCTGCTGTTCGGCGCCACCGTGCTTGGCGTCACCTACCTGCTCGACCGCCGTACGGACCAGGACTACGCCTTCTGGCTATACCTGTTTGGTCTGGTCGCGTTCTGGGGCGCGCTAACCTACGACGGGGTGGGGAGCGTCGGGTACTGCTTCATCAACCTCGGACTCATGCTCGTGGCCGTGCTGCTGCAGCGCAAGACCTTCATGGTGTTCGGGGCGATCGGCGTGTACTCGTACCTCGGCCACCTGGCGTTCGACGTGTTCAAGAACTCCCTGCTCTTCCCGGCGGCGCTGACCGCGCTGGGCGTCGCGATCATCGCGGCCGGCGTGTGGTACCGAAGCCGCGAAGCCGCGGTGGAGGCGGCCCTGCTTCGCATCCTGCCGGGTGCCGTGCGCCGAACGCTGCCGCGCTACCGGGCGGCCTAGGCGAGCGCAGCGCGGGTCTTCTGGTACCCGGCCTCGAGGTAACGCTCGGCACCGTCCACCGCGAAGGTCGCTTCCCGCTCCGCCACCGCGCGTACCATCACGAGCCGGGGCGCGTCTTTGGGCCAATCAGCGATCGCGCGCTCCGTCTGCGCCGCCATCATGACGCGGATCGCTTCGCCGTGCGCCCGCACCAGCGGCGGGATCGGAGCTTGCTTCGCCGCCGGCGGCTCGTCGAACCCGGGACCCACGTCCACCGCCACCACCAGATCCGCCGGGATCCGCCGCGCCACGTCGATCGGCACCACGGCCCGTAGGCCACCGTCCCCCAGCCGGCGTCCGTCGATCGACTCAGGCGGCAGGTAGAGCGGCAGCGCACAGGAGGCGTACAGGACGTCGATCAGCGCGGCAGTATCACCCAAATGGACCGGGGCTGCATTGACATTGTGTAGGGGCGCAGCATGCTGCGCCCCTACGTCGCGCGATCCGGACATTCCGAGTTGCGCGCCGAACAGCACCAGCTCCCCCGAATCGAGGTCCGTCGCCGTGATCGTGAGGGGGATCTGCAGCTCCGCGAACCGCGTGGCGGGAACGAGCCGCGCGATCGTGCGCTTCAACGGCTCGGGCTTCAAGATGTTCCCGGCGAACACGCCCTTCGCGAGCGACCAGGCGTCGAGGGCCGCGAAGTCCTTTTTCTGGAGCGACAGCGCGATCTCGACCAGCCGGTCGTAGGTCGACCCGGCGGCGAAGGCGGCGCCGATCACCGCGCCCATCGAGGTGCCGACGATGTGGGTCACCTGTAGGGGCGCAGCATGCTGCGCCCCTACCTCGAGGAGGGCTTTCCACGCCCCCGCATGAGCGAGCGACTTGGCGCCGCCGCCGCCGAAGACGGCGACGACTCTATTCACCGGCGCCCGTGTCGTATCTCCGATCCATCACTCGACTGGCGCGCCGTTTCGAAGCCCGGTCATACCTCCGCTTCTCGTCGGGCGTCTCGGGTACGATCGGCGGCACCTGGGTGGGCACGCCCTGCTCGTCGAGCGCGACGTAGGTCACGTAGCACGAGTTGGTGTGCCGCTTCACGCCCGTGAGCACGTTCTCGGCGATGATCTTGACGCCCACTTCCATCGACGAGCGGCCGGCGAAGTTGACGCGCGCGTACGCGGTCAAGAGCTCGCCCACGTGGATCGGCTCCTTGAAGTCCACCTTGTCAACCGATACGGTGACGCACGGCTTCGAGGCGTGGCGGATCGCGGCCACGGCGGCCACCCGGTCCACGAGCGACAGAACCACGCCCCCGAACACGTTCCCCATGATGTTCGCGTGCTGCGGCATCATCAGCTCGGACATGATCGTCTCCGAATCGCGGGGATGCTTCGGCTGCATCAGTAGTCCACCGGCCGCAGGTAGAATTCGCCGATCGCCGTCTGGGACATCATCGCCACGGTCGGGAGGCGGCGCTTCCAGTGGGTCGATTCGAGCCGCCCGGCGACTTTCGCCACTTCCTCCGGTGTGAATCCGCGCGCCACCACCTCCGCCGGCTTCATGCCGCGGATCAGATAGTAGAGAATGCGATCGACTTTGTCATAGCTGATGCCGTAGTCCCCCTCGGTCGTTTGCCCAGGGACCAGGTCGGGCGTGGGCGGCTTCCGGAGGATCACCTCGGGAACGCCCACGTGGCGCGCCAGGGCGCGCACCTGCGTCTTGAACAGGTCACCCAGCGGGTTCACGGGCGGCGTGTCGTCGGCGTGCCAGGTGAAGTAGCCAAGCAGCCGCTCCGACTTGTTGCTGGTCCCGATCGGTAGGGCTTTGTATTTCGCCGACAAATCGAACAGCACGATCATGCGCTCGCGCGCCATCACGTTGCCGCGGCGCGTAGGATCGGCGTCGCCGTTCTGGTCCACCTGGGAGAGATAGCCGTCCACCGCGGCGGTGATGTCGACCGTGACCGCCTGGATGCCGAGCGTCTGAGTCACGAGCTGTGCGTGATCGAGGCTCTCCGGGGAGGAGGTCCTGTACGGCATCCGCACGCCGATCAGGTTCTCTTTACCGAGTGCTTCAAGCGCGAGGAACGCCGTGAGCGACGAGTCCACCCCGCCCGAGAGCCCCACGATCCCCTTGGTGAACCCGCGGCGCCGGACGATTTCGTCTTTTAAGAAGCTGACCAGCCACCGCCGAGCCAAGTCAGCATCGATCTGCAGCGGGTCTCCTTCCTCCACCCCGCGCCCCACCACGTGGAGCTTAGGAGCAGGGAGCGGGGAGCGGGGAGCACTACCGTTCGTCGCAGGGTCGAACTTCACGGCGGCCCGCTTGCGAGTCCTGCTCCCTGCTCCCTGCTCCCTGCTCCCGAGATTCTTGATCAGATGCGGGAGATTGACTTCCAGATCCGCCAGCAGCGGCGCCTCCGCTCTCGCGCTCGTGATCTCCTCGAAGTCGACATCGTAGGTCAGCACCGCTTCCTCGAACAAGGGCCCTCGCACCACGATCTCACCCGCCGGGCTCACGACCACCGAGCCGCCGGGGAAGCCCTTCCCACCCTCGAACCCCACCAGGCTCGCGAACGCCACCCACACGCCGTGCTCGTCCGCGATGCCCCGCAGGATGCGCTCCCACCGCACGACGCTCGCCGGCAGCCGCGTGCCTTCCTCGTCCATCCCCGTGCCGCGCGCCGGCGACGCGCTCGGCACGATCACGAGCTGGGCCCCCTGGAGCGCGGCGATCGTGCCCGCGAGCGAGTGCCACGCGTCCTCGCAGATCAGGATCGCAGCCCGACCCCACCTGGTGTCGAACGCCCGGATCTCGCGGCCGCGATCCACGAACCGCTCCTCATCGAACACCCCGTAAGTCGGAAGGAACACCTTGCGGTGCACGTGCCGGATACCGGGTGAGGCATTACCGGATGAGGCGTGACCGGGTGAGGCGTTACCGAGGGAGGCGTAAAGACAAGAGTTGTAAAAGTGGTTCTGGAAGACCTCGTAGAACCCGATGGCCACGTCCACGGGCGGGGCTCCCGCGGCCTCGTGCTCCACGGTGAGGTCGCGGAACAACGTCCCCGCCGTGACGGCCACGTCGCGCACCCCGCCCTCCACGAAGTAGCCCGACGTGGCGGTCTCGGGAAAGACCACCAGGTCCACCGGCGGGTCGAGTTTGGCGATCTGCGCCAGCACGCCGCCGATCTTCTGGAGATTCGCGCCGTAGTCGCCCTTGGTGGGGCGGAGCTGCGCGATGGCGAGGCGGGGCATAGCCTAAAGATAGGGCGGCACAGGGCGGCAGGGGCGGCAAAGGGGCTACGGCGCGCCTGCCGCCCTCTGCCGCCCATTGCCGCCTATTGCCGCCCAACTCAACCCGTACGCCCCCACCAGCATCGCCAGCGCCGCGGCGACGAGTTTGGGTTGCGCCCGCGCCGTGCCCACGAGCAGCGCCGTGTATACCGCGACGAACAACAGGGGCACCCAAGGAAAGCCCGGCACGCTGAACGGCGCCGGCCCGTCGCGCGAGCGCAGCCGGAACAGCGCGATCACCGCCCAGGAGTCGATCACCAGGACCTGGACGATGGCCAGGCCCAGCAGCAGCTCGAAGGTCCCGGTGGCGGCGAGCGCGATGGCGAAGACGCCGATGGCGAGCATCGCAATCCACGGAGTTCCCCCCGCATTGACGCGGGCGAGCGCGGCAGGGGCGAGGCCGTCGCGCGCCAGGCCGAACAGGACGCGCGGTGTCACGAACACGTTCCCGTTCAAGGACGCGAGCACCACGAGCAGTGCCAGCCCGGCGACGAGCGCCCCGCCCCGCGCCCCGACGAGCGTGCCTATGACGTCCGCGGCCACCAGGTTCGAGGCGGCGATCCGCTCGAGCGGCAGCACCTGGAGGAACGCGGCGTTGAGCGCCAGATAGAGGACGGCGGTAGCGACGAGCCCGCCCAACAGCACGCGCGGTAGCGTGCGGCTCGGGTCCACCACTTCGCCGGCGATCTTCGCGAGATCGGGGTAGCCGTAGTAGGTCCAGATGACGGGGTGTGCGGCCAGCGCGACCGCGACCCATACACCCCAGCCCACCGGCGCGCCGGGGAGCGCACCGTGCCAGCCCGCCCCCGTCCCCCGCGCGAACGCGATCACCACCACGCCGCTCAGCGCCAGCAGCTTCGCCGCGGTCACCACGTTCTGCACCCACCGCCCCGACGCGACGCCCACCAGGTTGATCGCGGTGAACAGCGCGACCAGTCCCGCGCCGAGCGGCGCGGTGAGCGCGGAGGGCCAGCCGGAGAGCCGCACCAGGAACTCCCCCGCGGCCACGCCGATCGCGGCGATCGCCACGCCGTTAGTGCCCAGGGCCTCGACCCAACCCACCACGAAGCCGGCGCGGGAGCCGAACGCCTCGCGCACGAACGCGTACTTGCCGGCGGCGGAAGGTTGGCGCGTGGTGAGCTCGGCGAAGCACAGTGCGCCGAGGAACGCCAGCCCGGCGCCCAGCACCCAGACCACGAAGGTGAGCCCCGGGCGGCCGAGGCGCGCGGCCACGATGCCCGGCGTGCGGAAAATCCCGGCGCCGACGGTCATCCCCACTACCATGGCCAGTCCGTCGGCCAGCCGCAGCGAGCGCTTGAGGTCGGTCATACAGGACGGGGCGTGTGCACGGAACGGGAATGTGCACGGAAAAACGTAGGGGCGCAGCATGCTGCGCCCCTACATGACAACACCGCGGATCTTTCGCAGCTCGCCCGCCGCGGTCACCACCACTCGAACCACCCGAACCACCCGACGCACGCGGAGCGCTCCGCTCACCGCCGCCGCGCCGCTCCGGAGCGGCCTGCCCGCCGTCACCATTCCCGCCTCCACCCCCGCCCCGCCGCTCGGGCTCGCGCGCCGAGGGCGCAGCGCGGTCGGAACGATCGCCGCGGTCGCGCACCGGGAACGTCGCGGGCCGGTCGCGGCCGTCACGCTGCATCGCATCACGCTCGCGCACCGACGTCGCGTCGGGGCGCCGCCGCGTGGCCAGCGCGCCATCGGGGACGCGGAACCTGGGGCCCACGCCACCGACTGCGGCGTTGGCGCCGGCCCGGTCCCTGAAGGGGATCTGGAAGCCGGTACCCGTGCGCACGCGGTTGATGAACAGGCCGCGAGGGCGGTTGTAGAACGCGTACCCGCCGCCGTAAAACCGCGGATACCGGTACCCGTAATAACCGTAGCCGAAGGGCCGGTAGAAGATGGGATCGTAGCAGCCGAACGAATCGTAGTAGAACGGATCGTAGCAGTTGCCGTAGTAACCGTAGCCATAGCGGTACGGCCAGCCCCAACCGTAGCCGAAGCTCAGCGCCGTGTAGTGGGGATAGTACGAGTTGTAGTAGGCCCGCGCCGACGCGACCACGTACGTGACGCCGTCGTAGTCGAAGCGTCCCTCTGTGGTCATCCGCTGCAGCATGTCGAGCAGCGCCGCTTCCTTGTCGTCCCCCGCCTGGCGCGCGTCGAGCACGCGATAGTCCCAGTGGTCGCCGCGCACGAAGTCGTCGAACTTGAACGGCGTGGTCGACCGGGCGGCGAGCACCAGCCCGGAGCCCTCGCGATCGTCCACGAAGAACGCTTCACGATCGCCCCGGCCGCGCACCTCGATGGTCTCGTGGCCGCGCACGAAGTTGTCGTTGGACGGGTCGAGCGGGAACAGCACCCGCACGCGCCCCTCGGCGTCGGCGCGGAGCACGACCAAATAGCCGTCGTCGGCCAACTTCACGTTGACCCGGGCCTTGTCGCCGCGCTGGAAATAGTTGTCGTGATTGAGCCAAACTTTGACCGGTGGATCGTCGGTCGCGGAAACGACGAGCGAAAGCAACAGTGGGAGCATCATGGGACCATCCTCTATATACCTAGCCAGGCTAACAGATCAAGAACCATGCCGGTTCCAGGTTGATCGTCCGCGCCCCGAAGCTGTTAAGCGTCACTCGATTGTGACCCCCCTGGGAGACACGACCTGTCTCCTATCGAGACGGCTCCTTTCCCGCATCCGGCACGAACAGGCTCTGGCCGAACCGCGCCTTGCCGAAGTCACCGATCAGGCGTTGCGCTTCCGGAGACACCAGGAAGTCGGCGAACGCCCGGCCGCCTCGGACGTTGATCCGGGGGGCGTTCTTGGGATTCAACTCGAGCACGTGGTAGACGTTGTACAATCGCGGGTCTCCCTCGACTACCGGCACGAGCTGGAGCTTGTAGCGCCACGCCAGATACGTCGCCCGATCGGTGATTGTGTAGGCCCGTTTCTGGTCGGTCATCTGCAGCGTCTCGCCCATGCCGTGTCCGGACTCGGTGTACCAGCCATCCGCGCGCGGCTGGATTCCGGTGAGGCGCCACAGCTTCTGCTCCAACTGGTGGGTCCCCGATTGATCCCCGCGGGAGACGAAGGGAGCCTCGCGCTGTGCGATCTGCTGCAGCGCGGCGACGGGGTCGGTCATGCCGCGCAGGCCCGCCGGATCGCCGGGAGGACCGACGAACAGGAAGTCGTTGTGCATGACGAGGCGACGGCTCACGAAGTAGCCGCTATCGACCAGCGCGCGCTCCGCGTCCGGCGCGTGCGACAACACCACGTCCGCGTCCCCGCGCCGGCCCATCGCGAGCGCCTGGCCGCTGCCCACGGCGATCACCTTCACGGTGTAGCGGGTTTGTCGCTCGAACACCGGCAGCAGACTGTCGAGCAGCCCGGCGTCGCGGGTGGAGGTGGTGGTGGCGAGGATGATCTGGTCGGACTGTCGGACGGGCGGACGGGCGGACAGGAGGCCCATCACGGCAACGAGCCACAGTCCGACAGTCCGACTGTCCGGCCGTCCGCCCATTACCACCGCGCCTGCATCTGTACGATGACCCGGTTGTTGCTCACGGCCGGGCCCTGCTCGTCGAACACCGTGTACTCGAGCTGCAGCTTCAGGTCGTCGCCCGAGAAGAAGTACTGCGCCGCGCCGGTGTAGCCCGTGATGCGGTTTGCTCCCGCACGGTCGTTCGGGTCGAATTGCTGCACGCGGCCGACGAGCTGGAGCCGCTTGGGCACGACGCCATAAGCGCCGAGGGCGTACCAGCCGAGCGTGGTCACGGCGGCGCTGGAGCGGTGTCGAGCGAGAAACTCGCTCCGGATGGCGAGACGGCCCCGCTCGACCCAACCCTCCGCATCCCAGGTGGTAGTGTCGGGTTTCGCGGCGGCGGACACGCCCAGGTAGGCGCCCTTCGCGGCGCGGACGACGGCGCGTCCCACGTAGAGGAATCGCTTGTCCCGGTTCGCGGCGTGGTTCACCCCGTCGCCGTTGAAGACCCCGCCCTGGAGCGCCAACGCCCCGGCGGCGTTCCACTCGAGCTTGACGCCCACATCGCGGTTGGGCGAGAGCGAGTCGACCGCCATGGAGCGCTCCGGCAGCTCGAACGCGGTCGACGAGCGGATGAACTCGGCCGAGAGCGGGGTCTTCGACTGGCCGATCGTGGCGACCCAAAGTCGATGCGTGAGGGCGAGGTACAGATCGGTCGCGCCGAGGGTCGCCGCGGTCCCGCCCGTGCCGCCGCTCCGCAGCTCAGCCTGCACCTTGTAGCTCGCCCACGGCGTGAGGTTGCCTTGCGCGCCGACGCGGACGCGCCGGAGGAAGAACACCGCCGAGTCGCCGATCGACTGGAAGCGGGCCTGGACGTACCCGCTGAGCTTCGGGGTGGTGGAGACTGGTGCCTGCGACTGCGCCGACAGTCGCGGGGCCGAGCACACTGTCAGGACGGCGATGGCGAAGTACGAGCGCATGGGCGGCCAAACTAGCCATCGACCGACCGATAGGCAATACGGTGCCTATCGGCGCACGATCTTTCGAAATGCGACGTCGCTCAGGCGCACGGCTTCGCGCCGCCACCGCGCGAACAGCTTCACGAGCCGTCGAGCCTGGGGCGTAAGGCGGGCGCCGCCCCGCCTCGAGCCACCGCGCGTCGTGGCCAGCACCTTGGCGCCGAGCACCCGCTCCATCTCGCGGATGCGATTGAGGCAAGTGCGATAGCTCCAGCCCACTTCCCGCCCCGCCGCCCGGATCGTCCCGACGCGATCGACGGCGTCGAGGAAGTGCAGGTAGCGCGGCCCCATGAGAAACGCCCCGTCCCAGTCGAGCCACAGCTTGTGGTGCGGCTTCAGGTGGGCGCGGAGCGAGGGGCGGCGAGACGAGGCCATTCCGGGCGGTACGAGGTAGATTGAGCGGGAAAGCTAGCCCCCGCGATTCCCATGAGCCAACTCCTCGACGCCATCAGCGGCGTCCCCAACGCCTGCGAGCCGATCCCCGGGATCGTGACGGGAGGCCAGCCCGCGCCGGAGCATCTGGCGGCGCTGCAGCGCGCCGGATGCGCGGTGGTGATCGACCTCCGGGAAGCGATGGAGCCGCGCCCGTTCAAGACGCCCGACGCCGTCGTCCAAGCGGGACTCGAGTATCGCAACATTCCGGTGGGGCACGGCGCCGTGAGCGACGCCACGTTTAGCGGGGTGGTGGACGCCGTGCGCGAGCTCGCGGGCAAGCGGCCGGCGTTTGTGCATTGCAGCAGTGGCAATCGAGTCGGGGCCGCCCTGCTTCCTTACTTCATGCTGGAGCAGGGGCTGGAAGAGGAGGACGCCGTCGCTGAGGCGATGCAGGTCGGATTGCGCAGTGCCGAGCTGATGGAGCGGGCCCTCGAATACGTCAGAAGCCGGCAGGGGATCTAGGCTCTATGCCAATACATCCGCATCTCGGAGATCTTCCCGTCCTTGGTCTCGCAGAAGATCGCCCCGCGGGCGTCCACCCATTCCCCGCTGCGGCGCCGGCGGTAGGTGCACCGGAACTCGGCCGCGAACCACGGGCCCGCGACGAACAGCTCGCCGGCCTTGAACGTCACATCCGCCTGGTTCTGCGGGACGTCCTTCCAGTACGCGCGGATCGCGTCGAGGCCGGCGCTCTTGGCGCTGAACGGGGTCTCGAGAAACACGGCATCGGGGGCGAAGACGGAGGCGATCTCATCCACGGCGCCGCGCTCCCACCCGCGGCCAAACGTATCCAGCAGCTCACGATAGGCCTCGGCCATGGCGCCCAATATACCCGAAATCTGGAACCGCCGGTCGGGACGTATGGTAGACGGGAGCAGCCGCGGGTCGCTCCCTCGGTTCTCGCAGGTTCCTTGTACCACACACAGGAGGATGAACGATGCTGAAGCGCATCCTCGCCACCACCGCCGTATTGGCCTGCTGCGCGCTGCCGCTCGCGGCGCAGGCCCACGCGATGACGGCGGGCGACGAGATGACGATCACCGGTCAGGTGGTCGACTTGAACTGCAACACGACGAACGGCGCGTCCGGCCCGGGCCACAAGGCATGCGCCCAGGCGTGCGCCAAAGCGGGCGTGCCCCTTGGCCTGCTCTCGAGCGACGGTACGATGTATTTGCCGGTGAGCTCGAAGCCGGGCGATCCGCAGAACTCGAAGCTCCTGCCCTTTGCGGAGAGCAAGGTGAAGGTGACGGGCACGCATCGCCTCGTCAGCGGCCTGCACACTATCGAGATCAAGACGGTCTCGGCCGCGTCCTGATGCGGCGGGTGTTGGGGGGCGGGGCCGCCCTGCTCCTGGCGCTCATCGCCTGCCGCCCCCCGGCACCCCGTTTCACCCTCCTGTTCCTCGGTCGCTCCCCAGCCGCGTCCCTGGGCGCCCTGTCGTGGGCGCCCGATCCCGAGCATGGCCGGCTCGTCGCCTTCGACCGCGGGCTGCGCGTCGTCCGCTGGATCACGAATCCCCGCCTCGCCACGCCGATGGCCGTCACGCCGCTCGGTCGCACGGAGCTGCTCGTCACCGAGCGCACCGGCGAGGGCGTCGTGGTCGACACCGCGGGGGAGGGCCGCGTGGTGCGCGAATGGGAGAGCCCCGACGTCGCGTCGCTGTACGCCGCGGGCGCGGGGCGGGTGGCAGCGACCCGTTCCCCGTACTACGTGCCCCAGCTCAGCGCGCCCGAGCCCGACACGGCGCCCCTGATCCGGATGCTCGATACCCTGGGGCGTCCCACAGGCGGACTCGCCACCATCCGGCGGCCCGCCACGCCGTTGCTCGACTACGTGGTGAACGCGGGCGCCGTGGCCGTGGGGCCGGATGGGGCGGTGTACTACGCGCCCCTGGTGCGCGACGAGATCCGAAAGTACACGCCCGGGGGCCAGGTCTCCTGGACCACGAAGCGCGGGCTGTTCCGGGGCGGGAGCGAGCCCGATCCCGAGTTTCTCCCCGCCAAGGGCGCCGACCTGCGGCTCAAGAAGGCGCTCGTGAACGTCGCGCTTGCGCTCGGACCCCCCGGCCGCCTGTACGCGCTCGGCTCCGACGATTCCGCCGCGACGCGGCTGCGGGTGGACGTGCTCGACCTGGCGACCGGCGCGATCGTCGCGACCCGGCACCTCGGTCCTCGCGAGACGGCGGTGGCGGTGGACGCGAGCGGCGGGCTCGCCGTGTTCGACACCGATTCACTGGTCGCAAGCGCCGACGGCTCCGCACCCGGCACGAGAGAGCCGTTCGGTCCCGCGTTCGCGCTGCCCGACCTCGCGGGCGACACGGTCACCCTGGCCGGGTTCCGAGGCAAGGTGACGCTGGTCAACTTCTGGGCGTCGTGGTGCGACCCCTGCCGCGAGGAGTTCCCCCACATGGCCGAGCTGTACCACGATTTCGACCGCAAGGACTTCGAGATCGCGGGCGTGTCGGACGACGTGGACTCGGGGCTTATGCTGGCGTTCGTGCGAAAGTACCGGCCGTTGTTCCCCATCCTGGTGGGGGGCGGCCGCATGAAGCAGATCTATCATTATCGCGGCCTGCCCTATTCCGTGCTGCTCGACCGGCGGGGTCGGGTGATCGAGCGCATCTTCGGGTTCGGCGGTGCAGAGGAGTTCCGGAACCTGCGCCAGACTATTGCAAACGAGGTGCGCGCTCCCTAGCGTTTAGCAGTGAACGCCCAGACCGCTCCCCGCTCCCCGCTCCCCGTCATTATCGACACCGACCCCGGCATCGACGACATGCTGGCGCTGCTGTTGGCGCTGGCGTCGCCGGAGCTCGACGTCCGGGGCATCTCCGTCTCCTACGGCAATACGGTGGTAGAAAACGCGTTCCGGAACGCCGTCGCGATCCTGCGTCGCGCTGGCAAGCGCTCGACGCTCGCCGTGGGCGCGCGGCGCCCCCTCAAGCGGCCGCTCGCGGTGGCGCGCGATACGCACGGCGAGTCGGGCCTGGGATACGCGGAGTTGCCGCCCGCGGGCGTGATCCTCGACTTCGTGAAGTCGCTCGACCGCCTGCTCGCCGAGCTGCCGGATCCCGTCACGCTGGTGACGCTCGGCCCGGTGACGAGCCTCGCACTCGCATTGCGCCGGGATCCAGAGATGGTGCGGGCCAAGGTCGCGCGGCACATCGCAATGATCGGCAACATCGGCGCCAAGGGGAACACGACCCGGTATGCCGAGTTCAACGCGTGGTGCGACCCCGAGGCGCTCGACATCGTGCTCCGCGCCGAGCTGCCGACCGAGATGGTGGGCCTCGACGTGACCCGCGAGGTGGTGCTCGCCCCCCACGAGACGACGCGGTTGCAGCACGCCGGGGCGCCACAGGCGCGCTGGATCAATGATGCGCTCCGCTTCTACTTCGAGTTCCACAAGCAGCAGGAGGGGCTGGACGGCTGCATCGTGAACGACGTGCTGCCGATCGCGGCACTCGTCAGGCCGGCGGCGCTCAGTTTCGAGGAGCAGCGGCTGGTGGTGGACCTGGAGGAAGGGGAGCACCGAGGTCACACGCGGATCGATCCGCACGGCGCGCGCGTGAAGGTGGCCACGCGGGTGGACGTGGCGTTAGTGCGTCCCCTCCTGTCGGAGCGGGTGTTCCGCTGGGCGGTGCACCAGACGACGACGCCCATCGTATCACAGGAGGCGGTCGTGTGACCACCATGCCCCGGAAAGTCACGGTGATCGGCGCGGGCGACATCGGCTGCGGCTGGGCGGCGCTGTGCGCGTCGGCGGGCTGGCCGGTGACCGTGTTCGACGCCACCGCGCACGGGCTGGAGCGCGCCGCCGCCGAAGTGCCGCGCCGCACCCGCGCGCTGGTAGCGCTAGAGCGCGCGACCCAGGGGATCGTGGAGCGCGGCTTGCTCGAGTTCACGCAGGCGCGCAGCCTGCTTCAGGCCGTCCAGGACGCCGACTGGGTGATCGAGGCGATCCCCGAGGACGCGATCGCGAAGCAGAAGCTGTTCGGGTCGATCGAGCAGGTGGCGACTCCCGACACTCTGCTCACCAGCTCCTCGAGCGGCATCCCCCCCGCCGAGATCTTCGCGCGCTGCCGCCGCCAGGACCGCTGCCTGGTCGCACACCCGTTGAACCCGCCCGAGCTGATTCCCCTGGTCGAGGTCGTGCCGGCGGCGCGTACCAGCGCGGCTGCCGTGGTGCGCACACAGGAGTACCTGCGTGCCCTCGGCCGGATGCCGATCCTGCTCAAGAAGGCGATCCCGGGTTATGTGGTGGGACGGATTACCGCCGCGGTGTGGCGACAGTGTATCGATCTGGTCTTGGAAGGTGTGATCGACGTGGACCAGCTCGATCGCGCCGTTTCACTCGGTCCGGCGCTCGGCTGGGCGGCGGCCGGCCCGCATCTGACGTATCACTTGGCCGCCGGCGACGGGGGCGTCACTCTGTTCCTGCAGCAGCTGCTCGGGACCTTCGAGAGCTGGTGGGGAGAGCTCGCCACGTGGCAGCGGCTCGAGCCCGAGCAGCAGCGCACGTTGATCCACAGCATCGAGCGGGCTTATAAAAGCAACATCGAGCAACTGAGAGAGGCCCGCGATCGCAGGTTGGGGGCTATCCTGAGGGTGCTGGAGCAGGCACGTACGGCCTAAGACGTCGTTATTTCTTTTCCGCTCTCACCATCAAGATGGGAATCTTCGTCTGGTGTCGTAATGCTGTCGCGGTGCTGCCCTTGACTACATCCCCCAGTAGTCGGTGGCCGTGCGTGGCCATGGCGATCAGGTCGCACCGCTCCCGCTCGGCCGCGGCGGCGATCTCCTTCGCCGGGTCACCGGCGGCGAGGACGGCATCGACGTCCAGACCATCCGCCTCGAGTTGGGCGCTCACGTCTTCCAGGTAGGCGCGATCGTCGCGCATCTCCTCCGATTCGCGCAGGTCGAGCTCTTTGATGTTCCGCGCCACCCACCCGTCCGCCACGTGCACGAGGACGAGCGCCGAGCCCAGGCGCTTGGCCAGCCCGCGCACGTGGGCGAGGATCGTCTCGTCGGCGGGGGAGTGCTCGAGGGGGACGAGGATGCGGGTATACATCAACCGAGCCCGCCGCGGAACGTCTGGGCGAGGAGCCAGGCGTTGAGGCCCGCGATCACGACGGCCACGAAGTAGGCCAGCACTTTGACCCAGGTGGAGTTCACGAACTCGCCCATCTTCAGGCGATCGGACGTGAACCACACGAGCAGGAACACCGCGAACGACAGCTGCAGGCTCAGGATCACCTGGCTCAAAATGAGGAGCTTGGCGGTACCGCTCTCCCCGAAGAAGATAGCCGTGAGTGCCGCCGGCA
>WNGP01003611.1_pt1 | contig 15320 bp, 14 predicted proteins | sample 5407671 | NCBI WGS metagenome assembly WNGP01 (sample SAMN13153381, study PRJNA577476) | soil metagenome | isolation source: 40 cm soil or saprolite under Garry oak tree replicate 2 | place: USA:California | collected 2016-06-15 | reverse complement strand
TTGAACCGGGGACCTACGGTTTACGAAACCGTCGCTCTACCAGCTGAGCTACCTCGGCCTGTCTGATCATCTTACTACGTCGTCACCAGCCCAATCCACGCGTGTCAGGTTCTGGCAGCGGGTCAGTTGCCGAAAAGACGACTTTTCGGGAGTTGGCTGTCAAACCTGACTGGCATCGAGGGATTATTTTGTCGTCACGGCTTGTAAATCGACGACTTGCTGCTGGCGAGGCAAAATGCTCAGGCGCTGTACGTTCCCAGGATTCTCAGCGATAAATTCGGGAGCATAATACGTTTGATCGATCAACGGCGGAGCGGCGAAAACGACGTAATTACCCGGAATGACCGTGGACATTTGGAATTGACCGCTGGGCCCGACCTTGGCCGTTTGCGCATAGCCTTCCAGTTGTCGCAATTCCGGCTGATCGGGTATCAAGACGACAACCATCCCAGCTGCAGGTTGATCGCCCGCAAAAACTTGTCCGCGTAAGGAGCCAGGGTCAGTTCGCATTGTAAGCTCGCAATCCGTCACCACCTCGCCGAGATTGACCTTCAAGGGTTCGACGGAATGATCTGTGCCCAAACATTGTGCCCCCTTCAAATAAGCAGCACTCAGAACGGCGGGCACGAAAAACCTGTAAGCGCCCGGCGGGACGTCACGAATAACAAATTCACCGTTGTGATCGGCAGGCCCAGAAGGGCCGCTCTGCAAGCTCAATCAGAACCTTGCCTCGAATTTCCCCACCATTTCCGACCACAACATTTACCTGCGCATCTGAATCGCCAAGCGAAACTCTTGCATATCCACGGCTGGATATGGACCAGCGGTCATCCGGCTGCTCCTGAGTAATGGCCGCGACCGTCACAAGGTATTCGCCTGGAGGCAGATCGCCTGTTGAGAACGATTTCTCCGAGGTGTCTCCGGAAGGATTGCAGCATGTTCCCGGCTGGATACCATCAAACTGGGTGACCGCGATCTCATAGCGCCGCTGAGACGACGCTTGCTCATCTGCGATAATGCCTATGATTTTGTGCGTCTGCGCGGCTCTGACCGACAGGTTGATGCCGCCGGTATCACGCCCCGCAATGACTTGAACGCTTTGCGCGTTTTTGGCCTGATCGGTACCAGGATAGTAAGTTTCGGGGTAGCGAAACCCGTCCCTCATCCGGCCAGCCGGCCCGCCAGTACGCACGAGATAGGAGCCTGGCCGCAGCCTGTTGATCTGAAAGTTTCCGTCGATGTCCGTGCTTTCGCCATTGCCTCCCCACACCCGCTCACTGCCTCCGGGCTCGAAACGCGGCTGTATGGCTAGAACCATGACACCGTGCACAGGCTTGCCGGTCTCATCGTACACGGTTCCGGAAATCGAGCCCGCTGACGCGAGGCGAACGTCCATGCCCTCAACCCGCTGGCCAGAACTGACGGAAATGATTTTGGCTCGACTCTGAGGACCATCCTGGCCGTACGCATTCGAGAGAAATCCGTCTGCATTGGCTTCGAGCGTGTAATTTCCCGGAGGGACGGCGGAAATTTCAAACCTTCCATCCGCTGCGGTTCGCGCCTCTGGGAGACGCCCTGCGATAGGCTGCCCCGAGTACGCCACAACGTCCGCGTTAAAAATAGGCTGGCCTGTATCCGCCCGATAGACATGGCCGGAGATCTCGCCCGGGATCTCCGCAGCCTGCTGCTGGGAGGAGGCTCCGTTCGGCGGTTCGGAAACGGACTGCGCACATGCCAGATGGGTCGATAAGGAGAAAGACAGGACAACAAGAATTGAGAAAATGAACCAGGGTGCCCGAGGTTCTGACTGCATATACCCTCACTAGAACCGTTGGGGCGCGTTCAACAAGAAGCGCGTCAATTGTAACCCAAACAGAGCTGCGGAATAGGCGCGGGGACTCTTCTCAACTCCCGAAAAATGATTGGATAAGGTCGTCGGCTCCCTCAGCCGAGTAAACTTGGTTGCGCTTATTCGACCAAGGCTCGGAAGAAAGGAGCCGAGCGATGATTATGGTAGGCTGCGATTTTCACACGCGTTTCCAGCAGGTTGCCATGTTAGATCCCACCACCGGCGAGGTCATCGAACGCCGGTTGGAACATGAGACGGGTGAGGCGCGGAGGTTTTACGCATCACTTTGCGAACCCGCTCGGGTGGGCATAGAAGCCACCGTGAATGCGCAGTGGTTCGAGAAAGTACTCCGGGAATATCACCATGAGCTTTGGGTCGGAGATGCGGCGGAGATCCGCGCGATGAGGGTACGAAAGCAGAAGACCGACTCGCGGGATGCCCTGCACATCCTCGATCTGCTTCTGACCGACCGATTTCCTCGCATCTGGATTCAGCAAGGTGGGACGCCTAGAACTGGAAGCGTTGGTGCTGGATCGGTGGGCCAGCCGTCGCCGGCACGAACTGCTGCAACTGCTCGATCAACTCAACCCTTGGATTGCGGATCTGGACCGGGCCGTGATGCAGGAAGTGCGAAGTCGTCCGGAAGCGCTGCACTTAATGAGGGAGCCAGGAGTGGGGCCGGTGACGGCATTGGCCTTTGTGTTGACGATCGGTCCGGTCGGCCGTTTCCAGAGAAGCAAGCAAGTGGTGAGTTACCTGGGCCTGAATCCCAGTGAAGAAAGCAGCGGAGGCCGGCAACGGTTGGGTTCGATCAGCAAGCAAGGCAACTCGATGCTGCGTCACTTACTGGTGGAGGCCGCCCAGGCCGCCTCCAAATTTGATCCGGAACTGCGGCGGGACTACCAGCGATTGAAGTTCCGTCGCGGCAACAGTGGGGTGGCCAAGGTGGCCATCGCACGAAAGTTGGCGGTACGGCTGTACTGGAAGCTGCGCGAAGCAGCCCAGCCGAACACCGCCGCTCGCATGCAGGGCAGCCCGGCAAATCCTGTGGCGGACGAAAGTCTGTCGCCCAAATGATTGGGCGCCCTGCCTCCCCTGGCAGCAGAAAGGGGAGTTCGGAGAAAAAATCATGGTCTGAAGTCCAAGATCGGATACATGGTTGGTGGAGTTAGTTAAATTCCCCGAGGGATTTCAAAGGAGCGAGCCTTGGTCGAGAGTGGAAACGGAATCCTGAATAGGACGAAGCTCCGCTTCGTCTGCAGGAATGGTGGCGAGCCGTCCGCGGCGTCAAGGGTCTGGCGATAAACGCCCGCTTCGCGGAGCGCCCTTGACTCCGCTCCCGACTCGCGAAACCGGAAGTGTCTCTTGACAATGCCGACGACCTTATACACGGGATTTTCGGAATGTGGGAAATCCCAGTTTCTGGAAACGCGACTCATCGAGACTTGGGAACCAAACGGCGTCAGCTATGGTTCATATACGACACCGGCAAATAAGGTAGCGCTCGATGTGTAGTCCCTCAGCAGGACTGCGAACGGACGATCAAATATCAACTGACGACGCCGCGGCTCTCGTGGCGACCGAGCAGCGCCCAAGAAAACAGCAGTTGCTGCTGCCGCAACTGTTCCTTCTTCATCTACTTCAAGCAGCGTTTTGTGAAGCACGTCGCTCACGTAAAACGGCGAGCCTATACCTGAAAAGTCCGCTCCAGGATATTCAAACGCAATGCCTATTCCCATGCTCGCGAGCGATTCTTTAAGTGCGCTGGTGAATTCGATGGTGAAGCGCGGCATTAAAAGATCAAGTTCACAATCTTGGTCGACCACCAATTTTGAGAAGTCTTCTGTTAAAGCCTCTTCAGGGCTTATGCCGTTTCGAGGAAGTATCATGAAAAGGATGATATTAGAGTTTCTGTAGTGAAGCGCAGCTGCCTCACTCCTTTTTCCGCTTCGATAAGCGCCAACTAAACCACTGTTCCCCATCATGGACACAAGTTTCTCGCGCCCCGTGGCGAGGTAGAACGTTCGCGGTCGTGTTGCTTCCCTTGGAAACGGAGTGAGAAATTTACCTTTGAAATAAACGGCATTGGTGAGGATTGCTGGTAAGCCCGCAATACCGGCCGGAGTCACGATTTGCGAAATCTTCCCTCTCGTTTTCTCCGCCACCCATTCATTGATGGCTCTCGCAGCCGAAGGCTGGTTTAGATCGAGTGTGCGTACCGCCGCATCATAGATTTCCTGGCAAGCGAGCATGAATTCGGACGCTATCGTAAACTCCGTGCCGGCCCAGAGGGCATTCGCAATCTCAAGCTCGGCGCCTTTCTGTTGCCGTAACCTTTTCAGGAGCAAAACGATGGAATCGTTGATGTCCTGTTCGCGGGTCTCAGCGGGTAGGGAGAGCACTTTCCGCAACGCAGTTTTGGTTTCTCCACCAGCGCCGTTTTCCATCATGGCAAGTGAAAGAAAAACGCTCACAGGAGAAATGAAAACGTTTTCTCTGGATTTTCTGGAACATAGCTGCTGCAGCAGCGCCATCCCAAACGTGTGAAGTGAATCCGTGAGGCTGATTCCCACGGACTCTGAGGAGTCAACCGCCGTCGTTTTTGAAGATTTGGTCGGTGGCACTTCCGTTTTTGTCGCCGTTTCTTCGCTGTGCCGGAACCTCTGCCAGAAGGGCATATCTCACCTCAGATCTGGCGAAGAACATACCACAGCGCTCTATCACACGATTCGTTGAATTGGCGGGCTCGTGTCCTGATAAACGCATTATAAAAGGGCGCCCCTTAGAGTAGGTTTTGATCGTTCGCATCAACACCTACAGGAGGAGCACCCTCGTGAATGACGCCAAGTATATTGGGCTCGACGTTCACCAAGCAACGATCTCCGCAGCAGTTCTGGATTCCACCGGTAAGCTGGTTATGGAGTCCATCCTCGAAACGAAAGCAGCAACCATTTTGCAGTTTGTTCAGGGACTCCGCGGAAGCTTGCATGTGACCTTTGAAGAGGGGACCTGTGCGGCCTGGCTACACGATCTGCTCAAGCCACAGGTCACGAAAGTGTTGGTATGTGATCCACGGAAGAACTCCCTGCTGAAAGCGGGCAACAAGAATGACCGGATCGATGCCCGAAAGCTGGCCGATCTGCTGCGGAGCGGGCTTCTCTCAGCGGTCTATCACGGAGAGAACGGCCTGCGAACGTTGCAGGAAGTGGCACGCAGCTACTTGACCATCACACAAGATCTCACCCGGGTGATGAATCGTTTGAAGGCCCTGTACCGAAGCTGGGGCATTCCCTGTGCCGGCCAGCAGGTTTACGCACCACGCTACCGCTCGGAATGGCTCGGCAAGATCACCGAAGCGGGCGTGCGCCGCCGGGCGGAACTCTACTACCAGCAGCTCGACGCGTTGCAAACTCTGCGTCAGGAAATGCGAGGTGAGCTGCTGGCAGAAAGTCGGAAACACAGCGCCATGAAGTTGCTGCGGCAGATTCCTTCGATTGGTCCCATTCGGGCGGCTCTGCTGATCGCTCTGATACAGACGCCCCATCGCTTTCGCACCAAGCGACAACTGTGGGCCTACAGCGGTTTGGCTTTGCAGACCTACAGCAGCGGGGAATACCGTTTTGTGGAAGGTCAGCTCCAGCGCTCCAAAAGGCTCCTGGCCATCCGCGGGCTCAACACGAACCATAATCACGATCTCAAAAATATCTTCAAGGGCGCGGCCATCCGAGCTGCTGTCGTACCGGGACCGTTTCAGGAGTTCTACGCCGCTTTAGTGGCCCGAGGAATGAAACCGTCGATGGCACGCCTCACCCTGGCACGCAAGATCGCGGCGATCACTTTGCTGGTTTGGAAGAAAGGAGTCCATTTCGACGCCCAACATCTAAAACAACAAGCAGCTTGAGCGTCTGTGGAGAGCCCTCCAGAAGGACTCGCTCCACTTCAACTGCTGGCGCTCGTTCAACTCGCTCAGGAACGCTCGCCAGATTTTCAGCCAAACGCCCTGCTCGTCCCAGTCCCGCAGTCGCCGCCAGCAGGTCAAAGGGTGCGGATATTTCTCCGGCAAATCTTGCCAACGAGCCCCACTCCGCAGAATCCACAGAATCCCTTCCAACACACGACGATTCTCGATCCACGGGCGGCCACCCTTGTGGTGCCTGGGTGGTTTGGGGAGCAAGGGCGCGATTTTCTTCCACTGCGCTTCGGCCAGCAACGGACCGGCTCGCGCCATCGACCCTCCAGCGGCGCTGCTGACTCTGCTTATCCACGATTTCGGAAAATGCAACCATCATCTTTTCAGACGCTTGTATCAAGTTATGCAACAGCTTCTAGTCAGGCTGGTGATCGGAACATCAGTAGGGGTAACGTCGAACTCTTTCGTTGTCGCGGTTGTCAGGTTTTTAACTAAACGTGAATCGGTCCATCGCTTAAAGCTCCTCCGACTTGGCAATGAGAGCCACACAACTCGTCACCTGGTTGCACTAAGGAGATAGGGGAAATAACCGGATTTCTTTGAATCGCAGAAGGAGATCAGCGAACGGACGGTTGTCATCACTATCGATCTCCAATGCATGTCCGAAGAACGCGATGGCTAATTGAACCACCTCGTTCTTTACCTGGCTGCTATCCAAACCGGTTGTTGGGACGTTAGTAGGAGTTACGTCGAACCGCGTCAATGAGGCAACTAGAGGTCGGATGTCAGTTGGGTCAGTGAATTTTTCAAATCCGCAAAAGTCCATCGCAACACCACCTCCGGACGGGGGTTGGATGAGGAGGCCAGTTGCCGTCTGCAAATCAAGAATCGCCCTTGAGTCTGCCTGCGCAATAGCCCCGGAGCTCTGCGTCTGCGCACACAATCCTGAGTCAAAATGGCGGTGTTTGGCGTTTTCAATCAGGACGAGGTTCTTTTCGGTGCTTGCGAGCGTATCGAAGGCCTCTTTGCTGACTACGGAAGTCGCGTCGAGCGTTCCAGCTACCAGCAGCGCCGGCACTGTTATGTCTTGAACGTTGGCTCCGAAAGTGATGTCGTGCGTACCAATGGCCAACCCCATGATGGCCTTTACGCGCGATTCCGCAGGGAATCCCCAGGTCGTGCTTCCGCCAGCGACAGCAAGGGAAGTGACAGTTCCCCGCGAGTGGCCCATCATGCCGACACGCGTCATGTCCACGCGTTCTCCGAACCACTTGGGAAGGGCATCCAAGACAGCGCTGACGTCATGCGCGCGATCGGTCAAGCTCTTGCGGACGTTACCTCCGCGTGAGCAGGGAGAAGCAAGGCCGTCAAAGCATGGAATTAGCGTAAATCCGGCCTGCTTGTTGACGAAATCAATCCATACGTCGTCCTGCGTATTATTCAGGTGATCGGGGGCGGCTACGATGAACCCAAAGCTGGCCAGAGCCTCCAGCGTATAAACGTAATCGATGGAATTGTCCGTGGCCCCATGGGAGAAGACAACGACCGGAAATGCGCGATGTACTTTGGCGACGGGCACATTCTCGAAAGACTCACTGGAGCCAATCGTCCATGACAGTGGGTCCCACTGGGGGAGCAGGGGAATGCCATTCAAGCGTGACGTGTATACGCTGGGAGTCGCGGAACAGCCTTGATTTTCTGCGTTTCCGTCCGTCTCCCCAGGGTTCTCACAATCCTCGGAGCTACGCGCCGGGTACCAGAGATGAACATTTACGGGCCTAGGCTCACCGAAAGTTCCAGGCACGTTGAGGATGCGAGTTGAGTGCCCAATTGGGAATTTCCCCTCAGTTGATGTCGGGGAGATATGCCTCGCGTCCCGAAGCGACCCCTCTTGCGCGTGCACCTTGGGCACGAGGCCTGCATTATCACTTCGAATCCCCAGCACAGCGGCGAGCATGCTGGCGAAAACGACCATAACCATTGTCAGTGTGATCCTTCGCTTCATCGTTTTATTCTCCTTCACCTTTTTCCTTTGCCTTTGTGTTACATCCTGGACGCCTCAGGCATCGGCAGTCGTCTCCCGAACCAGATCGCGGATACGTCCGTTTCGGCTTTACTCCTCCTGCTGCTTCTTGGCTATACCCGTCAGAACCCTGTTAGCAGGGCCTACTCGAACCGAATAGAACTCTTTCCCGCCATCGACGAGCGCCAGATCAAAGATTGGCTGGCCTGCATCATCAAAGAGTGTGCCCGTGCAGTCCGGATTCACTGTGTAGATGCCTGAATGTTTTCCGCGTATAATCGTGCCGTTGTCGTTCTGCGTGAAGCTGTCAGACCAATTTCCCTGCCCGTAAAAGTTGAACCGAGCGACACTGCGGAAAGGTGTTCCGGCAGGGACCACAGTTCCAACGCCGTAAAACCCATACGTGCCCTCCAGCGTGGCGCTTGAGCATTCTTTGCCCCTTGCGTTGGGTAGTAGAGTAGCGAGTGAGCCGCCCTCTTGAGCGTGTGCGGTGGACACAAGACCCAGGACACCGTGCTTCTTAGGCACCAGTCCCAAGACGAGCAGGCTCGCAACAGCACCCGCGGTGATAAGCAAAATCAAAGCTCGTTTCATGGTTATCCTCCTCATTCACGATTCCGTTCACGTCGCTTGAAAATCGGGCGCGACCACGAGCCTCGCGCGATACCCACAACCGGCTCAATAGACAGGCGATGGATTTTTGCTGGACTCTATCTGTCTATCCATCCCCGAGACACCAAAGGATTTGGCCGGGCGCCTGTACTCCCAGGGACAATTGAATCGAAGTCCATAGTTTGTTAGCATCAGCCACACTCAATTCCATGGAAGTTCCTAGCCGCTCTCGACGGATACGCTTTGGCGTGTTTGAAGTTGATCTGTATGCCGGCGAACTGCGCAAGCATGACCTGAAGGTCAAATTACAGGAGCAGCCCTTTGAGGTTCTGGCCATGTTGCTCGAGCACCCCGGCGAAGTGGTTATGCGCGAAGAACTGCGGCACAAACTTTGGCCAGGGGACACCTTTGTGGACTTTGATGTCGGACTGAACACCGCGATCAAGAAGCTGCGCCACGCTCTGAAAGACTCGGCTGAGACCCCACGATTCGTTGAAACCCTCCCGCGTCGCGGGTACCGTTTCATCGCGCCGACCAACGAGACTTCTGACGAGTCATCGCGCGATTCTGCGATCGCGCGCGCCGACCCTGCGACTCTTGAGAAACAGGCCGTCGTGCCATGCGAACAAGCGACGGCTGAGCCCGCGTTTTGGGGCGCGCGGCGCGGCTGGCGCAAGCCTTGGATAATCGCGGTGGCCCTGATAGCCCTGCTGGCGGGTTTTGTGCTGGATGTCGGTAGGTTGCGCAAGCGGCTGGTTGGAGGACTCGCACCCGCTCCTATTCAATCCATCGCCGTACTCCCGCTGGAAAACCTGTCCGGCGATGCGTCTCAGAAGTGGTTCGTGGACGGCGTCACCGATGCGCTGACCACCGAGTTGGCGCAGATTCGGGCGCTCCGAGTGGTCTCGCGTACATCAGTAATCTGGGTCGAGGGAACGAAGAAGCCGTTGCCCGAAATTGCGCGGGAGTTGAACGTGGACGCGGTGGTGGAAGGCGCGGTCGTGCTCTCGGGCGAGCGGGTCCGGTTGACCGCGCAATTAATTGATGCCCGAACTGACCGGTACCTCTGGGCCGAAAGTTACGAGCGCGATCTGCGGGATATCCTGGTGTTGCAGAGCGAAGTGGCGCGCACCATTGCCAATAAGATAAGGGTCCAGCTGACCCCGCAAGAGCAGACGCACTTAGCACAGGCACGGTTGGTGAACACCGAAGCCTACACGGCCTATCTTAAGGGCCGCTATTTCTGGAGTCAGAGAACGGAGGAGAAACTTTCCAAAGCGATCGACTACTTTGAAGACGCGATCAAGAAAGATGCGAACTTCGCTCCAGCCTATTCCGGACTGGCAGATTCTTACGGTCTATTCGGCTTCTCCCAGTACGCCGCGCTGCCCGCAAACGAGGCCGAGCGCAGAGCCGAAGCGGCCGCGCGGAAGGCGCTGGAACTGGATGATACCCTCGCGGAAGCCCACACGGCGTTAGGAGCCATCCAACATCGATCTAAATGGAACTGGGTGGAGGCGGAGAGAGAGTTCCGGCGAGCTATTGAGCTCAATCCCAATTATTCACCCGCCTACCAGTTCTATGCTCTCTGTTTGTCCTCGATGGGACGGCAGCAGGAAGCTCTTGCCGCTATCCGTCGAGCTCTGGAGCTTGAGCCGGCTTCGCCCATCATCAATGCCGCCGCCGCCCGCCAACTCATCTTCGCGCGCCAGTATGATCTAGCAATCGAACAGTTACAGAGAGCCCTCGAACTCGAACCGAATTTTATGGTGGCGCATGTTCGGCTCGGGCTAGCCTACGAGCAGAAAGGGATGTATGAAGATGCCGTCGCCGAGCTGGACATGGCGAGAACCCTTTCTAAGGACAACCCCCTCGTGATCGCGGCGCTTGGGCACGCCTATGCGCTGTCCGGAAACAGGAAAAGGGCTCAGGAACTGGTCGCGGAGCTGAAGCAGCTCTCCAAGAAACGTTACGTCTCGGGCTACGACATGGCTGTCATCTATTCCGGATTGAGAGAGCCCGATCAGGCGTTCGCGTGGCTCGAAAAGGCGTACCAAGACCGCGAGGGCTCGCTCGTCTACCTCAAAGTGGAGCCTTGGCTCGATCCCCTACGCTCAGACGCGCGCTTTGCCGACCTGCTGCGCCGGATGAACCTCGAGCCGTAGGGAGGCAGGTAGCCGGTATAGCCGCGGGTCATCTAAGCCGCTTAACCCATTGATAATAGGCGGCTACACGCCAGGTAACAAAATATGATTAGTGTTACATTTCCGCGGTTTTGGCCCACCAATTCAAAGGACTTACCTCGCCTGTCGAACTGGAGAAATGAAGGTAATGTTACATTTTGTGCTGTTGGCCTCTTTGCGGAGGTTCAGGCGATCAAATCCTCCCTTCAGGCCAATCTATTCAATCAAACCCCGGACGTTTAATCGGTAGACGGTTTCCGGGTTAGCCGACGGCTCGTCCAGAACCTCGACGTTTACAAGATAGAGGGTTCTTTTTGGGAAGAGAAAAAGCCTTCTATGGTCACGAAAGGAACACTTGCCGGGCTAAGCCAGTCGGAACCACAGTGTTTGCCCGACACGCGAGAAGTTAATGTTGAGCGTTCCGGTGCTGGAGGGTCCTCCGCCGAGAGGCGTGGCAGTGACGCCCGCGGGCAAGGAGATCGTGTCCGGCCCTGCTGCGGCAGCGTGTATGACGAGAAGACTTCCATCGGTCTGAATAACGTCGCCCGCCGTGCTCCAGATGTGAACTCCAGTTGTCTGCAAGAGTCCTCGCAACGCGTTTGGACTGAAGTAGCCATTTGCGACGGTGATTACAGAGAACTCACCGATAAAGACGGACTCAAAGTTACCAACTTGCTTGCGTGCAGAAGAGATCTGATTATCCGATGTATAGCGGCCGAGCACTTCGGCACTTGGGTCGGTCACAACGAGCCGTGGCGACAGCAGATTCTGCGCCGTGAATCCCCAGCTGTAGTTGGCCATCAGACCCACGCCGCTGGTGTATCCGTACCCGTCGGACTGGCTGACCTGAATCCCGGTCAATTTAGAGACGCGGGTAACGTCTACACCAGTCGGCCCTAAAAAACCCGGCGCGTATTGCCAGATTGCGGTCGCGCCTTCTGCGTTCAGCCGGGCCTGAATCTGGGAGATCTGAGGGTCGGTCAGATAAAATGCGTTGGCGAAGATATATACATTGGATGAGGGCTCAGTTCCATCGAGGAAGTCGTCGAGCGAGTACATGCCAGAAGATGCGCCGGCTTTGGGAAGCATGTCGCGCAAAAGCGCACGAATAGGGATCGTTAGATCTTGGTCGGCCTTCTGATACAAAATGGAAGTGCGATCGACGATCAAAGCGACATCGGCGTGATATAGCTGCGGATTGGCATAACGCTGATTAAATAGCGGGATTCCATAATCAGACATGGGAGACCAGATGGCCGGATCGTTGAAGGCTCCGTCTTGTTTGATATCCATCCACCATGTTGCCGTTCGGTGGATTAGGCCGTCCCCTATGTCGCGCTGAAGGACGTCAACCGTTTGGGTCAAATTCGCTGTTGCGTAAGGCTGGCCGGGATCAGACAGGTAAGTGGGCATGTCGTTTTCATCGAACCAAAGCTTGCCACGTGCAATCACTGAATCGACTACGCCCTGTGGCGGGTGAGAGCCGCCCGGCAACCGCTCTTGATAAGTTTGGTAGCCGAAAGGTGCACAAAGAAAGTCGATGTTAGGAGAGGCCAACTCTCGATCAAGACGCAGGTGGCCGTTGAAGCTGCCGGCCAATTCAGTCATGTAGCCACCGTAAAAGCCAATCAGGCGCTTACCCTGTGTCTGGGCTCGAACCAAGCTCGCTATATCCAATTTCCTCTGTGAGAAGAGATCTGAAGTATAAGCCGAAAAATCCACCCAATCCTGCTCCTGTGGCAATGCGTAGAACGCATCAATGGGCAGCATATTGATGCCAGCGTTACCGTTGATTGGGAAGCGGCCAGGATCGGGCAGGGGCACCTGCGCAGTGGCGATGGTGACAGGCATGCCCCACGCCGCACTCAACGCTGCGTCTGAACCGTATTTGTTCAGGAGCCATTTCTGCAAGGCTTGGGTATTCACTGGGCTGTAGTCCATCCCTCTACTGTACATATCCGTGGGAAACCACTCGCCGGTATTTCCTGCGCTAACGGTGTAGCCCAGGATGTGAGCAGCGTAGGAACTGTTTTCGAAGTGTTGAAGGAGATGGGGCACGCTGGTGAGAAAGCCGCCAGCATAAACGTCGGAGGCCATGGAAGCGTGGTAGTCGTCATCTGCGAGGCCGTCGAGATAGAGAATGTGGTCTGCCGTCGTGGGAGCGACCGGAGGTCTCCAGCCGCGACTCCAAGATTTAGTAGCAGGACAGCTTGGGGATCCACTCTGGTTACATTATCAATCAGCTGATCAGCGGAGGAGAAGTCGAGTGGAGCGGTGCCTTGATTGTCCCAGGGCCAATACTGCATCTGGATGGAGTAAAGATGAATGCCATGGGTCATTGCGTCTTGAGCTTGGGGTGCGAGGAACTGCAGCATCTGAGAATCTTCTTGATACATGAAGACAAGCGGCGGTGCGGGTTTGCCATTGATGATCAAGCGGGCCATGCCGTTGACTTTATCCACGTGAGCTTCACTAACGCCGGCAAATCCTGGAAGCTGAGGAACCGTGATCGCTGCGTTCGCTGATTTCGCCGGATCAGCTACGGAAGTGGCAGTCAAGGTCACGCTGAGATCCGCAGCCGGCAGCGTGACCGGCGGAGTGTAAGTCGCTGGCGTGCCGCTCGGAGTAAACGCCGGTGAGACGCTGCCGCAGGGTATCGACGAGCAGGACACCGTCCACGTGACGCCTTTATTCGAATCGTCATTCGTAACCGTCGCGATGACGTTTTGCGTAGCGCCAGCCTGCACGGTGGCCGTGTTTTGGGAAAGAGCGACGTTCACGGCAGCGCCTGACGAACCGCCGGATGACGAACCTCCGCCCCCGCATCCGCAAAGCCCGACGGCCAAAATCGCCGACGGCAGCATTCTGAGGAGGGAGATCCGTTTGTTTGGGATCATGTCAGCCTCATTTCCGATTACACCGTGGGGACCCCGCGACCAAGTGCGGCGAGCCTACGCTCAATGACACTAAAAATCCACGAATTTCATTCGCGTCTTCAGCCTTTCGTGGGAACCGCATGATGGTGAGAGGGCAATCTCGAGAAAGCTTCTCAAGTGCCATCAGAGAGAGAAAGCCCAGGTCCCTACGACGAAAACCCCGTAACTTACACAACGTTTCCTGACAGATATCGTTGATAATGCTCGTCCAGATTGTGGAAATGGCCGACTAACAAAATGGAATGGCTACACAAGCTCTGAGACGCGTTTAACCGCCACTCCAGCCCTCATCTGAAGGTAATCCTTAATGGCTTGTGGTAATGGCTCGGATTTGTGTCTCTCTTGGTATGCCCGCTGCCTCTCGGAATGGGAGCTGTACTTTGCATCTCTCCTACGTTTACGGGTAGGTTTCTCGATCTGCTCATCCTTCGGCCGACTCCGACGACAGACATCGACGCGACAATAGGCGCAGCAATACTTTGCCCGTGGACTCTTGAGCACACCACGTGAGTCGTTCGGTCCTTTCTTGCAGCGTTCATTTGAACATAAGCCGTAGTTGGGAGGCTCGGTCTCTCGTGGGTGCGGAATGGATTCTGGCTCGGGCACAGGGCTCGAGACGGCAATTTCCGATTCGTTTGTGGTCATGATTACACCTATCTGATGTCGGGGAGATTTCGGCGTACAAGCTCAATAAAGGCAATATGAGCGACGATCCCTAGAAGGTAGGCTTGAGGTACGAGAACATCATTTTCGCGTCTGCAAGCCCTTATCTCTCAGCGAGCTGCGAGGGGGTTTTCGTCACATCTGAGATCACCACAAGCTTTCGCTCCCTGTATCGTCGCTGGCGTTCAGCATGTCCCGTTCTTTGGGCTGTGGCTGTCCGGTACTTCCGCGGTCTTCCGCCTTTCTTGACGGGTGTCTTCACCTGATCAGAGTAAAGTACAAGAAAATCTTCGTCGGACATGCGATTTTCTGCAGGGGTCAATTCACTAAGAGAGACGTTATCCCAGTCGCATCTCACACGCTTGCCTTTCGAGAGTTGCCGGGCCAGCTTGCGCGCACGGCGTTCGAGTTGACGATCTCCTGGTAGCAAAGAGGACAGTTTCGACGAGAGAGATTGAATGTCGATCTGCTTTTCTATTGGCGCCGGCACATTATCCGACCTGGAGGCCAACGTTTGAATAGATGTTTCCATTGGTGACGTCATCATGTTTGATCGCTCCTGATATGAATGCTGAAATCGAAACCCGAGCCCGGCAGGTAGCTAACCTGAGAAAACCACGAGGCGGAAGAGTTTCTGAATCTACTTCTATTCTGAACCGACAAATGAAGCAGCCAAAGGCATCTCAGCGAGCACCGATCCAACGAAGTGGGGAAGTTTACGGAAAACGGAGTATTGCGTCGCGACTATCCCGTAGTGGGCGGCCCGATGGCTGAGGAGGTGACAAATGATTGGATAAGGTCGTCGGCTCCCTCAGCCGAGTAAACTTGGTTGCGCTTATTCGACCAAGGCTCGGGAGAAAGGAGCCGAGCGATGATTATGGTAGGCTGCGATTTTCACACACGCTTCCAGCAGGTTGCCATGTTAGATCCCACCACCGGCGAGGTCATCGAACGCCGGTTGGAACATGAGACGGGTGAGGCGCGGAGTTTTTACGCATCACTTTGCGAACCCGCTCGGGTGGGCATAGAAGCCACCGTGAATGCACAGTGGTTCGAGAAAGTACTCCGGGAATATCACCATGAGCTTTGGGTCGGAGATGCGGCGGAGATCCGCGCGATGAGGGTACGAAAGCAGAAGACCGAC
>WNGP01010200.1_pt1 | contig 15321 bp, 14 predicted proteins | sample 5407671 | NCBI WGS metagenome assembly WNGP01 (sample SAMN13153381, study PRJNA577476) | soil metagenome | isolation source: 40 cm soil or saprolite under Garry oak tree replicate 2 | place: USA:California | collected 2016-06-15 | reverse complement strand
AGCCCGAGACGGTGCGCGCCACACTGCGCGGCCGCCTCGTCTTCGACGAGGGGGTGGCGCGGCTCAACGGGCTCAACCTGACCCCGGCGGACTGCGCCGGCATCCGCCACATCACGATCGTCGCGTGCGGGACGTCGTGGCATTCCGGGCTCGTGGGCCGGCACATCCTCGAGAGCCTGACCCAGATTCCGGTGACCGTCGAGTACGCGTCCGAGTACCGCTACCGCCGGCCGATTCCGCTGCCCGGGACGCTCACCATCGCGATATCGCAGTCGGGCGAGACGGCGGACACCCTCGAGGCGATGCGGGCGGCTCGCGCCCTGGGGTCGCGGGTCATCGGGCTGGTCAACGTCGTGGGCAGCACCATCGCGCGCGAGTGCGACGGCGGCATCTACCTGCATGCCGGTCCCGAGATCGGCGTTGCCTCCACGAAGGCGTTTACGTCACAGATCGTGGCGCTGGCGCTGCTGGGCGTGTACCTCGGCCGCGAGCGCGGGCTGTCCCTGGCGCAGCGGCAGGATCTCCTCTGCGGGCTGGCGCAGCTGCCGCGACTCGTCGCGCGGGCGCTGGCCCTCGAGCCCGAAATCAAGCTGCTGGCGGAGGAGTTTGCCGAGGCGCGCAACGCCCTGTACCTCGGCCGCGGCGTGAACTTCCCGGTCGCGCTGGAAGGCGCCCTCAAGCTGAAAGAGATCAGCTACATCCATGCGGAGGGATACCCGGCCGCCGAGATGAAGCATGGGCCCATCGCGCTCATCGACGACGAGATGCCCGTCGTCTTCGTCGCGCCGCACGACGAGGTGTACGCGAAAGTCGTCTCCAACATGCAGGAAGTGAAAGCCCGCGGCGGCCGCATCGTCGCCATCACGACGGAGGGCAACGGCGACCTGGGCAAGCTGGTGCGGCACCAGCTGCGCGTTCCGCCGACGGTCCCGCTCCTGTCTCCCATCATCACGGTCATTCCGCTGCAACTCCTGGCCTACCATATTGCAGTCCTGCGCGGCTGCGACGTCGATCGCCCCCGCAACCTGGCCAAGAGCGTAACGGTGGAATAGACGATGGCCCTACTCTCGTTGTGTAGTCTCACGATTTCCCTGCTCGCCGTGCAGCAGCAAGGCGGCCTCGCACTTGCGACGCGCGAGCAGCTGCAGGCCGACCTCGCTCGGCTCGAGCAGTCGCGCGACGGCGCGCGGGAGGCAGCCCTCGTTCGGCTCCGGCTCGAGAACGGCGATTTTCAATCCGGCGACCGCTTGCTGCTCCACGTCGAGGGCGAGCCGCAGCTGTCGGATACGTTCACGGTCGGTCCGACCCGGGACCTGCAGCTGCCGCAAATTGGCGTCGTCCCGCTGGGTGGACTGCTGCGCTCCGAGCTGCCGCAGCGACTGCAAACGACACTCGGGCGCTACGTGCGCGATCCGGTCGTGACGGTGCGGACGCTCGTCACGGTCCTCGTCGAGGGCGAAGTCGCGCGACCGGGATTCTACGCACTCGCGCCGGAGCAACCGGTCAGTGCCGCGATCACGGCGGCGGGAGGATTGACCCAACGGGCGAAGGCGACCGCCATTCGGGTCGAGCGGGACAAGACCACGATCTGGAGCGGCGCGCAGATCCAACAAGCGCTGGGGCGCGCCTATTCGATCGATCGCTTGAACCTGCGCGCCGCGGACCGGATCGTCGTGCCGGCGCACGGCGATGCCGAGCGCACGTTCCGGATTCTCGCGGTCCTCGTCTCAATTCCCGTCGCCGCATTCACGATTTCCCGAATCGCGCACTGAGGGGTACTAGAGAAACTGGGGTTTTCCCCAGGCCCCCGACCCGGGGGTCAATTTTGTGGCGTCACCACTGGGTTTTATCGACGCTAGCGGGCGACCCCCCGGCGTGTGATATTAGGCCCAGCCCTAGTCCCCAAAGCGCGGATGCAAGTCCACCAAGCCATGTCTGTAGGGGTTTCCTCTCTCACAGTGCCGCGCGTCGAGCGCGGCGCGCGTCTAGGAACTTGGACGCAAATTCTCGAGGCTGCCGCTGATCGAGTTGTAGCCCGCTACAAGCAGGATGTCGCCGGCCCGCCCAGCGTGTCCGCGATTGTCGCGCTGCTGATCGCGCTCGCGACCCGAATCCTGGAAACGCAGATCACACCCGAGCCGATCGTCGACACTCGACTCCAGTCCGACCTCGGACGCGAGCTGTTGGACGAGCTGCGCGCGGAAATTGTGCGCGGCTGGCAAGCCGGCGGCGCACCGGACGGCGACCTCCACCCGTTGATGCGCGCCATCGAGGAAATGCGCACCGCGATCGGCAAGCCCGTCGAGCAATCGTTCGCCGCGCACCTGCGTGGCGCGGATGGGGTGGAGCTGCTGCGGAGCGTGGCGCACGATCTGCGTTCGCCGATGACGTCGATTCTGTTTCTTGCCGAGGCGCTGCAGCGCGGCCAGAGCGGCGCCGTCAACGACGTGCAGCGGCGCCAGCTGGGATTGATCTACACGGCGGCGCTGGGACTGAATTCGGTCGCGAGCGACATCATCGACGTGACCCGCAGCGAGCATTTCATGGAGCCCGCGCCCGTCGCGTTTTCGGTGACGTCCGTGCTCGAGGCGGTGCAGGACATCGTGCGACCGATGGCCGAAGAAAAGCAGCTGGCGCTCCGCCTCCAGCCGCCCGCCATGGATCAGCGCCTCGGTCACCCCGTCGCGTTGAGTCGCGCGCTGCTCAACCTCACCACGAATGCGCTGAAGTTTACGGATCAGGGCCACGTCGAGGTCGTGGCGCTGGATCGGAACACGGATTACATGGAGTTCAGCGTGCGCGATACGGGGCGGGGTATGGACCCCGCGACGCTGGCGACGCTGTTCGATCCGATGCGGAGAGTGAACGGCCGGGCGGGACGCCTGTTCTCGCAGACGGGATTGGGATTGACGATTTGCCGCAAGCTGGTCGAAGCGATGGGCTCGGAGCTGCTCGTCGAGGCCCGCGTCGGCTGGGGCACGCGCTTCTGGTTCGTGCTCGAGCTGCCGCCGTGCCCGCCGCGGCGCAGCACGCCCGTCCCCGCACCAACGAAGCGTCAGGCAAAGGCTTCGTAGTCGGTCGTTGTTGCGGAAGTGCCCCCGAGACAGAAGTATTAAGGATGCCGCTCCGGCTCGTACTCGCCGACGATCATCTGGTGCTGCGCCAGGCCCTCCGGGCGCTGCTCGAGCGCCGCGGCCTGGAGGTCGTCGCCGATGAACCCGACGGCCGCGCGGCCGTTTCCGCAGTCCAGCGCTTAATGCCCGATGTCGCAATTCTGGACGTCGCCATGCCGGTGCTGAACGGCGTGGACGCCGCCCGCGAAATCCAGCGTCTCGCGCCCGACTGCACGGTCATCCTGCTGTCCGGCATCGACGATGCGCGCTTCGTGCGTGAGGCGTTGAAGGCCGGCGTGCGGGGGTTCGTCCAGAAGAGCCAGGGCGCCGATGACCTGGTTCACGCCATCGAGGAAGTGCGGGACGGGCGGCTGTACGTGAGCCCCGGTGCTTCCCAGGCGATCGTCGACGTCTGCGCGACCACAGAGAAAGAGGAAGGGTCGCACCTCACCCCGCGCGAGCGGCAGGTCCTCCAGCTCGTGGGCGAAGGCAAGTCGACGAAGCAGATCGCGGAGGTGCTGCATATCAGCGTGAAAACGGCGGAGTTTCATCGTGGACGCCTCATGAAGAAACTGAACGTCCATGACACCGCCAATCTGGTGCGCTACGCCATTCGCGAGGGGTGGATCGCACCGTAGGGAAACGTCTTGATGAAACTGAGTTAACTCCCTAGTGTACCATGCCCGTGCCTCCGCAACGCATTACGCCCGCGCCGCCTGCGTTCCAGCCGCGTAACTCGGTTCCGCCGCATCCCTTTGGCGCGGATGTGCGCTGCGTCCCCTGCAAGGTTCTGCGCAACGCCATTCGTGCCATGCTCGTGAGCTGGGGCAAGCGCCCGCGCTCAACCGGTCAGGATGAAGTCGCCGACCTGGCGGGTCTGGTCGCCTCCGCGATTCACCAGGTGTGGTACGCCGTGCGGCAGGACATTCCGGTGCCACCCAAGGTCGATCGGCGCATTCATTCGTCGCTGGGCCGGCGCCTGCTCGAGTTGCTGCGCAGCGAAACGGTGGAGGGATGGCGCGAGCTCGGCCTATCGGACACCGAGCTGCTGCCGCTCTTCAGCGCGATGGAGCGCGTGCGGGTCACGATTCAGCCCGATTGGGCCCAGTCCTTTGCCCAGCAGCTCTCGGGGAGCGACGGCGTTGCGCTGCTGATGGACGTCGCGCACGATCTCCGCTCGCCGCTCACCTCGATCCTCGTGCTCGCCGAGACGCTACAGCGCGGCCAGACCGGCCCGGTCAACGACGGGCAGCAACGCCAGCTGGGTCTGATCTATACGGCGGCGCTCGGGCTCTCGTCGGTCGCCAGCGACCTCCTCGAGTTCGCGCAGGGTGGCGATCACCTCGTCGAGCCGGGTCCCGCGCCGTTCTCCGTCACCGCGATCCTCAAATCGGTGCACGATATCGTGCGGCCCATCGCCGAAGCAAAACGGCTCAGCGTGCACCTGGTCGTCCCCGCGCGCGACCAGCGTCTGGGCCATGCGGTCGCGCTCAGTCGCGTCCTGCTCAATCTCACGACCAACGCGCTCAAGTTCACCGATGAGGGCTCCGTGGAGCTCGGCGCCGAGGAGGCCGGGGACGGCTCCGAGCGGATCCGGTTTGCGGTGCGCGATAGCGGCCGCGGCATTCCGCCCGAGCGGCTCACGACGCTGTTTCAGCCGCTGCGCAACGACGTGGGCCGGAGCGGCCAGCTGTTTTCGCAGTCGGGCCTGGGGCTGGCGATCTGTCGCCAGCTGGCGGCGGCGATGAAGTCGGAGCTGCAGGTGGAATCGCAAATCGGGGAGGGGACGCGGTTTTTCTTCGACCTCGACCTGGCGATCGTGCCCGAGCGGCGCTCAGGGGCTCGCGCCGCCCCGCGGAAAAGCGGTCCGCATGGCCGGAAAAGTGGGTCGCAGCGGCGGCCCTAGTTAGTGCAGCCCGCGCCGCGCCCGCTCGAGCAGGTCGGTTACCGAAGTTGGCGGAGGTTGGAGGTTGGTGGCGGCTGAACCCCGCGAGGGGCGTTTCGGAAGAGCCGTCGCCGTGCTGATGCCCACCCGCAGTTTCACCGCAGCACTCCGCGAGACCGCGTCGGTGATGCGTTGGGCGAGTCCCTCCGCACCCGTCTCATCCGTCGCCGGGGCGAACACCGTGAACTCCGCGGGACCGGTGCGGCCCACGGCATCGGAGATGCGGCCCGCGCGGCGGAACGCCTGCGCCAGACGGTCCGCCGCCCCGGTGGTGAGGACGCCGTCGTCGGGTTGAAAGACGACGCAGGCGAGCGGCAGACCCTGGCGCACGGTGAATGCCGCCATTTCCTCCGAGCGCCGGTTGATCCCCGCATCGTTGTAGAGCCCACTCGCCTGATCGACCAGCCCCTCGCCGCCGAGGCGATCGACTTCGAGCTTTCCCTGGACGTAGGCGCCGAGCCGCAGGATCAACTCTTCCATGTCGAGCGGATCGCCGCGCAGCTCCCACGCGCCGGCCCGCAACGCTTCGAGCTGTTGCGCGCGCAACGCCGGGCCCGCGGTCATCAGGATGATCGGGGTCGCGCGGGAAATCGTGATGTCGGCACGCAACGCCCGGCACAGCGCGAGATTGTCGCTGACGCGCTGGTCGAGGCCCATGTCGAGCAGGATCGCGTCGGGCTGATGACGCCGGGCCAGCTCGAGCACCTGCTGCCGCTTGATGGTGCTCATGACCCGATACCCGCCCTGCGTCAGCACGCTTTCGAGCGACTGCGTCAGCCACTCGTCGGCATTGGCCAGGAGGACTAGCGGCTCGTCAGGCATGGGTGCGTTATGTTAGCGGATATGAACAAACACGCTAGCGTCGCCGTATTGAGCGTCGCCGTCGTCGGCGTCGCCGTATCGAACTGCGCGACACTACGGCATGCGCTCAATTTCGAAAACCCGCAAATCGAGCTCAAGCAAATCAACGTCACCGGCATGGGCTTGAGTGGCGGCACGCTCGACCTCGTGTTCGATGTCTACAATCCCAACGAGTATCGGCTACGCAGCACGCGGCTCGAAGTTGGTCTGGAGCTGGCCAGCACGGACTTCGGGGAAGCCCTTATAGACAAACCCCTGGATCTCTCCCCGCAAAACCATAGCCAGGTGGTCATGCCCGTGCGGTTTACGTGGGCGGGGGTGGGCGCGGCGGCCCGCTCATTGCTGCAATCGCAAGCATTGCCCTATGGCATTACCGGTGCTGTGATACTGGATACACCCATAGGGGAGCGTAGGGTACAGTTGCAGAGCAATGGCAAAGTGCCACTCAGGAAACTGATTCCGTAAGGGAGAAGCGAGATGGGAGCAGTACTATTCGGCGCTTAATTGAGATTCAGTCACCCGTAGAACGGGCATTTCTCGTCGGCGCCCCCCGCAAGGGCTCTGACGATGCCGTGCACGTGGACGAGCACCTCGAGGAGCTGGAGCGGCTCGCGGATACCGCCGGCGCACAGGTCATCGGCAGGGCCATCCAACGCATCGAAGCGCCCACGTCCAACTTCTACCTGGGCCAGGGCAAGGTCGAAGAGCTGAAGGACACGCTCGCCGCCGCGGGCGCGACGCTGATGCTGTTCGACGAGAACCTCACGCCGGTACAGGGCTCACAGCTCGAGAAGCATATCGGGGTGCGGGTGATGGACCGCACCGAGGTCATTCTCGACATCTTCGCGACACGGGCGCGTAGCAGCGAGGCCAAGCTCCGCTGCCGCGGCTGACGCGCATGTGGACGCACCTGTCGCGGATCCGCGGCGGTATCGGGCTCCGCGGACCCGGTGAAACACAGCTCGAGACGGACCGCCGCCGGATTCGCACCAAGATCTCCGTGGTCAAGAAGCGGCTTGCGGACGTCGCCGAGCATCGCGCCAATCAACGGCAGGGCCGCCGCGATCTCCCTACGGCGGCGCTCGTGGGCTACACGAACGCCGGGAAGTCGAGCCTCCTGAAGGCGCTCTCGGGGCACGATGTCTTCATTGAAGATCGGCTGTTTGCGACGGTGGATACGCTGGCGCGCGAAGTCGATGTCGGCGAAGGATATCGTTATCGGCTGACGGATACAGTGGGATTCATTCGCAAGCTGCCACACCATCTCGTGGCATCGTTCAGGGCCACGCTAGAGGAAGCCGAAGATGCCGATCTCTTGCTACATGTCATCGATGCAAGCCATCCCGGCTGGGAAGACCAGCTCGACGTCGTCGAAACAGAAACAACGAGCGTCTCTCCCAAGCGCGTGATTCACGTCTTCAACAAGGCTGATCTGCTGCCGGATCGGGACGCGTTCCTGGCGTTCGTGCGCGAACGGTATCCGCACGCGGTGCTGACGTCGACGGTGCGGGAAGGTGGCGTCGAGGATCTGAGGCGCGCGCTCCGCACCTCCGCCCAGGCGTTGCGCCCCATCGCGGAGATCAGAGTCCCGGTGACTGATGGCAAGTTACTGGCGACACTGCATCGAGATGCCGAGATTCTGCATCAAGAGCAGACGAATGGTGTGGTTACGCTGCGTGCGCGCATCGAAGCGCGGCTCCTCGGCCGGCTCCGACAGGAAGGCGTTGAGGTCGTCCTCGGATGAAGGCGCGCATCGAAGCGCGGCTCCTCGGCCGGCTCCGACAGGAAGGCGTTGAGGTCGTCCTCGGATGAAGGGAGACGAAGGCCTATGCGAGTCTTGATACCGTGTCTGTTTCTTGTCACTGCCTGTAACAGGTTCCTCGACAACCCGCCACCGCCGCCACCGGGCGTGCCGACGCTGTCCCTCGTGGGCAACTTCTCGAGCCCCGTCTTCCTGGGCGCGGCGCCCGGCGACACGGCGCGGCTGTTCGTGGTGGAGCAGGCCGGTCGCATCGTTGTCCTGCACCACGACACGATCCAGACCAGGGCCTTCCTCGATATCCGCGGCAAGATCGCGGCGGGCGGTGAGCGGGGGCTGTTGAGTGTCGCGTTCGATCCGCAGTATGCGACCAACGGCCGCTTCTTCGTCTACTTCACCAATTCCGCCGGCGACATCCGCATCGTGCGCTACACCGTGTCGAGCGATCCCGACAGCGCCGACGCGGCGACCGCGGATACGACCCTCGCAGTGCCGCATCCGCAGAACGCCAATCACAACGGCGGCCAGCTGCAGTTCGGGCCCGACAACATGCTGTGGGCTGGCACGGGCGACGGGGGCGGTGCCGGTGACACCGCTGGCAATGGTCAGAACAAGCTCGCGCTGCTCGGCAAGCTGCTGCGGCTCGACGTCAGCGGCGCGAGCGGCTACAGCATTCCCGCCGACAATCCGTTCGCGAACGACCCGAGCGCCGCGCCGGAGGTGTGGTCGTACGGCCTCCGCAATCCGTGGCGCTTCTCATTCGATCGCCAGACCGGGGACCTGTACATCGGGGATGTCGGGCAGGATCGCTACGAGGAGGTCGACGTCGCGCCCACGGCAGTGCTGCGCGGCCGCGGCGTCAACTTCGGCTGGAATATTATGGAAGGGAAGCACTGTTACCCGAGCGATCCGTGCACATCCGTCGGCCAGCTGCCGCTGGTCGAGTATCCGCACCTCGGCGGGACCTGTTCGATCACGGGCGGCTATGTGTATCGCGGCAGCGCGTTACCCGCGCTCGTTGGCAACTACTTCTATGCCGATTACTGCGACGGGTCGGTCCACAGCATCCAGGGTCAGTCCGATGCGACTCCGGCCGATTGGACCAGCTTACTCTCGCCAGGTGTCAACATCAGCTCGTTCGGGCAGGATGCGCGTGGGGAGCTATACATCGTGCAGCTGGATGGGCCGGTGTGGAGGATAATCCCGACGCCCTAACCACGATCCCACAGCCATCCCTCCCACCGCTCCGATCCATTCGTAGATCGGCGTCGGCTTCAATCCCGTCAACAACGGCACCATCAGTAGTCCCGCGATGACAATTCCCATCGCGAGCAGGCCTCCGCTCACCGGAGCCCCCCTCGCGGCCCAGTATCCCACCCAGATCACGCAGCCCGCGATCCACAGAGTGTTGATCAGCCCGAGCATCCACGGTGGTCGTCCCTCGGGATAGTAGATCAGTTTCCAGCCGTCGCCGATCGTGTAGCCGAGGTGGCAGCGCTCGGTCGCATTCACCCGCAGGCAAAACCTCGGGTCGTCGCGGCTGGAGGCGGTGAACGTGGCGGTGAACGTGTCGCCCGGTGCGACGGGTTTCATGCCGTCGCGCAGGCGCAGGTCGGGTTGCTCGAGCGTCCAGTGCACCGCCCGCATGTCGTAGCGCAGCGTGAGGTCGGGGCCGTCGGCGGAGAGCAGCAGCACGCGCTGGTCATTGCGACTGAGCACCACAATCAGCGGCGAGGTGCGGTCGGGAGGATACGGGGCGGCGACGGCGCGGACCTCGAGCGTGCGCTCCCCCGGGGTGACTTTGAGGACCTCGCCCTTGTAGTGGCGGTATTTTGGGGAGTTGGGCGTCGGAATGATGCGGTAGGGGCGGGGCGGAAATGTCTGCTGCACCATCGCGCCGGTGCCGTACCACACGAGCACCGCCAGAGCCGCGGCGAGGCGGGCCTGCCAGGCGCTGCGGCGCGGCGGGGCCCACAGCCAGATCGGTGCGGCGACGAGGAGGAGGACGCCGAGGGCGGTGCTGATGGTATTGGAGACGATGTCGCCCACGCTCGGATCGCGGCCCGGGATGTACTGCTGCAGGAATTCGACGGTGAACGACAGCAGCGCGCCGATCGTGACGACGCGACCCGGCAGGACGCGGGCGAGAGTGAGCGAGACGCCGAGTGGGATGAAGAGGATGAGGTTTTGGATCAGCTCGGCGAGGGCGGCGTCGCCGGCGGTGAGGCTGTAGGACCAGCCGTAGGTCAGGTCGTTGTCGCCGTGGCGCAGGGTAAGGTAGAGGATGGCGGCTGTGGAAAGGGCGGCGAGGGTGACGGGGATGCGGCGTTTCACGGGCACGAAAGCTACTTGATGGAGTCGTCGTATGACGTTTAGAGCGGGGTCGGTGGCTTGAGAGGGGTCTGCGAGGGTAAATGACTGTGATGTAAGGTCTAGCCAAGGGTTTCGGGCGGTAACATATTGGCCGTCCCTTGGTCGTTCATTGAGCCCCAGGAGTGAGTCTTAGCGCCCTTTTTGTCGGGAGTGTAGCGGGTCGTGGAAGCTGAACCTTTCCACATCACAAATCCGCAGCATGTGGATAACGCGCCGCTGGAGGTGCCGACGCCGTCGCGGGGGACTCCGCGCGGGCGAAGGAGAACGCCCGAGCAGCGGCGTCTTGAAGACATCGCCCATCTGAAACTCGATGCCCCCGCACAAGTTCGACTCGGGTTACAGCGCGGTGCGTGGCACAATCTCCGGCGCCATGTCCGGCGGGCCGCTCAGCGGTTCGCTGGGTTGGTTGTCGCGGATCTGGCGGCGTTCGGACTGATGCGCGAGTTCATTCGGGCTGTGCGGGACCAAGAAATACTCGGGGCATGGTTCTCACAACAAGTACAGTCCGTACTGCCGGCCGGATACTTGAACGGCTGGCAGTTTGCGTCCGCACTGTTCGTGGGTCTGTTGGTGCTTGGTAATTACGGACCAGGCGATCGGAGGCGCGATTCCGGGCGACTGTTCCTCGCGTGCGCGCTCGCGACGGCTCTGCCGCTCTGGGCGGCGTTGTGGGCACGCGGGGTCGGCATCGCCCTGCTTCAATACTCCATCACGGTAATGCTGGCATGGGCAGGGGTTATCGGGGAACGCCTGATTCTCGACCGAGTGATCTCGAAACTCAGGAAACCCGAGCGAGACGCCGTCGATACGATATTCGTCGGCAACGCAGAAGCGTGCGCCGCTGCGATGGCCCATCCAGCGTTCTGTTCAGGGATGGAGTATCGGGCAATAGGGTTCATAGATGTGGAGAGCCCACCTCGTGCAGGGGCCATCGGGACCCTGAGCGAGTTTCCGCTTGTGCTTGCGGCTTCAGGCGCGGAAGTGGTCGTCGTTTGCGGGTTTCTCAGTGACAGTCAGTTCCACGATGTTGTGGATGATGCGCTAGCCGGTGGCTGTCAGGTTCTGGCAATGCCCCGCAAGATGCAGGTCGTGGGGGTACAGCCGACTATGGTCTGGCGGGGGGGGGAACCACTTGTTGAGCTGACGCGACCAGCGCTAAAAGGCCGGCAACTATTCCTTAAGCGCGTGTTGGACTTGGTGGGGTCAGCGTTTTGGTTAGTTGGTCTGTCGCCCCTTTTTGCATTGGTTTATGTCGCCATCAAACTCGAGTCGCGTGGTCCAGCAATCTTCGGGCATCGAAGGCTTGGTATCAACGGACGTGTCTTCAATTGTTTGAAGTTTCGGTCGATGCATGCGGATGCTGAGGCGCGCCTACAGGCAGATCCAACTCTCTACGCAGAGTACGTCCGCAACAATTTTAAGCTTGCAGAACGTAATGATCCCAGGCTGACGTGGGTCGGCCGTTGGTTGCGCGGGGCGAGCCTGGACGAAATGCCCCAGTTGATCAACGTGTTGCGAGGCGAGATGTCCCTCGTAGGTCCCAGACCAATCGTCCCGGACGAGCTAGACCAATACCACTCTTCTGCGGCGGTATTTCTCTCACTGAAACCCGGTATGACGGGAGCGTGGGCGGTGAACGGCCGCAGCCGAGTCAGCTACCCCGACCGGGCGGATATGGAGCTGGAGTACGTGCGCAACTGGTCCCTCGCTCTCGATCTTTGGATCATGTTGAAGACCATCCCGGCAGTGATGGGTCGTAAGGGTGCACACTGACTCACCTTGTTAGATCCACTAGCAACGTTAGGCCGCGTCGCGCCCAGTAACCCGAGAAGTTCTTTCGTACCTCGTTTTCGCCTCACGGCAGTAGGCCACTCAACCACGAGTCATCACCTCTCATGCCACCACGCGTCTCGATAGTTACGATTTGCAGGAATGTAAGGGATGTTATCGAACCAACCCTGCGTAGCATTCACGGTCAGAGTTATTCTGGTATTGAGCACGTAGTAGTCGACGGCAACTCCACTGACGGCACGTTCGAATTGCTGCGCGGACACGCATCAAGGATCGCAGCTCTTGTTCAGCGACCCCCCACAGGTATTGCGGACGCGTTCAACCGGGGAATCGAGCTCTCTACCGGCGATTTGGTGGTATTCGTTAACGCCGGAGACATGTTTGTCGGGCCGGACGTTATCGCCCGCATTGCCCAGCACTATGTCACCGACTCGTGGGCCTGGGCATACGGGGGAGTACGATTCGTCTCGCCCGACGGAGTGTTGTCGTTCGACAGACCCGCAGCGCCGTATTCGTATCGAGACCTGAGTCGAACCTGCTTTGTACCGCATGCATCGAGTATCACGTCGCGTGAATTGTTCGCGAAATTCGGTGGGTTCGACACATCTTATAAGACCTCTATGGACTATGAATTCTGGTTGCGCGTGGGTCAGCGGTGTCCCGGCGTGCCGCTGCCATTCTTGATCTCTCAATTCACGACGGGAGGGACTTCCTTTGACAATCGCCGCCGATACGCAGAGGACCGAAGGGCACGCCGGACTCATATAGAGATGTCTCCCAGCAGGCGATTCGTATTCGAAACCACGTTGAGAGTCGAAGCAGATCTATTGTGGCTAGCGAAGCGTGCTCTACCTACGCGCGCGCAGATGGTCCTGCGACGGTGGCGTCAGAGGTTCCAGGAGTTACTGTGACCGTCGCAAGTCGGAACTGGACTGACTTCGCAAGACGAGCATTGTTCCTATCGGTGCCCTTCACCAGCGTCCCGTGGTTCCCAGTCGGGGATGCGACCGTCAAATCCCTCTGTTTTCCGCTTGCGGTTGTGCTTGGCGCGAGTGTCATTCTCTCTCCGACTCGACAATTACGATCACATCCCTCCCTGTCAGCGGGACTGGTGCTACTACTCGTCATTTGGGGGCCGCAGCTGTGGCAGCTTCTTGTCCGACCGGAGGATTTTCTTGTACTGACGTCGCTGGGGGTAACAGCGGCAGAGCGTTTTGTTCGTTCCTCTATCAGTCTCCTGGTAGGCGCGACCTTATATCTGGGCTTCAGATTCGCTGTCTCAAGGCCTGACTGGTTCCGGGAAGCGAAACGCCTGGTCGTAGTTGCCATAGCAGCAAGCAGTGCTTGGGCGGTACTCCAACTAATGGGTGATACAATCCTCCCGGCTTCAGGTCCTGTCATACGGGGACTCGATGCTTTTTTGACGATTCCCGCGAACGTTATGGCGCGCGGTCATGGATTTGCGTACGAGGCTTCGTGGCTTGCAAGCCAGCAGACGCTCGTTGCGCTGCCCCTTCTCTATCAGGCGGTTCTCTTCCCAAGCTCACATAGTCTTTTCCCATCGCGCGGACTGCGGATTGGCAAGGTACGCCTACACCTCGATCATGTCCTAATGGGTGTGGTGATCGCTGGCCTATTGGCCACGTACTCGAGGTTGGGAATGGTTGTGCTCTTCGCTACGACAGCGTTTTTGCTCTTCTCTGTGTCTCGTCTCCAAGGAATCTCTCGGCGGGGGGTCGTCGTTGCGGGCCTGACCGTGCTTTCCGGAACCCTGTGGGTGGCTTTGACTACTCCGTACGTAAAGAGCATGCTGACCGCTGTTACGGGTTCATCTACCGCTGTCGAGTTCTTTAGTTCAATTGCTGCGGGACCACGGCTAGCACTATGGTCGGGCGCATGGTCAACGTTCCTTGAACATCCATTGTTTGGTGTGGGCTTGGGGCAGTTTGGATTTCACTTCGCTAATCATGTCCCTGCATGGGCTGTATTAGAATCGGAGGTACCCAGGTTCTTGCTTTCGGGCGAGGTGCCGAACCCCAAGAACATGATCCTCCGCTTGTTGGCGGAGACTGGGGTTGTGGGTACACTCGCCTTCGCTTATTTCGTGGCGACCCATTTTCGGTATGGCAGCGGGACGGCAGGTACCCAGGCCACACTTAGACTTCGACCCGAACGGGGACGTCTGACTCCAGAATTCGTGTTGGGGGTTACTATGGGAATCGCGCTTCTGGGGGACTTTGTTAGCCTCGATACATTTGCGCTTCCCCAACTGTGGCTATGCCTGGCATTCCTTCTTGCGGATCGCAGCAAATATGCGGCGGAACGAGCACCGGCCGTACTAAGCGCCTAGGACCGCACAGTGAATGCGCCTACACCAAAACGATCAGTCCCCGGTGTCACCACCGTTATTCCGTGTCGCAATGAGGCTCCCTATCTGCCGCGACTCCTCGCGGACCTTGCCGCCCAGGACTATGAGGGACAGCTCGAGGTAATCGTAGCTGACGGCACCTCGGAAGATGGTTCGGCCCAGATCATTGACGCCGCAGCAGTCTCAATACCGTGGTCGTCCTCGGCAAGGGTCCTTCGTCGGATCCCCAATCCCGACCGCACTATTCCGTGCGCGATGAACCGGGGCGTCAGCGCCGCGTCCCATGGATTTATTGTCCGCGTGGACGCTCACGCGACAGTGCCGCCTGACTACGTACGCAAACTAACCGAGGTGATTGTCAGAGGTGAGCTACATGTGGTGGGGCCGCGGAAGGAGTTCTTGCCACCCAGTAATTCTCTTGTCGCGCGTTGTATCGCACGTGCGGTCTCATCGCGAGTAGCTCGAGGAAAGACCGAGCTCCCGCAGAGGGCAAGCTTCATAAGGCCAGTTATACACGCAGGTCTTTCCTGTTACGCGAGGAGCACCTTCCTGTCAGTTGGTGGGTTCGATGAAACTTTGAGAAGCAACGAGGACTTTGATTTTGACTATCGTTGCCACAAGAAGGGATACAGGGTCGGCGTGCGTACCGACATCGTGTTCTATTCGTTTAGCAAATCCTCCCTAATTGATCTCGCGCGGCAGCGGCTGCGGTATGGGTTCTGGAGGTCGCAGTCACTGATGCAACGGCCGGCTTCTCTGCAGCCTCGACAGATTGCGCCGGTGATCTTGGTTTGGTATCTGGGCGCATGGATTGGAGCGTTGATTGCAGGCGGACAAATAGCAGTGCCAATGTCGATTGTGGTGGGAGGTTATGCGCTGGTTCTCATAGGTGCGGGCGGCGTCCTTGGCAATCGCGAGCTTGGAATCAGAGGGGTTGTTTTGATCGCGGCGGCGCTCTTCGTGGTTCACGTGGCATGGGGGCTCGGTTTTCTGGCAGGAGGTGTGTCTCGGGTTCTGGGTTCGCTCAGAAGCATTGGGGATAATGCAACGTCCAACTAGCGCAAGGAGATTCCTGGCGTGCAGATAGGTCAAGGCGTTGAGCACGATTCGG
>WNGP01002521.1_pt1 | contig 15325 bp, 15 predicted proteins | sample 5407671 | NCBI WGS metagenome assembly WNGP01 (sample SAMN13153381, study PRJNA577476) | soil metagenome | isolation source: 40 cm soil or saprolite under Garry oak tree replicate 2 | place: USA:California | collected 2016-06-15 | reverse complement strand
CTCAACACATGCCGCTTGCCCCTCTCATCGTTCTCCGGATGGGCCTTTCCAGGCTACACGTTCATCCGTTAAAGGGCGCACTCCACCATGTCCAATGGGAGTACCGCCCTGGCTGGGACAGCTCCCGTGGCCTTCCAAAGTGGGAACTATGCCAAAGCGCGTAAACGCTACGCCTGCTTGAAGCCCTTGCGCAACGCGCTCTATCAGTTCGCCTGGCAGTCGACTTTGGAAGAGCCCTGGGCGCTGACTTACTACCAGCGCAAGCGCGCCGAGGGCAAGAGCCACACGGTGGCCGTGCGAGCTCTGGCGAACGTGTGGGTACGCATTATCTACGCCATGTGGCTCACCCACACCTGCTATGAACGAGCGACCTTTGAGGCGGCGCAACGGGCTCATGCCAGGCTCGCCGCCTAAATCCACCCGGTGCGCTCTCACCGCACCCTCGCTCTTCTGAGCAGCCAAAAACCCTGCTGTTTTTTGGCTTTCAAGTGAGCATGCCTTCTTCAGACCACGCAAGTGAGCAGCTGTCAAGGAAAGCGCAGCGGCTTGACAGCTGCGAGCGGCGTGGTACACTCCTTCATGCTCAGTTGAAGCACTTTTCAGAGCCTGCTGCTTCATTCCCGCTTGCTCTCTTTCACTTGGGCTTTGGGCCCTTGACAATAGAGGGTCTCTATCTCTCCTGCTCTGTGGAATGAAGAGACGACGGAGCTGGTTCAGATCTGCCTGGTCACGGCTTGTTCAAGGGGCATCGTCCGTCCCTCGGCCCACGCTCTGGCAAAAGTCTCGCTGCCAGGCTGGGCGCTGGCTTTCGCCACCACACGCTCATAATCGAGTCGATAGACTGGTGGAACGGGAGTGCCAATGGCTTCACGCAGCGCCTCGGCGACTCCCCAGAGGCGAGCCGCCCAGAGCGGTTCGCCTTGTGCTGCTGCCACGGCCGCCAGCCCTTCGAGGCAAGGAGGGACCAATTCTTGATAGTAAATCCGTTGCAGGATCAGAAAGCTCTCCTGGTAGAGGTCATGGGCCGCCGCAAAGTCGCCCTGCATCATCACGGCGTTCGCCAATCCCATGAGCGCTTCGGCCATGCTGCATGATCACCTGCCTCCTTGAAGGCACTTCTGCCTTCCTCGAAGAGGTCGCAAGCCCGTGCCTGCTCTCCCTGCTGGAGCGTGAGCTGCCCTAACAGGACGAGCGGGTAGGCTCGTTCCCAGGGATTATTGATCTCCTGCAACAGCGTGAGGCTCTGCTCAGTCAGGCTGCGGGCGGCAACGGGATCGTGCCCGGAAAGAAAGAGCAGGCGGCCCTGTAAGTAGAGTACCCAGCCAATGCGTTCTTTGTCTCCCAGGGTACGGTAGAGCGCCAGGCTGTGCTCCAGCAGTCCTCGCGCCTCGTCGTACTCGCCTTGCAGTGTGCTAATGCGGGCCAGTTGCGTGAGGCAACGCCCACGCTTCCAGTGCTCCCCCATTTCCCGGTAGAGAGTCGCTGCCTCCTCCAACTGAGGCCGGGCAAGCATATACTCTCCTCTGGCCCAGGCGCTCGTTCCCAGGAGCAAGAGAGCGTCCGCCATCCCAGCCTGGTTTCCGAGTTCCCGGAAGAGGTGCAGGCTCTCGCGGGACAGTCTCTCTGTTCGTGCCAGGTCGTCTAAGAGAAACGCCAGTTCTGCGGCCGTATAGAAAGCCCTGGCCTTCACGGGTGCTGATACGCTCTCACCGAGCGCCAGGGCGTGTTCCAGGAAGTGCTGCCCTTCTCTGCTATACCCACGAATGGACCAGAACCAGGACAGTGCCGTACAGAAGCGCAGGGCCCGCTCCGCCTGCTGCGCGCTGTGCTCGCTTCCTCCCCGTGCCTGCGCTAACAGCCAGCCGAGAGCCGCCCGCAGGTTCTCATGCTCTTGTTCCAGGCGAGTCATCCATCTACCCTGTTCGGTTGCCTGGAGAGAAGGTTGTGCTTCCTCCGCCAGTTGCAGGTAGTACTCGGCGTGCGCCCGGCGCGTGGCCTCCAACTCTTCGCACCTGGCCAGCTGCTCCAGCCCGAACTCACGCAGGGTCTGCAACATCCAGAAGCGTGTCTCTCCCTCCGCCTGCTCCTCCTGGCGTAGCAGGCTCTTATCCACCAGTGAAGCCATCCCTTCCAGCATATCTGCTGCCAGTCCTCCGCGCGCCATGCAGAGTACTTCAGCGGCTTCCAGATTCCAGCCATCCACAAAGACCGCGAGGTGGCGAAAAAGCCTTTGTTCCTCAGGTGAGAGCAGGTCATAGCTCCAGGCGATGGCCCCGCGCAACGTCTGCTGACGGGCAGGCAAATCGCGCGCACCTCCTGTGAGCACGGAGAGGCCCTGCTCCAGGCGGGCGAGCAGCGTGTGCGGCGAGAAGTGCTTCACACGAGCAGCGGCCAGTTCGATGGCGAGGGGCAGACCATCCAGATGCGCACAAATGGCAGCGACAGCAGGCGCGTTGGCGTTAGTCACCGAGAAATCTGGCCTCGTCGCCTGTGCGCGCTCAATGAAGAGGGACACTGCCTCGTAGTGGGAGAGAGCCTTGACATCAGGCAGGTGTTTGAGGGTGGGTACAGACAGCGGTGGCACAACGAACTCATGCTCTGCTCGTACCTGTAGTCTCATACGGCTAGTCACCATGACCTTCAGCAAGGGGCAGGCAGCGAGCAGGTCCGCCAGAGTCACGGCAGCGTCGGCAACCTGCTCGAAGTTATCCAGCAGCAGGAGTAGGTGTTTCCCTTTGAGAGCAGCTTCGAGCAGTGAGAGCAGAGGGAGATGGCTGGCTTCGCTGATCCCCAGCGTCTGAGCTATGGCGGGGACCACCTGCGCGGGATCGTTCACCGGGGCCAGGGCCACGATGAAGACGCCGTCCATGAAGTCATCCGCCAGTTCGGCAGCCACGTGCAGTGCCAGCCGGGTCTTGCCCACTCCGCCCGGCCCGCTCAACGTAACCAGCCGCACGTCTGGCCTTTTGAGTAAGCGCGTCACCGCCGCCACTTCCTGCTCCCGTCCGATGAAAGGCGTCGGCTGGATGGGCAGGTTGTTGGGATGCGCATCGAGCGTCTTGAGCGGCGGGAAGTCACTGGGCAGGCCCTGCAAGCTCAGTTGAAAAAGATGGCTGGGGCGTTGGAGGTCTTTGAGGCGATGTTCTCCCAGGTCCTGCAGGGAGGCTCCGGCTGGCAGGTGCTGCTTCACCAGCTGGCGAGTCGTTGGAGAGAGGAGAATCTGGCCGCCATGGCCCGCGCTCATGACGCGGGCAGCATGGTGTACATCCATACCAATATAGCCATCAGCCGTCAGTTTCGGTTCGCCGGTATGCAGACCGATGCGCACGCGGACAGCGATGCCTTCGGGCCAGGCACGTTCTGTGAGAGCCCGTTGAATGGCTGCGGCTGCGGCAAGCGCATCAGTGGCACGGGCAAAGGCGACGAAGAAGGCATCTCCCTGGGTGTCCACTTCGCTCCCATTATACTGGACGAACAGTTGCCGCAGCAGGTGTCGGCACTCGGCCAGCACGTCGGCGTAGCGCTCCCCCAACTGCTGCAAGAGGCGCGTCGAGCCTTCCATATCGCTGAAGAACAACGTCACCGTTCCAGTGGGAAGATCGGACATGAATGCCTGACTCCTCCTCTAGCATCATCCTCTGTCTTCTGATGAGTGTATTTTTTTCACTGCTCACGCCACTCCGTCTGAGGGGCAGGCTGATGATGTTTTGTTTATTATACGGCATCGGGAGCATGGGTGCTAAGAAGAGCTTGGAGAGGGAGATTCCAGAGGGCGAGACACTGTCAAAAAGGGACCAGAAAAGGCTCTTCCCCCAGCAGCTCCTGAAGGAATGAGGAAATCATCATATTATACATATAATCTGTTGAAGAACATGGGAGAAGGATTCAACCACAGAGCTCGCGTGACAGGCAGACAGATCAGGCCATTGAGGGTATTCGCTTGTCGAAGAAACTTCATTTTAGTGGGGAGTGCGAGGGAATATCTTTCCATGCCCTTGGCCTTTAAAGCCCTTCCCAGGCTCTGGAAGTTGGATAACAGAGAAGAGGCAAAAGAAGATAGTACTCCTTTCCCATTTCCATAATTTGCCTTGAAAACATCAGTAGAGGATAAGCAAAATAAAAATAATGTAATTTACTATCGACAGTAAAATACACTATTACTCAGCGGAACCGACGGGACTCGGCCTCGATCTCACCAGTGTTGGTCCACTTCGTTGCTCCTCACGGCAAGCTCCATCAAAAGCTCCTCGCCCTGAAAGAACTGCCTGGCAGTATTCCCCCGATCATTCCACAGCGCCATAGATACGTTTCTAGTAAATGGAAAACTTGCTATGGCGCTGTTATTAGGAAAGCGCATTCGTTAAAAAACGCGCAGCACGACGTACCATATAAATAGGTGCTAGTTCAATGGCCTCAACGTTGCTTGAGCTGCTCAAACGACGAACCCCAGGGAGCAGACTCCCCAAAACTTTGCTAGTGTTCCCTTTTTTCTTTTTCTTTTTTTGCATCAAATGGTTGACTCGTTCGTAATAGCAAAAGAGTAGAAGTAGCCAGAGCCTGGCGGACTATTTCTGAAGAAACAGAGCGCAACTGAAGTTCACTTGAAAGCAAAGTGAAGGAGCAACACCATGCAGAGACATTACTCCCGTCATGGGGGAGGTCCTCTTCTGAGAAGGCCTGGCCTGCCGCCCTTTGGCCGCAGTGGCCTGCTGGGCGAACTGCTCGTCGGCGGGTTGGGCTACCTGCTTGGACGCCAGCAGGGGCAGAACCAGTCTCAGCAACGCCAGCCCCGGGCCACCGCACAAAGCGATCAGCTTGCCCAGCTCAGGTTGCTCGGACAACTACGAGAATCCGGCGTTTTGACTGAGGAGGAATTTCAGGAGCAGAAGCAGAAAATCCTCCACCAATCCTGAATACGAGCGTTCCACTCAAAAAAGACAGATGTACAGTTATCGGGGTGGTGTCGAAAAGGCTTTTTCATTTCCGTGTCTGTGCTCAGAGCATAGTTTTTTCCTTCCCTATGCTCCCAAAATCTGCTATGGTGAGCAGAAGAAGCCAACGAGAAGCAATGGAGGAAGGCTTATGGAGAGCCTGATCGTCCTGGTTCACAGCCCCTTAGTCGGTCCTTTCACCTGGTCTCTGGTTGCGAAGTCTCTGCAAGCCGACGAGTTCGATGTGCTGGTGCCACACCTCACGGATAGCGGAGAGACGCCCCCGCCCTACTGGCAGCAGCACGCTGTGTCCGTGCAGCAAGCGCTCGGCTCCATTCCGCCAGAGCGTCCCCTGGTGCTCGTCGGCCACAGCGGAGCTGGCTCTTTGCTGCCGGTCCTTGCCCAGGCAGCCCGCCGTCCTGTCACCGCCTATCTCTTTGTGGATGCTGGCCTGCCCCATCCAGGGAAGTCGCAACTGGAGGAGATGCCCGAAGAGGTGCGTCGGCTTCTGGCATCTGGGGAGCGTTTTCCCAACTGGAAGGATGAAGACCTGAGGGAAGTGCTGCCCGATGGACGCGCTCGCCAGCAGTTGTTGGCGGAAGTGCAGTCGCGTCCCCTCAACTTCTTTGAGGAAGTGCTGCCGGATGTTTCCAGCTGGTCTGAGGCTCCCGGTGGCTATCTCTTGTTTACCGAAGGCTATCGCCCCTATCTGGAGCAAGCACGGCGAACCGGCTGGCCGAGCCGAACGCTACCGGCAGGGCATTTTCACATGTTGGTTGATCCGGTCGCCGTGGCGGCGAGCCTCGTCGAACTCATGCAGCAGATCAACGAAAAGCGTTGACGTCGATCATGCAGCAAGGGCCGGTGATTGAGGAGGCGGTTGTCTGGTGCAAAAGGGCTGCCGACGTGGCGAAGCAGGGCAAGAGGGGTGCGGGCGAGGGTTTCAAAGTGCGTTCTGGCATCAGCAAGCAGCGACTCACGCGTCTCTGCGATGATGATTGTGCGTCACGACTCGGCGGGAGATGCGCGCGCCTCCACTCGATGCGGTGAGCATCTGGATCATAAGCAGGTGCATAGACGAGAGACAGCTGGGAAGCCGAGTTCAGTACTGGACCGGTGGAAGGGCACATCAATCGCCTGAAACTCATCAAACGGCAAGCGTATGGCCGAGCCGGGCTTTCCTACTTGCAACACCGCTTGTTGCCTGCGGCGAAGTAACATATGCGTTCCTTTCCTTTGGTTCTTGCGCCGTTATGCTACGCTGAGCAAGGAGCATGACCATCTTCTGAGAGGGAGGTTGATCAGATCATGAGAGCCGTGATGGAAACACCGCATCTGCTGCTGCGACCGTGGCAGGAGGACGATTTGAACCCATTGGTTCGCCTGCTTGCCAAGCCCGAAGTAGCTCACTATATTCACCTGGATGGACAAGTCTTCACCGGGGAGGAGACTGCCGAGATTCACCAGCGGATCATGCGCAGTTGGGATGAACACGGGCTGGGTCCCTGGGCGGTCATCGACAGAGCCACCGACTCCTGGATCGGCAAATTGGGCCTGATGTATCAGGAGGATTGGCTTGGTCCAGACAAGTTCGAGGTGGACTATGAACTGGATCCAGCATGGTGGGGGCGAGGACTGGCGACCGAGGGCACCCAAGCGGCACTGCGCTACGGGTTCACGCAACGCAAGCTCCCGCGCATCATCGGGGCCACCGTTCCAGAGCATGCCGCCTCCAGACGAGTCATGGAGAAGTGTGGCCTGAGCTACCAGGGGGAGCTGGAGTTCCGCGATGCTCGCATTGTGTGGTATGCGCTCGACGCTGCCACCTGGCGCAGGCTGGCAAACGCTCAGGAGTAGGAGCAAGAAGGGATCGATCCTCGTCTTGCTGGCCACGGCCGCTGTTGTCTCTTGCCTTCGCGCTTGTTGCCCAGCATTGCCATTGTGCGAGAGCCACAAGTCCCCCTCACCCCTTTTTGAATCTATCCACCTCGCCTCCCCCAAACCGTTCCGAGAGCCAATAACGTTGCCGCTTTGCCTCAAAAAGGAGGAGGTCGGAGGGTCCCTTCCCTCATCCTAGCGTGAAGGGGGAAGCTCAGCATAGCACAGTAGGCCGGTTGTTCGGCTCGCGCAGTCGCTCGCGCAAGGACTAGAGCCTTGTCGCAAAGAATGCCGCAATATCGCGTGCGAGGAGTTCGGGCTCTTCGGCGGGAGCGAAGTGTGCCCCGCTGGGCATGGCTGTCCAGTGACAAACGTTATAGAGGCGCTCTGCCCACTCACGAGGAGGGGTACCATCGGAGACGAATTGGTGGGCGAAGACGGCGACCGCAGTTGGTACTGTGACGAAATCATCCGGGCCAGGCGTGATTCCGTACCATCGGTTATCGAAGTAATCTCGCATCGAGGTTGGCATAGTCTGCGTCGCCCAGTAGATCATGATGTGGGTGAGCAACTCATCCTTCCTGAAACGGCGCTCCACGTCGCCATCGCAGTCACTCCACGCGCGGAACTTCTCCACGATCCAGGCAGCCAAACCGACCGGCGAGTCGTTCAGCCCATAGGAGAGTGTCTGGGGCTTAGTGGATTGAATCGCTTTATAGCCGCCATCCACCTCCAACCATCGTTGATACTGCGCCAGGTACGCGCGCTCTCCTTCTGAAAGGGGTCGCGACCCGGGGCCAGTAAAGGGTGCGAGCTCCAAATTACTCAAGTGGATGCCGAGCAGTGGCTTAGGATCGGAGAGCGCCATGAACGTGGCGACCGCTGCTCCGAAGTCTCCGCCTTGTGCTCCGTAGCGCTCGTATCCGAGTTCGCGCATGAGCAGGTGCCACAGACCCGCGGTATAATGGGTAGTCACTCCCTGGCGTCTGGGCCGTTCGGAGAAGCCGTAGCCGGGCAGCGATGGAATGACAACGTCAAAGGCTGGACCGTCAATGCCGTGGGCCTGTGGATCAGTCAGCAATGGCACGAGCGGCAGCAACTCGATGAAGGTGCTGGGCCAGCCATTGGTCAAGATCAACGGGATCGCACCCGGACGTTTCGCCCGCTCATGGACGAAGTGGATAGTGACGCCATCGATGTCGGCGCGGAACTGTGGGAACGCATTGAGCTTCGCCTCCTGCGCCCGCCAGTCAAAGGTGTGCTGCCAGTAGTCCACCAGTTCCTTGAGATAGGCTAAGTTCGTGCCATGATCCCAGCCGACTCCCTCAACCTCGTCGGGCCAGCGGGTGCGAGCTAAGCGCTCGCGTAAGTCGTCAAGAGTATGTTGAGCAAGCGTGATAGTGAATGCCTGGATGTTCATGTCAGACCTCCTCTTCTGCTTTTCTTCAGCACTCGCTTCCTTACCCCTTGTAGTATAGCAGGAGATGAAGAACTATCCAGGGTACTTCCTCTTGATCCGCACTGCTTCCTTTCTCGTCCGCACAGAGAGAGACGATCGAGCGGAGGGTACTGAGCCCGGGTCCGCTCGATCTCTTTCCGTTCTCACCAGGTGGTTTTCTTCGGACCCGCGTTTCCCTGCTGGTCTTCGATTCCCCAACTCCAGGTCACCTTCGGAGTAATCACGAGGTAGAGTCCTGGGCCGAAGTGGGCCTGGCTTTCAGCGACCTCAGCCTCGCCGTGAACCCTGATTCCCAGCGCCTGCCAGGGTTGAACCGACTTGAGTTCATCAATCACCAGGGAAACCTTCGTATTCCCTACCACCACATTTTTGTACTTGCGCGTGGTGGTGATGTTATGACCACCAATGTAGAAGTGTGACCCATCAAAGGAGAAGCCAACGGCGTCCACCGTGGGTTGTCCATCAGGGGCGACGGTGGCGATCCTGGCGATACGTTGCGTCTGAAGGAACGCCAACTCTTGTTCAGAAAACATCGGGTATCTCCTTTCCATATCTCATGCCAGGACGGCGTAAATCTCACGAGCCTTGGGATGGGTATTGTCCGCCATCATTTCCAGGATGAGGGGCCCGGCACTCACGAGGACGACCCCCGCCTGAGACAAACGGGTGATCGCCGTCATGGGCAGCGGCTCGAAGCGGCCAGAGGCATCGAAAACGACGTAGGTGCCGTAGCCTTCCGCCACGCTGGAAAGCGCAGGCAGGGTTGCGCACAGTTCAAAGCCGGTGCCTGCGATAATCACCTTCGTGCGACCGGTGCGCCTGATGGCCTCGTGGACACGCGGGTACTGCCAGGCGTTGATGATTGTGCGGTCCAGCACTTCCACCTCATCGAAGATGTCGGTGAGGGCCTGCACCTGTGGCCCATTGAAGCCGGCAGCCATGTTGGTGGTCAGGACCGCCGACACTCCCAGGAGTTTCGCTCCGCGGGCGAGTCCGAGCAGGTGGTGCCGCGTTTGCTCTGGCTCCTGGATTCTGCTGAACCAGCCTTCTTGCTGATCGACGAGCAGCAGCACGGCATTCTGCGGGGTGATCGGATCGAGCAACGTTGCTCGTGTTTCGCTTGACATAGGTCAAGTCCTTTCTAGTTTGTTTCTACTTCTGCACAAGCCTCAACGATTTTTCCTACTGCTCGACAGCGAGCGTCGTCAGCAGGCTGACGGTGATGAGCGCTGAGACACAGTGCATCACGATCATCGTCCAGAAGATGTGCAGGTTCATGCCCACCGCGGGGAACAGACCGGCCAGGAGCATGATGGGATTCAGAAACGAGACGAGCAAAGCCACACCTGCCACGATCCGAAAGATCCGAACAGGATGGCTGCTCACACGACCGACCAGCACAAAGGCGAGCAGGGCCAACAACAGGAAGACGACGGTACTGCCGATGACAAAGGGTGCCTGCAAGTACACAAAGCTCGAAGCCACGCCGAAGAAGCTGACTCCGAACATACGCATGACGAGATTCACAAGCGCTACAACAACGATCGTCAGCGGTCCAACCCACACGAGCTTGCGGATCGCAAACCTTTCTTGAGATGTGGGACGAGTAGAAGTGGATAGCATGATCTTTCACCTTTCACGAGATGTTCTCTAAGAGCCACCTCCCCTTTCGGAGGACTCCTCCGACGACGAGGAGGAGGGGCTTGCTTCTCTCCAATCAGAGCTGATTTATCGCGTCAGTGCCGCGTTGTTCGGTTGTTGCTCATGGACGGCTGCGTTCATGGGCATAGCGACCGGGATTGGGGCGCGGAATACCAGGACGGCCAGCACGGCGGCGATCACGGAAAGACCGAGCGCCAGATACAGCGTCGCCTGATATCCGGTCGTCGCCGCCACTGTTGGATCGCCGCCGACGGCCAATGCAATAGAGCTGGCGACGACGCTCGCCAGGCTGGTGCCGATGGCCGCGCCGACCTGCTGGGAGGTCGTCAGCAGTCCGGCGACCAATCCTTGCAGTTCCGGCACAAGTCGCGCGGTGGCTGCAATAGTCGTCGTGACCACCGTGCAGACAATCCCCACCCCGGCGAGTGCATAACCCACGACGACCCAGGCCGCACCGCCGGCGGGGGTAATGCGCGTCAACAGGACGCAGCCCAGTGCGATCAGGGCCGGTCCGAGCGCCGACGCTCTGCGCAGCCCCCAGCGTCGCATGGCCCGTGCCGCTATCTGGCCGCCGGCGATCCCTCCCACGCTCGCCGGGAGGAACGCCAGCCCGGTGGCCAGTGGGCTGAACAAGAGCACACTTTGGAGGTACAGGGTCAGGATAAACGCCAGGAGCGACGCGATGGCAATGATCAGCCCCGCCATCAGGTTTGCCGCAGACAGATTGCGATTACGGAACACTCCGAGCGGCACCAGTGGGTGCTGGCTGCGGCGCTCGACCACGAGGAAGAGCGCACCCAGGACTATGGCCAGGATGCCGAACAGCATGACCTGGACCAGACCGGATATGGGCGAGGCTGCCCGCGAGAGTGCGAGCACGAGCGAGGCAAGTGCCCCAGTTAAGAGGGCTGCCCCGGCCAGATCAAGCGGCTTTCGTGCTGCGCTGGCTCTGGAAGGCGGGAGTAGTGCGAAGGCAGCGAGCAGGGTGAGCAAACCGACCGGCACATTGACGAAGAAGACCCAGCGCCAGGAGAGCCAGTTCGTGAGGACCCCACCCAGGATCACACCTGCGCCAAAGCCCACGCCGGAGACCGACCCGAAGATGCCCAGCGCCCAATTGCGCGCCTCGCCTTCGGGAAAGGTCGTGGTGAGCAGGGCCAGCGCCGTTGGCGACACAATCGCTCCTCCCAAGCCCTGCACGGCTCTGGCCGCCAGGATGATCTGGGGCGAGGGAGCCAGCCCACCGGCCAGTGAAGCGAGCGAGAAGAGCCCAAGCCCCAGGATGAACAGCCGCTTGCGGTCAAACAGATCCGCGGCCCGCCCGCCCAGGAGCAGGAATCCGCCAAGCATGAGGGCGTAGGCGCTCACTATCCATTGCAGATCCGCCGGAACCAGGTGAAATGTATGCTGGATCGACGGCAAGGCGACATTGACAATTGAGAAATCCAGGACGCCCATCAATTGGGCGACGGCAAGCAGCGCCAGAATCTGATTACTGCGCGCTGTGGACATGCTTTTCATGCGAAACTCCTTCCCTCTCTTGTCTCTAGACGGCCCGGACGCTCCAGAGCGTGACCGTATGCGTATCCAGCTTGCGCTGGAGGTCATTAGCCGCATCCGCGAACTGATAGGCGCTCTCTCGATCGGGAAAGATCCGCACAATACGGTCTTCCTCGCCTGGTTCGAGCGTCGGCGCAGCAAGCTCACGCACAAGAAAGGCCAGCACCTCTTGCTGTTGCACATAGTAGCGCTCGCTGTCGATCACGGACGTCCTCGCTTTCTTTGTTCCCAGGTCTTCCTCCCAGTTTCCTCTACAGGGGAAGTATAGACGCGCAGAGAGGAAAAGACACGCCCCAAAAGGAGAGAAAAACAGCAGGACGACGACCTCGACTTTTGGAGGGGAGCTGCCTATTCGTCCTCGCCAAAAGTCGAGATGAGGCTAGAAGGCATATCGCTACGCCGCAAGAAGCGTTCTCGTGCGAGCACACGCTTGTACGCAGCGTGGTGATGAAGAGGCAGAGGCGTGAGCCAGACGAAGCAACGGGAGTACTTCATGGTTCTGCGGAGAGCAGGCCAAGGCTGCGTGCCCGTGCCACGGCTTGCGTGCGGTTGTGTGCCTGGAGCTTGGAGAGGATATTACTCACATGAAACTTGACGGTTGCGGCTGTCACCACCAGTTGTTCAGCAATTTCCTGGTTTGAAGCTCCCTGCGCCAGCAAACGGAGCACCTCCTGCTCTCGCTCACTTAACGGGTCGAGCAGCGGAGACGCTTGCTCATGTGGAAGGCGGGGACTTGATGGACTGGTATGGAGTTCAGGATGTTGCTGTTCCTTATGGAGAGTTAAAGAGGAGAACGAAGCAAGCACCGCGTCGAGATACGGCGTTGGTCCCTGCTTCCGCTCCTGTGCTCGGAGTGAGGAGAGGAGCGTCTGCATGGGAGTGCCTTCGTCAAGAAAGGAGCGGATGTAGCCTTCCGGTTCGGCCAGGCGCACGGCCGAAGCCAGGGCGGAGAGGGCCTCGTGTTCTTGCTGGTTCACCTGATAGGCCAGCGCTTGTAACAGCCGGGCCTCGATCACCTGGTTCCAACGCTGCTGCGCTGTGGCCCGCTCCAACACGCGCTCGAGCCGTGTGAGGGCCTCTACTGGCTGCTCTTGGAGCAGACAGACACGAACCAGGGCAACCTCCTCCCGCTCAGAGGCGAGGGGAGCGTCGGTGCGCTCCCGGTGAGAGAGGCCCATCGCCCAGTGAACGGCCCGTTCTCCCTGCCTACCTGCGATCCACAGTCGGACCTGTTCGACAGAGGTGAGGATGGCCTGCTGGTAGGGATTCTGCACAAGCAAGGGAAGGTGGCCCATCTCCGCGAGCGTTGCCTGGGCCGCTTCCAGTTCACCCTGGGACAGGTAGATGCGCACCAGCGCCTGGTAGCTTCTGCCGAGATAGACGAGATTGTAGCCTCCCTGTTCCGCCAGGTGCAGTCCTCGCAGGGCGAATTCGAGCGCCTCGTCGAGACGATTCCACTCGCGTAAGAGATCCGCCTGGTAGGCATACGCCAGCCCCACGGCCGCAAATGGCACATTCATCGGTCCCCTCCCGAGAGCAATCGCCTCCTGGTAGGTCTGCCATGCTGCGTGGAGCTGCCCCTGCAGGTGCAAGAAGGAGGCCGCGATGCACAGAAAACTGATCGCTGCACCCGTGTTCTCCACGGCCTGCATCATCGTACTAACCTGGAAAGCATGGTGGAGAGCAGTACTGATTTCCCCCTCAGCCAGGGCGGCCAGAACCAGAGCGCTGGCACGACTGGCTTGTTCATAGACATCGTGGTCAGTCAGAGACGAGAGAGCCTGCTGGCTCAAGGAACGTGCTCTCTGGCTCTCTCCGTAATGGCCTGCAATCACGGCCCGATACGAGAGCAGTTCCCCGAGGAGGACCTGTCGTTCGTGTTCCGGCAGGCCGGAATGACTCGTCGTTTGGGCGGTCTCTTCACGCTGGGGAGAGGGCGTCGTTTCCGCCTCCAAGAGCGCGGCCTCAGTCATATCGAGCCAGGGGAGCGCCTCCTGGAAGCGGGCAGCCAGGAACAACAGGCGCACATAGTAGAGGCAGAGACGAGGACGCTGGCCCACCACGGCTGACGGAAGCTGGCGGAGCCAGGAGAGCGCCGTGGGCGAGCCACTCGTGCCCAGGGCAAGCACCTGGGGGGCCAACTCGATGAGGTCCGCCGCCCGCGGCCAGTCCTGCGCCTGTAAGGCATGCTCGATCGCCTCGCGCACCGCACCATGTCCAGCGTACCAGTCGTAAGCTCGCCGATGCAAGTCGTGGAGCGCTTGGGACTCTTCTCGCTGTTCCAGCCGGGCGCGTAATGCCTCCGCGAAGAGCGTATGGTAGCGATACCAGTGCCGCTCTCCGTCCAGGGGCACCAGAAAGACATTGGCTCGCTCCAACGTCTCCAGGACCTGCTGGCTACCCGCCTGACCCATCACGGCGTCACACAACGAGGCGGTCAGCTGCGCGAGAATGGAGGTCCGGAGCAGAAACGCCTGGATCGGTGCGGGTTGCTGCTGGAGCACTTCCTCGGTCAAGTAATCCAGGATAGAGCGCTCTTTACCGCTCAACCGCGCAAGCAAGGCGTGCGGCGTGCCATGCTCGCGTAGGGAGAGACCCACGAGCTGCAACACCATCGGCCACCCCTCCGTTCGCGCCGCCACCTGCTCCAGCATGCTCGGTTCCAGGTGGATGCCCATCACCTCGTGCAGTAAGGTGTGTGTCTCCTCAATAGTATAGCGCAAGCTGTTGGTACGGATCTCGAACACCTGATCGTGCCCGCGCAGACGGGACAACTTCAAGGGAGGATCAACGCGGGTGATGAGCACCAGGTGGACCTGGGGCGGCAGACGCTCGATGAGAGAGGCGAGGGAGGTGTGGAGAGCTGGCTCGGTGATCACATGATAATCATCTAAGACAAGCAGCTGCGGCTCGCTGTGCTCTACCCACGTGTTCAGCAAGGCAGTGAGCAAGTAGGGCAGAGAGAAGTCTTGCCTGCGCAAAGCTGTCAGAAAAGGTTGATACGTTCCAGGCCAGCAGCGCTCGAGGGCGGTGAGCACATAGCGCCAGAACTGCACCGGGTCATTGTCCCCCTCATCGAGGGAGACCCAGGCGACCTGGGGATTCTTCGCTGGTTTGGACTGCACCCAGGTGGAAACAAGCGTCGACTTGCCAAAGCCGGCGGGGGCGGAGACAAGGATGAGAGGACGCGAAAGCCCCTCATCCAGCAGCGCAAAGAGACGGGCGCGCGAGATCAAGGCATGCGAGGACGCAGGCACAAAGAATTTGGTTGTGAGCAAGTGGTCCTGGAACCGCTTCGATTCATCCATAGAGACTTCTCCTGTTGCATTCACTCAGCCGCTGCTGTTCTCCCCCAAAGAACCTCTTCTGTTTGGGGTGGCCCCAGTTTCGTGGGTCAAGGCCATTCACCCGCTGGATATGCAGAGTTGCCTAGCGGACACGAAAAGCTCTGACCCTTATTGTAGCATACCTGGCAGAAGCTTCTGTTGAGCCAGATGATGACCCTCCGACCGGTTTGGTGATGCGGATGGTGATTTTGAGAAGTCCTCCGGCTCTTGCATCATCAATGAGATGGCAGCACATGCTTGTGCGTCCTTGTCAAATGGCACTGTTGGAGACTTGGCTCTTCGGCACTTGCTGTGCTCAGCCAATGTGTTTATCCACCAAGAAACCAATGCAGAACGGGATTGAGGGGATATTTCCCCCAATAAATCATCACTCAGCTATTGAGGAGGTGTGTGCTGTGTTCCCAGACCAACCCTAGCCGCTTTCTCTTTATTGTTAAGCATTACAAATGCGGAGAGCCGCTAAAGTGGTTCTCCCTATTACTGATGAG
>WNGP01002520.1_pt1 | contig 15326 bp, 19 predicted proteins | sample 5407671 | NCBI WGS metagenome assembly WNGP01 (sample SAMN13153381, study PRJNA577476) | soil metagenome | isolation source: 40 cm soil or saprolite under Garry oak tree replicate 2 | place: USA:California | collected 2016-06-15 | reverse complement strand
AGCAAATCAATCTTTAGAGCTGTTTGGATGTGCTGCCGTTGCCCTAGCGCAGCAAATCTGAGTACCTACGTCGATTTCCAGTCGGGATAGTTCAACTTCTCTGTTTTGAGAACCCTTAGACTGGCAATCGCATCTTCGATGGCCTGCCGTTCAGCTTTATGGTCTGGATTGTCGGAGTGTGACAACTCTTGCAGGCGATTGAAAATTGCATCTTCTGCCGCGTGTACACGCTCCAGCAGCTTCTTAGGGTCTGTTTCAAGCAGAGAGGCTTCATACTCGCGCTGCCATGTCGGATAACGAAGGTTGGAAGGTGATGAGCCTTGTTGTGTCATTGGAGCTGCGGTTCCTGAATTAGGTCATTGTGATGACTGCTCGAATGCCCTGCGAGAAACTTCTTACGGAAGGAGGGCCGTTTGGTTTTAGTGTAACGGGGCTTTCCACGTTCACTACCAGCGAGTCCAAGCGGTTTCAGAACGCATTTCATGTGCTAGCACATGTGTTAGATGGCGTATTTTAATGCGTTTTGTTCGTTTAATGCTTTCGTAGTTTCTATAACTTGCAGATTCTTTTAGAACGCTGTGTGTTCGTTCTTCACCCGCGCCCGCATGATCACCAGCTTGTAACGATGCAGCAGCAGTTGCCGCAGGTCGCGTACTTCACTCGACGGCATCCAGATGCTCGGAAACCGTCCCTCGACCAGCAGCTTCAGAATATGCGCCGCATCGCGCTTGTCCGCCTTCTGCTGCCGCACGTAGCTGGCACGAATCTGCGCCGCATCGCCCACCCACAGCTCGTGACCCAACTCCGCCAGCAAATCCACCAGCCAGTGACAGTTGCCGGTGGCTTCCATGCCGATCAGCGCCGGCGCGGCCACTCTCCGATAAAACCGCTCCGCATCGCCCGAGGCCTGTACCAGCTTCTGCTCCCCGCTCTCTCCCGTCTCCGTGTCCAACCAACTCACTTGTTGCCAGCTGGGATGAAAATCACATCCTATAATCATCATGTGCGAAGGCTCCTTTCTTTCCGAGAAGCCTTAGTCCTCAAACCAAGACTACCGGACTCGATCGAGCCTTCGCTCTTATCCAATCAGCTCCTTGGAAGATGAACTAATTGGAAACTGCGGCCTCTGACTTGGCGGTTGCAGTCGCCGAGGCGTGGCCGCCCGTCCTATCCGCTCAGTTAGAGCGTTGAAATCCTTTTTGCGGTGGATTTCGAAGGTCTAATATGCCTTCGATCGAAACAAGGCGCGAACGTCCTACGCGGTAACGATGGTGCTCGGCTTTGGTCTTCTCAATCCGCGGACCTCAGCACCAAGGTCGGACTCATTCGATGCCAAGAGCCTCGCGGTGGTCAACACCTGCTCGTTGATGATGTCGAGCATGAGCAAGATGGCGAGGATTGAGCATATCCCCTGACCCGATCTTGCGGCTGGTTCACAGCGCGCTCCGCGCGGTGGACTATGTCTTGATTTTGCGCGACCACTAAAAAGAGTTCTGTGGGAAACCAGGGCCGAAAGCTGACGAAATACGGGTGCACGCCGAATCTGACGTGCCAGTTCTCGATCGGACCTCTTTTCCGCTTGCCGGTCAGCCGTCGGTTCAGCATTGCTCCGATCGCGTTGATTTACTTTCGTATTGTCAGATTGCTGGGCAGGTGCCGTATCTGGTTCTTCCGCCAGGAGCAGGCTGCTGACCTGCAACTTGGTACAAAAATATTAGGCTAACCAAGTACGATATCGAACCTTTTAGCCTGCTTTGCAGAGTCTGTCGGCAAACCTAGCGTTCACATAGCACTTCTTTTGGCTAACTGAGCGTACAGCGGATATCAAGTCATGTGCCGCATCAGACTTCGCCACATACCCACACCCACCGGCACGGAAAGCTTCTCTGATTGTTTCGATTGTGTCATGTTGACTCAAAAAGACTATCTTTGACAAGGGAGACATTCTGCGAATGCGTCGAGCAGCCTCTAGTCCGTTCATGCCCGGCATGGAAATATCTAACACAATGACATCTGGCTGAAGCTTCTCAGCCCTCTCCACCGCTTCGATTCCGTCGGCAGCCTCGCAAATCACCTCAAAATCGGGCTCGGCACGGAGTAGTGCACAGATACCGCGCCTCACCATTTCATGGTCGTCCACGACAAGAATGCGGAGCAGTTGAGGCATGGCGTCTGTGCGAGGCTCAAAGCACGCTAGCAGGCAGCTTATGATGGAATCAATACAGTGGAGTGTGTATTGGCTGTCGCTTCAGTGGGCAATTGCCCGCTCTGCTGCCCAGTCGTTGATCCTGACCACTCACTCTCACGCCCAATCAGCGCCGAAAATATGATCCTTCCTTGTCGTCTTTTAAGGTGCATGCACACACGGGCCAGTTGGCCCATCTAAACAGAAAACAGGTGTCGATAATTGTAGGTGCGTTGTTTCCGCTTCCGAGCCGGCCGTTCATTGACTCTACAGACCTCCGCAACCAGATCGGCCCAGGCAACACTCAGAGTGAGTGAGCACTCTTCGAAAGAGCAGCAGCGCAAAAGCGGGGTGCGACCAGAGCAAAAGCCCAAGCCTTCGCTCCAGATTACTGAATCGAGCTGGCAACAGACGAAAAGGCATTATTCGCATTAGAGCCAACGAGACGAATAGTACCGACCACTAGTACCAAGATCACCGCTAGCATCACGGCATATTCCGCGATGTCCTGACCGGTATCATCTTTCCATAGTTGTAGAGATTTCAAAATCACTCCAAAACCTCGGGGCAAGAGAGCCATGCTGGGGGAGCCGGCATGGCCGTCACCACCCGACCAACTGCCAATCACGACGTTACCTCCCCCAAGGTCGTCATGACAGCAAATCCAATCGAGGGCATAGCTAGGTTATAACGCAGCTGTTCCGATTGCCTGTTCACTGTCGAACTTTGGCATAGAAAATTTCAGTGTTGCTCGACAGCTCACGATTTACTTTCGCAGTTAGCTGCTACACAACGTTGCCCAAGCATCGAAGTGTTCTACAACAGGAGATGTCTAAAATGGAAACCAGAGTGGAACGTGGGCAAAGCAGTGAAGATCGGTTCACAGGCGCAATTGAACGGCAGACTTCCCAAGCTCCTTCGAGTTTATTCTTGGGCCTGGCTCTCGGCTCAATGGCCGCGTCAGCAATTTTAAAGCTCAGCGGTAAAGACGATTGGGCACTGTTCGTGGGCCAATGGGCCGCTCCCTTTCTCATCGTGGGAAACTACAACAAAATGGTGAAGCAGGATGGTTCCGACGCCTTGAATCGTTCTGCTGCCTAGCACTTGTGGCAAGACCAACATCGCTCGCTGCGGGAACGGAACCAGATCGCTTCTTCTTGTCCCGTAAGCGCCTTGTACTCTCGTGCGCTTTTACAAGAACCCGGGAGATTTCTCAGATTGGAACACTAGCGACTACTGTCGTTCCATTCTCCGAGGAAGACAGCTCAAGCTTTCCACCCAATTGTCGCAGGCGCTCGTTCATACCCCGTAATCCAACTCCGAGAGCGCCGATCCAGTCTTGGCCAGATTGTTCCAAAAGGTGTGGAGAGATGCCTTTCCCTTTGTCTTCTATTTCCAAAGCACACATTCTTTGCCTCATCAACAATCGGATGTGTGCCACCTGGCTTCCAGAATGTCGGTGAACATTGGTTAGGCTTTCTTGCAGAACGCGAAACAATGCCAACTCAGATTCGCGAGGCAGGCGGCCAAAGTCTGTCTCGACCTCAAAACTGGTCTTGATGCCACTGCGAGCAGAAAATCCGTCGAGGTACCACGGAATCGCCGATTTCAGACCCATCTCTTCCAGCATAGGAGGATACAGGAGATAGGACACTGTTCTAACTTCTTTGACGCAGTCCTCAGCTAGGCAAATGCATTGTGCGAGATCCTGAGTGGGCGCATCTTGTTCTTGTCCAGTGGCGAATGCCAGTGAGTCCAACTTTATCTTCAACACCGCGAGATACTGCCCCAGACTGTCGTGAAGCTCCCGGCCAATGCGTCTTCGCTCCTCATCTTGCGTGCGCAGCAGGTGCAGCGACAATGCCCGCAACGACTTCTCTGAATTCTGCAATCGCCGTTCTGCAGTTCGTCTTTCGGCAACCTCATTTTCTAATGCCTGCTGTGCCTGCCTTCTTTCGGTAAAGTCTCGGGTGACTTTTCCGAAACCCACTAATTTTCCTGCATCATCTCTTAGAGCGGTGATGATCACATTCGCCCAGAATTTTGATCTATCCTTGCGTACTCGCCAGCCTTCATCCTCAAACCGTCCCTCTTTCGCTGCGATAACCAATTCCCACTGTGGTTTTCCGCTCCGCACATCTTCTTCTGGGTAGAAGCATGAGAAGTGCTTACCGATAATCTCTGCGGGCTTGTATTGCTTCATGCGTTCCGCTCCGAGATTCCAACTGCTGATGTTGCCGTCAGTGTCGAGCATGAAGATCGCGTAGTCCTGCACAGCTTCGATTAGCAACCGGAATCGTTCCTCGCTGTGACGCAACGCCAGCTCTTTTTCGAGGACCTGAGCTTTCTGTTGCAACTCCGCGATGCTGCGAAGGCGTTCTCCTTCGTTGCTTAATCCTAAATAACTCTCGCTAGGAACAACGCCCGAGTGTTGACCACACATCTTCAGAAATGGCTCAATGTGCCTCTCATTGTTGAAGCCTGTAATTGGGTAAGCACAGAGGAGAGAGAAGGAGTGGGTTTTCGCTAAGTCATTCCAGAGTTCCTCGACCCGAATAGCCTCCTGTGGCCTTCCCTCGGCCCACAGCAACGCGACAAGTTCTCCGAAGACAGCAATGCGGCAGTCTTTGCCATGAATAGCAGTTCGGGCTCGCTTCAAAACTCCGCCGAGAATGTCGTTGAAGCGCGTCTCGTCAATCGAACCGTCTACCATGAGTCGCGTCAGAGTTTCTTTCGCGTCCACTGCGACGTATCGCCCTTGCAAGCTCGCTTTAGCTATGTCCAATCCCCGTGCGGATAGCCGCCGTTCCAGCTCTCCACGATGGGATGCTGTTGCTAGGACCACGGCAGCATCACCCACCGCAAGTGCCCCGCCAATGAATCGACTCAATACGTCAATCAGGAAGCCGTCGTCTGTATACAATTGAACAACGTGTCCATCGTGATCGTGCCTTGGAGCGTGCGTTAGGGACGGGACTAGTTGAAGACCGGGATTAGACATCGCAATACTCACCTTTCGCCTCCGCCAAAATTATGGGTATTGATATGGGCCTGGTAATGATCGTGTCCAGGAGAACCGAAGTCTATACAGGAACTACTGTTCTCCCTTAAGCTAAAGTTGAGCATAGCCTGAACAGAAGGCAGATGCGACGCTATCTTGGAGGCGGCAAAAGAGCGTTAGCGACTGTGGGAGGGGCAGGCCGAAGCCAAACTCTTCCTCCCCCTTCCCTCCTTATTCTATGCTCTCTTCCTCTCACTTTCTTGGTCATCCTCTTCCTCTTCAACACTGGGAGCGCGGCGCTGTCTTGACTGGTCGCCTCGATATTCCCGCTCGGTCCCTGGTGCGCGACGCTGCTGCTCATCCCCGTGCTTCTCCTGTTCACTAGACGGGTTGTTCTGCTTCTGCTGAGACTTCTCTTTTTGCTTGCCCGACTGCTGCTCCCCGGTTCTTTTCGTCTGCCATCGTCACAGCTCCTTATAGTTGAAGATTATTTACCGCCAGCAATCAGATGCCTCTCACGCCAGCAAGATGTCTCTCTCTACGAGCTGTGTTCGCCGACGAACCAAGAATTAAGTTGAGGTCTTATGGTTGGCCTCAGCCTAAAAACACGAGCAGTATTCGATGCACCATCGAGGCATCACATGACAAGGACACCTTGTGTCATGTTTCAACGGTCATGTGGCGGCTAAGGTTCTGGCTCTTGCCATTGCGATGAAAGCAGTTTCCTGAGTCAGTAATGTTCTTCTGGCCTTAGATTTCTCTTCGTGAACCGAATGCCGCACTCTCGAAAAATTACGCGAAGGTTAACCCCATATTCTTCACGCGAAGTAGCGCAGCCCCGCACGGTATTTCGGGGCACGAGTGTACACCCTGGCGTCGGCCAATGTCTGTACTGGCCGGAACAATCTCGGCTCACTGCCTACGATCCGCCTTTAGCTAAGGCTCTACAGTGAATCGTTCTGGCTCGTACAGCGCCAAGTGGATGGTCTTTGCGCGGCCCTTGCCATAATGTTGGATACGACTTCCTTTCCTTCCTGCTTTTCGGTAGGGATCGACACAGGCGTCGGTTGGCGATCCGCAATTCTCCAATCACATTACAAGTTACGGGGCGGATGAACTCAGCCCTTGGGTGACTTCAAAATCGCGCGGATTCGCGCAGAGGGATGTATGGCAATGAGATTCAAGACAAGGATATTAGCCGTGCTGACAGCCGCAGTTTTGGCCAGCACAATGGCGGTTGCCGCCGAGGAACCGTCGGAACAAGTCAAACGAATGGATGCAGCAGCAACAGTTTTAGACGAAATCATGGGAACTCCGGATAAGGGGATCCCGGAAGAACTTCTCGATTCTGCGAGGTGCGTGGCAGTCATACCGTCGATGGTCAAAATAGGTTTTGTCTTTGGAGGCCGGCACGGAAGAGGAATCGCGACCTGCCGTACCAACTCCGGATGGAGCGCGCCTGCACCTTTCACGGTCACCGGAGGTAGTTGGGGATTGCAGATCGGCGGCGAGGCGGTCGATGTGGTCATGCTGGTAATGAACGACCAGGGAATGGAAAAGATGCTCTCAAGCAAATTTAAGATCGGCGCCGATGCCTCGGCTGCGGCGGGGCCGGTCGGCCGGCATGTGGAGGGCGAAACTGATTGGAAGATGCGCGCTGAAGTGCTCACTTATTCTCGGGCTCGCGGCGCTTTTGCTGGCCTTACTGTGAACGGCGCATCGATTACACAAGACAAGGACGGAACCCGCATTTTGTACGGCCGGATGATCCCATCAGCTCAAATTCTAAAGGGACAGGTGAAACCTCCCGAGGGTTCGCATAAATTCCTGGCGACAGTAAGAAAGTACGGTACCGAGGCAAACATTGCTGAAGCATCAGATCGTCGCCATCCGACCTCGACAGACGACACCCACCCTCGAGCATTGAGTTCGACGGAAGCAAAGGGCGCAATTGAAGAGAAGCTCAAAAGCGAGCCGGGCTTGGACAGTAAAGACATCCGGGTTACTTTGACTCCCGACGTGGTGACGCTGTCCGGATCTGTCGTCAGCAGTGACGACCGTGACAAGGCGGTGCGGGTCGCGAGATCGTATGCCGGTGATCGCGAAGTCCAAGATCATTTGTCAATTCAGAGGCCCGACTAGTTTGCACCTTTGCCGCGTTCGAACGAACGCCCGTCTCCCCGAATAGGTGCGTGGGCGCAATTGGCACGAACTTACATTTACAGGAGGAAAAATGATGAAAGTTGATTGCAGGAATATTGCTCGCACACTCTTGTGCACCGGTCTGCTACTCGGCGTCGGAGTATTGGTACGGGCGCAAGAACCAACCAGTCAGCAGGCTCCGCCAGCTGCAGACAATACCAAGACTAATGAACGGGATCGAAGCGCGAACGAGCCAACGGCAGATCAGCAAAAAGACAATCGTTCTGACCGCGACATCACACAACAGATACGACAATCCATCATGAAAGACAAATCACTCTCCACCTACGCGCACAACATCAAGATCGTCACTCAAAACGGGCAAGTGACATTGAAAGGCCCCGTGCGATCAGAGGACGAGAAGCGAGCAATTGAAGCCAAGGCTGCTGAAGTGGCCGGCGAGAACAAAGTCAGCAGCGAACTGAACATCAAACCGCAGCAATAACATTTCAGATTAATAAGGAGAAGTAAAACATGGCAGGTAAAAACACAGCAGTATTTGGCATTTATCCGAATCGCACAAGCGTGGAAAGCGCGGTCGATGCTCTAAAGACAGCAGAATTTCGTAACTCTGATATTTCCGTGCTGTTTCCCGAGAACACGGGCACGAAGGACTTTGCCCACGAGAAAAACACTAAGGCGCCAGAAGGCGCCACAACCGGCGCCGGAACCGGAGCATTGCTGGGCGGCGGACTGGGGTGGCTGGTTGGCATTGGAGCCCTCGCGATTCCAGGGCTCGGACCGTTCATTGCTGCAGGGCCCATTGTGGCGGCCCTTGCAGGAGCGGGTGCCGGCGGTGCAATCGGCGGTCTCACAGGCGCCTTGATTGGCATGGGAATCCCGGAGTACGAAGCTAAGCGTTACGAGGGCCGCGTTAAGGATGGCGGAATACTGCTCTCCGTGCATTCCGACGATTCTCAGTGGACAAAAAAGGCTAAGGAAATTCTGGAGCGGACAGGTGCCCAAGATGTTTCCTCGACCGGTGAAGCCGCTTCCGAAAAGGGTGATAAAGCCCGTCTTGGCGAAGTGGCTTGATCTGTGGAGTGCAGCGAACTGGAGCTTCTCGGCGGCCGGGATCTCGGTTCGCTGCCCCGCATTTTTAAAGGACTGGCGGGACCGCCGCGCGGGCCTTGGCCCAGCGACCGAAACTCATTTCGTGGAGGAAACATGCCAAACGATAATTTGAAAAAACTGTATGTGGACGAATTGAAAGACCTGTTTAGCGCAGAGAATCAGTTGCTCAAGGCGCTTCCAAAGATGGCCAAAGCTGCGTCCTCGGACGAACTCCGAGCTGGCTTCGAAGAGCATCTGGAACAAACCAAAGGCCACGTTCAACGTCTGGAGAACATTCTCCAATCGCTGGACGAAAGCCCAAAGGGCAAGAAATGTGTGGGCATGGAGGGCTTGGTGAAAGAAGGAGCCGAGGTCATGGCGGAAGACTTGGAAGAGGCGGTGATGGATGCTGGACTGATCGGCGCAGCCCGACGCGTGGAACACTATGAGATTGCCGCGTACGGGGCGGTCAGCGAGTTAGCCAAAGCTCTCGGAGAGACGAATCACGCTTCTTTGCTGAAACAGACTCTTGAAGAGGAACAGGCCACCGACGAAAAATTGACGGAACTCGCAAAAGAGATCAATGAACAAGCAAGTGAAGAGAGCTCTCAGGACAACCGGGACGAATCCAAAAAGACGCACAAGATGCCGAGGCGTGTCGCTTAGTTGTAGCGCCGTACTGCAAGTGGAGAATCGCAGAACCCCTAGAAGTCGAAAAGGGCGTGAAGGGGCATAGCGGAAAGATAGTTGCCAAGAACAACAAGCACGACGGCGGAGAAGACGGAAGAACAAAGTAAAGATTCGGCGTAAGAACCAACAATCAGAATACATAGGAAGAGGAGAGAGGAGTGCGCATGGAAGACAAAGTTCGTAGTGGCGTTGCAGAGGGTCGTTTCACGGGAGCCATTGAGTCGCAGACGTCCAAAATCCCAAGCTCCGGCTATTTGGCGGCAGCATTCGGTGCTATCACCGCTTCAGCTATTCTGAAGATCGTGGGCAAGGATGACTGGGCGTTGTTTGTGGGACAGTGGCCGGCGGCATTTTTGTTAATGGGTGTTTACAACAAGATGGTAAAGCAGCACGGCTCAGATGCATATAGCAAGGCTGCCTGAGAGTTGAGTCGGACCGAGTGGTTGCCTCCGAATATGGGGGCCCCTCGGTCCGCCGAATTTCGAGCAATGCCTTCGACGCAGCAGAACGAGCGGTAATCTACAAGGAGAACAGAGTATGTCGATTCTGGCGTGGATTGTGTTGGGTTTGATTGCGGGGTTCATAGGCAGCAAGCTAGTGAACAAGACTGGCGAAGGCGTGATCTTAGATATCGTACTGGGAATCGTTGGTGCCATAGTCGGCGGCTATTTGTTCAGTATTTTTGGGGCGCATGGAGTGACGGGCGTAAACCTATATAGCCTGTTTGTGGCGGTGATCGGCGCTGTGATCGTCCTGGTTGTCTATCACGCGGTACGGGGAGGTCGATCGCGCTTGTGAGCGACACGTGCAAGCGAGCGACCGTCAGGTCTCTAATACTCCCTTCACCCACCAGAGTTCACAACCCGGACAAATCGGCGGGCAATGACAGGTTGAGATTGATGTCAGGCACTCGCCGATGAGAACTCAAGCGGCCAAATTCAAATCCCAGTCGGGAGCCCCGCGACCACTCGCGGGAAAGAAACCCAACGCTGGCGCCGCCAAAGTCCTTTTCCAAAAACTCGGGCCTGGTCTCATCACGGGGGCGTCTGATGATGATCCCAGTGGAATCGCCACCTATTCGCAAGTAGGGGCACAGTTCGGCTATGGCCTTCTCTGGACCATGGTCTTGACCTATCCTCTCATGACCGCGATTCAGGAGATCAGCGCCCGGATTGGAAGGGTCACCGGAATCGGCATCGCGGCCAATCTTCGGAAAAACTACCCCAAGTCCGTTCTCTACTGCGTGCTGATCGTGGTGACAGTAGCCAATATCTTCAATTTGGGGGCGGATATTGGCGCCATGGCAGCTGCGACGCACTTGGTCCTGCCGGGAAAGGTCGGTGTGTTCATTGTGATTTTTGGAGTCGCGTCGCTGGCCGGAGTGTTGTTGGTTCCATACTCAACGTACGCTAAATACTTGAAATGGCTTACCGTGTCTCTCTTCGCTTACGTGGCTGTCGTCTTCTGTGTCCACGTGTCATGGCGCGCCGTGCTTCACGCGACCGTGCTTCCGCACATTCAACTCACAAAAGAATACGTTACCGCGCTGATTGCGGTGCTAGGGACCACCATCAGTCCCTATCTCTTTTTTTGGCAGGCTTCACAAGAGGTCGAAGAGGTGAGGAACAATCGCGGCGAGAAACCGTTGAAGCGCGCTCCTTTGCAAGCGCAGGAGCAACTGGGGCGCATCCGTATCGATACTTATTTAGGCATGGCCTTCTCCAACATCGTCGCATTTTTCATAATTTTGACGGCCGCCGCGACTTTGCACACTCATGGCATCACCGAGATTTCGACTTCCGCCCAGGCGGCCACGGCGTTAGAACCGCTGGCGGGCCGCTTTGCGTTCCTGCTTTTTGTCTGCGGCATCGTAGCCACCGGCCTTCTTGCAGTGCCCGTGCTCGCGGCATCGGCGTGCTACGGAGTTGGCGAAGCGTGCCGCTGGAAAACAAGCCTGGAGCGTAAGCCAGGAGAAGCTGTCCGATTTTATGCCGCCATCACGATCGCGACTTTGACTGGGCTGTCGCTCAACTTCCTCCATATCGATCCCGTTAAGGCGCTGTTCTGGGCCGCGATTCTAAACGGAATCGTCGCCGCACCGCTGATGGCGGTCATCATGACTATGGCCTCAAGCCAAAAAGTGATGGGAAAGCTCGTCATCCCGGCGTACCTGAAATGGGTGGGTTGGCTTGCCACAGCGGTAATGCTATGCGCTTGCATCGGCGTCTTCTTCTTCACGTGGAAATAGATCCGCTCGCCTATCACGGAGGTAGCTCAATCCTTCATGATCGCGTTCGGATATGCGAGTGGTCATGGACGAGGTGCTTGCGCGGGGTGACCGCGCTGAGTACCACTGGACGTTGATCGGCACAAACTCCGGGCCGGGAGGCACTGGACAGCGGTGGCTTCCAGCTTTGGCAGATAGGAGCGGATGGACTCATAGCCTCCTCGCAGGGCCACTTCGACAGCTCCGAAAACCATCGTCAACTAGAGCTCTTCTGACTTAGGGCCACGCACGGTGAGCAGCACCATCGGACCCATATAGGGAGGCCGACGCGCAGCAATCCGGAATCCAGGTAACAGCGAGAAAGATTCTGTGAGCCAGGGTCGGATCGCGGTGGGGAGACGCGGCCTGCTGCGGGGCGGACATGGTCCTGATCAGATCACGCCATGATGCGCCGCGGATGAGAATCAACAGCTACCCGGAGGATGTAGTTCGGAAAGTGGGGATGGGCATGCTCGCAGGATTTCCGGCAATAGTCCATGAAACTCATCGATCCATGGACGCGAGCGCCATGACGATCTAAGTACAGTTTGGAAGTTGTTTTTAAGTCGATTTCCGAGGACGATCACCGATTTCCTCTTTGGCTATTACTTCACGCACCTCTGCAGGATTGCCGGGTCTACGTAGCAGGTTCTTATGTCGAATCCGTCCGGTATCATCCTCGTGATCAGTGGGAGGCTTAGCCCAGTATCTCTCGGTCTTATATATTGCGAAGGCACAACGCTCAGGTTATCCCAGAGTGGATCGTAGCAATTTAAATCATGTATGGTCTGCTTTGTGACTACCGAAAGGGAGTTGAGCACGACGAAGGAAAGAAATTTAGCGCTCTGCCAGCTTGTTTCGAGGAGGGGCACATTTCGTGATTGGCAATCGTAAACAAGCACGGTCTGGGTATCGACCCTCGATACGCCGAAGCAGTTGTCCATCGCTTCCGAAATTCCTCCCTGATGGGCGACAAACGACCGGAGGGCTTTTAGGCCCCCAAGATCGACGAAAACACCCTCCAGCCATAGCGCCTGATCCAAGATGTGTAGGAGGATCGGTACGCTCGGATTTTGGCAACCGGCGTTGCTCAAAACTTTCTTTAGCTTAGAGAATCGGGTACACCTCTGGTTGAACTCCGCGGCCACGAACCAAGTCAAACGGTCCAATGCAGCCCTCCCTTGTAAAAGGAGCGATTCGAAATCTCCACAGGCCTCTCGTGCAGCCAAGGCAATGTGCGCTTCGGGAGGCGCCTTTTGGAGCTCCCGTGCATGGGATATGAGCCGGTCATGATGGTCCCGCATGCGTGCCACCTGCATCAAGGTGGTGCTCAGCTTGTCGAGACACCCGTTTATGCTCCAAAGCCATCGCTGCCGAGATTCATTCGAAGTACGCCACTCTTTTGTTAAGTACTGCTGAATGGACCTGTACTGCTCCACAGCCCTTTGGGGGAGTACACCGTGGTGTGGAACCTCGCCTCCAATAGCAAGGTATTCAAACTGCTTAGGATTGTCGGACATGATGCCCATTGTGACCTGCCCCTCAAAAATTAGTCCAGCGGTAGGCCGCAGATGCAGAGGCAGGCGGTCGGAATGGATCTTCCCTTGTATTTCCACTAGTTCCGAGATTCATAGCGTAGGCTTTTTTGAGGGGATTTACGCCCACAACCTCAGTCAATGCTCTTGCCGGGTCTGGCAGTCCTCGCCTTAACAGGAGATAAATCCTGCTTAAGGTGGTCTCGGCAGGCTGCATGCAACGTGCCGGATTTTCACGCGGAGCCTAGTTTTAAAAATACGGGTGAGTCAGACCAGCCGATACTATATAGATGAGATTCGACCAACAGTTGCCTCAGAAACCGCGTGTTTTCATTGATAATCGCCAGGGCTGGAACGAGAGGTAAACTTGAGGTTTGTATGCGTAAACGGCTTATTACCCCAACACCAGAGAGTGTGCGATCGCGACGTGAAGACTGGCTGGATGTTGAGCGGGCGGCCATCGTTGAGATCAGCTCAGAGCAGAAAGATTATCCGGTCGAAGCTGCGTTCGTTGCGGGAGAAACACTGGGCTGGCGCGCCGCCGAACCAGGGCCGCAAACGATGCGACTCGTGTTTGACCAGCCGCAAAGACTGAAACGGATATCGCTTGTGTTCGAAGAAAAAGAAACCGCGAGGACGCAAGAGTTCGTCTTACGTTGGTCTTCCGATAGCGGCTCGCTACGGGAAATTGTTCGCCAGCAGTGGAATTTCAGCCTCCTGAGACAATACGCGAGGTCGAAGAATATCAAGTTGAGCTGTCAAACGTCAGTGTACTCGAATTGATAATTGTTCCGAATACGAGTGGCGGAAGTGCTCGCGCCTCGCTCAAGAGTTTGCGCGTGTCTTGAAGTTGTGACAGGCTCTTCCTAAACTTGCTTTTTAGCAAAATCTGCAGGGCAGCGAATCTTCGCCCCGGCTGGTTCTTTGTGTTCTCGCTTAAACAGGTCGGACGTTTCTGCCCGCTAGCCTTTAGGCCGCGTGGTGACGTCGAACTCTCTTCTCTGTGCCGTCCTGATCTTTATATCGAGCCGTGACAACGCGGTCCCTTCTCTCCCAAGTCCTGCCTCGATGCGGAGAGGGAAAAGAAAGACGATGATGGGAAAGTCCAATCTCAGACGCGTGTTCTTCTTGCTCATAAAACGGGTGCAACCTCTCGCTAGGGGGAGTGTTGCCCTCGTGGATTTGAGAACAAACCTTCATCGGACTCCTTGCATCCACGCTACGACGGAGATGGAGGTCAAATGAGCAAGAAAAACGGTCTTGCCGATCCCACGCGCCTCAAACCGTTCGACGCGGAAGACAAACAGATGCTACGGGTCGTGATCGAAACTCCAAAAGGAAGTCGAAACAAGTTCGCGTTCGATCCGGACGAGCACATCTTTGAACTAAAGAAGGTGCTCCCCGTGGGGATGACTTTTCCTTATGACTTTGGATTCGTACCATCAACCAAGGCAGATGACGGCGATCCTGTTGACGTGCTGGTGCTAATGGATGAACCGGCATTTCCAGGATGCGTGCTCAGTTGTCGACCGATCGGGGTAATTGAAGGCGAGCAGGGCGATAAGAAAAACAAGGAACGCAATGACCGAATCGTAGCAGTGGAAAAAGATGCCCGCAGTTGGGAAGATGTCAAAACCATCGATGATCTAGGCAAGCAATTTGCCCGCGAGCTTGAGGAGTTTTTTGTGAACTACCATAAGCTCAGTGGCAAGCAGTATCGTGTGCTCGGACTGAAAGGTCCAGATCAAGCTCGCAAATTGGTTAACTCGGAAAGACGATGAGGGCCCCGTTCTATGCTTCAGATCCTGATTCGATTCCTGGTTGGTGGCGCGGTAGTTACGGCGTTCGCGGCAATGGGCGATGTACTGAGACCCAAGAGTTTCGCCGGACTGTTTGGTGCCGCGCCTTCAGTAGCGCTGGCTACTCTTGGCCTCACGATAGCGACCGAAGGCGCTTCCTATGCCGCAACCGAGAGTCGTTCCATGATTGCTGGGGCACTGGCGTTGTTCACCTACGCCTCCTTCGTGAGTTGGATCATGGTGAGACACCAATTAAGTGCTCTCTTAGTCACGATCGTTGCGATCCCTTTGTGGTTAGCAGTGGCATTCGGTACGTGGTACCTTTGCCTGAAATAGGAATGCGCGTCAAAATTGATCTTTCGGCTCTTCGAGAAACCAAATGGCGCGACTACGCGATAAGGTTCTTGTTTGGGGGCTTGATCACAGCGGTTGCCGGAATAATTGCCAAAGCATTCGGCCCCGGAGTTGGCGGGCTATTTCTAGCCTTTCCTGCGATTTTCCCAGCCAGTGCAACATTGATTGAGAAACACGAAAGGCAGAAGAAAGAACGGCAAGGCGTCGATGGCACGGTGCGCGGTCGGATGGCAGCGAGCGT
>WNGP01002519.1_pt1 | contig 15326 bp, 16 predicted proteins | sample 5407671 | NCBI WGS metagenome assembly WNGP01 (sample SAMN13153381, study PRJNA577476) | soil metagenome | isolation source: 40 cm soil or saprolite under Garry oak tree replicate 2 | place: USA:California | collected 2016-06-15 | reverse complement strand
ACATGAATCCCGCGGTATCGCGGCTGAAAATGCACGGGCTCGTAAGGATAGTTTTCGGTAACGGTCTTACGAAACATATTTCGGAAAGTTACGCTGAAGCCCTTCACCAGCGCGGCAAACGTCTCGCCTACTTCCCGAATGATGGACGCCATAAACTATGAGTCTAACAAACGCGCTCCAGGCCGGCAAATTCGCTCGCCAATGCCCTTCGCTTGCGGGTTTAGCCCAATCCTTCAATAATTTGTTTCCCGTGGAAACGGCCGTTTTCGATGAAAATCTCGCCGGTATGCCTTCCTCCGGTCACCACGCCGGCCAGATGAATACCAGGCACATTGCTTTCCAACGTGGCCGGGTTCAACGCCGGCTTACGGCTCTCCGGATGGAGCTGTACGCCCAAACTCTCGATGAACTCGTAATCGGGATGATACCCGGTCAGCGCGAACACCTGTTTCGCACGCAACATCTTCTTACCGGTCCCGTTTTCGACGACAACCGCGTCCCTGGTGATCTGTTTCACGTGCGTTTCGAACAGCGCTTTCACTTGCCCCGCTTTAATGCGGTTCTCAATGTCTGGGCGCACCCAATACTTGATGGTTGCCCCGAGATCTTTGTTGCGATGCACCAGCGTCACCCGCGCGCCGTTTCGAAACAGGTCCAGGGCCGCCTCCGCTGCGGAATTCTTTCCACCGATCACTACCACGTCCTGATTCCAGAATTCGTGCGGCTCCGTGTAGTAATGCGAAACGTGAGGAAGATCCTCGCCCGCCACGCCTAGCTCATTCGGCAAATCGTAATAACCAGTCGCCACGGCTATCTTCTTGCCATGATATCTCTGCTCCGTTCCCTTCTCCGTCGTCGTTACGACCGTGAAGTTTCCATCCTGGCCATCGACCCGCACGACCAGCTCGAACAAACGCAATTCCAAACCGTAATGCTCTGCCGCCTTCCGGTAATACTTCAGCGCCTCGATGCGTGTGGGCTTCTCTGCCGCGCAAACCAGGGGAAGATCGCCAATTTCGAGCAACTCCGGCGTCGTGAAAAACACCATGTTCACTGGGTAGTGGAAGATCGAGTGGCAGAGGCAGGCTTTGTCAATGACCAGTGGCCGCATTCCGGCGCGCCTGGCCTCGATGGCGGTCGCCAGACCCGTCGGCCCGGCTCCAATGCAAATAATGTCGTACGCTCCCATGAGGGAATTCAGTTTGCCGGGAGTTTTTGTGAATTGCAAATTGGCTTGATTTTATTACTTAGCAGTCAAATCCAGGAGTGCAGTCAGTTCGCGACGGAACGATTCGAGCTCGCGGAGTTTCTCTGGCGTTGCTGCAAGCTCGCTTTTTTTCCACACGAAGACCTCGCCTGCGCCGCGCTTCAGTCGCACGCTCAAATTACCCGCAACCAGATACGACGGAGGCGCCAGCAGTTTTACTCCTCCGTTCGTCACGGGAGCCAACACCGCCGCGCAGTCGCCCTTCCTCATGCACAGTGCATTCTCGTAAGGCGGAATCGCAATCGGTTGAAAGCCGGCAGCGAATAGCCGCTCGATCACCTGCATTTGCTGTGGGCTGAGTTCAACCATTGGACGGTAGAGACGAGGCTTGCCCGGTAGTCTAAATTGGACTAGGCCGCCGTCGAATCGGCTTCCGAGGAGGAGCCCTCGAGCTGCGCCAGGATTTCGCGCAGCGTGGAAATCAGCTCGTCGCGCGAAACATGGCTCTTCTTGAACTGAATTCGGAACTTGAAGGTTTCGTTTTGAGGCTCGAACTGAAAAATGAACGGCCGCGGACGTTGCGGTCCCGCTTGTTCTTCGCGGCGTTCGCGGCGCGCTTCATCGCGCGTCAGCCCGCCTTGCATGATGCGATGGAACATCTCAATCATCTTCTTTTCAGTAGGTTGCCGCGCAACCTGGAGCAAAAGCGACTTCGAAAGGATGCCTTGCTCGACGCACTTCTTCCGAAGAGAATCGGGAATATTGCGCAAGGACAAAGTCTCGGTCACCGAAGACCGCGCTCGGCCAATCTTCTTGGCGATGTCCTCGTGTGTGTATTCAAATTGCGTGCTCAGCCGGTGCAGCCCGTCCGCTTCTTCAAATGGGGTCAGGTCTTTCCGTTGAATATTTTCGATCAGCCCGATCTCGAGCGTCTCCGCATCGTCAGCGGTCTTTTCAATGCACGGCACTTCGCGCAGTCCCGCAGCGCGCGAAGCGTGATACCGCCGCTCGCCGGAGATGATGTGGAAGCAGTCCTCGCGCGGGACGTAACGCACCAGCAAGGGTTCCAGGACACCCTTCTCACGGATCGACTCCGCGAGCTCCCGCAAATCGCCCAGAGCCTTGCGTGGCTGGTCCGGATTCGGGCGGATCTGATCCAAGCGAATCATGCGCCCGACCGCCGCGCCGCTATAACTTGTTAGTGATTCGACGTAGTGCGCGTCATGCCGCATCTTCAGCGTGATGGGTAGCCCGATTCTCTTCGACACGGTGGATAACCTCCCCTGCCAGTTTCTTATACTCGACTGCGCCCGGTGATTTCGGCGCGAATGTCAAAATCGTTTCCTTGTAGGCGGGGCTTTCTTCCAGCCGCACATTTTTCGTGATTTTCGTTTTGAACAAAACTTCGCCGAACACCGTTCGAATTTGCCCGTGTGTGTCCTTCGAGATATTCGTCCGCTTGTCAAACAGCGTAATAACCACACCGAGAACTTTCAGCGCCGGGTTGGGACGCGCGCGGATTCGCTCGTAGGTTTCGAGCAGATCGTCTGTTCCTTCGATTGCAAAATAGGCTGCCTGGATGGGAACGAGCAAATGCGTCGAAGCCACCAGTGCGTTCACTGTCAGGATTCCCAGCGACGGCGGAGTATCCAGAATCACGTAGTTGTAATCCTTCAAGACGGGCGTCAGCGCGTCTTTCAATTTGAAGGGCGCATCGAATTGTCCGGCAAGCACTTGCTCAAGCTTTGCCAGAGCCAGCCTGCCGGGCGCGAGAAACAATAGCGGATCTTTCGTCTGCTTAATGATCGTCGCCAGCGTGACGCGACTGTCGCTCAACACATCAAACATGCTCGTGGCGATTTCGCCTGAATCGAAAAACGCGATCGTCGAATTGGCCTGTGGATCGAGATCAATCAGCAGTGTGCGCTTGCCGCGATAAGCTAGAGCTGCGGCCAAGTTGATCGCCGTGGTGGTTTTTCCAACGCCGCCCTTTTGATTCGCAATTGTGATGATGGCAGTCATTGGTCTCTGCCTCCGCCCGCAAGCGAACAATCGAGCCGCTTCAATCCGGCAACTGGGTTGCTATATATGGGTGCCGCCTCCAGAAAACCCCCAAGGTCTGGGTTAACTCTACGGTTTTGACCTGCCCGTTGGCAAGGGAAAAGTGGATGAATTAGCTAAAGCCGCGGTGGAAAACTAGCAGCGTCCGGAGGGGACCCGTACGGACGTTTCCCTGTTGGGTTAACGGTCTTTAGTACCCCAGGCTCCCACGGCTCGAGGAAGGAAAATTTGACGTGGTGTTCTTGGATTTACATATGACCGACGGAATCGAGCTTGCCCAGCAGATGCGCATCTCGCGATTCAATCGCATGCCCCCCCTTGTTCTTATTAGTTGATGACCAGCGTCCTTAGCGCGCTAGCCGTTGGTTTTGCGGCGTAGCTGTCGGGTCGGTCGTTCGCGTTTTGGGCGGGAACCAGATGGGCATTCGATTGGATCAGCTCGCCCTTCCCGACAGCGAGAGATTGCAGGAATTTCTCTTGCCCTTAATTCCCAATGAATACTACGACCCTCTCCCGCCGGGTTTCTTTTCCTCCGCATTGCTCCTTTTCTCCGTCCCCCTTACACTCTTTGCTCCTACTCTCCGGACATGCTTCGACTTCAGACACTCCGCGCTGAAATCCGCCCCACCCTGCAGCTTGCCGTTCCGCTCGTGCTCGCCGAACTTGGTTGGATGAGCATGGCCATCGTCGACACCATGATGGTCGGGCGGCTCCCCAACAGCGCGGCCGCCATGGGCGCCGTCAGCCTGGGCTCCAACATTTTTATCGTGCTTGCGCTTTTTGGTGGAGGCTTGCTCATGGGGCTAGACACGCTCGTCTCGCAAGCTTTTGGCGCGGGCCAGCGCGAGGACTGCCATCGTTCCCTAATCAACAGCATCTATCTCAGCATCGCTCTGACGCCCTTTCTTTCCGCCGCTGTCTGGCTTCTTCCTCCTATGCTCGCCGGGATGCACGTCGATCCCGAGGTTCTGGGACTCGCTATCCCTTACACCAAGGCTCTGGCTGTCGGCCTGCTGCCTCTGCTTCTCTATTTCGCTGTTCGCCGCTGTCTGCAAGCGATGAATATGGTGAAACCCGTGGCCTTCGCGTTGATCAGTGCGAACATCATCAATGCCCTCGGCAATTGGATTCTAATCTATGGCCATTGGGGAGCTCCCGCGATGGGTGCGGTTGGTTCAGGATGGTCCACGGCCATCGCCCGGCTCTACATGGCTTTTGTGCTCGTCGGCTACCTCCTCTGGTATGACCGAAAGCACCGCACCGAGCTTTTGAGAACTCCGGTTGACATTGACCTCCCGCGCATCCGCCGCCTAATCACACTGGGCTTGCCTGCTGCCATGCAGATCACTCTTGAGAGCGGCGTTTTTGCGCTCGTCACAGCGCTCATCGCCCGGCTCGGCGCTGTTCCTCTCGCCAGCCACCAAATTGCCTTGAACACCGTGGCCTTCACCTACATGGTCCCTCTCGGCATCGCTTCCGCCGCCGCCGTGCGCGTTGGTCAGGCGATCGGCCGCAGAGATCCGGAAGGAGCGGGCGATGCAGGCGGAACTGCCATCTTTCTCGGAGCTGCTTTCATGACTTGTGCTGGAGCGGGCCTGCTCTTATTTCCGCGCTGGATCGCACGCATGTACACGCCTGACGAGACCGTCATTCGCAACACTATTCTTCTGCTCGCTGCCGGTGCTGCTTTTCAGTTGTTCGATGGCATCCAGACCGTCGCCACCGGCGCTCTTCGCGGCGCGGGCGACACTCGCACGCCGATGTTCTGCCACTTCACGGCTTATTGGATCATTGGCCTTCCGCTTGGGGCCTGGCTCTGCTTTGGCCGCGGATGGGGCGCGTTCGGCTTGTGGGCAGGACTGAGCCTGGCACTCATCTTGATTGGAATAGTTCTACTATTCGCATGGCGGCGCACAGTTCGCCGGCTGATGCTCGCGCCGCAAGGCGAATCGGTTTGACAATTGCTTCGAGGCGGCGACCTCCCCCAGCGAATAGCCGGTCACATCTTATAGCGGCCGAGGTCCTCGTCGGAGAGGCCTTCGAGCCAGTTGCGGAGTTGCTCGTTGGTATTGCGCTCGGAGAAAGCGCTGGAGATTTTGGAGTTCTTCAAGACTTCTTCGTCCACGAAGATGGGGCAGTCCATGCGCAGGGCCAGTGCCAGCGCATCGCTGGGCCGCGAATCGATCGTCATCATCTCGCCTTCGCGCTCCACCCAGATCAGCGCGAAAAACGTGTCATCCTTCAAATCATTTACCACGATTTTTTGCACGCGTACTTCGAGACCCAGCAGAACGTTTTTCAACAAGTCGTGCGTCATAGGACGCGGGGTCTGTACTTTCTCGATTTCCAGCTGGATGGCGTTCGCTTCGTAAATGCCCACCCAGATCGGCAGAATCGCCTGGCCCTGCACGTCCTTGAGCACAACGATGGGCATGTTCGTAACGGGATCCATCATCAGGCCGCGGATTTTCATCTCCACTTCCATTTGAGGCCTCCCAAGCTAGACTTCTTGCCTGCCCACCAGATTGTTGGGACCCGAGTCCGTGACACGAACCTTGACGTAGGTTCCCAGAAGTTCTTTCCCTTGTGAAGCGAAATTTATCATCCGGTGCGACGTCGTGTACCCGGCCCACTGATTCTCTCGCCTGGATTTTCCGCTGACCAGGACTTCAAACGCCTGGCCAATCAGCTCCTCGTTCCGCGCCGACTGAATCTCGCGCTGCTTTTCCTGCAGGACGGCAAGCCGCCGGCTCTTCTCCTGTTCGTGGATCGTGTCGTCCATTGCAATCGACGGCGTATTCGGCCGCGGCGAATACTTGAACGAAAAGAGACTGTCATAACGGACTTCCTCGAGCAAGTTCAGCGTTTCCTCGAAATCGGATTCCGTCTCCCCCGGAAAGCCTACGATGATGTCCGTCGTGATGGCGATCGGCCGATTTGCCCCGCGCATCATGGCGATCTTTTCCAGATATTCGTCACGCGAATACGTCCGCTGCATCGCGCGCAGCACCTTCGTCGAGCCGGACTGCACCGGCAAGTGAACGTGATCGCAGATTTTTGGTTGTGATTCGATGGCTTCCACAATGTCCGAAGTGAAGTCGCTGGGGTGCGAGGTAGTGAACCGCACGCGGCGAATTCCCTGCACTTCAGCTACTGCCAGCAGCAATTCGGAAAAACGCATCCCTCGCGGCGTCGGGTCCGCGTAAGAATTCACGGTTTGCCCCAGAAGCTGAACCTCGGAATACCCGAGTTCCGCAAGCTGCCGCACTTCCCTCAGAACGGCATCGCTCGCGCGGCTCCGCTCGGGTCCCCGCGTGTAGGGCACCACGCAGTACGAGCATGCCTTGTCGCAACCTTCGATGATCGTCAGGTAAGCTCGCCACGGATTGTCGCGCCGTGTCACTTCTGTTTCAAATGTTTCGTCTGTATCCGTGTCCAGGCCCGTCACTCGGTGATCGCCGGCTTCCAGTTGCGCGAGCATCTCCGGCAGCTTGCGGTAACTTGCAGAACCACAAACCAGGCTTACCCACGGGGCGCGTTTAAAAATCTCTTCGCCTTCCTGTTGCGCCACGCAGCCGAGCACACCGATGACCTTGCCATCATTCTGCTTTGCCCGATACTCCCCCAAGCGGGAGAAAACTTTCTGCGCTGCTTTCTCACGAATACTGCAAGTGTTGTATAGGATCAACGAAGCGGCTTCCGGCGTCTCGACCTGCGCGTAGCCGCGGGAGAGCAGCAGCCCCGCTACCTTTTCTGAGTCGTGGTCGTTCATCTGGCAGCCAAACGTCTCCAGGAAGAACGCTTTTCCGGCCACACCCGCTTGGGCAGGCACACGTTGGCTGTGATTGCGCACTTCCGCGTCGCGCAATTTCAAATCCTCAATTCGTACGTGAAAAGGCTGCGTCATCGTCTGCAATTTAATTCTACCATAGCTGTTCGGCCGCAAGACTTACGAGGGTGCAAGAAGCCATCCCGCGTCGATTGATTTCTCTCTGCTGTTTCTATATCGTAGTGATGTAATGGCCATAACAATCAAAGGTGTTGAGCTTTCCCCTTGGCTTCTGCTCGTTCTTAGCCTTCCGACGCGACGCGCCAGTCAGCGTGTGGAGATTTGGCGGAAGTTGCAGCGTCTTGGCTCAGTCTCCCTCGGAAACTCTGGCTATTTGCTGCCCAACGATTCGCCCAATCGCGAGCGCTTTGAATGGCTGGCCACGGCCATCCGGGGCTATGGCGGCAATGCATCGGTCGTGGAAGTTCAATCCATTGACAATTTCTCTAGGCCGCAGATTGTCGACCGCTTCGTCAAAGCACGTACCCAGGACTATCAAGAACTGCTGCCGGAGCTCCGCCGGCTCAGTTCTGTCTCACTCGCGAAACGATCACCCGCGCGTATCGGGCGTCTTCGCCAGCGTTTTCAAGAGGTCTTGTCGATTGACTTTTTTCACAGTTCTCTGCGCGATCGCGTACAAGAACTACTCGATCGCGTTCAGAACGATGGCCGGTCTTCTCTGGCTTCCCTGGACACAGGGGAGGTCGCGCGCAAGAACTATCGTGGACGCGCATGGATTACACGACCTCGGCCTGGAGTTGATCGCGTAACCTCCGCCTGGCTGATCCGGCACTATATCGATTCAAAAGCGCGTTTCCTGTTTGCGATCAAAAATCAAATGCCAGAAGGCGCCGTCCCCTACGACATGTACCAGGGTGGCTTTGGTCACCGCGGCGATGATTGCACCTTTGAAACACTGCAAAAGGCCTTTCGCATTCGAGATCGTAAGGTTGCTGTGATGGCGCAGATTGTCCATGACGCGGATCTCACCGATCAAAAATTTGGCCGTGCCGAAGGATTGGGAATCGATGAAGTGCTTAAAGGCTGGGGCAGGATGGGTTTGCCCGACCGGGAAATCCTGGAAAGAGGTATCCAATTGGCCCAGGGTCTTTACTCATCACTTCCGTGAAGGCTGGGTTTGTTATGGCTTCGAAAAGGAGGATGTTTGTGAGAAAGATTATCGTTTCGAGTCTCCTTCTAACTCTTCTGATCTTAAGTATCTTCACGCTTCGCAACCTTTTTTTGAAAGTCTCTGTAGCTCCGCCGGAAAATCCGTTGTCACCCCAGGCACCTGGAACAACCATCTCCTACAGTTTTGACAGCGAGACGCCGGGCGCCATGCCAGCGAAATTCCACTCCGCCCGCACGGGACAGGGCAGCGAGGGGAAATGGGCGGTGATGGCCGATCCGACCGCACCAACGAAACCGAACGTCGTCGCCCAAACCTCCACGGACAAGACGGACTACCGATTCCCCCTTTTGATTTCCGATGACGGGACCTTCAGGGACCTGGAACTGAGCGTGAAGTTTAAAGCTGTGGCGGGTGCGGTCGATCGGGCCGCGGGTCTAGTGTTCCGCCTACAAGATGCCAACAACTATTACATCGTCCGCGCAAACGCCTTGGAGGACAACTACCGCTTGTACCACGTTATAAAAGGGAGCCGAAGGCAATTCGCGGGCGCGAACTTCAAGGTCACCTCCGGGGAGTGGCACGAGCTCAAGGTCGAGTGCATCGGCAACAAAATCATTTGCTATTACGACGGCCAGAAAAAGATCGAAGCGACGGACGAGACCTTCAAAGACGCGGGCAAGATCGGCCTCTGGACCAAGGCCGACTCAGTAACCTATTTCGATGACTTGGTAGTGAAGGCCAGATGATCGGACTGGTGGGTGCAAAAGCAGATTTTGTTTCCAGAGCAAGAAAAATCGGGGCCCGCAGCGGCCTCATTATTCAAAGGAGAACTACATATGAAGAGGCCAAGACTGAATCTCTGTCTGTACCTTGCGACCGGGGCACTAGCGCTCATTTTCACTGGGGTGACCTTCGCTCAAGAAACACCCGCTGATTATCAGGCTGTCTTGAAGGAATTGGGCCGCAGTGGGGATTACAAAGCGAACGTCCTGAAGGTGAACGTGCCGCGAAGCGATTTGCATGTAGCCATCTCAGGCGTTGCGACACCCACGCCTTTTGGATTCGGCGGTTGGGTAGCCTTAACTAAGGGCGATGAAGGCAATGATGTGATGATGGGCGACCTCGTGCTCTTGCAGGAGGAGGTCAACCCGGTCATGTCAGCGCTGCTCGAAAACGGTTTGGAGGTTACCGCGCTTCACAATCATTTCTTCTGGGACGAACCCCGCCTCTTCTTCATGCACATACACGGCCACGGCAAGGCGCTCGACCTGGCCAAGCGCGTCAAGCCCGCTCTGGATCTCATCCCGCGGCCCCCTGCGGTCTCTCCGGCAACCGCTCCCGCGGCGGGGCCGGCGTTCAATCTGGCCGCCCTTGACAACGTCGTGGGCAGCAAGGGGGAAGCCCTCGGCGCCGTCTACAAATTCACTTTGGGGCGCGACGACCTTAATCTCAAGGAGCATGGAGCGCCGATTAACGCCCGTATGGGATTGAACTCCTGGGCCGCCTTCGCGGGAAACGATGATGACGCTCAAATCGCAGGCGACATCGCCATGCGCGCGAGCGAAGTCAACGCCGTGCTCAAGGTGCTGCGTTCGCACGGCCTAAATATCGTGGCGATCCACCATCACATGCTGGATACCCAGCCGAACGTGATTTTTCTCCATTACTGGGGCCGCGGCCCGGCTCCAAAACTGGCCGTGGGCTTTCGCGCCGCTCTCGACCAACTAGGGGTTGGCAAATCTCAAAGCAAATGAGCAGACAGGAACTTGAACCAGCAATCCGAGTCAGAAACAGAAAAACCACGCGGAATAGACTCGAAAGTCACTCTACCGCAATTCACCTTCTATTTTCTGCGCCTGGGAACTCTTGGCTTCGGAGGGCCAATCGCGCTCGCTGCACGTATGCAGAAGGACCTTGTCGAAGAACTCGGCTGGATCTCTCAAGAGGACTATACAGAAGGGTTGGCGTTTTCTCAGCTCTCGCCAGGACCTCTCGCTGCACAGCTCGCCATGTATCTAGGGTGGGTCCGACACGGAAATTGGGGCGCAACTTTGACGGGAGTTGGCTTCATATTGCCGTCATTCCTCGTGGTCTTGGGAATTGCCGCCCTTTATCTCCACTATGGAAGCTTGTCATCGATTCAATCCATCTTTTATGGAGTAGGTGCAGCCGTCGTCGCTATCCTTGCTCGCAGCGCCTACAAACTGACTCGGACTACACTGAAGGCTGATTACTTGCTATGGGTTTTGTTTACCCTGAGCGCTATCGCCACGGCCTGGACGAAGTCGGAAATCATCTGGCTGTTCGTGCTCTGCGGTGTCGTCGCTATGATTGTCAAGACGCATGTGCGGTCCTCCGCCCCTGTCGCGCTTCCGGCCGGCCTGACTTGGCTCACCGCGGGAATCCACGGTTCTGCAAGTCTCAAGACCGGCTTTGGCCTCTTTACTTTTTTCCTGAAGGCAGGAGCGTTCGTCTTCGGCAGCGGCCTTGCCATCGTACCGTTCCTCTACGGGGGACTTGTACTTCAGTCGCAGTGGCTGACCGAGCGCCAATTCCTTGACGCCGTGGCTGTCGCCATGATTACTCCTGGGCCTGTCGTCATCACTGCTGGATTTATAGGCTATCTCGTTGCAGGGCCCCTGGGTGCCGCGCTCGCTGCGGTGGCAGTCTTTGCTCCACCTTATCTTATTGTTTTGATCGCCGCACCGCTTTATCGCCGTTTCACTAAGAATCCCTACGTGAATGCGTTTGTGAAGGGGGTGACTGCCGCTGCCGTTGGGACCATCACCGGAGCAGTTTTCATTCTAGGTTCGCGCACTTTGATTGATCGGAATTCGCTGCTCGTCGCGAGCACGTCGCTGGGTATTCTCTTGCTGACAAGAAAAATTCCGGAGCCGGTTCTTATTCTGATGGCTGGGCTGGTGGGGCTATTCTTGGGGCGTGGCGTACATTAACTGCTGCGCACAGCGTTTCAAAGTGAAGCGAAGGCATCTTATGCGAAGGCCAAGAGCACTCCTGCTTCAAGGTTAATAGTCGACGTCCTGCCCGGTGAAGTTCTCTGATGCCCCCGGGTTGCCCGATAAGCAGCAGAATCAGAAACTCAAGCATCCTATTTGTTGCACGCTCTAATTGCGTATGCTACGTTTCTAACGCCCAGAAAAAAGTTTGTTCTCACTGAGGGGTACATCATTTTTCCGTTTACAACGATTTTTGCCACGGATATCGGAAACATCCTTACACAAACCGGGTTGGTCGCCCGCGGTGTTCTTCTGCTTCTGCTCACGTTTTCGATCATTTCCTGGGCCATGATTTTACAGAAGCTCGGGATGTTCGGGCGCATCCGGCGGAAGAGCGACGAGTTCCTACGTATTTTTCGAGCGACGCGCGGGGTGGCGAACCCTCAGGCGCTGGCGAGCGCAGGTTCGCCGTTTTCCCATGTTTATGCGGCAGGTTATCGCGAATTGCAAAGCCAGGTTGGTGGTGTTGCCAGCAATCCACATCCCCCACGACTCAAGAGCCTGCAGGCCGTGACTGTTAGCATGCAGCTTGCTTCCGCCGAAGAAGTCCGCCGCGTGGAAAAGGGAATGTCCTGGCTGGCTACCACCGGCTCGGTGACGCCGTTCATCGGCTTGTTCGGAACCGTCTGGGGCATTATTGACGCTTTTTCCGGACTGGGCAGCGCCGGCGCTGCCAGCTTGCGCGCCGTAGCGCCGGGCATCGCTGAAGCCCTCGTGACCACCGCAGCAGGACTGGGCGCGGCGATCCCTGCCGTCATTTTCTACAATCATTTTTTGCAGAATATCCGCGATCTCGCGCAGCGCTTGGACACTTTTTCGTTGGAAGTAACGGTGCTGATCGAGAAAGCCCTTAACTAGCTTTTCGCGGCCGCCCCCAACCCGGCCGTATAGGTAAATCTGAACATATGCCGCAACTCTCCAAATCGACGCACACCTCGCTCTCCGAGATCAACATGGTCCCCTTCGTGGACGTGGTTCTCGTGTTGCTCATCATTTTCATGATTACCGCACCCATTCTCCAGTCCGGCATTGAAGTGGACGTCCCTAAGACCCGTACGGTCAAGGAGATCAACCAGGAGCGCCTGGTTGTCACCGTGGACAAGGCGCAACGCATCTACCTGGGCAACGAGCCTATCAATATTCATCAGCTCGGCTCCAGAATCCGCTCCCAGTTGAAAAACACTCAGCAGGGCGTCTTCCTCCGCTGCGACGAAACTGTCCCGTTTGGCAGCTTTGCTGCCGTCGTCGACGCGCTTCGCCAATCCGGCATCAACAACATCAGCATCGTCACCGAGCCCATCACCTCCCGCGCGCGTACCCAATAAAAAACATGACCACCGCCGTCGCCAACCCGCAAGACCAAAGCCTCCGGCAATTCCTCGTCTACTCCATCATCATGCACGCCAGCCTCGCGGTCGTCATGGTTGTCTCTGCATACATCCAATTTCGAGACAATCGCTGGGGCGGGGTAGGCGGCGACCTTGGCGGCACGAAGGTGACTTTGGTCAGTGCCGCCGGAATACCAATGCCCAAGGAGACTGTCGTCACCGAGAGCAAAGCAGTGGATCCGACAAAGGGTCTCTACAAAGAAGAGCCTCCTAAACCACCCGAGCCCAAGACCGACGCCACCAAGATCCCAAAGTTCGAGAAAGAAAAACCGCTGCCCCCTTCGCGCCCCTCAAGAACTCTCGAGAATAAGATCCCAATTCCAGACAACGCCGTCCCTTACGGAAAGCGCGGCAATCCTGATCTGCCATCAGGGTATTCTCAAACTCCCGGAAGCGGTTCGCCCGGGGGTACCGTCCAAGGCCAAGGAAATACGGACTTCACCACGCGCTATGGTTGGTACATTGCAGGGGCAAAGCGGCGCGTTGCTCCCAACTGGAACGTCCTTTTCCTTGATCCATCCGTACGTAACTCTCAAACGCTTCACTGCGTCATTTCCTTTACCATCATGCGCGACGGGTCCGTCAAAAACCTCCGGATCGCCCAATCGAGTGGAAATTCATCTTGGGACAATTCTGGCCTGCGGGCAATTCAAAGTTCTACCCCTTTTCCCCCGCTTCCCAATGATTGGGCCTCCCCTGACGTGTCCGTACTTTGGGATTTTCCTGACCGAGAGGGCCCATGAAGGAGAAGAACCGATTGCGAGTCTCAATTCCGTCTGCTTACCGAAAATATAGAGTGCACCGCTTCTTCAATCGAACTCATCTACTCTCACTGTGCGCCATTCACTTACTGGCCGCGCAAGCAGCATTCGCGCAATCTCAGGGATGGTTCCGGGCCGGGACTGGACTGGGAGATGTCAATAAACCCCGCGTGGCCATCGCCGATTTCGCTGCCCGCGCAGACTCCGCCAAGTCACACGCTTCCCTTTTCACTAAAGTTGTGCGCGATGATCTTCAGTTCTCCGGTATTCTCGAAGTCCCCAGCCCTAGCTTTTACCCTCCTCAAGCTCCCAGCGTTCCCGCCGAACTGAAACCCGCGGTCTGGATCGATCCCCCCACGAACGCAAACTTCCTTGGTTTCGGCAATCTCACCGAATCCGCTTCCGAAGTCGCCGTCGAAGCCTGGCTCCAGGACGTCCGCAATCCATCTTCTCAAGCTGTCGTCGGAAAGGTTTATCGCGGTGCTCCTACGGATCTTCAAGTCCGCAAGTTTGCCCATCAATTCGCCGACGAGATCATCGCCAAGCTATCCGGGGGCCTGCCCGGCGTGGCCGGAACGCAGATCGTTTTCGTCAGCTCGCGCAACGGCTCCAAGGAAATCTGGGTGATGGACTACGACGGTTCCAACCAGCGCCAGCTCACTTCCTTGAAATCGATTTCTCTCACGCCGCGCTGGTCTCCTGACGCTTCGCGCATCGCGTTCACTTGCTTCGCACCTTCGGCCGGCCTTACTACCGCGCAGATCTGCATGTTTTCTCTGGACACCGGCAAACTTGTGTCCTTCCCCAGATTCCACGGCACCAACATCACTCCCTCATGGTCTCCCGACGGCGCGCAGATCATTTTTTCATCTTCCATGCAAGGCAATCCCGAATTGTACGTCTCCGACCTCAACGGTGGCCGTCCCAAGCGTCTGACTACCGCCAATGGCGCAAGCGTGTCTCCCAGTTGGAATCCCAAAACCGGCCAGACCGTCGCTTTCGTCAGCGATCGCGGCGGCACTCCCCAGCTCTACTTGATGAATTCTGACGGCACCAGCGCGACGAAGCTGGACCTCCCTGACAAGGGTTATGTTATCGATCCAGCTTGGGCCCCCAATGGCCAACTGCTCGCCTTCAGTTGGCGACTTCCCAGTGGCAATTACGACATCTACGTTATGGACGCTTCCAGTCGCCAGCTTGTACAGTTAACTCGCGATCAGGGCCGCAATGAGCGCCCCAGTTGGGCTCCCGACGGCCGCCATCTCGTCTTTGAATCGACCCGTGGTGGTACCCGGCAGATTTGGACCATGCTCGCCGATGGCTCGCAGCCCCGCCAGCTCACTACCGGCGGGCACAACGAATCGCCCAATTGGTCGCCGCGCTGATTCTTGGGGAGCTCTTTTCTTTGTGCGCGATGTATAATATATCGTGATACGAGGTATTACCCGGACCCAGCCCGCTGGTGTTAGGATATTGGCTCTGGTGAGAACAATACGGGAACTTCACTGAGGAGGATTCGCATGAACTTGGTTTCACGCTCGCTGTATCGCGCCGGCTTGCTCCTGACCCTGGCTGCCGCTGTCTTCACATTTGGTTGTGGTAAGAAAAAAGTTGCCGCGCCTCCCCAACAGGCAGCGCCCCCGCCCGCGGCTGCTAGCCCCACAGTGACGTTGCAGGCCAGCCCGGCCTCCGTCAACAAAGGTGAGTCTTCGACCTTGAGTTGGAATTCCACCGACGCCACAAAGCTCAGCATCGCTCCCGAAGTCGGCGATGTCACTGCTCAAGGATCGGCTAAGGTCACACCATCCGACTCCACGACCTACACGATTACTGCCAGCGGCCCCGGCGGCTCCGCTAGTGCCACCGCTACCGTCACGGTCAACGCTCCGCCGCCACCGGTGGAGCAGCCCAAAGGGCCGACAGACGACGAG
>WNGP01002514.1_pt1 | contig 15330 bp, 13 predicted proteins | sample 5407671 | NCBI WGS metagenome assembly WNGP01 (sample SAMN13153381, study PRJNA577476) | soil metagenome | isolation source: 40 cm soil or saprolite under Garry oak tree replicate 2 | place: USA:California | collected 2016-06-15 | reverse complement strand
AGGCATCCACTTCCGAACCACCTGCGTGCGCGCAAATGGGCTTGGCAGAGCTGTGGCGGATTACGTGTCGAGACACGCGATGCGTGCGCGAGGCGACGACTGAGACGATGAAAAAGATTAGACTCAAAGGCTCGGTTATGCGTCGGGGATGACTGTTCTCCTATTCGTGACGCATGGCGATCACTTGGCACTAGGTTGACGCTCGTGGCGCGGACGACCCTAATCTAGCCCGCTGAATCGGCCTGCAGATCAAGGTAGCGCCATCGGTATAAAGACAGCCGACACCACCAATACCATTCTTTACTGGAGGGCAAAATTGGCTGGGGCGGAAGGATTCGAACCTTCACCGTCCTCATTAACAGTGAGGTGTCCTACCAGTTGGACCACGCCCCAGCGGGCTGTCTTCGCCACCGGTTTGGCCTGGCGAAGCACGGTTACCCATGATAGGTAAGCTCCGCCGCAAAAAGAGCGGCGATGGGTCTCTCTAAGATACCACGACCCTGCCCATGGCAAATGCCCCGGTCAAAAATGTAGTGAAAAAAGTTTGAACTTCTTCATTCGCGGATGCATCTGTATCCGTGAAGATGGACGGGTGCGGATGGACTGGGAAGTGGTCGCGGATAGCCATCTATTCGTCCATAGCTCGGTCATCGTTCCGGTTCAAGCGCGTGAGTGGAGCAATTGTTTGAATGCTTTGAAGGGGCCGCAAAGTTTGCAGAGGAAGTTGCAGGAAAGCATTTGAATATAGCATGGCCCGAAGGTTGCATTCCAGAATGTTTTGATGGACACTATCGCGTCAAGCATGACCCGGGTTTGCACTTTCCGGTTAACTCGTGGGACGCCCTGACCGCAGCTCCCTTCCGGCGCGCTCCGCCGCAAAGTGCTGAAGAGACATGGCCCAGATTTTTCATCGCAGTACGAATTTCATCGCGCGATTCAGTGTGTTTTCGACCCTCTTTTTGGTCGGAGTGGCGCTCGTCGCCGTCCTCGCGGTGGCGCGTTCGCCCTACATGACGCGGCAGAACGTGACGCGGGAACAGCCGGTGCAATTCAGCCACAAGCATCACGTCGGCGATGACGGCATCGACTGCCGCTACTGTCATACCGGCGTGGAAACTTCCGCCGTTGCCGGCATCCCGCCGACGAAGACCTGCATGAATTGCCATTCGGTGCTTTTCAATACGGCCGCCTACCTCGAGCCGATCCGCGAGAGTTATCGCAGCGATAAATCCATCGAGTGGGTCAAAGTTCACCGCCTGGCCGATTTCGTCTATTTCAATCACAGCATTCATGTCAACAAGGGCGTGGGCTGCTCGTCGTGCCACGGACAGATCAACCAGATGCCGCTGGTGTTCCAGGCCAGCACGTTGCTGATGCAATGGTGCGTGGAGTGCCATCGCAACCCCGAGCAGGTTCTCCGCCCCAAAGATCAGGTTTTCAATATGGAGTGGAAGGCTCCGGACAATCAGGCGGAAATCGGCGCCAAGCTGAGGGAAGAGTACAAGATTCGGACAACGGCCGAGCTGACGAGCTGCTCGACCTGTCATCGCTAATGGACGGCATGCGCGAGCACGAACAACACGAACACATCGACGGCCGGCATGATCACAACGATCCGGCCGGAGATGCGAAGCTGCACGAAAGCTCGATGGATTTGGCCGCGGTGCGAGCCAGGCTCCAATCGAAAACCGGCAAACAGTATTGGCGCACGCTCGAGGAACTCGCCGAGGATCCGCAATTTGCGGAGTTGCTGCATCGCGAATTCCCGCGCCAGGCGCCTTCCGAATGGGACGACTCCGTCGACCGGCGCGATTTCCTGAAGTTGATGGCGGCATCGCTGGCGTTTGCGGGCCTTTCCGGCTGTGGCCGCACGCCCGAGCAGTACGTCGTGCCGTACGTCAAACAGCCCGAAGGGATGGTTCTCGGCAAGCCGCAGTTTTATGCCACGGCGATGCCGTTTGGCGCGGATGCCATCGGCCTGCTGGTGGAAAGCCACGAAGGGCGGCCGACGAAAATCGAAGGCAACCCCGACCATCCGTCCAGCCTCGGCGCGACGAACGTATTCGCGCAGGCTTCGATCCTGAATCTTTACGATCCGGATCGCGCGCAGACGGTGACGAAGTTCGGAGAAATCCAGACCTGGTCGCTGTTTGTAGACAGCGCGCAGGCCATCGCGGCGGAGATGAAAGCCGCCAACGGCGCGGGTTTCCGCATCCTGACCGGAATAGTCACTTCGCCGACGCTGGCCGCTCAGATTCAATCGCTCCTGACGCTTTTTCCGCAGGCCAAGTGGCACCAGTGGGAGCCGGCTGTCGGCGACGGCACACGCGAGGGTGCCAAGCTCGCTTTTGGCAGCTACCTCAACACCGTTTATCGCCCGGAGAAGGCTGACGTCATCCTTTCGCTCGATTCTGATTTCCTGGGCAGCGGTCCGGGACACATCCGCTACGCGAGAGAATTCTCTCGGCGGCGCAAGCTCGATGGCCCGAGTGACACGATGAACCGGCTCTACGTCGTCGAGCCGACGCCCAGCGTCACCGGTGCGACCGCGGATCATCGCCTGCCCTTGCGGGCTTCTGAAGTGGAGCTCTTCGCGCGTGCGCTCGCAGCGAAGCTCGGGCTTGGCGGCGCCACGGCACTTCCTGCGGGTACGGAGAAGTGGCTCGACGCGGTCGCCAGAGATCTCCAGAAACACAAGGGGGCGTCGTTGGTCGTAGCAGGCGAACAGCAGCCCGCGGAAGTTCACGCCCTGACACACGCCGTCAACGACTTGCTGGGAAATGTCGGAACCAGTCTCTATTATACGGAGCCCGTGGAGGCGCATCCCGTCAATCATCTCGAATCGCTGCGCCAATTGTGTGCCGATATTGAAGCCGGCAAAGTCGGGACGCTTCTGATTCTTGGCGTGAACCCGGTTTACACAGCGCCACACGATTTTGATTTCGCGTCGAAGATCAAGTTTGACCCATCCACAAAGCAAAAGAAGGTCAAGAACACGATCTGCGTAAGCTCGCATTTTGATGAGACCGCCGAAGTCTGTGACTGGCACGTAGGCGAATCTCACTACTTGGAAACCTGGGGCGACGCGCGCGCTTTCGACGGCACCGTCACCGTGATTCAGCCGCTCATCGCACCGCTCTACCACACGCATTCCGCGCTCGCGGTGCTCGGCGCATTTACTGAGAAGCCCGGAGCGACTGATTACGATGTGCTGCGGGAACGCCTGAAGGCCGCCTATCCCTCTGCGGATTTCGAAAAGTTCTGGCGCAAGACCTTGAACGATGGAGTTATATCAAACTCAGCGTCCGCGCCCATCAATGTCACGCTGAAGTTCAACCCCGCGAGCCTTCCTGCGGCGAAGACGAGCTCGCTTGATGAAATCGAGTTCCTCTTCCGGCCCGATCCCTGTGTCTACGATGGACGCTTCGCCAATAATGGCTGGCTCCAGGAATTGCCGAAACCGATCACGAAACTTACCTGGGATAATGCCGCGCTGATCAGCCCCAAGACTGCGGAGAATCTGAAATTGGCGCACAACGTCGCCTGGCGCGGCGGCGAGCACGGCAAGGTTTATTCGAACGTGATCGATGTCGCGCTTGCGAACAGCAAAGTTACCGCCGCGGCGTGGATCGTTCCGGGCCAGGCCGATGGCGTCGTCGTGCTGCCGCTGGGCTACGGCCGCAAACGAGCGGGATACACCGGCACGAACAAAGGATTCAACGCTTACGCCGTGCGCAGTTCCAGTGCGCTCTGGGCGGCGACGGCCTCAAGCACGATGATCAAGAAAACCGGCGAAGACTACCCGCTGGCCTGCACGCAGTATCACTTCAATATGGAAGGCCGGCAGATTCTCGCGACCGGCACGCTCGAGGAATACAGGAAGAATCCTGGCTTCGCCCATGAACCCGGCGGAAATCCCCCGAAGGAGCTTTCGCTTTACACGGAATATTCATACCCCGGCTATGCCTGGGGAATGGCGATTGACTTGAACAGCTGCAACGGATGCAACGCCTGTGTGGTGGCCTGCCAATCGGAAAACAATATCGCCGTGGTGGGCAAAGACCAGGTGATGCGCGGTCGCGAGATGCACTGGATCCGCATCGACCGCTATTACGAAAAAAGCGTCAAGTCGGCGACGAATGATCCTTCGAGCTACGACGCATCGCTAGACAATCCACCGACGTTTTTCCAGCCCGTGCCGTGCCAGCAGTGCGAAAACGCGCCCTGCGAGCAGGTCTGCCCTGTGGGCGCCACCGTGCACAGCGCCGAAGGCCTGAACGACATGGTCTACAACCGCTGCGTCGGCACGCGCTACTGTTCGAACAACTGTCCCTACAAAGTGCGCCGGTTCAATTTCCTGCGCTTCCAGGATTGGGAGACGCCGCAATTGAAGCTCCTGCGCAATCCGGAAGTCACCGTGCGCAGCCGCGGGGTGATGGAGAAGTGCACCTATTGCGTGCAACGCATCAACACGGCGCGCATCGAGGCTGAAAAAGACAACCGCAAGATTCGCGACGGGGAAATCGTCACCGCTTGTGAAGCGGCCTGCCCGACCCAAGCGATCGTGTTCGGCAACGCGAATGATCCAAATAGCCGCGTGGCCAAGCTGAAAGCCCAGCAACGGAACTACACCCTGCTTGGCGAATTGAATGCCCGCCCGCGCACCACTTATCTTGCGGCGGTGCGCAATCCCAATCCGGAATTGTTGACCGCTTGGCGGTCACCAGCGAAGGAGTCGGCATGAGCGCCGGGCAGCCGCCATTCGATTCTCCTGAAATTCGCCGCCTCCCGCCGGTGCTGGGACCGGGCCATACCTACGCCTCGGTCACGGATAAGATCAGCGCCATCGTTCTGACTCGCCCCACTTCTCTCGGTTGGTTCATCGGCTTCGCCATTGCATTTAGCCTCACGGGCCTCATGACCGTCGCCATCGGTTGGCTCTTCATCAAGGGCACGGGCATCTGGGGCATCAATATTCCCATCGGCTGGGGCTTCGCGATTGTCAATTTCGTCTGGTGGATTGGTATCGGCCACGCCGGCACGTTGATCTCCGCCATTCTTTTCCTGCTGAACCAGAAGTGGCGCACCTCCATCAACCGCTTTGCGGAAGCGATGACGCTTTTCGCCGTAGCCTGCGCCGGCATCTTTCCGCTCATTCACACCGGGCGGCCGTGGATGGCGTTTTACATGTTCCCGTACCCCAGCACCATGGGCATCTGGCCGCAGTTCCGCAGTCCCTTGATCTGGGACGTCTTCGCGGTTTCGACCTACGGCACGGTTTCCCTGATGTTCTGGTTTGTCGGTCTCATTCCCGACTTGGCAACGCTGCGCGATCGCGCCATCCGAAAACCGACCAAGATTATTTATGGAATGCTCGCGCTGGGGTGGCGCGGCTCTGCACGGCACTGGCAGCGCTACCAGTCGGCGTACCTGCTGCTCGCTGGCTTGGCGACACCGCTCGTGCTCAGCGTACATTCGGTGATCAGCTTCGACTTTTCCGTCTCCATTGTTCCCGGCTGGCACACCACGATCTTCCCCCCCTATTTCGTGGCGGGAGCCATCTATTCCGGCTTTGCCATGGTCATCACCATCGCGATTCCCTTGCGCAAGGCGTATGGCCTGGAGGACTACATCACCATGCGCCATTTGGACAACATGGCCAAGGTCATGCTGGCCACCGGCCTCATCGTTGCTTACGGCTACTTCTTCGAGTTTTTCCTTTCGCTTTACAGTGGAAACAAGTTTGACGTTTTTCTCGTCCAGCAGCGTCTTCACGGCCCTTATGCACCGTTCTACTACTCGCTGATTTTGTGCAACATCCTGACGCCCCAGTTGCTGTGGTTTTACAAGATCCGCCACAACGTCGTGGTCCTCTTCATCATGTCCATCGTGGTGAACATCGGCATGTGGCTCGAGCGGTTCGTCATCGTGGTTATCAGCCTGACGCGCGACTTCGTGCCCTCGGCCTGGGGCCGCTACAGCCCGACCTTCTGGGATTGGGCCACCTACATCGGCACCATCGGTATGTTCGTCACGCTGATTTTCCTGTTTGTCCGCGTTCTTCCCGCGATCTCCATTGCAGAAATGCGCGAGCTGGTGGCGGAGACGTCTGAGAAAAAGGAATGATTCTGCACCGGTCCCATATCTACGGTGTGGTGGGGGAGTTTGAAACTCCGGAGAAGCTCATTCATGCCGTGGAGAAGGTGCGCGAAGCGGGTTACCGGCGGTTCGAGGCGTACAGCCCGTTTCCCGTCGAAGGCCTGTCGCAAGCAATGGGGCTGAAGCGAAATCTTGTCCCGTTGATCACCCTGATTGGCGGCCTCACCGGCGGTATCGGCGGATTCGGTTTTCAGTATTGGGTTGCGGCCATCACCTATCCCCTGAACATCGGCGGCCGCCCCTTCAACAGTTGGCCGGCTTTCATTCCGGTCACCTTTGAGCTCACCATTCTCGGTGCATCGCTTGCTGCAGTTTTCGGCATGCTCGCCTTGAACAAGCTGCCGCAGCCGCATCATCCGGTGTTCAACGTGCACCGCTTCTCGCATGCCTCCACGGATCGTTTCTTTATTTGCATCGAGTCGCGCGACGCGAAGTTTCATCTTGCCGAGACCGCCCGGTTTCTCCAGGGCCTCGAAGCGCATCATGTTTCCGAGGTATCCGATGACTAACACCTCGCGCTTCCTCGTCATTGCGTGCGCTGCGGCATCGATGCTCTTCGCATCCGGCTGCCAATATCTCAAGCAGGATATGGCCAACCAGCCGAAGAACCTGCCGCTTTCGCCTTCCGATTTTTTTGCTGATGGCCGGTCCGAGCGCCCGATCCTGGAAAACACCGTGGCGCATGGCTCGATCGCTGACGACGAACTTTTCGTGCCGAAAGATTCGAACAATTTCCCACTGAAAGTCGACCTTCTTCTGCTTCAGCGCGGGGAAGAGCGCTACCGGATTTTTTGCTCCCCGTGCCACGGCTTGCAGGGCGACGGCAACGGTCTAGTGGTTATGCGCGGCATGAAGCACCCGCCCACCTATCATCAGGACCGCCTGCGCCAGGCCCCCAACGGCTATTTCTACGACAACATCACCAACGGCTTTGGCGCCATGTACGGGTACTCGGCCCAGATTCCTCCCGCGGATCGCTGGGCCATCATTGCCTACGTCCGCGCCTTGCAACTCAGCCGCAATGCCATAGTTTCCGATCTTCCCGCAGAATTACAGCAACGCCTCTCCTCGGCAGGAGCGAAAAAAGAATGACCGCGCAGGACTACAAAGCGCCGGAGAGTGTCGGCCGCCTTCAACAGTCGGCGCTGGCTATCGGCGGCATCGCCCTGATCCTCGCCCTTTTCGGTGCGGTGCGATCACCCGAGCTGTTTTACCCGTCTTATCTGATGAGTTTTATGCTTATCCTGGGCTTGGCGCTTGGTTCCCTCGGCCTGGTTATGTTGCAGCATCTGACCAGCGGGCATTGGGGCATCATCATCCGCCGCCCGCTCGAATCGGCCACGCGCACGCTGCCACTGGTCGCCGCCTTCTTTCTCCCCATCGCGTTCATCGGCATGAAGTATTTGTATGGCGCGTGGCTCGATCCTGAAAAAGTGAAAAAGGAACCGCTCTCGGACTTTCAGCGCGGATACCTGACGCACAACGGCTATCTCACCCGCGCGGTGATCTACTTCGCGATCTGGCTTTTGCTGATGTTTATCTTCAACCGCCTGTCGAGGCAACAGGACGCGGACCGCGAAGATCGCGCGCTGCGCCGTCGCCTGAATATGCTTGCCGGCCCGGGCATCATTGTCTATGTCTTTGCCATGAGCTTCGCCGCCATCGACTGGGTGATGTCTCTCTCGCCGCATTGGGCTTCGACGATCTACGGATTTCTCTTTGTCGTCGGCCAATTGATCTCTTCGATGGCCTTGATGATCGCCGTGGTCGTTTTGCTGGCGCGAGCTGAACCCCTCGCGGGTATTTTGCAAAAACGCCATCTGCATGATTTGGGGAAATTGCTACTCGCTTTCGTCATGCTTTGGGCCTATTTCGATTTTTCGCAGCTCCTGATCATCTGGTCCGGCAACCAGCCGGAGGAGATCAGCTTCTATCGCACGCGGCTGTATGGCGAATGGGGCGTCGTGGCTGTGATCATTCTGGTCTTCCACTTTTTTGTTCCATTTTTTCTGTTGCTGTCGCAGGACGTCAAACGCAACGCGAAACTTCTCCCCAAGATCGCCGTGTGGCTGATTTTCATGCGCCTCGTCGATCTCTTCTGGATGACGCGCCCGGAATTCACCTCCCGGGCCGTGCCGACGTGGCTCGACATAGTCCTACCCCTGGCCCTCGGCGGATTGTGGCTTGGCTTTTTCGCCTTCAATCTGAAGCAGCTGCCGCTGCTCCCCGTCGGCGACCCGAAACTTGAGGAGGCCATTGAGCATCATGAGCACTGAGTCCCACAACACGGGCCAGGAGCCGCGCCACGCCGACGTTGCCTTCGAGGGACGCGACATTAAGGCCAGCATCATCTATGGCTACCTCCTTGCTCTAGGTCTGGCGACAGCGGCCGCACTGCTCATTTGCGTTTACATTCTGCGCCTCACCTCCAATTTTGCGGCATCTTCCGATAGGCCTGCGCCGCCGTCCCGCGAGGCTCATCCAAAGGAATTGCCACCCGAACCCCGTCTCCAGGGTTTTGGTTTTCCTGGCCAGGAAGCCGATCCTCAGGCGGATCTGCGCAAAAAGATCCGCCACGACTCCGAGGCCAATGAAAAGCTGGAGTGGATCGATCGATCCGGCGGCATCGTACAGATTCCCGTCAAGGATGCGATGAAGATCGTTGCCGAAAAGGGTTTGTCCTCGGTGCCTGCAACGCCGGTGGAGAAAAAGAAATAACGCGATGAAAAAAGTTTGCCATATTGTCGGGATTGCCGCGCTCTTGCTGGCAGCTGGTACGTTGCGTGCGCAGGCAGTACGCAGCAACGTCGGCCCCACGGCCGCGACCATGCCCGCCGCTTTGCAAAACGTGGGATTCGAACCGCCGCTTGACGGCCAGATGCCTCTCGACCTCGCCTTCCGCGATGAAACCGGCCGCAGCGTTCAGCTCCGCGAATATTTCGGGCAAAAACCTGTCGTTCTCGCGTTCGTTTATTACGGCTGCCCGATGCTCTGCAACCAGGTTCAGCAAGGCGTCGTCGGGACGCTGCGCATGCTCTCCTTTAATCCGGGGATCGATTATCAGGTGGTCTTCGTAAGTTTTGACCCGCGCGAAAAGCCGGACATGGCTGCGGAGAAAAAGAAAACGGCACTCGCCCACTTCAGGCGCCCCGGGACGGATTCTGGTTGGCATTTTCTTACCGGTTCGCAGGAATCCATCGATGCGGCGACGCATGCTGCGAATTTCCGCTACAACTTCTTCCCAAAAACGAATCTTTTCGCGCACGCCAGCGGTGTCATGTTGCTCACGCCCCAGGGCCGCATCTCGCGCTATTTTTACGGCGTGGAATACCCCGGCCTCGACGTGCGCCTGGGCCTGGTCGAAGCATCCGCAGGAAAAATCGGCACGCCCATCGACCACGTGCTGCTGTTCTGTTACCAGTACGATCCCAGCGCGGCTACGTATAGCGCCGCGATTCTCAGGATCATCCGTTTGGGCGGAATCCTGACCGTCCTCTGTATCGTGGCTGGGATTCTGATTTCGCGCCACCGTGAAACGCTGGCGGCGGCCCGGAATTTGCGCCAGCAGCTTTCCAGCGGCGTGGAACGAGGAGCTCACTAAGCCGTGCAGTCGCAATTGCCATTGTATCCGGAGCAAGCGTCCAACTTCGCGCCGCACGTGGACGCGCTGATGCTGTTCATCACCGCGGTTTGCCTGTTCTTTGCGGGCGCCATTACCACGGCGATTGTCGTTTTCTTCTTCAAGTATCACCGCAAAGCGCCGAATGCCGTTGGCATTCCCATCCACGAAGACTCGCGGCTCGAGGCGGTGTGGATGATCGTTCCCCTAATTCTGGCGATGGCCATGTTCAGTTGGGGCGCCATCGTCTACGTGGATTACCGACGCGCGCCGCAAGATACCCTCGACATTTACGTCATCGGCAAACAGTGGATGTGGAAAGCGCAGCAGCCCAATGGCTTGAAAGAAATAAATGAATTGCACGTTCCGGTGGGCCGGAACATACGCCTGATCATGGCCAGCGAGGACGTTATTCATGACTTCTTCGTTCCCGCGTTCCGCGTGAAAATGGATGTCGTCCCTGGCCATTACAACACCATGTGGTTCCGCCCCACCAAGCCCGGCCGTTACCACTTCTTTTGTTCGCAGTATTGCGGCACGAATCATGCTTTGATGGGCGGCTGGGTCACGGTCTTGGAGCCTTCGGACTACTCCGCGTGGCTCTCCGGCTCCTCCGGCGGGAACGCCAATCCTGTCGTGGCGGGCGAGAAGCTTTATGCCGAAAAGACCTGCAGCACTTGTCATATCGCCAATGGCACGGGCCACGCTCCCTCGCTCAACGGCGTTTATGGCGCGCAAGTTCTCCTGGCGGATGGCTCGACCGTCGCCGCCGACGAAACGTATATCCGGGAATCGATTCTGCAACCCAACGCGAAAATTGTAGCCGGATATCTGCCGCTGATGCCCAGCTTCCAGGGACAGCTCACCGAAGAGCAGATTCTCGCTCTCACCGCCTATATCAAATCTTTGCAGTCGCAGCCGGTTCCCGCGAAGGGCTCCGGCATTGCGCCGCCCACGGGGAAGAGATAAGTCATGAGCGACACGCCGACGCCAGACCACCAATTGCCGCGCACGCATTATTTGAACGCCACCTACGGCTCCGGCATCCGTTCGTGGCTGCTGACCACCGATCACAAGCGCATCGCCTTGCTGTATCTCGGCTCGGTCACTGTTTTCTTTTTCATCGGCGGCGTCTTCGCCACGATGATTCGCATCCATCTTTTGACGCCCGGCGGAGCGCTGGTCACGCCGGAGACTTACAACAAGCTCTTCACCATGCACGGCGTGGCCATGATTTTCTTCTTCCTGATCCCGTCGATCCCCGCTGTGCTCGGAAATTTTCTGATTCCGCTGATGATCGGTGCGAAGGATCTCGCCTTTCCGAAGATCAATCTTCTTAGCTGGTATATCTACATCGTGGGCGGCTGCTTCGTGCTCTATTCCTTCGGCACTGGCGGCCTGGACACCGGTTGGACGTTCTACACCCCTCTGAGCAGCGTCTATTCAAATTCCGCCGTCACGCCGGCAGTCATCGGCATCTTCATAAACGGTTTCTCATCGATTCTCACCGGGCTGAACTTCATCGTCACCATCCACACTATGCGCGCGCCCGGGATGACTTGGTTCCGGCTCCCACTCTTCGTTTGGGCGCACTATGCCACCAGCCTGGTGATGATCCTCGGCACTCCCGTCATCGCCATTACCCTGCTCCTCGCGGGCCTTGAGCGCATGTTCCACTTGGGCTTCTTCAATCCCGCCTTGGGTGGCGATCCGATTCTTTTCCAGCATCTGTTCTGGTTCTACTCGCACCCGGCCGTGTACATCATGGTTCTTCCGGCGATGGGCGTTGTCAGCGAAATCATCCCGACCTTCGCCCGCAAACCCATTTTTGGCTACTCCTTTATCGCGGGATCGAGCATCGCTATCGCGGTCATCGGCTTCCTCGTCTGGGCGCACCACATGTTTGTTACCGGCGAATCCACCTACGCCGCGCTCACCTTTTCGTTCCTCAGCTACTTGGTGGCGATCCCTTCGGCGGTAAAAGTTTTTAACTGGACTTCGACGCTCTACAAAGGCTCGATCTCCTGGGACCCCCCGATGATCTATGCGCTTGGCTTCATTGGCTTGTTCGTGATCGGCGGCCTCACCGGACTATCCCTCGCCTGCCTCGGCCTGGACATTCACATTCACGATACCTACTTCGTGGTCGCCCACTTCCACTACATCATGGTCGGCGGCGCGGTCATGGGTTTCGTCGGCGCCCTGCACTTCTGGTGGCCGAAAATTACCGGCAGGCTCTATCCTGAGACCTTGTCGCGGGCTGCTGCCGTCACGTTGTTCGTGGGCTTCAATCTGACGTTCTTCCCGCAATTCATTCTTGGCTATCTCGGCATGCCGCGCCGCTATCACACCTATCCGCCAGAATTTCAAGTGCTGAACGTCTTGTCCACGGCGGGCGCTTCGATTCTCGCGCTGGGCTATTTGCTTCCGATGGCTTATCTCGCCTGGTCCATGCGCTATGGCCGCGTCGCCGGGCCCAATCCCTGGCCTGCCACCGGGCTCGAGTGGAAAACGGCTTCGCCGCCGCCCACCGAAAATTTTGACGTCACGCCCGAAGTAACTTGGGATCCGTACGATTTTCAGAATCGGCCCGATCTTGGCTTGGCCGCTGGAGCGCCGTCGCTGGCGCCCGCCCACAGTGACGATTAGCTGATTTTGCGGGGGTGGGGGCTTACCTCGCGCCCGCATGGCGTGCAATTCGGCGCCAACATCTGAAGGGGAAAGAGGAGTACCGAGTGCATCGCACCGGAGAGCTGTACGGACAATTTGAAACCCTCGAGCAGCAGAAGGAATCCGCTGCGCTCGGCATGTGGATCTTCCTGGTCACCGAAGTTTTGTTCTTCGGCGGCCTCTTTCTGACCTACACCATCAATCGCCATGCGTTCGGCACGGCCTTCGGTGTCGGCAGCAACACGCTCGATATCCGGCTCGGCGGCGGCAACACCGTTGTGCTTATCCTGAGCAGCTTGACCATGGCGATGGCCGTCTGGTCCGCGCAGATCGGCAAGAAGCAGCTTGTCAGTATTTTCCTCATCGCCACTCTGGCCCTCGGCAGCGTATTCCTGGGCGTTAAAGTGGTCGAGTACAAACAGAAATTCGACCACCATCTCATTCCCGGCTACGGCTTCGATATCAGGTACCACTCCGAACTTCCAGCGCCCATGGATAATCCAGAAGAAATTGCCGCTGAAAAAGAAGAACTGGAAAAAGCCTTCGCCGTGGACCCGGATATCAATGCCCACGCCCAGCTATATTTCTCTCTGTATTTCGGCATGACCGGCCTGCACGCCCTGCATATGATCGTCGGCGCAGGCCTGCTCATTTGGCTCATCAGGGGTTCTTTCCGCGGCCGCTTCACGCCGCAGTACAACACCCCCGTTGAAATCGTGGGTTTGTACTGGCACTTCGTCGATATTGTGTGGATCTATTTGTTCCCGTTGTTATATCTGATTGACAGGCACAGGTAGGAGAGTTTGGGAGAGTCGCGCGTGTCCGAGCACATTGTATCGCCTAAAGTTTACATCGTCATCTTCGTGTCCTTGATGCTCGGCACCGGCATCACCATTTGGGCCGCATTCCAGAATTTTGGTAAATTCAATATTGTCATCGCTCTCGCCATCGCCACGATCAAGGCTACCCTCGTTGTTCTCTACTTCATGCACGCCCGCTATAGTCCCAAGCGCACTCAGCTCGTCATCGTCTGTTCGGTTTTTTGGCTTGCCATCATGCTCGCCCTAACCCTCGCTGACTACGACACGCGTCCACACGAAGGCTGTTTGGCATCCGCCAATACCTGCTATCACGCCTAATTTTTTGGCGGTTGGTTACTGCTCCGGATAGCTCACACTGACAGACACGCTCTTGGCGTTACGCCAGCATTCCCGGCGGCATTCCACCTTCAATAGAACGGTGACGCTGCCAGTGACCGTTCTGCCAGAGTTGTCCTCGCCGCTGAACGTGCCAGACATGCCCGTGCCACTCCCCGCGCACCTCAATGGCAGCGCCAGCGATTCAACCGAGCCATCCATGAGGAAGTAACTCAGCTCAATCATGGACCCGTTGACGCACGCGACGCCCTCCGACCATTGAGTGGCGGGCTTATCGTACAGCGCCGTCACATCGATCTGCGTGCCGTGAATTGAATTGCCTCTCTCGTCCAGCGCCGTGACGTCCTCGAGCAACGAGTGATCGCCGCCGATGTCGGGGCCTGTTCCATTCCAGATGAGCGCGAACGTGTCGCCGGGGGCCTGCGCCTTGGCTGGAACGAGTGCCAGAGCGATCAGAGCGAGTGCCGTAACCAGGGAGAACTTTTTCATTTCCTCTCCTTTTCGGGTCGATCTAGCCTCATGATGCCACCAAACGCGGATAGTTGGGCGTCTCCATCCATCAAAACCCTTGGCGACCCTGTGAATAAGTTCATAATGGATTCGGCACCTTGTACGGCGCACTCCTATCATTTTTGCCCTCTTACTCAAGTTCGAATCCATAACTTCGAGCGGGCACACTTTCGTAATTATTTTGGCGATTTGGGGGCATTCGGTGACGTTCCGCAGGGGATACCGGGTCACATGTCGGCGAGAAATAAAAAAGGGGGAGTAGCGAACCGGCCCAGCCCTCAATCCCCTAAAGGGATCCTCGGTTCGCCCCCCCCACGGCCACAAGAAGTGCAAGCCCCAGGCCAATCCTAAAGTGTTTATTTTCAATGAACTGCTGAACGAATTCCAAGTAAAAAAGCTCTACCTCCCGCGAAATTTTACCTGCCCTCTTGGGGGACCTGGGGGGGGAGCAAAGGCCCAGATTCCATTGATCCAACGGCAAGAGAAATCCCGCGTATCTCGTGCAGTTTGCTGGACATACCGGCCATTCGAGCGGCCTCGGCTGCCCCTCCTACGGCGTTTCGTCTCCCCGGTGCCACCGCCAGCACCTTCTGGTACGCCACAAGGGCTTCCTTCGGCTGGTGCAGTTCCATGAACAGATCGCCGAGCAGTTCCCGGGCGGGCCGGACCGCGCCAGGCGTCACGGGATGCTTTTCAGCGGCATCTTCATGGTCGGCGGCCATTCGCAGCAGGCGCAGCGCATCGTAGGTTCGATGTTCCGCGAACGCCAGCCATCCCCCGGCTTCCTCTCCCTGGATCGCCACTTGTTCCGCCCAGTACGCGTCTCCTTTGTCGTTCAATTCCCCGGAAAGCCTGCGCACCGCTTCTGCCTCTCGCCGCGCCGCCTGCAGGTTTCCCGTGTGCGCGGCACCCAGTGCAGCCGCCCAATGCGAAATCGCCGCCACCTGCGGCTCCACTTCTGGATCTGCAACCAGGCTTTCGGCTTCCGTCCAGTGTTGCTGTTCCAATGCGCAGCGCGCCCGAATCGCGGCTGTTGCGTAGTTGATCTTGAACGCGAACGACGGGTCCACGTTGCTCGGTGCGGGGAGGTGCTCTCTGATCTTCTCGGCCTCGGCATTCCGGCCCAGTTGCAGGTAAGCGTAGGCCAGATAATCCAGCGCGTGAAACTCTTCGCCCTGGTCGCTATGTTTTTGGGCCGCCGCAATGGCGGCGATG
>WNGP01002513.1_pt1 | contig 15334 bp, 19 predicted proteins | sample 5407671 | NCBI WGS metagenome assembly WNGP01 (sample SAMN13153381, study PRJNA577476) | soil metagenome | isolation source: 40 cm soil or saprolite under Garry oak tree replicate 2 | place: USA:California | collected 2016-06-15 | reverse complement strand
GCTTCATAGCTTCCATTCTTTTTCCCCTGTTCCTAAATTGTTTTGCCTGGCGTCACCTTGTCGAACAACGTGAATCCAGCACCGATTTCCTAAATACCTCCGGCCGAACCTGACCGGACTCTGACGTTCGTGCCCGTGCCTGCTTCACTGAGAAATCCACCGATGTTGCGATCAAGACGCGCAGCCTCTCCGGCGATGTCAGCGGCCAATTGCTGCGCAAACTCGGGATCGCGATTGCGTGCCAGTTGCTGGGCATATCCCGAGATCGTGGCCAGTGAGGTCCGCAGCTCCAGCGCCATCTCAGCCGAGATCTCACCCTGCAGCTCCTGTTGGCGGCGAATGCGCTCGGATTCGCTAAGGTCGCTGATGAGACAAGCGGCACCGAGCAGCGCGCCATCCACCGCTGGAACGGCGGAGACAGTAACGGCGATACGGCGACTCTTGCCGCTCGGAGTGAGGTAATCGGCTTCCAACTGCCGCCGTTTGCTTTCTTCGCGCAAGACGACTTGCACTTCCTCGGCGAGACGCACCGGCGGACTTGGCGTGTCATCGGGATTGGCGCCGTTGGGGGAGACGCTGCAGGCGCATAACGCCGCGTGGCGAAAAATATCCTCTGCGTTCATGCCGGCCGGAGAGGCGAAACCAAGAATCTCCCGAGCTGCGGGATTGGCCTGCTTCACCAGTCCGTTGAGCCCGAAGACGAGCACTCCCGAAGACAGATTTGAGAGCACGGCCTGGCTGAAGTTTTCCGTGGTGCGGGCGCGCCGTTGCTCGGCCTGGGTCTGTAGCTGGAGTTCGTGCTTCTGCTGCTTGAGCTGCTGGATCACGGTGTTGTAGAGGTGCAGCGGCAGAGTTTCAAGGGAAACCGCGTTGGACTCCAGATCTACTTCTGCGGCCAGGTTTCGACGCAAGCGGCGTATACCCCAGACACCGAGGGCGAAGGCCCATCCCGCCGCAAGTAACAGCAGCAGGGCTCTCATCATCATGGGATTGGTCAGAAGCCTCACCACAGCCCCCCATACCAGTGCAAGAACTTGTTTCCGAAAAAGAAGGCAACCAGCGCCATGCTGCCCAGGAAAACGCCGAACGGCATCTGATAAAAGCGATAAACCATCTGAGCAGATTGCCATCCGCGGCGCCGTGCCGCTTGCGCATTCGCCAGGCTCCGCATGAAGCGATGGGTGCGCTTTACCCAGACGAGAATTACGGTTCCCACTCCGAACAGCGAACCCACCAACGATGCCGTGAAAATAGTGAATACCGTGAGCTTTATTCCGACAAAGGCCCCCACCATTGCCATCAGCTTAACGTCGCCAAAGCCCATGCCTTCGATTCCACGCCAACGCAAGTAGATTGCGCCTGCGCCGTAGATAAACCCGGCGCCTACTGCCGCGCCCAACAGGGCATCGAGCGCAGACATCAAAGGCGCCACCAGGTCGGAGCCAAACGGAAGATTGACCGCTCCGGGCAAGAATTGTGAAGCCAGGTCGTTGACCGGAACGAACAAGCTGAATAGCAGTCCCAGTACGAGTCCGGGAAGTGTCAACTTGTCAGGCAGCAGCTTGGTTTCGGCGTCGGTAAATATGAGTCCCAACAACAAGAATCCGAAGACACAATATTTCAGGGTGGCGAGCGTGAGTCCGAAATGCCAGTAACAGGCTAGGAAAACGCCTCCGGTGAGAAGTTCGATGAATAGATAGCGCACCGAAATCGCTCGCTTGCATTGGCGACAACGTCCGCCGAGAATCAGCCAGCTCAGCAGGGGAATGTTGTCGAAAAAAGCGATCGGACGCTGGCACCGGGGACACAGCGAGCGCGGCTTCACCACGGACAACCCCAAGGGCAAACGGTAGATACACACGTTCAGAAAACTGCCGAATGCCAGCCCTAGCAAAAAAATCGCCGCTGCAAAAATGGGGTCCACTAAGTCCTTGTCCGCGATTATGCGCGCGAATCGCCGAAACCTTGGATTCTTATGCCGATTATAAGGTGTTCATTACCCGCAGGACTAAGGTACCGAAGTCACTGTCCGAACGGACCAGGTGGAAAGGCAAGTGATTGATACGAAGATGGTTGGCCGACTTGAATATCGAATCCTGCCTAGCCTATACCCTTCACGAACAGCGCGCGCGGCAGGGCTCCTCAGGTGAATCCGAGACTTTGCTCAGGGAAGGGCAAAGCGCAATAGCTCTCCCTCCAATAGCGGCGCTGAGGGGTGACTCGACTGAAGCCGGCCTTGCCGTTGATCGTATTCGCGAGACACCAGGCGTGGCTGCGGCGTTGGATTGGAGAACCAACCGCTGGGAGTTTCTTCACGCAGAAGTACAGAGAAGGCGAAAACGCCCGTCTCGACAGCATTTAGCGACTTCCATTCCAGCAGAGTGGCCTCCAAGCTTTCGGTTAGCGACTCGCGAGGCTCCACCGAGAGAATCCAATCATGCCGCGCCAGTTGCAGATAGTGTTCCAGCGGTCGGCTGCGCTCGGCGGCCACAACTCGTGCACCATATTCACGCGCAATGCGCCACGTGGTGTCATGGGAGTCGTGGTCGACGACGATGATTTCATCGCAGGGAAGCAACGTTTGTAGAGTCCGTCCCAACCGGCGGGCGTCGTTCTCGGTGTGTAGCAGTGCGGTAATGAGAGGCATCAGACAGGAAACGGCGGTCAAGGAAAGTTTACGTGAACAGGGTTGAGCCGCTCCTGATTTCTTCCTGCACCGGAGCTCCAGCTCACAAGCATCCGCTCGCTAGGCAGTCGCGGCCGGCTTCGTGTCGGGGTTGCTTTGACGGACGAAAAAGACTGTGGGACACTTCTAGCGACGTTTTTATGGCCCTGCGCTGTGCCATCGCGGTAACTTCATCCCGTCGATTCTGCGGCCTTGTGTGCTTTTTCTGCTGCTTGCTAACCTCTGCCTCGGCCCAGCGCGCTGGGTTGAACGATCCCAATTCGTTGAGAGGAAACTCCATTGCTTACAATAGCGATGGGGGCGCAGTCATTGTGGTTACCGTATTTACGGAAAGCAGCAAGGTTCGGCTGGATCGTCAGTCGGTGGTCAGGCTCTTAAACAAAAGGACACAGACGGCAGTTTGGGAGACAACGACGGATAGATCGGAAGCGGTCTTTGGCAGCGTTCAGTATGGAGGCTACGAGATCGAAGTCAGTGCCGTAGGCTTCTTAACCGCAAACAGCGAGCTGGAAGTCGACTCTTCGCAAGGCCCCTTCGAGATCAATGTTGTGCTGGAGCGGGATCCCGCGGCCGTTAACCTCAACGTTGCGGATGACGCGATGCCGTCAAGAGCGCGAAAAAATACCAGGCGGGCAGTTGCGGCGCTGCGCTCGGGAAATCTCAAGGCGGCGCAAAAGCGGCTCGGCGAAGCTTATAAGCTCGTTCCCACCAGCGCAGAGCTGAATTTTCTGCTGGGATACCTCTACTTTCTGGAAAAGGATTTCGAACAGGCTAGCACGTATTTAGATTACGCAACGTCGCTTAATCCCCGCCATCTCCAGGCCCTGTCGTTGCTGGGCCGGTTGGAACTGGAGCGGGGGGATTTCAGAACAGCAAGCTCGGCTCTGGAGCAAGCGGTTGCGGTCGATGCTGAATACTGGTTGCTGCACGATCTTCTGGCTGAAGCCTACCTGAAGCAGCAGAATTATGAAAAGGCACGAGATGAAGCTCAGCTCGCCATCCAGAAAGGAAACAAACAAGCAACTCCCGCCCAGCTTGTTTTAGGACAGGCGCTGCTAAACTTGCAACGCGATCAGGAAGGCCTGCTAGCGCTCAAGACGTACCTCGAGGATTCCCCAGGAAGTCCAATGGCGCCCAAGGTTCGTGACCTGATCGACGAGATCGAAAAGCGAAACCCTGCGCGGTCGAGTGACACAGAAAACAAGCAAGAGTCAACGACTGCCTCGGAGGGCGTGGACCCGCTGCTTGCTCTCGGCGAACCTACGCTCGCCATGAAAGGCTGGCAGCCGCCCGGCATCGATGACACCGAGTTGTCTGTGGCCAGCAGGATCAACTGCCCGTACGAAAAGGTGATTGATGGCTCTGGTGAACGCGTAAAAGAGCTCGTAGACGATGTTGCCCGATTCTCCGCAATAGAGGAGCTGCTGCACCAGAGACTGAACAGTCTGGGCGATCCCACCAGGACAGAAACGCGCAAATTCAATTATGTGGCGTCCATTTCTGAAACCGATCCTGGCCTTCTTTTGGTCGACGAATATCGCGCGGAGCACTTGTCGCCTGCCGGTTTTCCAGACCAGATCGCGACTAACGGCTTTGCTGTTCTGGCGCTGGTCTTTCATCCTCGCATGCGCGACGCCTTCGAGATGAAGTGTGAAGGCCTGGGCGATTGGCATGGTCAGGCAACCTGGCTGGTTCGCTTCGAGCAGCGCGACGACCGGCCCAATCACATTCATGCCTACAAGGTCGGCGGCGCAGTTTACCCGGTTGGGCTAAAAGGACGCGCATGGATTACCGCGGACAATTTCCAGATCGTGCGGATCGAAGCGGAATTGGTCAAACCGGCGCCGCAAATACAGCTTCTTGCCGAGCATCAAATCGTTGAATACGGCCCCATCCCATTTCAAAAGAAAAACACTGTACTCTGGCTGCCTAAGAGCGCGGAAATTTATTTCGATTTTCGCAAACATCGATTCTATCGCCGGCACAGTTTCAACCACTACATGCTATTTTCCGTCGATACCGATGAGAAGCGCAAAGAACCGAAAGCTTCGCACACCGAGAACATTCCAGCCCCGAATACGTAAGGGGTTTAGTTTTGCTCCGGTGTTTTGCCAAGCATCAGTTGATATTAACGGCGCGGACATTTTCTAGCGCGCTCCCGCCGTAACCCCAGTTCGTAATTCCTTGACCTCAACTCGATTGCGCCCGTGATGTTTGGCGGTGTAAAGGGCGGCGTCTGCGGCCCGCAACATGGCCTCAAGGTCTTCCAGCGAGCTCCCTGAGGCGACACCCATGCTCACGGTCACCACCACAGGAGCACCAGACACCGAGAGGGCGCAATCCGCAACCTGCACCCTAATGCGCTCCGCAAGTTGTACGGTTTCGGCGGCTGAGCAGCCCGGCACGACGATCAGAAACTCTTCTCCACCATAGCGGCCTACATAATCGTAAGGGCGGAGGCAGCCGCTGATTTCGGCCGCGATTTTGCGCAACACTGTATCCCCGGCGTCGTGCCCGAAGCTATCATTGACCAGCTTGAAGCGATCGGCATCCGCCATGATGATCCCCACCTGGCCATCGTGGCGCTCGGAACGCTCCAGTTCAACGCGTAGTGCGCCCAGAATCCCCATGCGGTTTCTGACCCCGGTCAGCCCATCGTGCGAAGCTTCGTGGCGAAGCAATCGTTGAACATTCAGCAGCCGGTGTTGGGTCACCAGCAACCGGGCGCTGGAGCAGGCAAAGCAAGCGAAAACTACAATCGAGGCAAGCTCGATGCGCTCGCGGGCAATCCCGGCTGACATGACCAAGATCAGTAGAGGATAAAGAAGGGGAACACCTGAATGATGACCATTGCTCTGGACTGAACGGGAGCGGCAGGCAGTTCGGCATGTCCAGCACTGTTCCAGTTGGATGCTGTCCACAGTGGAATAAGGAAGACCGCGCTCCACACCAAGTCGAACCAGTCGCCGGTCTTCAGATGAAGACCCGGGCCGTAATAGTACGCCGCGTCGCTAAGGGCGGAGATCAGTACAAAACATCCGACTCGGCCAAATAAAGCACGCGCCGCCTTCGTGTGTGCCAGACGTGAACGCAACAGGAAGGCCGCGACGACCAGCCCGTAAACCAGAAAGTAGGGCTCCCAAACCGTATGCACTAACTCGGAATTCGCGTTCTCTCGCGCTGGCAGATAAAAAAAGAACAGGTAGGCCGCAACCGAACAGATGGCCGCCTGCGCGAGATCAAGCATCAGCAGGCTGTCAAAGCCGTTCAATTCGTGATCAGGGTCTAGAAAAAGTGCGACGCCAAAAGGAATGAACCAGAACGTGAAGAGGAAATTAGCCACCCACGGGAGGGAGGATGATCTCACCGCGACTTCGTTGACTACTGCGAGAGCCTGGCCTGTGCATAAGATCGAAAAGGAAAATGCTGTCAGCCACCAGAAATAGCGGCCAAAACTATCGGAGCGTTTCGCGGCACCCAGAACGGTCAGCACCGTTAATAGTCCCAGCGCCAACTGGATCAAATCCGAGAAGCGGGGACCCTGCCCTCGGGTCCCGAACGCGAGCAGGACAGCGGCGTGCATGCCCCATAACAGGCAGGCTACGGGCATGACCTTTCGTGAAGAAAGCATCGGAACAAGACCCCCGCTGCGATTATTCAGCCCGGTATGAACTGCCGCTAGTTACGGCTGAGTGAACCGAGGTAATCGCCTTGTATGTATTGCGGGCTGCCCGCTCGTCGATTCGCTCTCCAGATTGTCGCTGAAATAATCTCCGGTCGCAAGACACTCGCGTTCGCCCGCCAAGCTACCAGGGACTTAGGGTGAAGCCGCACTCGGTTGAGATCGTCAACTTGTCGCAGCGCGCAGGGAAGGCTTCTGACCAGTCCTCGCTCTACTGGGAGTCACCCAATCTGGGGCGATTACTGCTCGGGTTCGGCGCCTTGACCACCGTGACCGGCGCTTGAAGGGTAAAGTTCAGGACCGTCTCCGACGGCAGTTTGATCTGTTGGCTCTTGGTTGCGGCTTGCACACCGCCGCCCACGCCTCCGCCAGCTGCGGCGCCAATCGCCGCGCCTTTGCCGCCTCCAGCGATGGCGCCAATAATGCCTCCAATAATCGCGCCGCCGCCAACTTTCTCCGCGGTGTTCTTGCCCCGCGAACTGCCTTGTTTTTTGTATTGGTCAGTCTGAATGTTGTAAGTCCCGCTGCCCAATGCGATGCTATCGAGCTGCAAAACCAATTCCGACTGTCCGGCAAACTTGCCTGCACTCTTGAGGTCGACGATGTGACCAGTCACGTCGGTGCCCGCGGGTACCACCTCTTCTCCCTCGACGCTCAGGGGAGAGTTCAGCGTCGCGTGGAAGGTGTCACCGAGCTTGTTCTTTTCAGTGTCGATGGCATCCACCAAGCGGATGGCCAGTTGCGTCCCTGGCTCGACCGTGACTTTATGGGGTGGAGGGGGCGGTGGCGGCTCGGAGCGCGTGCCCGGTGTGAGAGGCGGATCGCCTGGAGGCTGAGACGCGGAGTTGGAGCCATCGGGAGCCTTGTTGCTGACGATTCCCTGACGCCGTGTATCGCGAGTGTGACGAGATTTCCTGTCCGGCGCGGTCTTTGGTTGATGGGTCGCAGCAGAGGCCGTGGATTCTGCCGGTGGTGCAGCCGTCGCGGTCGAGGACCCGACCTGCAGATTGTTGACCACTTCTCTCACGCCTGGGATAGATGCCGCCTGCTTGGCCGCGGCATCGCGTTGTGCGTCGTTATCCACCGTGCCCGCGAGAGTAACCACTCCGTTGCTCGCCTGCACCGCGAGTTGTTTATCGGAGAGGCCGGAATCCTGGCTGAACTTGTTCTGCACATCAGTGCTGACCTGTGCATCGTTCGGCTTCTTGGAGCAGCCCACGCCCACGAGCAGAATCGCTGCCAGAAAAAAAGGAGAAAACGACCACGAAATCTCTTTCATATCTCGACTCCCGCCCACGGAATGGGCCACACATCAGAATGCTTGTGATGGCTACAGTTTAGATGCAGACGGGCAAATCCTATAGATGTAATTTTCTACTGCGATTGATCACTATCAGGTTGGATTTGCTTCGTCTAATGAATGAACTTATAGTCGACGATTGAGGCGGCCATGCCCGTGCCCTCATTTGTTTGCTTAGTCTCCTTGGAACGCATGACACGACCCTGGCACAGTACGTTGCTGTTCTTCTGGCCGGAGATTTCTTCCGGCATCTCAAACACCATTTCCAGCAGCGCATTCAGTGGCAATTGCTGCGGACCGTGAAAGAACACTCCCGTCTGGCTGATGTTTTCGATTGTGCCCTCGTGCCATGAGTTGCTCTTATTGATTCGGTAACGCACCGGCGCGTCCAATTTAAGCCGTCGCGCTCGTGGTACCCAGGATGGACGTTTTTCTCGACCATGACTGCGACGGACGCCGGTTTCAGGTTTGCCGTGTTCCAAGCGCTCGGTGCGGCGCATCGTCGCCCAGTCGTACTTGTATTCGGCCGCGCACAGCAAGCAAACCTGGTAATATTCTCCGTCGGCGCCACGCCTCGGCCAGGAAAACTCGTGAGAACACCGCCCAAGCATAAGAACATCCAGGAGTTTCTGCGGCATGATGGTTACTCTCGAACCGGGTCGAACGCCAAACGCAGGCTCATCTTCTCCTGAACCGCCGCGTTTGAACAGGTTACTTTCGTGACAGGTCCACCTTGCCGTTGTGTTCTCATACACTTAGAAAGCCACTTGGGTCCAACTCGGTTCAACAGTTCATTATACCGCCGCCGATAACAACTCTCCCATCTTTGCTGCGGCGATTCTTCCATCCTCACTGACTGAGTGAGTGTAGTGAACCATGGTAACCTTGGAACCAGGCGCATGCCCCAAGCGTTCTTGCCTTACCTTCAGGGGTACACCTGCCTGATCCATCATGCTTGCGCTGCAGTGCCGAAAAGCCCTCATGCCCTTCGGCTGAATCCCGAGACTTTTGCAGAGGGGCTCGAGGTGGTCACGCCGAACGCAGCTTGGGTGCAGCGGCTTTCCAACGGTAGAGAGGAATCGCAGTCCCATTGGATTGCTACTCCATTGTGAGAGGTAGCCACTGAGGTGTTCTGCCAACTGTGGCGAGATGGCAAGGTTGCGCAGAGCGTTCGCGGTTTTTGGAGTCTGAAGCTGGCCGCCCCAAACGCTGTGTCTAATTCTTATAGTGAGGTTCGCCAGGTTGAGATCGGACACGGCTAAGCCGCAGAGCTCGCCAGGGCGCATTCCTGTCTCAGCCGCAATCCAGTACAGAGTTTTGTACTGGCCTTCTGCGGCCGCGATGATGCGGTTGGGGGCTGCTGTACGGCCGAGATGAATCCAGCCAGAGATCAACTCAAACCGCAAGCAGGACGCGACAATCTTGAAGATTTGCTTCACTGCGCTGCGGTTTCTGGTCGGAAGGATGCTCTTCGCTACTTGCTTGAAATCGGAGCAAAGGCAGATGACAGAGCAATGGCGGCTCTTCGGCTGCCCCACAGAACGCACGAATCGAATTGGTCTCAGTACACGCTGATGTGACCCTCGACGAGTGTCTCGGGAAAGGTAAGGCCCGATACGTTTAATTTGACTGTGGTACCGGGTCCGCCCGCGTGAACCAACACTGTGAAGGGAAGGTCCTGACCGGCTCCGAGCCCGGTCACGGTTGCGGTCCCGTGCAGTGTCGCCACCTCATTGTCGATCTCCAGCGAGGTCACTTTGCCAGTTACATACATCACGTTACGGTCAAATTCGCCGCTACCAGCGCCGGTTTCATGCGATGGCAAGAACGCCAGACATTCAAAGTCCCCGCCCTGGGCGTCGGCATGGAAGGCCACCGTCGTGGTCACCGGTAATGGAGAGTTTCCGCCGGTTCCCCCTTCTATAATCGTTCTGCCCGCGCCCGAAACGCGACCATGTTTGGCCGCTTCGCCAACGGCAAGCGGGCTTGTAGGTGACCCAATTACGACAAGAGCCACGAGCGCGACACCGGCCCAAAGCCACCGGGCCTGTGTTGACCGGTAGTTGAGACACGCTGGGATCTTCGAAGTGAAGAATTCACACTGAGACATGGTTTCTCCTCGTTTCTCAGAAGTTACCGATTAGTTTCAGAAGACTTCTGATCTCCTCGTCAAGGGCTAGACGGTCGAGTTTCTCGCCATTTCGCGTCGGCCTTGGCGGAATTTCATCAGTGATAGTGACGGGTCCGGCTAATGAAGCGCACGAACCCCGTCGAGCAATGCTGTAGTCCTCCGCGGTTTCAACCATGAAAGAGACTACGGAACGACATGGAAAAGTGTCCGATTGGCGTTTACACCGGTTACTGGGGGCACTCGTTCGTAGAAGCCCACGAAGCCCTTCGTCGCGGTGATCCCCTCGAAGATTCCACTGGGCGAACCCACAGGTTGATGGCAGCTAACCACGAGCGTACCTCCGCTGCCATCCGAGTATGTGATACGTAGGACGGCGAGGCCTGACCTTGTATTCGCTGGATCGCCGATGTTATCGACAAAACCTGGCGGGAGCGAGCCAGGGGCGGCATCAAAGCTCAGGAGCCCGGTTACTTTAAACGTGCCACTCGCCGTGCCGGACGGACCGGATGTTGCCCAAAAGCCACCGCCCGTTGGGGGAACTCCACCACCGAAGGTTCCATGGCCCCTGATCTGAATTGTCGTGAGATCAGCCGCCAACGCATAGTCCGACCCGCCGGGATTGACCGTGGGAACACCACCCGGGAAACTTAAGCTGATAGTGTCCCAGCGGATTGTTGGAGCAGCGCCAGCCACACTGGGAGTCATGTTGCCGAAAGCGAGAAGCAGGATCAACGACAGGGTGGACAGCATTACAAACCTAAAACTTGATTTCACGATACACCTCCTCATCAGGGATCGCTCCAGGGCAACCCCCTTGTTTAAGCTCTCAGTTGAGGCGACGGCCCGCAAGCTGAGCGCCGCCGGTTTAGCTTGGGTGGAATTGGTCTTAGACCAAACTGCTTAAACCACCTTTTCTTCGGACTCAATGCGGAATGTTATGCAACAACCTCACACTCGGGACGGAGACAAACTGTGCTCTCGAGCCTAGCGTTTACAAATCGCCAAGTTGTGTGATCGATGAGTGTTGCTCACTCGAGTCTTGCGCGTGTGCGCAAATAATCTCGGCACAAACGCTTTCAACGACGAGGTGCATCCCAAACAAGCGGACTCCTGAACCACCATATCATTCGTCGGAGTGTTTGCTTCGTCGAAGTTTGTTTCAGGAAGATCGATTGCCGGCACAACCCACAGTACTAGAAACGCACTGATTGCGAAGAGAGAAGTCGCTTTTGAATCGAGCCCCCACTTGGCCAACCTCGATTGCAGGAATCTACTCTCGCAGCTTCAGGAAGTCAACCGATTGTTGTGCAGTCTGTCAAGACTAACTGCGAAGGCGAGAATTACGCTTACGATTGCCAAATTACTTTTCATAACTGAATATCTCCTTGAACCGTTCGTCGAACAGGTCCGGCAACGAAAACTCCCGGCCATCCTTGCGCGCGGCTTCGCGAGCTTTGTCTTTGTCGCCGCCAGCGGCTTTCAGGTACGCCTTGGCTTGTTCGGCGGTCATCTTGCGGCTGGATCTCGTTTCGATCTGTTGTATGGGTTGGCTGTATCGCTTCCGTGACTCCGCCAGCATCTGCGCTTCACTCTCCCGAAGCCAGAGGGGTCTGTAGATGTCAACGGGAGCGACCTGCTGGGTGAGCGCGCCGGACGTGGCCGTGGCGCTGACATTCTTGGCTTGGATCTCGTTGGTCGACCTGAACGCTACTTCGAGCATCTTGGCGATGCCGAGGTCCCCGGTCTTTTCATGGGTCCGTGCGGTGCGCAGTCGGTGAATAAGTTCTCCATGCGCGAACTGCGAGCGTTCTTCGCGGCGCCGTTCCGCCGCTCCGACGGATTGGTCTTTGCGCTTTTCTTGGAGTTCCGCGAAGGTCTGCTGGATCAGCGGGCGGAGCAGGATGTTCGTGAGGTTGACTCCCTTGGGAAGATTAGCCCAGCGGGCGGCATCGGTTTTCAGGGTGCCGTCCAGCAGGTAGTTGAGGAAGTCTAACTCCGGGCTGGTGACGTACTGACGGGCTTTGTTTCTCGCCGTGAGGCTTGAGGTGCTGGGGATTGGGACGGAGGTTGGCTAGACTCTTAGCGGAAACCTTGTGCTTGTTTTTCGGCCCTAGTTCAGCCATGTTCTTCCCTCCAGTTCCCGCACCCGGTGCATGCGCGAAGTTTCGTGGAGGTTTCGGCTTGGCCCTGTAAGCATGTTGTCGGTTGTCATTGAAGAGTGGTCGCGTTTTCGCTGTCAGCGGCATACTTGACCTCCACGCCAACAGAATATCTTTATATCTTTGGCCTCAGCGTCAGGTGGGACGCAGTCAAGCAGAAAGGACAGGTACCCTATCCCCCCACAGCCTCTAGTTCGTTCATGTCAGCAAGCGCGGTTGACACAGTAATCATGTCAATACTTCCGCGCTGATTGAGGGCAACGTGCATCGCGGTCCAAACGATCTTATTGACCGCCGTAAAGTCCCCGTCGACGCCGATCTGCCGGATCTGGAGGAATACTCCGGGGGAAAGGAGCACGCCTCCCAGGATCTGCATCTGAAGCAAAACGCTTTCGTGTTTATTCATGGCGAACACCCCTTCGGCCTTGGTGGTTAGGTCCAACTTGGGTCCAGAATCGGCACCGCTGCGCCGTCTCTTCGCCCGTTTGGAAAGTTAAGTTGTGTGGAATCATTGCGGTTTCAGCAACCATGCTTAGGCAGGTTACCTTCGTGCACGGGTGAGCGCTGCCTGGGAGTTAAAGCCTGTGAATACATAGGGTTGGCCTGATGCTTTCTTGGGGGATGCATCCTCGAGGGTACTGGGGGATCGCTGGGCTGCCATTGTGAAGCCCCCTTCAGAGCGCACGGCGGCGAGTGTATGATCGCCCCATGCCGGAACTGACCGCTTTCATCCTCGCAGGCGGCAAAAGCACCCGGATGGGCGTCGACAAGGTTTTTGTGCAGCTCGATGGCCGAACGCTGCTGGCCCGTGCGCTCGAACTGGCGCGGGGGCTCGCTTCTGATGTTCGCATCGTTGGTGATGTCCGGAAATTCGAGAAATTCGGTCCGGTGGTAGAAGATATATTTCAGAACTGTGGCCCTTTGGGCGGAATCCATGCAGCTCTGCGGGCCTCGGCGACGGACTTGAATCTGATCCTGGCCGTGGACGTGCCGTTCGTACCAGCCCCGTTTCTGAGCTACATGATTGAACAAGCTGTGAATTGTTCGAGTGCCTCCGCTGTTGTTCCCCGCGCAGCAGTGGGCTGGCAGCCGCTGTGCGCGGTCTATCGCCGGAGTTTTGCCGAGGGCGCAGAGACTGCGCTTCGCGCCGGCCGCAACAAGATCGACCGGTTGTTCAACTTGCTTGAAATTCGGGTGATCGGCGAAGATGAACTGGTGCGAGCCGGATTTTCATTCGACATCTTTCGGAACCTGAACACGCCAGAAGAGTTGGAAGTGGCCAACACAAGCCGGCGTGCTCGGTGAGATCCCAGACCACGAGCGATTAGCCAAGACCTCGATGCCTGACGACGCAAAGCCCCAGCCTTACATCCAGTTCCAGGATGTCTCAAAGGCATTTGGCGACAATGTCGTGCTCGATCGCGTCAGTTTTGACGTACTCCCCGGCGAAACTGTGTGCATCCTGGGACGCAGCGGAGTGGGAAAATCGGTCGCGCTGCAGCACATTATGGGTTTTCTCAAACCCGATTCCGGACGTGTCATCGTGGCCGGCGAGGACATTGCCGGCTACACCGAAGAACAGATGGAAGGAATCCGCAAGAAAGTCACTATGGTCTTTCAGAACGGGGCTCTATTCGACTCGCTCACAGTCCTTGAGAATGTCGCATTTCCGCTGCGCGAGAGTCGCGGTTTGAACGAAGAGCAGATCTTCCAGATCGTTGACGGACTGCTGCAGATGGTGGGCGTACAGGAGATGCGCGATCTGCTGCCCTCGGATCTTTCCACCGGAATGAAGCGGTCGGTCGCCATCGCCCGAGCGCTGGCGGCGCAGCCCGAATGTGTGCTCTACGACGAACCCACGACCATGGTGGACCCACTCATGGCACAACTGCTTGGCGACCTCATCAAACGCCTGAAGATTCAACTACACCTGACCAGCGTCGTCGTCACCCATGACATGCGGCTCGCGAATAAGCTAGCCGACCGTGTGGTGTTTCTGCACGAGGCCAAGGTGATCTTCTTCGGGACGTATGCAGAGATGGAGAAGTGCCAGGAACCGATCGTGCGGGAATTTCTTGAATTGGACGAGTTGAAGATTGAAGCCTGAGAAGTGCGCAATGAGTAGCGAGCGGTCAAATAGGCAGGGCCCCTCATCGCTAGCCAGTTTCTTCTAAAACCCTTGCCGCACGAGTTCCTCAATCGTAAGCGAACTTTCCGTTGGATCCCGTTTCATCATTTTCTCCACATATTTCGCGATCAGATCGGCCTCCAGGTTGACCGTATCTCCTGCCCTCAGCGACTTGAGGTTGGTCATCTCCACCGTGTGCGGGATAACTGCCACGGTGCAGCGCCTAGCTTCGAGCTTGGCAACCGTCAGGCTGATGCCTTCAATCGAAATCGATCCCTTGAAGACGGTGTACTTTTCCACTTCAGCGGGCAGTGCGATTTCGAGCCACCAGTTCTCCGAGTCGGCGATGCGATCGAGAGCTATGAGCTTGCCGACACCGTCAACGTGACCCTGCACAATGTGACCGCCGAAACGGCCGTCCGCCTTCATGGGGAGCTCGAGATTGACCAGCACGCCTTCGCGAATGTGCGAAAACGAAGTACGCACCCATGTCTCGGGCGCGAGGTCGGCAGCAAAGCATCCCGGCTTGACATCGACTGCCGTGAGACAGACTCCGCTGACAGCCACGCTGTCCCCGGTTCTCAGTTCTTTCGGCGTTTTGTCGGCCGCAATGGTGATGCGGCGGAGTTCCCCGCGCTGTCGAATGCCACTGACGCGTCCGACTTCTTCGATAATGCCGGTGAACATATAGCCTCCCTGAAACTCTCTTAGTGCAATTGCGGAGGTTCACTCCCCGTATGGATCTCTCACATATCCCTCCACCGCGAATTCCTCCCCAAACCGATGCAGTTCGAAGGCCTTCACCTGTGCGGCTTCGTTCAGGTGTCGAAAGCCGGCGCCTGTGGAGAAGGGAACCGAGCCAGTTCCCGCCAGAATTTTGGGCGCGTAATAGAGAAAGACTTTGTCCACAATCCCTGCAGCCAAGGCAGCTCCATTTATCGTGGCTCCGCCTTCGATCAGAGCATTAGTGATTTCCAGTTGCCCCAAACGAACGAGAACAGCATGCAGGTCGGGGCGGCCGTCGGGCGTGGCTGCGGGAAGTTGCTCGACGCGAACCCCGCGCTCCTCAAGTTGCGCCTTCTTTGTTCCATTTGGAGCGGAACTGAAAACAAGAACATCATTCTCGATCGAATCTCCATTTTTGACGCTTTCGAGCAGGCGCGATTCCATCGGCAGGCGCAGGCGCGAATCCAGAATGACGCGCAGCAATGGCCTGCGCCGGGGATGGCCACTGCGGTCGGTGAGCAG
>WNGP01002511.1_pt1 | contig 15337 bp, 12 predicted proteins | sample 5407671 | NCBI WGS metagenome assembly WNGP01 (sample SAMN13153381, study PRJNA577476) | soil metagenome | isolation source: 40 cm soil or saprolite under Garry oak tree replicate 2 | place: USA:California | collected 2016-06-15 | reverse complement strand
CACGACCTGTCCAAGCTGCACGAGGAGAAGTGCCCCAAGTGCGGCAGCCCGCTCGAGGTGCGCAGCGGGCGGTTCGGGCCGTTCATCGCCTGCATCAAGTACAAAGACACGTGCGACTTCTCGAAGTCGGTGCGGAAAGACAAGGTGCCCGACCGGCCGAGCGACGAGATCTGCAAGGAGTGCGGCGCGCCGATGGTGATCAAGACGGGGCGCTTCGGCGAGTTCCTCGCCTGCACGCGCTACCCGGAGTGCAAGCACACGCGCCCGGTCCCGCTCGGCATCAAGTGCCCGAAGTGCGGCATCGGCGACCTGGCGGAGCGGCGTACCAAGAAGGGCCGGAACTTCTTCGGTTGCCTGCGCTACCCGGATTGCGATTATTCCACCTGGAACCGGCCGGTGGCCGTGCCCTGTCCCAGCTGCGGCTTCGTGGGGATGGAACAGAAACAGTCGAAGACCTCGGGGGCGACGCGCAAGTGCCTCAAGTGCGGACACGAAATGGCGGTGGAGGAAGCCGCGCCGGAGCCGGTGGCGAGCTGACCGCCGTCGTCGTCGGCGGCGGGCTGGCAGGCAGCGAAGCCGCCTGGGCCCTGGCCGAGCGCGGCGTGAAGGTCACGCTGCACGAGATGCGGCCCGGGCGGATGACGCCGGCCCATCAGACGGGCAGCCTCGCCGAGCTGGTCTGCAGCAACACCTTCAAGTCGGTCGAGCCCACCAACGCGCACGGTCTCTTGAAAGCCGAGATGCGGCGCCTCGGCAGCATCGTGCTCCAGGCGGCCGACGAGGCGCGCGTGCCGGGCGGGACGGCGCTCGCGGTCGATCGCGTGGTCTTCGCGGCGGGCGTCGAGCGGCGCCTGCTGGCGCACCCCAACATCAGCGTCGCGCGCGGCGAGGTGACCGAGCTGCCATCGCCCGGCATCATCGCTACAGGGCCGCTCACGTCGGACGCGCTCGCCCAGGCGATCGCCGCCCGGCTCGGCGTGCAGTCACTCGCGTTTTACGACGCGATCGCGCCGATCATGGCAGCCGACTCGCTCGACTTGAGTCGGCTGTTCCGCGCGTCACGCTACGGGAAAGGTGACGGCGACGACTATCTGAACGCGCCGCTCACGCGCGAGCAGTACGAGGCGTTCGTGGCGGCCCTCGTCGCGGGCGAGCAATACGTGCCCGGGGGGGGCCACGAGTTCGACAAAGCGGCGTACTTCGAGGGCTGCTTGCCGATCGAGGAGATGGCGGAGCGGGGCCTCGAGACTCTGCGGCATGGGCCGATGAAACCGTTTGGGCTCCACGATCCCCGGGCTGGCGCCCGGGGTCAGCCGGACCCTTACGCGGTCGTGCAACTCCGGCAGGAAGACCGGGCGGGCCAGATGTGGAACCTCGTCGGGTTCCAGACGCGGCTCACAATCTCCTCGCAGCAGCGCATCTTCAGGACGATTCCCGGTCTCGAGCGCGCCGAGTTCCTGCGGTTCGGGAGCATCCATCGCAATTCCTACATCAACGCGCCGCAGGCGCTGACCCCGCATCTCTCGGCAAAGGACGATGCGCGCCTGCTCTTCGCCGGGCAGCTCACCGGCGTCGAGGGCTACACCGAGTCTGCTGCGACGGGGCTCTTGGCGGGGATCAACCTGGCGCGCCTCTTGGAGGGCGAGGAACCGCTCCTTCCTCCGCCCACCACGATGCTGGGGGCGCTGTACCGCTACTTGCGCGAGGCCGACCCGGCGCACTTCCAGCCCATGAACGCCAATTTCGGGCTCGTCGAGCCGCTCGAGGCTCCCGTCAAGGACAAGATGAAGAAGAAGGAAGCGCTCGTGGAGAGGGCGCTACGGGAGATCGAGGCGTTTGCCGACCAGCTGCGAGTCCTGGCGTGATCGACGCCTTCGTCGACTTCCTCTCCAAGGAGCGCAACGACTCCCCCCACACCGTGAAAGCCTACGCGCACGACGTGGGCGAGTTCGCGGCGTTCTGTGAGAGCTACTACGGCGGGCCCTGGACCTGGGCCGGCGTCGACCGCCTGGCGGTGCGCGGGTTCCTGGGCGCGCTGCAGCAGCGCGGCCTCGCCAAGCGGTCGATCGCGCGCGCGCTATCGGCGTTGCGGACGTTCTATCGGTTCCTCAACACCACCCAGGGAATCGAAGTGAACCCCGCCCGCGCGACGCGTACCCCCAAACTCGAGCGCACCCTCCCGCTGCACCTGGAGCGCGCGGAGATCGAGATGCTCTTCGCCGCAGCGGAGGCGCGGGCCGGAGCGGGGAGTTTCCGCGAGGCGCGCGACCTCGCGATGCTCGAGCTGTTCTACTCGACTGGAATGAGACTGTCGGAACTAGCGGGCCTGAACGATCAGGACCTCGACCTCGTGTCGGACCAGGTCAAGGTGCGGGGCAAGGGGAAGAAGGAGCGCATCGTGCCCGTCGGCTCGCACGCCACGGGCGCGCTGCGGCGCTACTTCCGCCATCGCGACGCCCTACTCGCCGCGCTTGGCGCCGCGGTGCGCCCGGTGTTCGTGAATCAGCGGGGCAAGCGGATCACGACGCGCGGCGTGCAGCTCGCAATGAAGACGCTATTTGCCGCGCTCGCCCGAGGCCGAGATCTGCACGTCCACGCCCTGCGCCACTCTTTTGCCACACATCTACTTGATGCGGGAGCCGACCTGCGGGCGGTCCAGGAACTACTGGGCCACGCGTCGCTCTCTACCACGCAAGTGTATACTCATACCTCGGTAGAACGGCTCAAGAAGGTCTATCACCAGGCTCATCCGCGGGCCTAAAGGTCCGAGACGCCAAGACGCCAAGAGGTTAAGTGAATCAACGCATGCGTAGCACGACGATTCTCTGCGTCAGAAAAGACGGCAATGTAGCCATGGGGGGCGACGGCCAGGTCACGGTCGGCGAGACCGTGATGAAGGCCAACGCCAACAAGGTCCGCGCGCTGAAGGGCGGCAAGATGTTGGCGGGATTCGCCGGCGCCGCCGCCGACGGCATCACCCTGATGGAGAAACTCGAGGAGAAGCTCGAACGTTATCCGGGGAATCTCGCGCGTGCCGCCGTGGAGCTGGCCAAGGACTGGCGTTCCGACCGGGTGCTGCGGCGCCTAGAGGCGCTGCTCGTCGTGGCCGACGCCACGCACGGATACGTGATCTCCGGGTCGGGGGAGCTGATCGAGCCCGACGACGGTATCCTGGCGATCGGGTCCGGCGGTCCCTACGCCCTCGCTTCGGCGCGGGCGTTGCTGGGAACCACGAGCTTGACGGCCAAAGACGTCGTGCAGCGCTCCCTCGAGATCGCCGCAGACATCTGCATCTACACGAACACACACATCACGGTGCTCGAGCTGTAACGATGAGTGAACCGAAACGCACACCGCCCCCCCCTCCCGAGATCGTTCCCGCCGCGGGGACACCAACGCCTCCCGCCGACGCGCTGCCGTGGCTCGAGGAGCTGCCGCCGCGCAAGATCGTGGCGGAGCTGGATCGCTACATCGTGGGGCAGACGCCCGCCAAGAAGGCCGTCGCGATCGCGGTGCGGAACCGCTGGCGCCGCGGCCAGGCGCCCGAAGAGATCCGCGACGAGATCCTGCCCAACAACATCATCATGATCGGGCCCACCGGCGTGGGAAAGACTGAGATCGCGCGGCGGCTGGCGCGGCTCGCGGGGGCGCCGTTCGTGAAGGTCGAGGCCTCGAAGTTCACCGAGGTGGGGTACGTCGGCCGCGACGTGGAGTCGATGATCCGCGAGCTGGTGGACGTGTCGATCAACATGGTGCGCACCGAGCGCGAGGAGGACGTGTACCCGCAGGCTGAGCTGCGCGCCGAGGAGCGGCTGCTGGACTTGCTGCTCCCTCCAGCCCCTCCACCACCTCCACAACCTTCGCCAACAGCTGGTGGAGGTTCTGGAGGTTCTGGAGGTCCTGAGGGGGTCGGTAGCAGACCGTTATTCGTGGTGTCCTCCAAGGGCGACGTGACGCCCAAAGTCCCCGAAGCCGACTCCGAGGCGACGGAACGCCGCCGCCGCACCCGCGAGAAGCTGCGCAAGCAGCTGAAGGATGGGGAGCTGGAGGAGCGCGAGGTGGAGGTCGAGGTGCAGCAGCAGGGCTTCCCGATGCTCGAGATGATGCAGCCGCCCCAGGGGATGGAGGGGACGGACGTCAACTTCACCGAGATGCTGCAGGAAATGATGCCCAAGAAGAAGAAGCGGCGCGTCGTCCACCTGCACGAGGCGCGGCGCATCCTGATCGACGAAGAGCTGAAGAAGCTCGTCGACATGGACGACGTGATCAATGAGGCGCTCGACCGCGTCGAGAACCACGGCATCATCTTCATCGACGAGATCGACAAGATCGCCGGGGAGCGGGGGACCGTCGGTCCCGACGTGTCGCGCGAGGGGGTGCAGCGCGATTTGCTGCCGATCGTCGAGGGCTCGACGGTGCAGACGCGTTACGGCTTCGTACGCACCGACCACGTGTTGTTCATCGCCGCGGGCGCGTTCCACGTCGCGAAGCCGTCGGACCTGATCCCCGAGCTGCAGGGCCGGTTCCCGATCCGCGTCGAGCTGTCGCCGCTCACCGAGGAGGACTTCGTCAGGATCATGACGGAGCCCGAGAACGCGCTCACCAAGCAGTACGCCGCGCTGTGCGCCGCCGAGGGAGCGACGCTCGAGTTCACGCCCGACGGCGTGAAGGAAGTCGCGCGCATCGCCGCGAAGGTGAACGAGCGAATGGAGAACATCGGCGCGCGCCGGCTGCACACGGTGCTGACCACTCTTCTGGAGGACGTGCTGTTCGAGCTGCCCGACTATCCCACCAAGCAGATCGTCTTCAACGCCGAGTCGGTGCGGGAGCGGCTGTCGAAGATCGTGGATGACGAAGACTTGCGGCGGTACATCCTCTAGGTAGAATTAGCAGTCGCAGTCTGTCATTTTGACCGCCCCTAGGAAAGCCATGGCCAAGCGCGACTTTCTCGCCATCACCGACTTCTCCCGGGACGAGATCCAGCGGCTTTTCGACCTGGCCCAACGGATGAAGTCCAAGGCATACCGCGAGACCCCCCTCTCCGGGAAGACCTTGGCGATGATCTTCGCCAAGTCGTCCACGCGGACCCGGGTCTCCTTTGAGGTGGGCGCCTACCAGCTCGGCGGCCAGGCCCTGTTCCTCTCGAGCAAGGACATCCAGATCGGGCGCGGCGAGCCGATCCCGGACACGGCCCGCGTGCTGTCGCGCTACGTGGACGGGATCATGATCCGCACATTCGACCACGATGAGGTCGTGGACCTGGCGCGCCACGCGACGATCCCTGTGATCAACGGCCTCACGGATTTAACCCACCCGTGCCAGGTCCTCGCCGATGTCTTCACCATCAAGGAGCACCTCGGCGGGTGGGAAGGGAAGCGCGTGGCCTGGATCGGCGACGGCAATAACATGGCCAACGCCTGGCTCGAAGCCGCCCAGATTCTCGGCTTCGAGCTGAGCCTCGCCTGTCCCGAGGGCTTCGAGCCGAACCGCGCCAAGTTCGAAGCGGCGCAGAGACACGCCGACATCACCGTCACGGAGGTCCCCGAAGAGGCGGTCGAGGGCGCGCACGTCGTGAACACCGACGTCTGGGCCTCGATGGGACAGGAGGGGGAAGCCGAGGCGCGGCGCAACGCGTTCAAGGGCTACACGGTGGACGCCGACCTGATGAAGCTCGCCGCGCCCAAAGCCATCTTCCTGCACTGCCTCCCCGCCCACCGCGGTGAAGAGGTCACGGCTGACGTGATCGACGGGCCGCAGTCGCGCGTGTGGGATGAGGCTGAGAATCGCTTGCACGTTCAAAAGGCATTGCTCGCAACCTTGTTGGGATAGGCTCACCCCGGGGCGCCGCCCCGGGCAACGGAGACACGAAATGACCCAGCAGTCCCTGAAGCGCACGCCCCTCTACCAGATGCACATCGAGCTCGGCGCCAAGATGGTCGAGTACGCCGGATTTGAGATGCCGGTGACCTACCCCGCCGGCATTACCGCCGAGCACAAGGCGGTGCGCGAGGGCGTGGGCGTGTTCGATGTGTCGCACATGGGTGAGTTCGAGGTTACCGGGCCCGACCGCAATGCCTTCGTGCAGCGCGTCACTTGCAACGACGTCGGCGCCCTGAAGCCGGGCCAGGCGCAATACTCCGCCATCCTCACGAGCCAGGGCACGTTCGTCGACGACTGCCTGGTCTATCGCTTCGAGGACAAGCTGATGCTCGTCGTCAACGCCGCCAACCTCAAGAAGGACTGGGACACGATCGTGGACCAGAAGGGCGGCGTGAACGTGCGGCTGCGCGACATCTCCGACGAGACGGCCCTGATCGCCGTGCAAGGGCCCAAGGCCGAGACGCTCGTCGCGCCCCTCACCACGATGGCCGCGACGATGCTCCCCTACTACCACTTCAGCCAGGGCAAGGTGGCGGGAGTGCAGTGCTTCCTCTCGCGCACCGGCTACACCGGCGAGGACGGCTTCGAGCTGTATGCCCGCGCCGAGGACGCCGAGACGCTGTGGCACTCTCTCGTGGGTGCCGGGCGCGGGGAACCGTGCGGCCTCGGCGCGCGCGACACGCTGCGCCTCGAGGCGGGCCTGCCGCTCTACGGCAACGACATCGACGACACCGTCACGCCTTACGAGGCGGGCCTCAATTTCATCGTGAAGCTCGACAAGGGGGCTCCATTCACGGGGCTCGACGCGCTGAAGCGCCAGAAGCTCGAGGGCGTGAAGCGGCGGCTCGTCGGGTTCAAGGTGCTGGAGCCGAAGGCTGTGGCCCGCCACGGGCACGAGGTCTTGCTCGATGGGAAGCAGGTAGACATCGTGCGCAGCGGCACGGTGACGCCCAGCGTCAATGCGGCGATCGGCACGACGTACCTGCCGGTCGATCAGGCGAAGCCGGGCACGAAGTTCGAGATCGACGTGCGAGGCAAGCGGGTGGCGGCGGAGGCTGTGGCGATGCCGTTCGTCCCGCATCGCACCAAGAAATAATGTGCGCATCGGGATCCTGACGATCTCGGACTTGGGCGCCGTGGGCCAGCGCGCCGATACCTCCGGCGACGCGATTCTCGATTGGGCAGTCGCGCGTGGTTACGACGTGGTCGTGCGCAGCGCCGTCGCGGACGAAACCGATCGCATCGCGGGCAAGCTGGCCCGCTGGGCCGACTCGGGAGAGGTCGACGTGGTGCTGACCACGGGCGGCACGGGACTGACGCAGCGCGACGTGACGCCCGAGGCCACGGTGGCGGTGCTCGAGCGCGAGGCCCCCGGCATCGCGGAGGCTCTTCGCATCGCCTCGGGCCCCAAATTCCCCCGCGCATGGCTCTCGCGCGGCCGGGCAGGCACGCGGGGGAAGACGCTGATCGTGAACCTCCCCGGATCGACACGTGGAGTGAAAGACGGGTTGGCCGTGCTGGAAACCTTGCTGGACCACGCGGTCGACCTCATCACCGGCGCGAACACGGCGCACGTAGATGCCTGACCGCATCCTCGTCACCACCGACGATCTCGAACACGCCGTGCGCATCAACGCCGGGCTCGAGGCGGCGGGGTTCGACACCGCGATGGTCTCCTCGTTCGACGACGTGCGCCAGGCGGTGCGCGGCCGCGGCGTCCCCCCCGACTGCATCATCCTCACGGGCGGGCTGCACGAGACGCCCGCGCAGCACCTGCTCGCGTCGGCGCGCGAGCACGAGATCTCCACCCTGGGCCTGGTCGAGGCGACGGAGCCCGACCCCAAGGACTTGGCGGGCGAGCTGGGTCTCACCGCGTGGCTCGTGAAGCCGGTCGATCCCCAGGAGGCCGTGACCACGACTCACCGTCTGATCGACCGCCGCAAGCTGCAGCAGCGCACCGGCATCCTGGGCGAGTCGGCGCCGATCCAGGAGGTCCTGGTCAAGATCGAGCAGATGGCGCCCGTCACCTCCACCGTGCTGATCGAGGGCGCGTCGGGCACGGGGAAGGAGCTGGTCGCCAAAGCGATCCACGATCTGTCGCCGCGGCGCGCCAAGCCGTTCATCGCCGTCAACTGCGCCGCTATCCCCGACACGCTGCTCGAGAGCGAGCTGTTCGGACACGAGAAGGGCGCGTTCACCGGGGCAGCGGAGCGGCGCCTGGGTCGCTTCGAGCTGGCCGACGGCGGCTCGATCCTGCTCGACGAAGTGGGCGACATGCCGCCCGCGACGCAGGTGAAGGTGCTGCGCGTGCTCGAGGACCGCACCTTTTTCCGCGTCGGCGGCATCCAACCGATCAAGGTCGACGTGCGCGTCATCGCCGCGACCAACCGCTCGCTCAAGGACTCGGTGGCGCTGGGCCAGTTCCGCGACGACTTGTTCTACCGGCTCAACGTCCTGGCCATCTACCTGCCGCCGCTGCGCGAGCGGCGCAGCGACATCCCGCTCCTCGTGCAGCGCTTCATCGCGGAGTTCGCGGCGACGCACGAAAGGCAATTCAAGGGCATCACCGCCGAAGCGCTCCAGATCCTGGTGGATGCCGACTGGCCGGGGAACATCCGCCAGCTGCGCAACCTCATCGAGTCGATGGTGGTGCTGGCGCCCGAGGGAGAGATCCGCGCCGCCGACATCCCGCGCGACATCCGCGAGCGCGGCCGGGGCAGCCTGCCGGTTCTCGTCCCCAGCGCATCGCGCGACGTCGCGGGACAGGAAGTCCAGTTCATCTTGCGGAGCCTGGTCGAGCTGAAGCTGCAGATCGAGGAGCTGCGGCGCCGAGTCGAGGAGCGGCCGGCGCAGCGGGTCGAAGTGATCGAGGTCGGGGGCGGGTCGGGCGCCCCGGCTCGGCTAGGAGGGGGGGGCGGTGATCTGCTCGATGCCGAGCCGGTCCCCGAGGGGCCAGTCATCTACCGCGCCGGGATGACGATGGCCGACGTCGAGCGCGCCGCCATCGAGGCGGCGCTGAAGGAGACGCACGGCAACCGGCGCAAGGCCGCCGAGGTGCTCGGCATCGGTGAGCGCACACTGTATCGCAAGTTGAAGGAATACCAGCTCGCTTGACGCTGCTGGTGCCGAGCCGCATCTTAGCGGGGCCCTTCCCACAGTCCCTCGCGCCCGGCCGGTACGTTCTTGGATTTTAGGATCGATCCGGATAAATGCGTCACATGCCTCGCCTGCGTCCGGGTCTGTCCCGCCGACGCGGTCGCGGTGCAGGAGCAGCGCGTCTCGATCGTGGACGACGCGTGCACGCGCTGCGGCATCTGCCTCCCCGCCTGTCCCCACGACGCCATAACCGCGCACGGCGATCAGACCCGCGCCCTGGCGCTCGCCATGGGGGGCGACGCGATGCTGATCCTGAGCGTCGAGTCGGCGGCGTACTTCTACCCGTCCACGCCGGAGCAGGTGGTAAACGCCTGCTACGCCGCCGGTTACCGCGCGGTACACCGCGGCGTCCTGGGGGACGAGCTGGTCGCCGAGCAGTACCGGGAGCTGCTGGCGGACGACGGTTGGGGCACGATCATCCGCAGCACCTGTCCCGTGATCGTCGAGACGGTGCGGATGCAGTACCCCGAGCTGGTGCCCTTCCTCGCCCCGGTGGCGACGCCGATCGCGGCCGAGGCGCGCTACCTGAAGGCGATGTACGGCGGGGACACGCCTGTCGTGTATGCCGGCGTGTGCATCACCGAGGGCGGGCCGGACGTCGATGCCGCGATCACGTTCGCGGAGCTCGAAGTCGTCCTGGGCAAGCGCGGCGTGCGCGTCGAGGAGCAGCCGCTCTACTTCAGCCGCATTCCCGAAGAACGGCGCCGCTTCTGGAGCACCGCGGGGGGGCTGCCGCTCGACCTGCTCATGGAGGAACGCCATTCGAGCCGCCGCTTCCGCAAGGTCCGGGGCCTGGGCCAGCTCGAGGCGATCGCGCGGGCGGTGGGCGTCGATAAGATCGATCTCGGGTTCGTCGACATCCTGCCGTGCGAGGGGTGTCTCGACCATCCGTTGCTCGGTCCGCGCGACGAGCTGTTCCGGCGCCGCGAGATCGTGGGCGCGACCGAGCCGCCGCGGGCGTCGCGGTCGGTGCTGGCCGAAGGGGTCGCCATCTCGGTGGGCGCCGTGTTCCCGATGCATGGCAATGGCCACCAGCCGGCGGCCGAGGAGGTCGAGGAGATCCTCGAGCAGATCGGCTTGGCGCCGAACGGCCGGCCGTGGGATTGTGGGGCGTGCGGTTACGCCACCTGCCAGCAGTTCGCGGCGGCGGCGGCGCAGGGGCGGACGACGCTGCAGTCGTGCCCGCCCCACCTGAATCGCGAGGCGGCGCTGGCGCATCAGGCGGCCGCCGTCGACGCGCTGACGGGACTCGCCTCGTTCCGGGTGCTCAGAGATAGATTGGCGACCGAGGTGGCGCGGGCCCGGCGCACGGGGGAGCGATTTGCGGTACTATTCATGGACCTCGACAACTTCAAGCAGGTGAACGACAAGTTCGGCCACGAAGCCGGTAACGCCGTCTTGAAGAGTGCGGCGCAGGAGTGCGGCCAGCATATCCGCACCACCGACCTGGCGGGGCGTTACGGCGGCGACGAGTTCGTGCTGGTGCTGGTGGGTACCGGGCAGGATGGGGCGCGTGGGGTGGGAGAGAAGGTGCGGGCGGCGGTCGAAGCGATCGGGGTGCGACTTGGCTATCCGGCGGGGCTCGTGACCGCGAGCATCGGGGTCGCCGAGTACCGGCCCGACAGGGAAGACGAAGACGTGCTGGTCGCCGCGGACCGCGCGCTGTATCGCGCGAAGGCCGCCGGCCGCAACCAGGTCGCAACGGGGGAATGACGACGTGACGCCTGCTAATTCGGAACAGGAGCCGGTACCGTTGACACCTGTTCAGAACCCCGATCCGTGGGGAATCAAACGGGTCGAGAACCTGATCACCGCGCTGACCGGCGTGCTGTCGGCGCGCGTGGTCGTGACGCCGCTGGGCGAGGTGAGCGAGGTGCACGTGCTCACCCGCAGCGACATCCAGGCCAAGCAGGTGGTGCGCAACATCGAGTCGGCGCTGATGGCGCAGCTCGGGTTCAAGATCGATCATCGCAAGATCAGCGTGGCGCAGACCGCCGACGTGCGGCCGATCGAAGCGTTGCATCACGAAGCGATCAGCGAGCGCGCCAAGCATCGCGTGGTGGTGTTCCGGGGGATGGAAGTGCGGCCGGCGGACCGGCCGCAGCGCGTGCTGGTGCGCGTGAAGCTGGCGTTCGGGGAGCGCGAGGCGTCGGCGGAGGAGCTGGGGACCGACACGGTGCGCAACCGGGTCGAGGCGGCGGCGCGCGCGGCGGCGACGTGTCTCGACGAGCTGATTCCCGACAACTCGATCGCGCTCGAAGGCGCGTCGATGATCGACGCGTTCGACCGCAAGTTCGTGTTGGTGGCGGTGCACGGGCTGGGCGGGCGGGAAGCGCAGTTGCTGGTGGGAACGTGCGAGATTCGCGAATCGGCCGAGCGGAGTGCGGTGCTCGCTGTGTTGGACGCGACGAATCGGTGGGTTGATGCGAGACGGTAGGTGTCGTAAAGTATTGTAAAATAGTAGCTTAGAAATACTTCTCCCAGCAGGGCTCCTGTCCTGTAGCGCCCACCCGACAGGGGGACTAGCGGACTAGCGGTTTTGATGGTATTTCGTGTTCCGATGAGTTCGACACGAACGAAGCGTTATTGGGGCACTCAGCGTGTTGCGCGCGTCCTACAGGTCACGCCCGCGACCGTTGCGAGCTGGATCGACCAGGGCCATCTCAAGGGGCACAAGACGCCCACGGGGCGGCGCCGGGTCGCGTCGGCGGATCTCGCCGAGTTTCTGCAATCGCACGGCATGCCGGTGCCCGCGGATCTGGTGCCGGTGCGGGAGAAGGACGTGGTGGTGGTGGTGGAGGACGATCCGAGTTATCTCCGAGCGTTGGTGAAGTGGTTGGGGCGCGAGGCGCCGGAGATCGCAGTCGTCGAAGCGACCACGGGTATGGACGGCCTGCTCGAGATCGGCCGCACGCATCCCGACCTGGTCGTGCTGGATTACGCGTTGCCGGACTTCAACGCGGTGCAGGTGGTGGAGCGGTTGCTCGATCCGTCGCGCGGCTTGACCGCCGAGGTGATGGTGGTGACGGGGGGGATGCCGATGCAGGCGGAGGCGGCGCTGCGCAAGGTGGGTGTGCGGAACATCGTGAACAAGGCCGATGGGATGCCCGCGGTGGTGCAGGCGATTCAGCGGGCGTTGCAGGAGCGGCAGGCGGCGTAATTCGGGAATGCGCTCGCGGGGCTTGGGCCCTGCGGGTTGAGTCATAGAGAACTTCTTTCGACAATGGGGGCCCCGGTCACCGCTAGCTAGAGCGGAGAGAAGCGAACAGTGGACGAGCGGAGCGTCGGGTACGCCTTAGCGTGGCGTACCACTCCAACTACGGCAGCATGACTCGTAGTGACCTAAGGGGGTGACGCTCAATGTTGAATCTGCTCGCGTTGCTGTTCACGGCGATCGCGAAGTTGTTTTTCGCCGATGCACTGGCCAGTTTCTAGCGCTGACGTGGGGTCCCTCCATTTTTCTGTTATTTGTTCCCTCAGCTTACTTAGGCGAGGCACGCTGAATGAGTGAGAGTACGACCGCCCGGCTTGACCGATGGAGCTTTCGGCTGCTCCTAGGCGCCGTTTCAGCCGGAGCCATCGTGCTACTGCAGGCCAGGGCGTGGTACGTCCCTTCAGTGTCGTACACCGGATTCTGGAATGGGGTCATCGCCTTCGCGCTTCTTGGGATCGCGTGCGATTCGGCGTTCCTTTCAGTCTCCCGGATTTCCGGTACGCGTGTTGGTGCCTCTGTGGCTTTCATCCCGTTTATCGCGTCCGTTCTGCTGTTTCCACATCCGTGGCCGATGTTGATTGCTGGCCTGACCGGGCTGATCGCTCACACCGTCGTGCGGCGCAAACCTCTCCTCCGAGCGTGGTTCAATACTGCCCAGTACATGCTGGCAGTTGCGCTAGGTGATCTAGCCTACGGGGCCCTGGGCGGCCATGTCGGATTTGACAGATTCGAATTCAACTTCGTCGCGTTTGTAGCGCTGGTGTTGGTTTTTTGGGCCGTGAATCAAGGAAGCGTTTCCCTTGCCGTATCCCTGACTTCAGAAATTTCCCTGCGCGAGGCGTGGGCCCGGATCGCTGGCGGGTCGCCGCTGTATGATCTCGTGTCAAGTTCCCTTGCGATTCTGCTCACCTTCCTGTTCATCAGGCTACAGATTCCGGGACTTGCGGTCCTTGTCCTCCCCCTGTTCTTCATTCGTCACGTATATCAGATGAACCTTCAGGCAGAGCGAGCGAACCGTGAGCTCCTCGAACTGATGGTGAAGGCAATCGAAGCCCGCGATCCCTACACGTCGGGTCACTCGGTGAGAGTTGCCGAATACGCTCGTTCTATGGCCCGCGACTTTGGGCTAACGCCGAAGCACGTCGACGACGTGGCTACGGCTGCCTTGCTGCACGATGTTGGAAAAATCTATGAAGAGTTTGCTCCTCTTCTACGCAAGGAAGGGCGGCTGACGCCTGAGGAACGCATGTTGATGCAGGGGCACCCTGTTCGGAGTGCTGACTTGGCTGGGACGATTGGGGAGTTTCGAGGGAAGGTTCAGACGGACATCCGGAACCACCACGAGAATTACGACGGCACTGGGTCTCCTGACGGCCTTGCAGGGGAGGATATCCCGATTGGCGCTCGTATCATCATGATAGCGGACACAATCGACGCAATGACGACCGACAGACCCTACCGGAAGGCTCTAACGCTTCAGAGGGCGCTTGAGGAGCTTCGCAAACTCGCGGGTCAGCAATTCGATCCCAAGTTGGTGGACCTCGTCTCGAAGTCTCCCAGTATCCGCCGTCTGCTCGGGCCTCAACTGGCTACCGACGGTACGCACCTGCCTAGCATGCAGGGGCCGTCGAGGGCTGCGCGAGTCGGAGCGCGCGCTGGATCCTAGCAGTTCACTTCAGGAATCCTTGGGCGATCCAGAGAATACGTTTCCCCTTAAGGTCATAGTCATTGAGCAGCTCGAGTCCCTCCTCGGTTTCCTTACTGTAATGCCCGTGTATCTTCGCTTCTAACCACGCCTTCGCGGGCAGGATGTTGACGTAGTAAAGCGGGTGCTTACCACGGAATCGCTCTGCGGCTGCCTGGACCACTTTCCACCCTGCGTCCAACCCCTCTCTATGGGCCGCACGAAAGGCGCGATATCGTTCGAAGACCCCTACGTCGTAGAGAATGAGCTCCTGCCCTTGTACTGCGCGCTCAACGTCCTCAATGAGACTCAGAGCGAGGTCAGTGTTCCCCAGGACCAATGCAAAGCCCGCAGTCTCTAGAAAGAACTCGATGCGGTTCAGCATAGTGGGATTGCCGAAAAGAGACTCGCGAGCCCTATTCATCCACTCCTGCGCCTCATCGACTCTGCCGAGGAGCGCGCAGTTCTCCATCAACGCGACGTAAACGAGCGTGCGCAGTGGCTGGTTAACGCCCGCTCCGGCGTACGCCAGAGCTCTATGTCCGTAGGCCAGACCGGCCTCGAAGCGGCCCGTGCTGCTTTCGAGCATCGACAGGTTGCCGCAAATGATCGAGGCTCTGGAGTCATTGCCAATGCGGACGCTGAGGTTGAGGGCGCCTTCGAATGCGGCCCTCGACTCAGCCGTTCGGCCGACCATTCTCAAGCATACTCCATGTCCATTGAGGAGGAACGCTCGCTCCACCAGGTCCGGCGAACCTTCATGCAGACGAAGCGCCGTTTCGGTGTCTTCAACCGCGCCAAAAGGTTCACAGCAGAAGTGTCGACAGTACGACCTCGCCAAGAATATCATCGCGTTCGCTTGTACCTCGGGTTGCTGAAGGGCACGGTCGATGCGTCGGGCGGCCTCCTTTACCCTTGTTGCGTCTCCGCTCACGACGCCGGACCGGGCGTATTCGAACACAGATTGGGCGATGAGGTCAGGAGCACCAGTTTCTTCTGCTGCGTCTAGCGCCTCGGTAGCAAACTCGCTGTACTTCGAACCGTCTTCACGTCGCAGGTACTCTGCGGCGGCGCGGAGATAGAGGACCTCGGCACGATCCCGCAACGGCAGGCCGGTGTTCTCGAGAACTCTCGCCAGGATGGGCAAGGCAGCTTCACCCTTCGACTGACTCACCAGGGCCTTAGCCAGTAGGCGTTGTATTCGGGCGTCCGTAGGCGCGCCCCCGTGCTCCGCTGTCAGCCATGCCAGCACCCGTTCCGCTTCGACTGGCGCTCCTACATGGAGGGCGCCCTCAGCGCCAGCGACCGCGTGCGGCTCAGCCTTGCTCGCATCCCCTCCCCTCAAGAAGTGCCACGCGATCTCCAAGCTCATTGCCTTGTCTTCCTGCGCGGGCCTCGCACCC